>Ga0079224_100017109_pt1 | contig 10211 bp, 6 predicted proteins | sample Stecom2015_FD_80414 | JGI IMG/M metagenome (GOLD analysis project Ga0079224, IMG submission 80414) | Agricultural soil microbial communities from Utah to study Nitrogen management - Steer compost 2015 | ecosystem: Environmental > Terrestrial > Soil > Agricultural land | place: USA: Utah... | reverse complement strand
TTTGGGCTATGATTTCACCAAGCATCTGCCAGAAGATTTTTTTATCAAAAGTCTCAGAATTGACGCAGTGTCCAACAATGTGTTGCTATTGAAAAAGTGGACCGAAAATATGGATCCGGAAATGGTGAACAACGCTTCTGACAATGCGATGGGCTTGGACTTTTGGCCAAGTTTGCCGCCCACCAGAAGTATGGGTTTTAACCTCAATGTAAAGTTCTAAAGTTCAAGGATGTTCAACCGACAATAACTAAAGCAATGAGAAATCTAAAAATATATCTTTCGATGACCTTGGCCGTGACGCTGTTCCTTAGCGGCTGTGAGGAGGGATTTGATGACCTCAATACAGATAAGGTCAATCCTACCTCTCTGGATCCTGTGATTGTAATGAACAAAGGTATTCTGGATGCAACCTACCGTGACGGTGTGGGTACCCTACAAATGCTGTCTTATAATTTTGGCATTGTCCAGCAGATAATCACTCCTTACGGAAGTTCTTTGGCTGGTGCAAATTACAACCAAACCAATACCGCTAATACATCAAGGGTATGGCAAAATTTTTATCAGGTAGTTATTAAGCAGGTGGTGGATGTAGTAGAAAAGACCAGGGATGATCCGGAACGTAGCAATTTGCACAATATGGGCAGGATATGGAAAGCGCATGCTTTTATGATCTTAACCGACACCTACGGAGACATTCCTTATTTTGAGGCAGGAAAAGGATTTCTGGAAGAAATTACGGAAGCCAGATATGATACCCAGCAAGCCATCTATCTTGACCTTCTAAAAGAATTGGAGGAAGCCTCTGCGGCTCTGGACGATTCCAAAAAAGTGGAGACCAGTGACATTTTGTATGGAGGGGATATCGTCAAATGGCGGCGATTAGGATATTCCCTGTTGTTAAGGGCGGCGATGAGGCTCTCGAAAGTTGATCCTGCGACGGCTCAGGCCGCGGTGGCTAAAGCGGTAAACGGCGGAGTGATGCAGACCAATGAAGACGACGCTATCATTAGACATACCTCCCTCTATAACAACTACCTGGGGCAGCATTTGTCTGCACGGGAGAAAACAAACTACTATCTGGCAGCGCCATTTGTCAACTATCTGAAAGAAACCAATGATCCCCGTCTTTCCTCAATCGCAATTAGATACATAGGAGCTAAGGGTGGTCCTGAGCAAACCTTGGATAGGGCCTCCACTGCTGCTGAGGATCAGATAGGTATGCCGATGGGCTACGACGATGTATCAATAAGTACTGTTTTAAATGAGAATGGAGTGGCTAGTTTATGGGACTTTTCTCAGGGCAATATTTACACTGTACTGAAAGTAGATTCTCCTGAATTTCATGTAACGCATGCACAGACCCAACTTCTTTTGGCGGAAGCCGCGGTAAGGGGATGGATTTCGGGTGAGCCTTCCACCTATTTTGCCAATGGGATTCGTGCCCATATGGAACAAATGGCCACTTACGATGTAAGCGCCATTGTGCCCGAAGCGGCTATAGAAGCATATCTTAATGCTCATCCCCTTAATGCTGCAACTGCCTTAGAGCAGATCAATACCCAGTATTGGGTTGCGTCCTTCCTCAACGGTTCCGAGGCCTGGGCTAACTTCCGCAGAAGTGAATTCCCCGTGTTGCAGCCAAACCCTTACCCAGGTTCGGAGATCAGCGGCGACTTTATCCGTAGGATGCCTTATCCAGATAGCGAGATAATTACCAATCAAGAAAATGTAAGCGAAGCCATCGGCAGGCAGGGACCCGACAATTTGGACACCCGCATTTGGTGGGATGTCGCCTTATAAGAACGTTTCAAGAAATTCAATATTCATAATTAAGTAAAATGATCAACATGAAAGAAGAAAAAAGGAGATTGAACCGTAGAGAGTCGATTAAAATGCTAGGCCTCGGTTCTGCAGGCGTCTTGGGGCTATTTGGGGGAATGAGCGAGGCCTCAGCTGTGGAAAAAGAAACACCAGCCTATGCCAGAGGCATGGCTCCAATCACCATCAAAAGCGTGAAGGCGATTGGCACCAAGCCGGGGGGGTCCAATCTTATTGTCGTAAAGGTTGAGACCTCCGAACCGGGACTGTACGGCTTAGGTTGTGCCACATTTACCCAGAGGGCTTTCGTTGTCTTGGCAGCGGTAGAATACCTGAATGAATTCTGTGAGGGAAAAGATGTGGACAACATCGAAGATTTGTGGCAGGCTGCTTATGTAAGTTCTTACTGGCGAAACGGACCTGTTCTTAATAACGCCTTAAGCGGATTGGATCAGGCCTTATGGGATATTAAAGGTAAAAGAGCCAATATGCCCGTTTACAATCTTTTGGGAGGAAAATGCCGATTTGCCATCCCTTGTTATGGACATGCCAACGGTGGAACCCCGGAGGAAGTAGCTGAAGATGTACAAAGATTTATGGACAGGGGTTACAAATATGTGAGGATTCAACAAGGTGGATATGGGGGGGCTAATATAGCCGGTGAACCTGATTGGAGGAAGGCTGGTTTTGCCAAGGCATCGGACGCTTATATGAGCCAGGGAACCTACCTGAGATCGGTGCCGAGAATGTTCGAGGCGGTACGAAAAGCCTGTGGGGAAGCAGTGGAGCTTTTACATGACATCCATGAAAGAGTGAATCCCATTGATGCTATTAATCTCATTAAAAATGTGGAGCCTTATCATCCCTTTTTTATCGAAGACCCATTTTCCCCTGAAAATATGGAATGGTTCAAACAACTTCGAGCGACCACCTCGGTCCCTATTGCGATGGGAGAATTGTTCAACAACATCAACGAATTTAAAGAGCCGATGACGAATCATTATTTCGACTTCATTAGAATTCACGTTTCCCAGATTGGTGGCTTGACTCCAGCAATGAAAGTAGCCCGGCTAGGAGAATTCTACGGCATTCAGACGGCTTGGCACGGCCCGGGAGATGTTTCCCCCGTGGGTCATGCAGCGCAGGCACATATGGATTTTGCCATCTGGAATTTTGGTATTCAAGAAGCCGCCTTCTTTTCTGATCAGCTAAGGGAGGTGTTTCCTGGCTGTCCTACCATGGAAAACGGTTACATGTCCGTAAACGAAGCCCCTGGCTTCGGAGTAGAAATTAACGAGAAACTGGCCGCTAAGTATCCCATGACTACTAAGTCAAGTTGGACAGTTCGTAAAGACGATGGAACTATAATACGACCGTAATGGGTCTCTTTCTCTGATTTTCTAAATGTACTACTATGAAACCAATTTTTGCAAAATCCGGTATTTCCCGGCGATCTGCCATACAATCTGTACTAGGCGTGGCCGGAATGGGACTCATGGCTCTCCCGAAATCATCTTATGCCTCCCCGCTGCAACGATTCCAAGGGTACGGAGATGTGAAAATCACCCGTTTGGAAACCTTCCTAGTGAAGCCGCGCTGGATATTCTTGAAAATCCACACTGATGTAGGCGTCGTGGGCTTGGGTGAGCCCTTGCTGGAAGGCAGGGCACTCACCATTCAAACGGCCATTAAAGAAGTGGAACCCTACTTAGTGGGCAAGGACCCCCGACATATTATCCATCATTGGCAAGCCATCTACCGTCATGCTTTCTATCGTGGGGGGCCTATATTGACCAGTGCTTTAAGTGGGATTGACCAAGCCCTTTGGGATATCAAGGGGAAGCTTTTGAACCTGCCCGTCTACGAGCTATTAGGTGGCCCTACCAGGGATCGGGTTCGGGTTTACGGCAGAGCGGGTTCTCCTGAGGATATGAAAAAAAGAAGGAGTGAAGGCTTTACGGTGATCAAAACAGGGGTGGCCAAAGAGTCGCCGGCGCGTATTGTCGAAAACCCTAAATTCATCAGATATGCAGTGGATAATTTTGCCGCCTTGCGGGAAGCAGGAGGACCGGACATGGACATTGGAATTGATTTTCATGGAGCCATTTCTCCACAGACCGCCAAACTTCTGATCAAAGAATTGGAACCCTACCAGCCGATGTTTATTGAGGAACCCTGCCAGGCCCAAAATGTGGATATCATGGCGGAGATAGCCCGCGGAACCCATCTGCCGATTGCTACAGGGGAAAGGATTTTCACCAAGTGGGGGTTCAGGGAGATTCTTGAAAAGGGAGCCGCCAGTATCCTGCAGCCGGATTTATGCCATGCTGGGGGAATTACCGAAGGAAGGCTCATTGCCGGCATGGCCGAAGCTTATTATGCTCCTATTGCCCCACATAATCCAATGGGTCCTATTTCTTTAGCAGCTGGTTTACACCTTGCGGCCAGTATACCGAATTTTTTGGTGCAGGAACAGGTGTCTTTTGGCGAAGGGTACCACAAGAACCCATTCAAGCTCGAAAAGGATGGTACGGTACTCATTCCCCGAGGTCCAGGTTTGGGAATTGAGCTGGATGAGGAATTGATGGCGGATAAAATCGGGCATGATTGGAAGAATCCCGAAACTTATGACCCTAGGGATGGTTCAGTGGTCGATTGGTAGCGACTACAGCCAAGAGTACTTATTGTATTATTAAACATAGTAACAATGGCCCATTATGAGACAGATACGCAAATATTTAGGATGTTTCCTGCTGACAGCTACTTTCTTGATGCTTACAGGGGTGATGTATGGCTTTTCAGGCTTGTCCAGAGAGACGGGAATGGTACTGGAAAAGATATCGGGTGTAGTAAAAGATAGCAACGGAATGTCCTTGCCCGGAGTGACAGTGATGCTGAAAGGTACAACAATTGGTACGGTAACAGATAGTAATGGTGTTTTTGTTATTGAAGTACCTGGCCCAACAGGTATTCTGGAGTTCTCCTTTATAGGTTATGTAAGCAGTCAGGTAGCGTTTAACGGCTCCGAGACTATTAATGTCATTCTTCAGGAGGATATCCAGGGTTTGGAGGAAGTGGTTGTAATAGGCTATGGAACTCAACGGAAAACCGACGTTACGGGATCGGTCTCTGCCATTTCAACCCGAGAGTTTGCCGAGCAACCCATTACTAGGGTGGATCAAGTGCTACAGGGACGTGCCGCAGGCGTTCAGGTAACTCAAGCGGGAGGGGCACCGGGAGGCGACGTTAGGGTTAGAATCAGAGGTGCCAACTCCGTGCTTGGAAATAATGATCCCTTATATGTCGTGGATGGATTTGTGGGAGCGGATTTTAACACGGTCAATCCGAACGACATCGAATCCATCCAGGTGCTGAAGGATGCTGCCTCTACATCCATATATGGAAGCCGTGGCGCTAACGGGGTAGTCATCATTACCACGAAGAAAGGGTCGAAAGGTATAAGGGTCACCTATGAGGGACAAGCAAGTTTTTCAGACGTTATTAAGACTTTGGATGTTTTACCTGCTCATGAGTTTGCAGAGATTGTCAACCAAAGAGCCCTTGGGACAGGTACGACTCCTCCTTTTTCTGAATCTCAAATTGAAGAATATAGGATCAATGGAGGCACTGATTGGCAGGATTTAGTATATCGGCAAGGCAGCGGACACCAGCAACAACTAACAGTATCGGGTGGAGGTGAAAAAACCACGTTCTTGATTTCAGGGAATTTCCTGGATCAGAAGGGCATTGTAGAAAACTCAAATTTCAAACGCTACATTTTGAGATCAAATCTTGCCACCCAAATAAATGAGAGTCTTTCGATAAGGCTGAATATCGCCGGTACAAGATTAAAGAATCACAACACGGGATTATTTGGAAATGCCGGTACGCCCATTGTTCAAGCCATAAGCTGGGCTCCCACCACCCCTGCTTATGGACCCGACGGGTTCCCCACATTTGTGGATGTGACGGGGTCAGTAAATAGAAATCCTCTTGATATGTTATATGATAGACAACAGGATCAAGTGAGAAGTACCTTTAATGCCATTGGAGGAATAAATTACACACTCCCGGTACAGGGATTGTCGTTGGATGTTCAATTTGCTATAAATTACCTGAACGGGCAAAATCTTTCATTGCAGGGCCATAGAGTCTCAAATAATAACCCAAGCGCTTCCCGAAACACTTTCGAACAGGTTACTCTTCAGAACACCAATGCGCTGTCTTATACCCGAACGTTTAATGAGGTGCATATGGTCAGTGCAGTGGCGGCATTGGAGACCCAACAGTTCACCGATAACAGTTTCTCTGCTACTGCAAACAACATCAGGTTTCCCAACCAGTTGGGCTACAATAATATTGGCCCCAACGGTGCTTCCGTTGTAGGTGCCGATTTCCAGAAATGGACTTTGCTTTCTCTGCTGGGGCGGGTAAACTATTCTTTCATGGATAAGTATTTATTGACGGCGGCCGTGAGAAGGGATGGGTCTTCAAAGTTTTTGGGCGCCAACAGGTTCAGTGTGTTTCCTTCAGTGGCCATTGGTTGGAGATTATCTGAGGAAGGTTTTGTCAATAATCTGAACGTTTTTAGCGACTTGAAAATACGGGGGAGCTGGGGCATGACGGGCAGCCAGGCCATTGGCCCCTACGCCACCATCTCGCGTTACGATGTTTCTCCCGTATTTGCCTTCAATAATACAGGGGTGGTGGCCGGCATCTACCAAGGTAATCCCGGTAATCCTAGTCTTAAATGGGAAACTACCAAGCAAATTGATGTGGGAATAGAAATGGAATTTCTGGAGGGAAGAATCAGGGTGGAGGCAGATTTTTTCAAAAAGAACACCACGGATCTTTTACTAAATGTGGCTATACCTCGCTATGCAGGCGGTGGAAACCAAACAAGAAATGTAGGGGAAATTGAAAACGCCGGCTGGGAATTTTCGATAGGAGGGACCCCCATCGAAAGCGGGGATTTCCGCTGGGAAAGCCATTTTAATTTATCCACCATCCGCAATAAAGTAGTGAGCTTGGGAGGCTTGGAAAGGTTGGGAGCAGGAACAGGGGTAGGGAGCGGAATGTCCACTACTAACGAGTTTATGTTGATTCCCGGAGAGTCTTTAGGAGGCTACTGGGGCTTAAATTATCTAGGGACTTACAAACCCCACGAAGCAGATTTGGCTGCCCAACAGGGAAGATATCCCGGTGATCCGCATTATGAGGACCTGAACGGGGATAATGCCATCACCACAGATGATTTTCAAATCATAGGCAGTGCTTTTCCCAAAGCAACAGGCGGTTGGAATAATACCTTTACCTATAAAGCATTGACTTTAAATGTATTTTTTCAGGGAGTGGCTGGCGTGGACAAGCTAAATTATACACGTGCTGCAGCACTCTCGGGCTCCGGTGATGCCCGTCAACCGACTTTGTCCGAAATCAGGGATTATTATAGACCTGGAAATGAAGATTCTGATATTCCAGCCTTCAGCAGGACGTATCAGCCATACACACAATCTAGCAGGTTTCTGGAAAAGGGGGACTACGTGCGCTTAAAAAACATCAGCCTGTCCTTCATTCTGCCCTCTGCCTTGATCGGGAACAAAGGGACCATTAGGGTTTTTGCAAGTGCCACCAATTTATGGACCCTTACGGATTACAAAGGTGTAGATCCAGAGGCAAGCAACGTGGGTTCAAGCACCGATACCGCTATGGGAATAGATTATGGAGCATATCCCAATGCCAAAACATATACTGCCGGTATCAATTTGTCCTTTTAATAAAAGAAAGTGATTATGAAGAAGCTACATATGGTTTTATTTTCAGCTATCCTTTCAGTGGGGGGGCTAGGCTGTGCTGATTATCTAGAGGAGGATACAAGAGCCCTATTATATGGTTCTGATGTCCTGACTACTCAGGCTGGGCTGGAAGCCGCTTTGACTGGGGCTTACCGCGGATTGGGACAGCAATGGGGAATGGGATTCTTACATCCTTCAGCCAATGCGGCTGTTTTGGGAGGAGACGATGTGACTACCCATCCCGGCAGCAACAAAGCCGATTGGCGGGAATTTGATCAATTTAATGTTCCTGCTACTAACCAACGATCTGGGGCCGTCTATAACGGATGTTATAAGGCCATACAAGGCGCCAATAATGTTATTAATAATTTCGAAAAGACCATCGGAAATCAAGCGACTATTGACATTATAGTAGGCGAGGCCTATTTTATCAGGGCGTTTTCCTATTATTGGTTAACACGATTCTACGGTGAGATTCCGTTGGTTTTGGTGGAGGAATATTCAGACGATTTGCTGAACATGGGAAAATCCACCCCTGAGGAAGTTTACCAGCTGATAGTGTCGGACTTACAACAAGCGGAAATATTGCTCCCTGATGTCAAAAGAGATTGGGGGCGCTCCAACAAGGGGGCTGCGAAAGCTTTTCTGGCGGATGTTTATTTGACTATGGCGGGGTGGCCATTGAAGCAGACAGACAAATATGACCTAGCTGCAGCAAAAGCCAAAGAAGTCCTTGACAACAAAGCACTATATGGATTTGACTTGCTTCCTACTTTTGCAGCTGTATTTGAGAATGATCCTTCCGTAAACGGGACCGCCGAATCCATATTTCAGATCAACGGTTTTGCGGGCGGAAACGGTACTGCCAATGCTACTTATGGCAACACTACTATGCCAGGAGAAGAAGGTGGTTGGGATGATATGTTCGCAGAAATCAATTTTTTTAACAATTTTCCGGAAGGGCCCAGAAAAACTGCCACATTCCGTACAGAATTTGGAAGACCGGGTACGGACAAGATTCCTTGGCAGAACAGCCTGACCAAGCATCCTTACTATCAAAAATGGTACATCAAAGGCGAAATCTTGACTTCCAGTATCTCTCTGCCTTCTGTGATGATGAGATATGCCCATGTATTGACCGTATACGCAGAAGCAAAGGCGCGCGGGACGGGAGGGCCAGACCAGTTGGCCTACGATGCCCTGAACCAAGTCAGGTTAAGAGGCCGCGCCCCTGGAACCCCTCCCTTGTCCATGAATGACGGGCTTACTGCCTTGCAATTTGCCGAGGAAGTAGTGCAGGAGCGGGCTTGGGAATTTGCCTGTGAAAGGACCCGTTGGTTTGACTTGGTGCGGCTTGAAAAAGTAGAGGAGGCGAATGCAAATAAGCATCCGGATGATTTAACTCCTATTGGTACAATCACGAAAGCTGACTATTGGTTTCCGTTGCCGTACTCCGACACTTCATTAAACCCAAACTTATAGATTTGATGCGATCAAAAATGGTAGACAGGGTTCTGGGGTATCTCATTGTTTTGGCGGCATTAAGCTGCAAACCCAAGAATGATCTTATTCTTCCGGTAGAAAGTGGGGATGTTTATTTGATCAGGGTGGAGAATCAGGAAATAGAGATTAACCCGCAAATCGGAGGGCGGATTACCTCGTTAAAGTTGGATGGGGAAAATTTTCTAACCGGTGAAGAAGTCAATGCAAATTACTGGGGATCAACTTTCTGGCCTAGCCCCCAGCAGGCCTGGAATGGAAGATTGTCCCCTGAGTTGGACAACCTTCCTTATGAGGCAACGGTGGAGGGAAACATTCTGAAACTGATCAGTTCAGTGGATCCCGCGTCCGGATATGTTTTTACCAAAGAAATATCCGGTCATGCTGAAAATGCTTCATTCCGTATCAAGTACTCCATCACCAACCGATCCGGCGAAGTACAACAAGTAGCACCTTGGGAGGTAACCCGGGTTCATCCCCATGGTCTTGCATTTTTTCCAAAGGGAACAGGTGACAGATGGGGAGGGATGGCGGACTTAGCCACAGATATAGCAGGGATCACATGGTTTGCATATGAGGAAGAAAAAATCCCCGTCCGAAATACAAAGTTTTTCTCCGATGGATCAGAAGGATGGATCGCCCAGGTTAATAATGATGTCATCTTTGTAAAAGCATTTCCTGACATCCCCGTCGAGCATGCAGCCCCTTCAGAATCTGAAGTGGAAATTTATGCGAATGCCGAGAAAACCTATGTCGAAATTGAACAACAGGGAGCCTATCAAGCATTGCAGCCGGGGGAGTCGTTGAGTTGGGAAGTAAGATGGTTTTTGAGAAGGCTGCCGGACGAAATAAAAGTGGAAATAGGCAATGGTTCACTGGTTGCCTACAGCCGAAACCTTGTAAAGTAATTTTAACACGGGCGGGTAGGAATCACTCCAGTCCTTCTTATTAAACCAAAATGAGAGTAGCGAAAACAAAAAATTATCGCTGGTTAATTGTGACGTTGTTGTTTTTGGCCACAACAATTAATTACCTCGATAGACAGATTATTGGCCTTTTAAAGCCTACACTTGAAGCGGAATTTAATTGGAGCGAGAC
>Ga0079224_100017108_pt1 | contig 10212 bp, 7 predicted proteins | sample Stecom2015_FD_80414 | JGI IMG/M metagenome (GOLD analysis project Ga0079224, IMG submission 80414) | Agricultural soil microbial communities from Utah to study Nitrogen management - Steer compost 2015 | ecosystem: Environmental > Terrestrial > Soil > Agricultural land | place: USA: Utah... | reverse complement strand
TCGTTTTCGGCCTCGTTTTCGGCCTCGTCCCCGGGATCGCCGGAAGGCCCCTCCGCCGCGCACACGGGGAACACCGCGTCCGGAAGTTCGACGTCGGAGACCCCGTCCCCGGCACGCTACGCCGGCACCGAGAGCGCGCTCGGCACGGCGGGTGTCGCGTATCGCCGCGTCGAGTCGTCCGAGGCCGAGCGGGCCAATCTGTCCTGGTGGGACGCGGACGCCGACACCTACCTGGCCGAGCACGGCGACTTCCTCGGCGACGCCGACTTCGTCTGGTGCCCCGAGGGCGTGCGCGAGGAGGATGCACACCTGCTGGGTAATCCCGCGGCGCTCGAGGGCGCGGACGTGCTCGAGGTCGGCTGCGGAGCCGCGGCCTGCGCCCGCTGGCTGACCTCCCGTGGCGCGCGGGTGGTCGCACTCGACCTCTCGGCGGGAATGCTGCGCCACGCCGCCGACGCGGCCGAACGCACCGGCCTCGCGCCGACACTGCTGCAGGCCGGTGCCGAACACCTGCCGCTGCGCACCGACTCGTTCGACGTGGCGTGCTCGGCGTTCGGCGCCCTTCCGTTCGTCCCGTCGCTGGAGACCGTCTTCGCCGAGGTGGTGCGCGTGCTCCGGCCCGGCGGCAGGTGGGTGTTCTCGGTGACGCACCCGATGCGGTGGATCTTCCCCGACGATCCGGGTCCGACCGGTCTCACGGCGACCCAGCCGTACTTCGACCGCACCCCCTACGTGGAACAGAACGCCGACGGTGAGGCGACCTACGTCGAGTACCACCGCACGCTCGGCGACTACGTGCGTGCACTGCACGCGACGGGCCTGCGGCTCGTCGACCTGATCGAGCCCGAATGGCCCGCGGGCCACACCCGCACGTGGGGCCAGTGGAGCCCGCTGCGCGGCAAGCTCTTCCCCGGGACGGCGATCTTCCGCACCGAACTGGCCGACTGAGCCGCACACCGCGCGCCGCACCGCCCGACCCACCTCGCGGCCGCAGATCACGCCGAAGGGTGACCCTCCGTGCCGTCCGGTCGCGACGCGCCTATGATTTGAACTGACTGGTCAGTTCAAAAGGATGGCGTATGCAGATGATCGCCGATCGGGTCGGTGTCGACGGCCCGCACGGAACCCTCGTGCCCCAGACCTCGCTCACGGTGGCGTCGGGCGAACTCGCCCTCGTCGCGGGAGATCCGGGGGCCGGCGTGACCGCGTTCGGGCTCGCACTCGCGGGACGCCTGCGGCCGTCGACCGGAACCGTGACGATCGCCGAGTCCGACTCCGATTCCGACTCCGGGGCCGGGGCCGGGGCCGAGGCCGAGGCCGACGAGCCGAACGGGAGCACGCGGACGACGCGGCTCACCGCTCCCGCCGAACTGCGCCGCCGCAGTGCCGTCGTCGACTCCCCCGGCGTCAGCGAACCGGACGAGGCCCTGCCGGTGCGCGTGGTCGTCGGCGAGGAACTCGCCCTCGCGGGAGCGCCCGCGAGCAAGGCCGACGTCGCCAGCTGGCTCGCCGAGCACGACGCCGCGGCGTTCGCGGGTTCCCGGTTCGAGCACCTCGACGCCGGTCTGCGCATCCGCCTGCTGACCGCACTCGCCGCGTCCCGACCCGGGGTCGAGCTGGTGGTGCTCGACCGGCCGGACCGCCACACGAGCGACGTCGACGCCTGGCTGGATGTCGCCCGTGCCCACGCCGAACGCGGCCTCGCGGTGGTCGTGCTGACCGCCACCGCACCCGATTCCGCTCTGCCTGCCACCCCCGCACGGCTCGGCAGGCTCAGCCAGCCCGACCCCATGCGCTGTCTGCGGGAGGACCACTCGTGAACGCCGTTCGCCTGGCCGGCAACGAACTGCGCAGGCTCACCAGCGGCACCCTGCCGAAGCTGGCGATCTGCGCGATCGTCCTCGTGCCGTTGCTGTACGCCTCGCTGTATCTCTACTCGAACTACGACCCGTACGGCAGGCTCGACAACCTGCCGGCCGCGATCGTCAACGACGACGCAGGAAGCGGCCGCGGCGACGACCACCGTGAGGTGGGCGCCGACGTCACCGACGAGCTGGTGCGCTCTGGCGACTTCGACTGGCACCAGGTGTCGGCCGAGGAGGCGCGCAACGGCGTCCGCGACGGCGACTACGCGTTCGCGATCACCATTCCCCGCGACTTCACGCGGTCGCTGACCTCGAGTGCCGACTTCCAGCCTCGCCAGGCCGGCATCACGCTGACCACCAACGACGCCAACAACTATCTGTCGCACACGATCGCCAACCAGGTCGCCGAACAGGTGCGGGACACGATCGCGAAGAAGGTCGGCCAGCAGGCGGCGGACCGGTTCCTCGTCGGCTTCTCGACCATCCACGAGAAGACGCAGAAGGCAGCGAACGGCTCGCGCGAGCTGGCCGACGGTGCCCGCGAACTCCGCGACGGCCAGAAGAAACTCGCGAGCGGCGCCGGCCAGCTGTCCACGAGCAGCGCACAGCTCTCGCAGGGCCTGGCCACGCTCAAGTCCAACACCGAGGAGCTGCCCGCGCAGACTCGGCAGCTCGCGCGGGGCGCCAAGCAGGTCGCGGCGGGCAACGAACGGATCGCGGCGACGGCGTCCGCACTGGCGGAGGGGTCGACGCAGCTGCAGAACCAGCTCGGCAACGTCGACGACCGGCTCGCGCAACGGCTGCGGGAGGAAGGGCTCGGCGACGACGAGGTGCAACAGGTCCTCGGCGTGCTGGGCGAGCTGCGCACCCCGGTGGAGGATGCCGACCAACGGGTCCAGCAGGCCTCGTCGAACCTCAACACCCTCGCCGAGGGCTCGCAGAAGGTCGCGCAGGGCGCGCAGCAACTGGCCTCGAGTTCCCCACAGCTGACCAGCGGCATCGCCCAGGCCGCCGACGGCGCGTCGAAACTCTCCAAGGGCGCCGCCGAACTGGACGAGGGCGAGCAGGACGCGCTGTCGGGTTCGCGGGACCTCGCCAAGGGAGCGGGCGAGCTCCGCGACGGCCTGAACGAGGGACTCGACGACATCCCCAACACCGACGACGACACGCGGGAGGCCACGGCACGCACGATCGCCGACCCGGTCTCGGTCGACAACGCCGACATGGCCAGCGCAGGAACCTACGGAGCGGGGCTCGCGCCGTTCTTCATCGGCCTGGCCACCTGGATCGGGGCCTTCGTGCTGTTCCTGTTGCTGCGCCCGCTGTCGACACGGGCGCTGACGGCGGGCGCCTCGCCCCTGCGGGTGGCGATCGGCGGGTGGCTCTCGGCCGCGACGCTCGGTGCCGCGCAGGTGGTGGTGCTGTTCGCGGCGGTCACGTGGCTGGTCGGCATCCACGTCGCCAACCCGGTGGCCGCGCTCGGCTTCGCGATCCTCACGTCGCTGACGTTCACCGCGATCGTGCACGCGCTCAACGCGTTGTTCGGGGCGGTCGGCAAGTTCCTCGGCTTGGTCCTGCTCGTGTTGCAGCTCGTCAGCGCGGGCGGCACGTTCCCGTGGCAGACGCTGCCGGACGCGTTGCAGCCACTGCACATGGTCCTGCCGATGAGTTACGTGATCGACGGGCTCCGGCATCTGCTCTACGGAGCGCCGAACGACCGGGTGCTGCTCGACGTCGGCGTGCTGGTGGCCTATCTGGTCGTCGGACTCGCCGCCTCGACGCTCGCCGCCCGCAAACGTCGCGTGTGGACGGTGTCGCAGCTGAAGCCGGAGTTGGCCCTGTGACGGCGCGGACGGGCACCACCCGCCGCCGGTTGTTCGACGCGACGATGCGCCTGGCACGCGGCACGGGACTCGCGGGCGTCACCGTCGACGACATCGCGGCCGAGGCCGGCGTCGCGAAGGGCACGGTGTACTACAACTTCGGCAGCAAGGACGGGCTCGTCGAGGCGTTGCTGCGCTACGGGGTCGCCGATCTCGGCAGCCGGATGCAGGAGGCGATCGACGAGGCGGAGGACGCCACGGCGGGCCTGGCCGCACTGGTCGATGCCGCTCTGGAGTTCGTCGAGCGGTATCCGGGGTTCTCGCAGATCCTCGTCAGCGAGCTGTGGCGCACCCCGGGCCGGTGGGCCGAGACACTCGCACCGTTGCGGCGCGACATCCTCGCCATCCTCGAGGGGCAGCTCGAACGGGTCGCCGCCACCGGCCGGTTCCCCGCGGGCGTGCCCGTCCGCACCGCGTCGGCGGCACTGTTCGGAACGCTGCTCGTGTCCGCGCTCGACTGGCTGGTGTTCGAACCGGATCGTCGCCGCGAGGACGTGCGCGACTCGATCCTCACCCTGCTGGCGGCGCGGGCGGGCACCGACTGACGCGGAGCGCTCAGGGCCCGGACACCGGGCGGCGTTCGCCGAGCTGGTGGACCGACGTCGGCCTGCCGTCGAGTGCCCTGCGCACCCCGTCGAGGACCCCGCGCTCGATCTCCTCGTGTCCGAGCGGCCTGCCGAACGCGATGTCGGAGGTGGTGCCGAGCAGCACCTGCTGGGTCGCCCGGTCGCGGTAGAACGGATCGGGAGGTTCGATCACGTCGCCGTGTTCCGGCACGGCCGACACCTCGACCACCGGCGCGGTGTCGGACAGCAACGGTTCGACCGCCTCGAGCACCGCGCCGCGGTAGGCCGCGTGCAGCCATGCGACGAGCAGGTCGGCCGGTCCGTCGAGGACATGACCGGCCTTGCGGGCGAGTTCGGCCGGCTCGTCCCAGTGGGCCTGCACCCACGTGGCCTTCCCGGAACCGACGCTGGTGTGCCGGTTGCCCGCGGTCCAGCGCACCGACCGCAGTTGCGGATCTCCCACGGGAATCGGTGCGTAGCGCCGGCTCGGCAGCACCACGCGCCAGCCGTCGACCGCGAGTTCCCGCGCGACCCTTCGGAGCATTCCGGTTCCGGCCAGGATCAGCGCGCGACGCGTCATGGTCGACGACGTTAGCGGTGCCGACGCCCGTTCGCAGCGCATCGCCCCTTCGCAGCGCATCGGCGCCGCGGGGAGCCGAACCGGCGCATCGGACCTGGGCCGCTCACCGGTACCCGGCGGACCCGAGCATCGGTGCCGAGCCGTCGGTGTCGGCCAGTTCCGGGCAGTGCCGAGGGGCGCTCAGTGCGCGGCGTCGTCCCAGGACCGGCCGAAGCCGACCGACACCTCGAGCGGCACGGCCAGCTCGCACGCCGACCCCATCTCCCGCCGCACGAGCGTCTCGATCTCGGCGTGCTCACCGGCGGCGACCTCGACGACCAGTTCGTCGTGCACCTGCAGCAGCACCCTGCTGCGCAGATCCGACGCGGCGAGCGCGGCGTGCACGTTGAGCATGGCCACCTTGATGATGTCGGCGGCGCTGCCCTGGATCGGCGCGTTGAGCGCCATGCGCTCGGCCATCTCCCTGCGCTGGCGGTTCTCGCTCGTCAGGTCGGGCAGGTAACGCCGCCTGCCGAAGATGGTCTCGGTGTAACCGACCTTCGTCGCCTCGTCGACGACCGTCCGCAGGTAGTCCCGCACCCCGCCGAAACGGGCGAAGTAGTCGTCCATCAGGCCGCGGGCCTCCTCGGTGGAGATCCGCAGCTGCTGCGACAGTCCGTACGCCGACAGCCCGTAGGCCAGGCCGTAGTTCATCGCCTTGATCTTGGCCCGCTGCGGCCCGGTGACCTCGCTCGCCTCGACGCCGAACACGGCGGCGGCGGTCGCGGCGTGGAAGTCGACGCCGCTCTGGAACGCACTGATCAAGTCCTCGTCGCCGGACAGGTGAGCCATGATCCGCATCTCGATCTGGCTGTAGTCGGCGGTCATCAGCTGGTCGTAGCCGTCGCCGACGACGAAGGCCTCGCGGATCTGCCTGCCCTCGTCGGTGCGGATCGGGATGTTCTGCAGGTTCGGGTCCACAGAGGACAGCCGGCCGGTGGCGGCGATCGTCTGGTGCAACGTCGTGTGGATCCGGCCGTCGGGCGCGACCGCCTTGATGAGCCCCTCCACGGTGCTGCGCAGGCGCGCGGCGTCCCGGTGCTCGAGCAGGTGCTGCAGGAACGGGTGCTCGGTCTTCTCGTAGAGGGTCTGCAGCGCGTCGGCGTCGGTCGTGTACCCGGTCTTGGTGCGCTTGGTCTTCGGCATACCGAGCTCGTCGAACAGCACGACCTGCAGCTGCTTCGGCGAGCCGAGGTTGATCTGCTTGCCGATGACGCTGTGCGCGTTCTCGGTCGCCTCCTTGACCCGCGCCGCGTAGTGCGCCTCCAGCGTGGTGAGCCGATCGAGGTCGACGGCGATGCCGGCCGCCTCCAACTCGGTGATCACCGACAGCAACGGCAGTTCGATCTCGGCCAGCAGCGACCGGCCACCGATCGCGTCCAGCTCGCCCGCCAGCACGTCGGCGAGCTCGGCCGTCGCCCGCGCCCGCACCAGCTCGTCGTGGACCAGTTCGCGTTCCTCGTCGTGTTCGGCTCCGCCCGCGGTGTCCAGCAGCGACAGCTGTCCCTCGCCGCCCGCGGACTCGTGGCGCAGTTCCCGCTGCAGATACCGCAGGACGAGGTCGGCGAGCTCGAAGGTGCGCTGGCCCGGACGGACGAGGTAGGCGGCGAGCTCGGTGTCCATCGCGAGCCCGCGCACCCGCCAGCCTCGCGCGAGCAGGGCGTGCAGTGGCGCCTTGAGCGCGTGGCCGACCTTGCGCACCTCGGGGTCGGCCAGCCAGGAACCGAGCGCGGCCTCGTCGGCCGGGTCGAGGGTCGTGAGGTCGACGTAGGCGCCCTCGCCGTCCGGAGCGGCCAGCGCGACGGAGGCGGCATCGGCCGCGATCGACGCACCCGTGGTGCGCACGGCCAGACCGACCGTCGAGCCCGCCGCGGCGTGCTGGGCGAGCCACGATGCGACGGTGCCCGGCTCGAGCGCCCCTCCGGTCACCGTGAAGCCTTCGTCGGCCTCCGGTTCGGCGCTCGACAGCGTGGCGAACAGCCGGTCCCGCAACACCCGGAACTCCAGCTCGTCGAACAGCCGGTGCACCGCGTCCCGGTCCCAGGCGCGCACCTCGAGATCGGCCGGGGTCGACTCGAGCGGCACGTCGCGGACCAGCTCGGTCAGCTGGCGGTTGAGCAACACCGCGTCGAGGTGACTCCGGAGCGCGTCACCGACCTTGCCCTTGACCTCGTCCACGCGGTCGACGAGCTCGGCGAGCGAACCGAACTGCCGGATCCACTTCGCCGCGGTCTTCTCCCCCACGCCGGGAATGCCGGGCAGATTGTCCGAGGGGTCGCCCCGCAGCGCGGCGAAGTCCGGGTACTGCACGGGCGAGAGTCCGTACTTCTCCTCGACCCCGCCCGGGTCGAACCGCACGAGGTCGGACACACCCTTCTTCGGGTACAGCACCGTGACCGTGTCGGTGACGAGCTGCAACGCGTCCCGGTCGCCGGTACAGATGAGCACCTCGTACCCGACGCCGGTCGCCTCGGTGGTGAGCGTGGCGATGAGGTCGTCGGCCTCGTAACCGGGCTTCTCCAGCACCGGGATCGCGAGCGCGTCGAGCACCTGTTTGATGAGTTCGACCTGCCCCTTGAAGTCGTCCGGGGTCGCCGAGCGGTTGGCCTTGTACTCGGCGAACGTCTCCGAACGGAACGTCTGCCTGGACACGTCGAACGCCACGGCCAGATGCGTCGGCGTCTCGTCCCGCAACAGGTTGATCAGCATCGAGGTGAACCCGAAGACCGCGTTGGTGACCTGGCCCGTCGACGTGCGGAACCGGTCGGCGGGCACCGCGAAGAAGGCGCGATAGGCCATCGAGTGGCCGTCGATCAACAGCAGACGCCGCGGTGCGACGTCCGCATCGGTGACGGTGCCTGCGGAGGCTGCGGTTTCGGTGGTGACGGTTTCGGTGGTGACGGTGTCGCCGGTCTTCGCGTTGGGGCTCACGTCCGTGAGTCTAGGGTGAGGGTCCGACAGCGTTGCCTGTCGTATCGACGGAGGAGCGACGAGTGACCGACAACGGTTCTGAGCAGGCGTTTCGCGAGGCCCTGGCCGGCATCACACCGGAGATCGCGGCACAGCAGCTCAACGACAAGGTGGGCATGACGTTCGGGCAGCTCTCGCCCGAACGCGTGACGGCGACGATGCCCGTCGAGGGCAACCTCCAGCCCTACGGGCTGCTGCACGGCGGGGCGAACGCCGTGCTGGCCGAAGCGCTCGGCTCCACGGTCGCCGCGCTCAACGCCGGCGACGGGCGGATCGCCGTCGGCATCGAGTTGAACTGCACCCACCACCGTTCGGCCACCTCCGGCACCGTCACGGGCGTGGCCACTCCCCTGCACGTCGGCCGCAGCGCCGTCACCGCGGAGATCGTCATCAGCGACGACGCGGGCAGGCGCACCTGCACCGCTCGGCTGACCTGCATGGTCCGCGACAAGCCCCCGTCGGCCTGATCACCGTCGGCAGCGATGGATAGCCTGACCGCATGAACCGCGACGAGCCGTCCACCGCGGACCAACTGTCGGCCTACCTCGGCACCCTCGACAGCGCCGTCGGCACCCGAGACAGTGCCCTCGACAGCGCCCTCGGGGACACCGCCGACGGGGACGGCCCCGACCACGCGGTCGACCCCGAAGCCGTGCACACGGCCTACCAGCTGCTCGTCGGCGAGTGCGCGGTCGGCGAGCTCTCCCGACTGCGCAGCGGCGACCTGACCCGACTGCTGCTCGAGGTGTATCCGCAGGCCAGGCCCGACGACGACCCGAACGAGGCGGTCGACGCCGTCGACGTGCTGGTCGACTTCGCCTTCGACGCCGGGCACATCGACGAACAGCTGCACGCCGAACTGCTCGAGGAACTCGACGCGGCGGAGACCGCCCTGCTCGGCTCCCTCGACGTCCCGCGGATCGCGGGCGACGAGCCGAACCTGAAGGAACTGTTCAACCTGCCCGACCGGCTCGGGCCGATCCGGCTGCCCGCGGAGAGCGACCTCGCCGAGGTGGCGCGCCGGTCGACGCTGCTGGCCACGACGCGCGCGTTCGCCGAACGGATTCTCGACGGCGCCGACCAGGCCGGCGCAGCCGAGGCGGCCGGCGTGTCCGACGAGGACCTGCCCACGATCTCCGCGCTGGCGTCCGAACTGGGCTTCCTGACCTTCGACGCCGACGAGCCCGACGACGCCGACGACGTCGACGATCCGGAAGCCGGGGACGACGCCGAAACCGACGAGAGCGCACCCGAGCCTGCCTGCGGTCCGACGTTGGACGAGTGGCCGGGCGGGGACGACGAGGACGTGCTCACCGTCTGGGGGCATGCGCTGAACTGGCTGCTCGCGTGGAGCCTGCCGTCCGACGCCGACCGGGCCGGCGAGGAGACACTCGACTTCACGGGCACCTCGGCCTGGTTCGCGCCACTGTTCATGACGTGGCGGGTCGGACTGCCGGTGGCCGCGATCAGCGACATGATGGCCGACATCGCGGGCGACGATCTGACCGCCGACCAGGCGCGCGCCGCGTGGTCGGCATGGTCGGCCGAGCACGGCGACCCCGCCGAGGTGCTGCTGGGCAGACTGGCCTCGCACGGTGCCGTCGAGGTGACGCACTCCGAGGCGGCCGGCGGCCCGCTCGCGCGGATCACCGATCTGGGCGCGGCATCCCTGCGCGGCGAACTCATCGAGTCCGATGTGGATGTTCCGCTGCTGCCCGACCCCGAGGACGTGACGGCGGCCGACCTCGTCGAGGTGCTGCTGCACGGTCTCGACGGCGAACTGGAGGCCGAGGCTCCCGCGTGGTTCGAGGCACGGACGCCGGAGGCGGCGGCCGACGCGCTGCTGGCCGAGGCGGCCCAGGGCGACGCCGCGCACCGGGCCGGCGCGATCGCGCTCGTACGCGAGTACACGGGCGTCGAGGCCGAACCGGCGTGGCGCCGCGCCATGGACCTTCCGAACGTGAGCCTGCACGCACGCAACGAACTGGCCGCGCTGCACGAGGCCGACACCGATCTCGACGACGCCGAGATCGGCTGGCTGCTGGTGGACACGATCGCGGGCCAGCTGCCCCGGGACCGCCAGCCCGACGAGGCCGAACAGTTAACGGGCCTGTTGACGCGGTTGATCAGCACGGACACCGCGGCCGTGGTGGAGACCATGTGGCGGGCCGAGCACCCCGAGGTGCTCGACGTCCTCACCGCCCTCGGCGAACTGCACCCGGACAAGGCGATCGCCAAGGCGGCACGGAAGGCGGGCCGCAAAGCCGCCGACCGCGCGGGAGCCTGAACCGCCGGCCGAACAGCGGCCC
>Ga0079224_100017106_pt1 | contig 10212 bp, 8 predicted proteins | sample Stecom2015_FD_80414 | JGI IMG/M metagenome (GOLD analysis project Ga0079224, IMG submission 80414) | Agricultural soil microbial communities from Utah to study Nitrogen management - Steer compost 2015 | ecosystem: Environmental > Terrestrial > Soil > Agricultural land | place: USA: Utah... | reverse complement strand
CTGCTCAGGCGCGGGGCCGGCCTCGCCGCGCTCCCTCCGGGGAAGGCCTCAGCACTTGGCCCCGGGCATGCCGGCCGTGAGCCATTCCTCCGAGGTCATGTTGGCGGGCGGCATCACGCATTCGGCGGGGAAGCGTTCGATATCCACGAGGTCCACGCGGTTCAGCTTCTCGTTCCACTGGGTGCGCCCGATCGCGGTGTCCTGGATCGCCTGGTGGCCGTTGCCGAGCACCATGCGGATCCGGCCGGCGGGCGAATCCCACTCGGAGCCCTTCAGCGCCGCGGCGATCTGCTCGTGCGTCGGCTTCTTGCCGCCGTTGGCCTCCATCGCCTTCTCGACCGCGAGCTTCAGGCCCATGAGCGCCTGCGCCATGCGGTACGGGGCCTGCACGGGATAGACGCCGTTGGCCTTCTCGTAGCCCTGGAACCACCAGTCGTTGAGCTCGGACTTGGGCGACATCAGGCCGTAGGCGCCGCGGGCCCCGAGGATCACGCCATCGGGCATCCGCTTGCCGAGCCCGGGCAGCACATGGTCGGCCGCCGAGAGCACGACTTGGCTGCGCTTCATCAGTCCGCGCGGCGCCGACTGGAGGATGAAGGCCTGGAGGTCGCCGCCCCAGAGGCTCGAGTGGGTGACCGAGGCCGGCTTCGAGAGCAGGGCCGAGATCTCCGTGCCGTACTGTCCGGCGCCGAACTTCGGCCGCAGGTCCTCGCCCGTCTTCGCCTCGGGATAGAGGACCTTCATCGCGAGCTGGAAGTCCTTGAGCGAGTCGTGTCCCCAGGCGTAGTCCTGGTTGATGTAGTTGATCGTCTCGACCTTGATGTTCTTGCGCTTGAGGTAGTGGGCGAGCGAGACGTTGTCCATCGTCGCGTGCGACGCGGTGCGGAACACGTACTGGTACTCGCGTTCCTCGAACACGCGCGGCGTGCCGCAGTCGTACAGGAGCAGGAAGCGCTTCATCTCCTCGGCGGCCGGCGCGACCGCGAGACAGTCGCCCGAGCTCACATAGCCCACCACCGCGTCCACCTTCTCGCGGTCGTAGAGGTTGCGCAGCTCCTGGACCTGCTTGGTCGCGCCGCCTGCCTCGTCCACGTAGATGGGCTCGATCGTCAGGCCACCGAAGCCCTTCTTGTCGTACGGCGCGGGCGCGGTGCCCGCGTTGAACTCGCTGATGAGGAACTTGGCGCCGTTGACCGCCGGGATGCCGAAGCTGTCGGCGGCCTGGCCGGGCAGGAAGCTGACGATGCCGATCCTGAACGTCTCCTGCGCCTGCGCGAGCGGCGCGGTCGCGAGGGCCGCGGCGACGGCCGTCGCCCCGGCGAGGCGATGCAACTTGCGGTGGGTCATGGCAGGGTCTCCTCGTGTGGTTGTCTCGCAGTCAGTGGGTGGGCGGGCCAGCGAACCGCCTCGTCGAGGCGAAACCCGGCGAGTTCGAAGCCGCGACGGAAGTCGGCCAGGTGCCGCCGCATCCAGTCCTCGGCCACTTCGGGCCTTTGGGTCACCAGCGCCTCGTGGATACGGCGATGCGCCTCGAGATTGCGCGCCGCCGCCTGCGGCAGGCGGGCCTCGACCGCGCCGAGGATCGGCGCGTAGAGCAGGCTCACGGGTTCGCGCGCGAGCATCAGCATCCGGTTGCCGCTCGCGCGCGCGACCGTCGCATGAAAGGCGACATCCAGCTCCGCCGTGGGATGCCGCCGCGTCACCGCGCGTGCCGTCGCCTTCATGTTCGCTGCGAGCGCCGCGAGATCCGCCTCGCTGCGCTTGCTCGCGGCGAACCGCGCGGCGAGCGGCTCGAGCGTGAGCGCGACTTCCCAGAGCTCGAGGAATGTGACGTGCTGGAGCAGGAGGGCGCGCGTGGCTCTCGGGGCGAGGTCGAACAGGCCGGGCATGGCGACCTGCAGCCTGCGGCCGGCGGTGCGCGACACCAGGCCCTCCTGTTCCAGCAGGCGAATGGCTTCCCGCACCGTGGACCGGTTGACCCCGAAGCGCTCGGCGAGCGCGGTCTCGGTGGGGAGTGCATCGCCGGGCTTGAGCTGCCCCGACAGGATCATCCGTTCGATCTCCGTCGACAGTGCCCGGTACGCGGGCGCATGACGAAGCGGGCGGAAGATCCCGCCGGGGGCCGGATCGCTCAAGGTCTCCTCCGCCTCCAGGCCGTGTTTCTCGGTCGTTCTGTTTGCCCGATTGTCGGACAAGTGGGGCTACTTTCCGGCCGCCGGGCGCCGGCGTCAAGCACTTGATGTCGTGCGACGCAGCATCCGAGCGGCCGTAATGCGAACCGGTACTCAGTGGGCCGCGAGTTCTTCCCAGATCTCCGGGTAGTCGATGGTCACCACGCCCTGCTCGACGAGCTGGCGCGACGACTTGCCGCTGTCGGGAATGACCGTGTCCGCATCGGCCCCGAGGCGCTTGAGGATGCGCGCCCACTGCGCGCTGATGCGCGGATTGCGGTTCTCCCAGTAGGTGGACACGGTGATCAGCATCGAGCCGTACCGTCCTCCGTAGGTCGGGTCGGCCTGGCGATCCTCGATGAGGTGCAGCGCGAGGCGCTGGCAGTTCTTCAGGAAGGCGCCGAAGAGCGGGGTCCACTTGATGTCGTCCTCGTAGGCGCCGTCGTAGGGCTGGATGCCCTCGAGCGCGTCGGAGAGCTCCGCGCACGTCCTGCACGCGCGCATGTCCTGGAAGCTGCAGGAGCGGCCCTCCTGCGCCCCGGCGGCGCCCGGCAGGGCGATCAGCGCGGCGGCAAGCAAGGGCAGGACCATGCGCGCCGCAAGGAATCGTGAAGTGCGTGGTACGGGAGGGCGAATCGTCATCGGGAAGGGCCTCGTCGGATGCGCTTCATGGAGGAATGGCGTCCGCTCGCGCGGCGGGAGCATGGGGCGCCCCCGCATCATGCGCACGGCAGCGAGCGCGCGACACGCGCGACCGCCTGCCAGGCCTGCTCGACATCCTCGCGCGTGGTGTCGAACGGTCCGACCTGGAAGCGGATCACGAGCCGGCCGTCCAGCCGCGTGGACGTCAGGTAGGTGGTGCCGTCGTCGTTGACGGCCTCGAGCAGCTTCTGGTTCAGCGCGTCGAGCGCCTCCGGCGACGACACGCCCGCGGGCGTGTAGCGGAAGCTGAAGAGCGAGAGCACCGGCGGGCTCGTCAGCTCGAAGTCGGGCGCTGCGTCGATCGCGCCGGCGAGTTCGCGCGCCCATGCGACATGGTTGCGGATGCGTTCGCGCAGCCCTTCGAGTCCGTAGGCGCGCAGCAGGAACCAGAGCTTCAGCGCGCGGAACCGCCGGCCCAGCTGCACCGACCATTCGCTGAAATTGACGATCCCGTCGCGGCCGTGCGTCTTCAGGTACTCGGGCTGGATGGCGAGCGTGCGCACCAGCGGGACGGGGTCGCGCACGAAATGCGCCGAGCATTCCATCGGCACCCCGAGCCACTTGTGCGGATTGAACACGATGCTGTCGGCTTCCTCGATGCCGTCCCACATGTCGCGAAACTCCGGGCAGATCATGGCCGAGCCCGCCCAGGCGGCATCGACATGGAGATAGACGTCCGCGCGCCGCGCCGCCGCCGCGATCTCGCGCAGCGGATCGCTCGCGCCGACCGACGTCGCGCCCACGCAGGCGACGATGCCGGCGGGCAGCAGGCCCGCGCGGCGATCGTCCGCGATCGCGGCTTCCAGCGCCCGCGGGTCGATACCGAGCCGGGGATCGCCCTTGCGCGTCGGCACCTGCACCACGTTGCGCGCGCCGATGCCCGCGACCCAGCAGGCCTTCTCGACGGAGCTGTGGGCATGCGGCGACGTGTAGATGCGGACCTGCGGATGGGCGGCGAGGCCGTCCCGGTTGCCGTCCCAGGCGAGCGTCGTTTCGCGCATGGTGAGCACCGCGCACAGGGTCGCGCTCGACGCGGTGTCCTGGAGCACGCCCGAGAAGCCTTCCGGCAGGCCGACCGCCTGGCGCAGCCAGTCCACCATGCGCTGCTCGAGCTCGGTGGCGGCCGGCGAGGTCTGCCAGAGCATGTTCTGGGTGGACATGGCCCCGGCCAGCTGCTCGGCGATCACCGCCGGCGGCGCCGCGTTGGACGGGAAGTAGGCGAAGAAGCGCGGATGCTGCCAGTGGGTCATGCCGGGGGGCACGATCGACTCGAAGTCGGCGAAGATCCGCTCGAACGGTTCGGCCCGTTCCGGCGGCGAGTCCGCGACCCTTGCCGCGATCTCCCCGGGTCGCAGCGGCGACCGCACGGGCCGCTCCCGCAGCCCCGCGCGATAGTCCGCCGCCCAGTCGGCCGCGCGATGCGACCAGTGCCGAAACGATTCAAGGTCCATTGCCCGCTCCTGCCGGGTGAATAGTGTTCTGGAGGATCGATCGAAACCGGCCCGGGCCCTGGCGAGCCTGGCCAGCGAGGAAGTCGAGGATAAGCGCTGTCGCCTCGGGCGGCGCGGGATCGAAGTAGTCATGGCTGCCGTCGCCGCCACTCCAGGCGTGGCCCAGGCCCTCGATCCGCAGGCGCCGCGCCGCGAGCCGGCCGCCGACGAGCCAGTCGGCCTGATGCACCACGCGCTCGCCGAACGTCCGGCGGGCCTCGGCATCGGGCGGCGGCGGCGCCGCTCCGCTGGTCGCGCCGCCATTGAGCGCGATCGCCTGGACGACGAGGGCGTCGGCATTGGCCGACGCCACGGCCGTGTCCTCGACCCCCTGCAGCACGAGGACCGGCAGCCGCACGTCCCCGGCCGCGCGGCGGGCGGCCGCGCCGATCGCCGCGACATCGCGCCTCGTGCCATGCGCCATCGCGTCGCGCGCCTCGCGCGCGTCCCGGGCCGCGCCGGCGGGCAGGCCCGAATGGCAGGCGAGCGCCGCGAAGCGCCGGGGCGCATGGAGCGCGATCGCCGCGGCCAGCGCTGCACCGGACGAGAGGCCCACGATCCAGATGCGGCTCGCGTCGATGGCGAGGATGTCGCAGGCCTGCTCGACCTGCGCGAGCACGATGGCGGCCTCCCCGCGCCCGTCGGCCGTCGCCGGGTCGAACCAGTTCCAGCATCGCATCGGGTTGGCCAGCCGCCCCTGCTCGGGCATCAGGACCGCGATCCCGCGGGCGTCCGCATGTGCCCGGATGCGCGTGCCGGCCGCGAAGTCGCGCGCCCGCTGGCGGCAGCCGTGGATCCAGACGAGCAGCGGCACCGCCGCTCCGGCCGGCATGCCGGCCGGCAGGTAGAGCTCGAACGCCCGGCGGGGCGCGACCAGGGGCCAGGCGGCGAGCCTGCCGTCGACGCTGGAGGCCTGGAGCCGCAGGGTACGACCGGGGGTCGCGGCGGCATCGCCCTCGCGCCAGCGACGCCATGCGAGCGAGGCGCCATCGGCGACCCGGCGCGCCGCTTCCGCGCCGCGCTGCGCGAGGCCGGCGAGCGTCCGCTTCATCGCGGTCGCCCTAGCGCGCCACCAGGACCGTGCAGCCGGCGAGGGCGGGCTGGGCCATGGCGACCGGGTCGGCCAGCTCGGATCCGACGACGAGGAGCGAGCCGCCGCCCTCGGCGAGCCGGGCGAGCAGGGCCTGTGGTTCGGCGCGCGACGCGCGGCCGAACTCCGGCAGCAGGCCGGCGCCCACGAGCTCGCGGGCCTGCTCGCGCAGCGCGGGAAACCGCTCGGGATCGTCCGAGACGAGCAGCACGCGCAGTGGCCGACGGCCATCGCGCGCGATCGCGGCCGCCGCGGCGAGCGCGCGGGCCGAGGCCGGGCTGCCGTCGTAGGTGGCGGCGATGCGCCGGTAGCCCGCGGCGCCCGCGTCGGTCGCGCCACCCCGGTCGAGCACCAGCCAGTCGGCCGTCCCCGCGAATTCGATCGCCCGGCGCGGATAGGTCCCGCGCTCGACGGTGAGCGTGAAGCGCGTCTCGTGCTCGGCGCACACGCGCGCGAGCATCGTTTCGACGCGGCGGACATGCTCCCGGAACAGGCGCTCGACGCCACTCGGGTCGAAGGCCTGCCACTCGCCGGATGGCAGCCGAAGCTCCCGCGCGAAGGGCAGGGCAGCGACGCGCAGCCAGGTCTGTTCCTCGACCACCAGCGCCGTGAGCTCCATGTCGAGCTCGCGCGCGAGCAGCGCCGCCGTCGAGATCGGCGCCACGCGCACCCTCGCGGGATCGACCGCGACGAGGATCCGCCGGCGCACGACGCCGTTGCCGCCCGCCTCAGTCATGCTTGCCTGCCTGCCCGTGGCGTTGCCGCAGCGGCGTGCCGGGCCGCATGCCCCGGCGTAGCGCGGAAAGCGCATGCAGCCGCGACACGACCCGGGCGTTGAAGCAGCGGTCGGCCAGGCTCGCGATCGGGTCGCCCGCCGGCATGCCCGAGAGGAGCTCGATCGCCTCGTCGACATGCGAGATCGCATGGACATGGAACTTGCCGGCCGCCACCGCCGCCACCACGTCGTCGCGCAGCATCAGGTGGCGCGCGTTCGACTTCGGGATGATCACGCCGTGCGAGCCGTCGAGCCCGCGCTCGCGACACACGTCGAAGAAGCCCTCGATCTTCTCGTTCACCCCGCCGATCGCCTGCACGTCCCCGAACTGGTTCATCGAGCCGGTGATCGCGAGCGACTGGCGCAGGGGCACGTCGGCGATCGCCGACAGCAGGGCGCAGGTCTCGGCGACGGTCGCGCTGTCGCCGTCGACCGGTCCGTAGCTCTGCTCGAAGACGATGCTCGCCGACAGGGACATGAGGTCGCGGGCCGAGTAGCGGGCATTGAGGAACGACGCGAGGATGAGCACGCCCTTGCTGTGGATCGAGCCGCCGAGGTCGGTTTCCCGCTGGATGTCGAGGAGCTTGCCCTCGCCGAGGGCCGCGGTCGCGGTGATCCGGCTGGGATGGCCGAAGTACTCGCCGCCGAGCTCGTAGACCGCGAGCCCGTTCACCTGGCCCACCCGCTCGCCGCTCGTGGCGATGGCGAGCGTGCCCTCGATGATCGAGCGCCGGTAGACCTCGGCCGCCCGCGCCGCGCGGTCGCGCCGGGCGGCGATGGCGCGCGCGATGTCGTCACCGTCGATCTCGGTGCGGCCGTTCGCCCGCGCATAGACGTCGGCCTCGACCGCGACCTCGCCGAGATGGCCGAGCTGGGCGCTCACGCGATGGGCATCCTCGGCATGGCGGGAGCCCTCGTCGACGAGCCGGGCGAGCGCATGGCGCGTCAACGGCAGCAGGCCGCGGCGCTGCGCCTGGGCGCGGACCGCATTGGCGATCGCGCGCTGGTGCTCCGCGTCCCGCGGCAGGTCGTCGTCGAAGTCGGCGACGATCTTGAACAGGCGCCGGAAGTCGGGATCGTAGGCGTCGAGCAGGTAGTAGAGGTAGCGGTCGCCGAACAGCGCCACCTTCACGTCGAGCGGGATGGGCTCAGGCTCGGCCTGCGCCGCCGAGATCACGCCGATCACGTCGGCCGGCGACTCGATGCGGATGCTGCGCCGCTCCAGCGCGCGCTTGAGCGCGGGCCAGGCGAAGGGCTCCGTGACGAGCCGCAGCGCATCGACCAGCAGGTAGCCGCCGTTGGCGCGGTGCAGGTCGCCGGCGCGGATCAGGCGGAAGTCGCTCACGAGCGTGCCGAACATCGCGCGATGCTCGACGCGCCCGATCAGGTTGACGAGCGTCGGGTGCTGGGCGCGGACCACGGGCGTCGTCGCGTCGTCCCCGTTGCAGGTGCGCAGCAGGTTCACCTCGTAGCGGCCGAGGTCCGGGCCCGTCACGAGGGGCGAGCCCACCACGCTGGGCATCGGCTTGCGCGGCAGGAAGTCGTCCGCGTTCTCGAGGATGTCGTCGTGCACCGAGCGGATCCACTCGCACAGCTTCGGGACGTCCTTGTAGCGCTCGAGGAGCTCGTCGATCGCGCCGCCCACCGCCATCGCGGTGGTGTCGCGGTTGAGCTTCTGCACGCGCTCGATCTGCTCCTTGCGCATGCGGATGCTGTTGCGCACGATCTTCTGGAGCTTCTCCTGGAACGCCATCAGCTTTTCCTGGATCTCCTGCTGGCGTTCCTTCGAGAGCATTGCGAAGTCCTCGTTGGACAGCACCTCGCCGTCGCGGATCGGCGCGAGGGTGAAGCCGTTCGGCGTCTGGATGAGGCCGATGCCTTCGCGCATCGCTTCCTCGTTCAGGTCCGACAGCGCCTTGGTGTGGCGCTCGGCGAACTCCGCCTGGATCCGCTCGACCTCGTTCGCGTAACCCTCGGCCTCGAAGGCGGCCGGGATGGTCGCCTTCAACTCCTCGACCAGGTGGCGCATGTCGTCGCGAAGCTGCACGCCCATGCACGGCGGCAGGCCGATCGCGAGCGGCCGGGCAGGCGCGGCGAAGTTGTTGACATAGACCCAGTCGAGCGGCTCGCCGCGCTTGCCGCGCCGGCGGATCGCCTCCTCGACGAAGCGCATCTTGCCGCTCGCCGGCGGCCCCGTGACGAACACGTTGTAGCCGTCCGCATCGATGCCGAACGCGAGCTCGATGGCGCGGCGCGCGCGCTCGTGGCCGACGAGCAGGGGGCCGGGCGCCGCGTCCGGCGAGCTGTCGGGCGTCGCGCCCAGGGGCTCGTCGGGCCCGGGCATGTCGGCGGGGTTGGCGCGGTGCGCGAGTTCTTCTGGAGCGAGTGCGGCCATCGGGCTCCTTTCGGGCTTTCGGCGCTTGCCGGAGGTTGGTTCGGGCTCGCCGCGGGGCGGGCGTTCTTTTTCCGAGATGATACGCGTCGCGCGGATCCCTTTCCCCGACCCGGCCCCGGGCTTGTGGAAAGGGCGCGAAACCGGCTAAATCCTAGACTCCCCGGATCGGCGACCCGCGGGCGCGTGCCCGCGCACCCCGCGTACCCGCATATCGAGTGACAGCTGGACAGATGACGATCATTCGCGCCTTGCTTGCCGGCCTGGCGGCCGCCCTGTTCGCCACGGGCGCCGCGCATGCCGGCCCCACGCTCGACGCCATCAAGTCGCGCGGCAGCCTGCGCTGCGCGGTCAACACCGGCCTGCAGGGCTTCGCGGCGCCCGACAGCCAGGGGCGCTGGAGCGGGATCGATGTGGACTTCTGCCGGGCGCTGGCCGCCGCCATCCTCGGCGACCCGGCCAAGGTCGAGTTCCGGCCCACGAACACGCAGAACCGCTTCACCACGCTGCAGACCGGCGAGGTGGACGTCCTGTCGCACAACACGACCTGGTCGGCCTCCCGCGATTCCGCCCTCGGGCTCGTCTTCGCGGGCATCCTCTTCTACGACGGCCAGGGCTTCATGGTCCCGAAGTCGCTCGGCGTCCAGAGCGCGCGCGAGCTCGACGGCGCGACCGTCTGCATCCTGCCCGGCACCACGACCGAGCTCAACCTCACCGACTGGTTCCGGGCCCACTCGATGCAGTACAAGCCGGTGGTGATCGGCGAGCTCTCGCAGATCCTGCAGGCCTTCTTCGCGGGGCGCTGCGACGTCTTCACCTCGGACATCTCCGGGCTCGCCTCCGTGCGCCAGGGGGCCGATCGTCCGGACGACTACGTGATCCTGCCGGAGGCCATCTCCAAGGAGCCGCTGGGCCCCGCGGTTCGCCGCGACGACTGGGAGCTCTTCGCGATCGTGCGCTGGACGCTCTTCGGCCTGATCGAGGCCGAGGAGCACGGCATCACCAGCGCCAATGTCGAGGAATTGCGCAAGGGCGCCGGGTCGCCCGCGATCCAGCGCATGCTCGGCGGGACCGGCGAGATCGGCAAGGGACTCGGCCTGTCCCCCGACTGGCTGGCCCGCGCGGTGGCGGCGGTGGGCAACTACGGCGAGATCTATGAGCGCAACATCGGCCCGCTCGGCATCCCCCGTGGCCAGAACGCGCTCTGGAAGGACGGCGGACTGATGTACGCGCCGCCGATTCGCTGAACATGGCGCCGCTGGCGCCCTCGCGGCGCGAGCGCCGGTCCGTCGGATGAACCTGCGCAGCGAACGGGTGCGCGGCTGGGCCTGGCAGGTCGCGCTGCTCGCGACGGTCACCGCCGTGGTCGCCTGGCTCGTCGGCAACACGCTCGACAACCTGGCGGCGCGCGGAATCCAGGTGGGTTTCGGCTTCCTCGGCCAGGAGGCCGGCTTCGCCATCGCGCAGACGCCGGTCCCCTACCAGCCCGGCGACACCTACGCGCGTGCGCTCGTCGTCGGCCTCGCCAACACGCTCATCGTCTCCGCGATCGGGATCGTCGCCGCGACCGTGCTCGGCACCGCGATCGGCGT
>Ga0079224_100017105_pt1 | contig 10212 bp, 9 predicted proteins | sample Stecom2015_FD_80414 | JGI IMG/M metagenome (GOLD analysis project Ga0079224, IMG submission 80414) | Agricultural soil microbial communities from Utah to study Nitrogen management - Steer compost 2015 | ecosystem: Environmental > Terrestrial > Soil > Agricultural land | place: USA: Utah... | reverse complement strand
GGGCGAGATCACCCCCCGCTGCGACGCCGAGGTGCGCCGCGACTCCGTCGAGCGCCTCCTGATCGTGGTCGCCTCCATGCTCTCCCGGCCCCCCCGTGGAAAACGCGGCGACCCCCGGCCCGAGCCCCCCACGATCGATCAGCTCTTCGCCCGCGCGGACAAACTCCTGCTGACCCCGACCACCCGCAACTCCCCCACCGCCCAGGCCCGCGCGTTGTTCGTGAAGTCCGAGATCGCCAGCTTCCGCAAGGAAACCCGCCTGCAAAAGGAATACCTCGACCGCATCGCCTCGACCAACGCCGCCGACACCCTGCCCCCCGGCATCCTCGGCAAACTCGGCGACCACCTCCTGGAAAAAGGCGAAATCGAGCTCGCCCGCACCTTCTACACCCAGATCGTCTCCAACCACCCCAAGTCGATCTTCGCCGACTACGGCTACGCCGGCCTCGGCCAGATCGCCCTGCGCGAAGGCCGTGGCGGCGACGCCCTCCGTCGTTTCAACGACGCCATCGACCTCGCCGGCGCCCGCTTCAAGCTCCTCGAAGCCACCATCGGTCAGGCCCAGGCCCTGCTCCAGCTCGGCCGGCTCGAAGGCGCGCAGGAACTCTTTGAACAGGTCGCCGGCAACCGCGCCTGGCGCGGCCCGGCCACCGCCGAAAGCCTCTACTCCCTCGGCGAAATCCACATGAAGCGCGGCACCCCCGACGACATCGCCAAGGCCCAGGCCCACTACCAGCGCATCTACATCTCCTACCGGCGCTACACCCCCTGGGTCGCCAAATCCTACCTCCGCAGCGCCGACGCCTTCGAGGCCCTCGGCCAGACCCAGGAAGCCGTCAACACCCTCCGGGAAATGGTCAACCTCGCCGAGAAAAACGAAGAGCTCGCCGCTCTCCCGGAAACCGCCGCGGCCCGCAGCCGCCTCGTCTCCCTCGAAGCCCGCGTCCCCGCCGCAACCGGAGGCAATTCGTGATGCAACTCCCCCGCCCCTTCATCGCCCTGCTCGTCACCCTGGCCTCGGCCGGCACCCTGTCCGCGCAAAGCTACGTGCTCAACAACGGCACCGTGCTCCAGTCCGCCGACGTCAAATTCGGCGGCACCGCCCTCGTGCAGGAAATCGCCCTCCCCGGCGGAGGCTCGGCCGAACGCCGCTACCCGATCAACACCGTCGCCCGCATCAATTGGCCCGAACCCGCCGAGATCGCCGCCGCCACCGAGCAGCTGGCCGCCGGCAAAGGAGCCGAGGCGCTCGCCACCATCACCCCCATCTACAAACTCTTCGGCCCCTTCCCCAAGACCCCCGGTTCCTGGTGGACCCAGGCCGCCTCCCTGCGCCTTCAGGCCCTGGTCGCCAGCGAGGCCCCCACCGGTGACATCTCCTCGGCCGCCCGCGAGATCATGACCGGCTCCACCGACCCCGAGGCCGTCGGCAGCGCCAAGCTCGCCCTCGCCCAGGTCGATGCCCGCAACGGCAACGACACCCTCGCCGCCGCGATGATCGACCAGATCGTCAACGACGCCCCCCCCGGCGTGCGCGCCCGCGCCTGGCTGCTGCGCGGCGACCTCGCCCTCAAGCGCCACGCCTACGAGGAGGCCCTCGAGTCCTACCTCCACGTCCCCGCCTTTTTCGGCACCCTCGACGAGCTCATGCCCGCGGCCATCCTTGGCAGCGCCCGCGCCTACAAGGGCTACGGCGACAACTCCCGTGCCGAACGCGCCTACCTCGACGTCATCGACACCTACCCCAACACCGCCGAGGCCGCCACCGCCAAGGCCGAGTCCGGATTCTGATTCCCCCAAACCAACCCATCTCAAACACCAACCCTTCCTTCATCTCACTCATGAAAGCACCGCACACCCCCGCCCCCTCCCTCATCGCCCGCCTGACCGGCCTTCTCCTCGCCAGCCCGCTGGCGGTGTTCGCCCAGGAGGCCGCCGAACCCGTGGTCAGCACGCAAAAGACCCTGCTCCAGGAGCTGTCCGCCCCGGCCATCATCCCGCTGTGGTTCTGCTCCGCCATCATCGTTTATCTGGTCATCGACCTCTACCTGAAGACCTCGAAAAAACAATTTCTCGCCCCGCAGATCATTGAAAGCCTGAAGGAGCAATTCCGCCAGGGCGACTACCACGGCGCCTACAACTGGACCGCCGCCAACCCCGGCGCCGTCGCCAACGTCGTGCACGCCGGCCTGCGCCACTCCACCGGAGGCAAACAGGCCGCCGAGGACGCCATGGGCGCCGCCATCATCGGTGAAAACACCAAGTTCCAAAACAAGATCGCCTACCTCTCCGTCATCGGCGTCATCGCCCCCATGATCGGCCTCACCGGCACCGTTATCGGCATGATCCAGGCCTTCGCCGCCATGGGCCAGGCCGGTGCCGCCGACCCCTCCAAGCTCTCCGGCGCCATCGGTCACGTGCTGCACGCCACCGCCTCCGGTCTGGCCGTCGCCATCCCGGCCTTCATCTTCTACTACCTGCTGCGCAACCGCGTCACCCACCTTATCCACGATCTCTCGCTGACCGCCAACGACCTCTTCCGCCGCTTCCCCTACGACTACATGACCAACGTCGAGTTCGAGGGCGGCGCCAGCTACGCGGCCATGCCCAACTGGGTCCAGGGTCACCGCCCCGCCGCCGCGACCGAGCAGGCCTGAGTTCTCCTTTCTCCCATACCCTTTTAATCTCAACCCCTGAAATATTATGGCCGGTGGTGGTGGTGGTGGCGACGGCGAGCCCGAATTTCAAATCGCGCCGATGATCGATGTCCTTCTGGTGCTGCTCATCTTCTTCATGAGCATCGCCACCACCGCGGTGAGTCGCTACGACCCCACCGTGAACCTTCCCGTGGCGCCCGACGCCAACAAGAAGGAGGACTCCGAAAACGAACTCGTCTTCAACGTGCATTGGAACCCCAAGGACCTGGTCGCCGTGACCACCTTCGAGGAAACCCAGTATCTTGAGATCGCCCCGCTCCTGCCCATCCTGAGCGCGCGCAAAAAAGCGCTGCCCGACTCGCGCATCCTCATTCGCAGCGACGGCGAAACCCCCGTCAGCTACGTCAACGACATCGTCGAACTCGCCGCCCGCGCCGGCCTGGACGACATCACCTTCGCCACCCTCGCCCGCTAAGCCGGCCCGGTTCTCCCTCCTTCCCCGATGAAACTGCCCGTTCAGAGCTCCAACCCCGACGTCGGCTTTCAGATCGCCCCGATGATCGACGTGGTCTTCGTCATTCTCGTCTTCTTCATGGCCCTCGCGGCCCAGATCAAGATCGAGCAAATCCTGCAGACCAAGCTCCCCGGCATCTCCGTCTCCAGCACCGCCACCGAATTCGTTGACGAGCAGATCCTGCAAATCGACGACTACGGCGAGGTCACCCTCAACGACGAGGCCTACGACTCCGTTGACAGCCGCGACCTCCCCATGCTGACCGGCACCCTGGTCCGCCTCAAGGGCTCCAGCGACGCCTCCAACTCCAAGGTCGTGGTGACCCTGATCAGCCACCCCGACTCCCCCTACTACCGCACCATCGACGTGCTCAACGCCCTCGCGGTCGCCGGCATCACCAATGTGACCTTCACCGCCGACACCGAGCTCTGATCCCCATGTCCGACCCCGACCAACAGCCCACGCCGCCCCCCCACGAGGTCTTCGCCGAGGAATCCCCGGAGGCCCTCGCCGCCTATCGGCAAAAGCCCACGCTCTACCAACGCGTGACCAAAAGCGTTCCTCTGCTCGTCACCGTCATCATCCACGTCGTGCTTTTTCTGATCGCGGGCGCGCTGGTCGTTCAGGAACAAATTCTCGGCAAAAAAACCAAGTTCGAGGCCCCTCCGCCCTCCGAGGCGGCGGCTCCGCAGGAACACCGTCTCCAAGTCGCCCGCAAAGGCGGCTCCTCCGGCGGGTCCTCCTCCCCCGTTTCCGCCAACCGCATCTACTCCACCGCCGAGGGAGCCCTCAAACTCCCCGACATGCCCTCCCTCCCCAGCATGGGCGCGGGCGGCTTCGGCGGCTTCGGCGGCATGGGCGCGGGCATCGGCCTGGGTGCCGGCACCAGCATGAACACCAGCCTCGGCGGCGGCGGCCTCGGCGGACGCGGCTTCATGTCCCTCTCCTTCCTCGGCATGACCAGCCAGAACGTCAGCAAGCTGGTCTTCATCGTGGACGTCAACAAGGGCACCATGGGCGAAGGCCGCGGCGGCTTCGAAGCCTTCAATGTCATCCGCGAGGAGATCATGCGGCTCATCGCCGGCATGCCCCCCTCCGCCCAGTTCAACGTCATTCTCTACGAAGGCGACATCCGGACCAATCTGTTCGCCCCCGAGCTCCTGCCCGCCACAGTGGCCAACAAGGACGCGTTCATGGCGTGGATGACCCCGGTCAACTCCGCGCTCAACCGCCTCGGCGTCAACTCCGCCGGCTCTTTCCGCATCTGGCGTCCCAAGCCCCTGCCCGAAAGCTCCGGCATCACCGACGAATTCGATCCCGCCGCCTGGTCCAAGGCCGTGCACGCCGCCTTGGAAATGCAGCCCGACACCATCTTCGTCATCACCAGCGGCCGCGGCAGCCCCTCGAACGTCATCACCGAGACCGAGTGGCAGCGTCGCCTCAAAGCCTATGAGGAAAGACGCGAGGCGTTTCTCCGCAGGTTGAAATCCGAGGGCCTCGACTCCCAGGCCGTCAGCAACGCCCGCAACGCCGCCTACGGCAAGGCCCGCCGCGAATTCGACGCCGCCAACCGCGCCATCGTCGCCAAGGGCAAGCCCCCCATCATCATCAGCGACACCCGGCAGATCTTTGGCAGCGCCGTGCAGAGCCGCCTCCGCCGCGAAGGCTACAACATCACCTTGGACAAGACCGGCTGGACTTGGAAAAGCGGCGGCACCATCGAGCACCCCTCCCGCCCCAACCGCAGCTCTAGGGCGCCCTGGAACGATCAGATCCTCTACATGGCCCGCCTGCAACGCGCCCTCGTCCCCGAACGCGCCGCCCTCAACATCTTCCTCACCACCGGCACCGCCACGCCCAAGGAGAGCGACGCCAAGGACCTCTCCGACATCGCCCGCCGCAACGGCGGTCGCTTTGAGGTGCTCAGCAACGCCCGCCTCAAGGAACTGAAGACCCAGGCCGAGGAAGCCCGGAAGTAACCCCGGCCCGGTTGCAACCTCGCCCAGCGCCATGCCCGTTGTCACCAAACTCCTGCACACCCGCATGCGGGTCAACGACCTCGACGCCACCGTCAAGTTCTACACCGAGGCGCTCGGCCTGACCGTCTCCCGCAGCCATACCTCGCCGCGCGGAGCCCGGCTCGTGTTTCTGAGCACTCCGAACAGCGACGAGGAAATCGAGCTCTGCCAAATGCCCGACGGCGCGCCCTCCGTGCAGGTGCAGCCCGATCTCGTGCACCTCGCCTTCGCGGTGGACAACCTTGAGCAATTCGCCGCCGAGGCCGCCGCCAAGGGCTACCCCCTCAGCGACGGACCGACCACGACCTCCTCCGGCAGCCTGATCGCCTTCCTCGACGCCCCCGAGGGCTACGAGGTCGAGCTCATCCAGCGCGCCAAATAAGGCCGCACCGCGGTCAACCCGGTCAGCGATCCATGCGCTGACGTTCGGCCACCCCGTGGGCCAGCGCCCGCGCGAAAAACGGCCCGCGATAAATCATGCCGGTATAGACCTGCACCAACGACGCGCCCGCGTCCAACTTCTCGCCGGCCGAGGCCGAATCGGTGATTCCGCCCACCCCGATGATCGGCAGCCGCCCGCCGGTCGCCTTGGAAATATAACTGATGATCTGCGTCGAACGCGCGCGCACCGGCGCGCCGCTCAGACCGCCCGCCTCGTCAACCGTCGCGAACCGGCCGGGCCGGGCCAGCGTCGTGTTCGTGGCGATGATGCCGTCCAGACCAAGCCCGAGAATCGTCTCCAGCACCTCGTCGATCTGGCGCCAGCTCAAGTCCGGCGCGATCTTCAGCAACAACGGCCTCCGCGGACGGCCCGCCGCGGTCCGCTCCGCGTTGGCCTCGGTCAACGCGCGCAGGATCACCTCCAGCCGGTCCTTCTGCTGCAGCATCCGCAGATTCGGCGTGTTGGGGCTGCTCACATTCACCGCCATGTAGTCCGCGTGATCGGCCAGCAGCCGGAAGCTCGTCAGATAGTCGTTCACCGCGTCGTCCAGCTCCGCGACCTTGGACTTGCCGATGTTGATCCCCAGCGGGATCGCCCGCCGGCCCGGTCCGGGTTGCGAGGCCAGCCGCTCCGCCACGCGCGCCGCTCCCTCGTTGTTGAAGCCCATGCGATTGATCACCGCCTCCTCGGCCGGAAAACGAAACACCCGCGGCTTCGGATTTCCCGGCTGGGCCAGCGCCGTCACCGTGCCGATCTCGACGTGCCCGAAGCCCATCGCCGCGGCCGCGCGCCACGCGCAGGCGTTTTTGTCGAAACCCGCCGCCAGCCCCACCGCGTTGGGGAACTCCAGCCCGAAGACGCGCACCGGCCGATGCCGGGCCGGCGACAAGCGATTGCGCCGCGCCATCAGCGCGCACACCGGCGGCAACGCGCCCAGCAGGCTCATCGCATGCACACCGACCTCGTGCGCACGTTCCGAATCAAGCCGGAAGATCAGGGGACGCAGCAACTTCTCGTAGAGAAAATCCATGGGAAAAATCAGCGTGGGCGTCCGCGTTCACGAAATCAAGCGCCCGCCGCGTCCGCCCGCCATCCACCGGTTTTGCATCCGTTTTTTTGGGCTTGTTTTCCATTTGTCGGCTTCCACGCTGCGCCCCGTTTTCACCCGCCCCAAAGACCGCTTGCGCGAAAGTTTAACAATACCGCCTTCGTGGTTTGACTCCGCCCGCACGACCGTCTTTGGCTCCGGTCAAATTCTATTAAGAACAAGCAATCATGGCCAACTCCTCAGCATCTCTCGATTGGTGTATCGTCCGTCTCGGTGAAGACCACAACTGGTGGGTCGATGAAATCAGCGACCCCGTTCGCTGGGACGTTGACGGACTCAGCATCATCGATCCCCGCCAGGTCTCCCACCTGCTGGACATGGTCGAGCCGCTGCGCGACTACGGCTTCGACGAGGACCTCCTCGAGGCCGCCTTCATCCCCTTCCGCATCGAAAAGGAAGCCGGCGAAGGCCGCGTCCGCCTGAAGCGCGTCAAGGACACCCTCTTCGAGTCCGAGGAAAAACTCTTCGCCCTCGCCGACACCCTCGACGAGGAAAACGGCCCCTACGCCGATCTCCTCGACCACCTCACCCGCTGCCGCGTCAAGCTGCTCAACGACGTCTTCGACTTCGAGTCCAAGCTCACCGTTGACGAGATGGAGGACGAAATCCGCGAGGACCAGAACGCCTCCTTCATCGAGGGCAAGGCCATCCACACCTTTGACGAGCTCTGCGCCATCCTCGACTACACCCCGGCCGGCTGGGAAACCGAGGACGAGGGCGAATCCCGCTCCGACGACGAGGACATCGACGACGAAGACCTGCCCGACCTCGACGAGGACGAGGAGGAAAAACTCAAAAACGACCAGTCCCTCAAATGGGACGACGAAGACGAGGAGTCCGACGACGAAGACGAATCCTCCAAGGACGAGGACGAAGAGGAGTCGGAGGAAGAAGAAGACGAGGACGAGGAGGAAACCCCGCGTCGCGGCGCCAAGCGCAAACGCTGACCGCTCTCCTCCTCGACCGCACTCGCGTGATCATCAACCGGCGGCGCTCATCCCGAGCCCGCCGGTTTTTTTGCGCCCGTCCGTTTACTTCAACGTCACCGCCATCTCCTTGGCGAAATACGTCAGGATCATGTCCGCCCCGGCCCGCTTGATCGCCAACAACGACTCGTGCCGCGTGCGCTCCAGGTCCAGCCAACCCAATCGCGCCGCCGCCTGGATCTGCGAATACTCGCCCGACACCTGATAGGCCGCCACCGGCTTCTTCACCGCGTCGCGCACCTCGCGGATGATGTCGAGGTAGGCCCCCGCCGGCTTCACCATCAACATGTCCGCGCCCTCAGCGTCATCCAACAAAACCTCGGTCAACGCCTCGCGGCGGTTGGCCGGATTCATCTGGTAGGTCGCCTTGCTGAGCAGCGTCGTGCCGGCGGCCTTCGCGCTGCCCACCGCCTCGCGAAACGGACCGTAATACGCCGAGTTGAACTTCACCGCATACGCCAGGATCGCCGTGCCGGTGAACCCCTCCGCGTCCAACGCCCGCCGGATCGCGCCCACGCGGCCGTCCATCATGTCCGACGGCGCGACCACATCGACGCCCGCCCGGGCCTGCAACACCGCCATACGCGCCAAGATCGCCACCGTGCGATCATTGTCCACATCGTCGCCCGCGGCCGTCAGCACGCCGTCGTGCCCGTGCGTCGTGTAAGGATCCAGCGCCACATCGGTGATGACCATCAACGCCGGCACCGCCGCCTTCACCGCCCGCACCGCGCGCAGCACCAGCGTGTTTTCATCCAACGCGCCCGAGCCCTCCGCGTCCTTGAGCGAACCGTCCAGCTTCGGGAACAACGCCACCGCCGGAATCCCCAGCGCGTGCAACTCGCGGCACTCGACGACCAAGTCATTGATATTGCGCCGAAACACCCCCGGCATCGACGCGATCTCCTCGGGAGGCGCGTCGCCATCGACCACGAACAACGGCGCGATGAAATCCGCCGGCCGCAGCACGGTCTCCTCGACCATGGCGCGCAGGGCCGCGGTGCGGCGCAAACGACGGGGACGCTGGGGCAAATCGGGCTTGAAGTCGGCGGACAAGGACATGTTGATCGCTAGCAAACACGCCATGAGCCACGTCGCCACACGTTTTTGCAGCACGATGCGTGAGATCACCACCACGCGAACTCGACGCTAACCGTCGAGCAGCCCGTCCCCGTAGCAGCGCCGGTCACGGCGCCGACTCCGACGCCGGCCGAACCGCCGGCCCGAGCCTCCCGCAAAAACACCGTTCCGCTCCCGCGGATTTCCTGATAGCGACAACCCTTTACGTTTCATGGCCATCACCCTCTTCGACTCCCTCACGCGCACCGAGCGCGAGCTGCGCCCCGCCGAACCCGACGGCATTTTCCGTTTCTACAACTGCGGCCCCACCGTTTACGCCGCCGCCCACATCGGCAACTTCCGCACCTTCGTCGTCAACGACCTGCTCCGTCGCCTGCTCGAGCTCGAGTTCGGCCCCGACAAGGTCCGCCACGTGCGCAACCTCACCGACGTTGACGACAAGACCATCCGCCGCGCCCGCGAGGAAGGCCGCCCGCTCGCCGCCGTCACCAAGGAATGGACCGACAAGTTCCACGCCGACTGCGCCGCCCTCAACTGCCTGCCGCCCCACGTCGAGCCCGCCGCCACCACCCACATCCCCGAGCAGATCGACATGATCGCCATCCTCGAGCGCAAGGGCCACGCCTACCGCACCGAAGACGGCTCCGTGTATTTCAAGGTCAACTCCTTCGACGGCTACGGCGCGCTCTCCCGCGTCAAGGAACGCGAGCTCAAAACCGGCTCCGCCCTCGCCGGCAAACCCCAGTCGCACGACGCGGACGAAAAGGAGGACGGCTCCGACTTTGCCCTCTGGAAAGGCCACAAGTCCGACGACGGCGACGTCTTCTGGCCCTCGCCCTGGGGCAACGGCCGCCCCGGCTGGCACATCGAGTGCAGCGCCATGAGCAAAAAACACCTCGGCGAAACCATCGACCTGCACACCGGCGGCGTCGATCTGCTCTTCCCCCACCACGAAAACGAGATCGCCCAAAGCCAGTGCTGCAACGGCACCACTTTCGCCCGCCACTGGTATCACAGCGAACACCTCCTCGTGGACGGCAAAAAGATGAGCAAGTCGCTCGGCAACCTCTACACCCTCGATCAGCTCCGCGAGATGGGCCACACGCCCGCCGCGCTGCGCTACGCCCTGCTGGCCGGCCACCCGCGCAAACAGCTCAACTTCACCCTTGAGTCGCTTCATGGCGCCGAGAAAGCCCTCGCCACGCTGCGCAACTACCGCGAACAACTCGTCGCCCGCGGCCTCCGGCCCGACCACGCGCCCAGCGCCAACCTCGACGCCGCCCTCGCCGCCCTCAACCACGAGCTCAACACCCCCGCCGCCCTCGGCCACGTGTTCAGCCACATCAACCACTTCAACGCCAACCCCGCCCACCCGGCCAACCTCGGCGACCTCGCCGCCTTCGACCG
>Ga0079224_100017104_pt1 | contig 10212 bp, 7 predicted proteins | sample Stecom2015_FD_80414 | JGI IMG/M metagenome (GOLD analysis project Ga0079224, IMG submission 80414) | Agricultural soil microbial communities from Utah to study Nitrogen management - Steer compost 2015 | ecosystem: Environmental > Terrestrial > Soil > Agricultural land | place: USA: Utah... | reverse complement strand
CTTCGCTGTGGAATAGGGGTTTTACCAAAAGTTTCCTCGTATGCTTTTTCAGCAGCTTTGTAGCCCGAACTGTCAATTGGCGTAACATAAGCTTGCCCGCCGTGATGCGGTGTCACTTTCACCCGCACACCTTCGGGTGCAGTACTTTCAAAATGGTTTTTGAAAAGTGCGGTGATTTTTTTCCAATCCTGGTTTGGCACCAAACGCATACTTATTTTTGCATACGCTTTGCTCGCGATTACTGTTTTTGCGCCTTCGCCTATATAACCGCCCCAAATTCCATTTACGTCTAAAGTTGGGCGGATTGAATTGCGCTCGTTTGTTGAAAATCCCTTTTCACCATAAACCGAATCAATATCCAAAGCCTTTTCATATTCCTTTAAATTGAAAGGAGCTTCCGCCATTTTCTCACGCTCTTTTTTCGAAAGTTGTTCTACTTCATCATAAAACCCAGGAATGGTAATGTGATTATTTTTATCGTGAAGCGAGGCAATCATTTTGGTCAGCACATTTATAGGGTTTGCAACCGCGCCGCCGTAAAGCCCGCTATGCAAATCACGATTTGGGCCGGTTACTTCCACTTCCACATAACTCAAGCCGCGAAGGCCCGTAGTTATTGACGGCACGTCTTTAGCAATCATTCCCGTATCACTGATCAAAATAACATCGTTAGCCAGTTTTTTCTTGTTTTTTGCAACAAACTCTCCCAAACTTTTGCTGCCAACTTCTTCTTCGCCCTCAATCATAAATTTCACGTTGCAGGGCAATTGGTTGGTTTCGGTCATATATTCCAAAGCCTTTACGTGCATATACATTTGGCCTTTGTCGTCGCAACTTCCACGGGCAAAAATGGCGCCTTCGGGATGTAGTTTTGTTTTTTTGATAACGGGCTCAAATGGCGGACTTTCCCACAAATCCAAAGGATCGGGCGGTTGCACGTCGTAATGGCCATAAACCAAAATGGTTGGCAGTTTTTTGTCGATTATCTTTTCGCCGTAAACAATAGGGTAGCCGGGCGTTTCGCAAATTTCTACGGAATCGCAACCTGCTTTTTCAAGTTGTTTTTTTATTGCTTCGGCGGTTTTCAAAACGTCCTTTTTATAGGCTGAATCGGCGCTGATGGATGGGATTTTCAACAGTTCAACCAATTCGTCCAAAAAACGCTGTTTGTTTTTTTCAATGTAAGATTTTGCACTTTTCATTTCTATAAAATATTTTTTCTAAAAGTACTAAAAATGCTGTAATTTGGCTGGCAAACCAATGCTTTCATTTTATGGAAACCGCTTTTTTGAAATTGCTTTTTCGCTTTTCGGAAGAAAAACTTTTGAATGATTTGGAGATTTGTAAAAAATACAATTTCACTTCCCATTTCAACAAAAATGATTATTCAGGCGATTGGACCTCGATTGCATTGCGCTCGCAAACTGGTGAAATGAACAATATTTTTGCGCTTCCGCAAGGGGAGGAATCTTACAAAAACACCGAGCTTTTACAAAAATGTGGCTATTTTGAAGAAATCATCAATTCTTTTGAATGCGAAAAGGAATCCATTCGGCTTTTAAATTTAAAGCCGGGCAGCGTTATTAAAGAACATACCGACTATAATTTGGGGTACGAAGACGGTATTTTCAGAATTCATATTCCCATAACTACAAATAAAGGAGTTCATTTTTTTATAAATTCCAAAGAAGTGAAAATGCTGCCAGGCGAATGTTGGTACGGCAATTTCAATTTGCCGCACAGCGTTCGCAACGATGGTGAATCCGATAGAATCCATTTGGTAATGGACTGTTTGCGCAATGATTGGTCAGACGATTTATTTGCGAAATGTGGCTATAATTTTGAAGCAGAAAATGGGCAGCCACAATATTCCCGCGAAACCAAACAGCAAATGATTGAACAATTGAAATTGATGGAAACCGAAACCTCAAAAGCACTAATTGCGAAATTACAAAGTGAACTTTAATGAAACAGGGAAAAGAGCGCGATTTAATTTTGAAACAAATTTTTCAGTTTTTCGATGAAATTTCCATTCCCTATAATTTCGCAGAAATTTCAAAAGAAACATTTTTGCCCGGAATTCAAATTAAAAATGGAACGCTTCAAATTGATTTGGAAAAACTGAAATATCCGGGCGATTTATTGCACGAAGCTGGGCATATTGCGGTTTCGATTTCAACCGAACGGGGAAATCTAAATGACAATATTATTGAAAACAATAGTGAAAAAGCCGGTGATGAAATGGCCGTTTTGCTTTGGTCTTTTGCAGCGGCAAAACAAATTGGTTTGGCAACCGAAATAGTTTTTCACGAAGACGGATACAAAGGCGAGGCGGAATGGCTTGCGCAACAATTTGAAAGCGGAAATTATATTGGCCTTCCGTTATTGCAGTGGATGGGTTTGACGACTGTAGAAGGGCCGCACGCTTTTCCAAAAATGAAAATGTGGTTGCGCGATTAAATGCCTTCAAAATTTTTAATATAAGTTAGCGTTCATTTAGAAGTATTATTTATATTTGCACTCCTTTTACAATATGTCCTAAGTGTTGAAAAGGATTTTGATGCAGGCGTGGTGGAATTGGTAGACACGCTAGACTTAGGATCTAGTGCCGTGAGGTGTGAGAGTTCGAGTCTCTCCGCCTGTACAAAAAAAGCTTCAGTGGAAACTGGAGCTTTTTTATTTTTATGGCCTAAAAAAATGCTTCTTCAGTTCACTTCCTCCGAGGTTGCAAATTCTTCCATTCTGGTAATCAAATCATCTTCAACAGTATATATTTGAACCCATTTTTGCTTTAACTCTCTTCCAGATCGTTTCACTTTTTGATGTTCTTGGCCCAAAACTACAACTGTATTTCCTTCTACTACATACTGTTGTGGCTCAAAATTGATGATTTCCGTCCGCTCCAGAATATTCGTAAAAAAGGATCTTACGCCTTCCTTGGTTTCAAAAGCCCCCTTGGGAATAATTTGAGTGCCGTGATAAATCCAGACGGTATCGGCGGAAACTGTTTCCACCAATTTTTCTATATCGCCACTGGCGAAGGCGGCAAACATCTTTTCTACTACGGTTTTTGCGGAATTTTCCATGCTACTAAATTGATCTTATCAATGGCTTGATTTCACTATTTTCAAACGGAATCCAAACTGCCTACGCGCCAGTTGGCCTGGGTGCCCATCTATCATAAGGCGCCATGTTGAAGCTATTTACTTCGTCCATGGTTAAATTTAGCGCTTTTGCCACTCCTTCCCCATATTCGGGATCTGCTTTGAAACAGTTTCTGATATGGCGAATCTGGATAAATTTAGCTGCTCCGCCCACCTGTGCCGCCGTATTGCTAAACAATAAATGCTCTTTTCCTCTCGCTTTAATGATGCGGAACAAATCGCCCGGTTGCGTAAAGTAATCTTCATCATCGTCCCTAAAATTATGGGCATAAGCGTCACCATTTAATTCTAAAGGAGGTTCTTGTGCATGTGGCTGTTCTTGCCATTCCCCATAACTGTTGGGCTCGTAATGTTTGGTGTCGCCATAATTTCCATCTACACGCATTGCCCCGTCACGATGGAATGCGTGATACGGACACGTGGGTTTATTTACAGGAATTTGATAATGATTTACACCCAGTCTATACCGTTGTGCATCGCCATAGGAAAATAATCTTCCTTGCAGCATTTTATCTGGGGAAAAGCCTATGCCGGGGACAATATTCGTAGGGTTAAAGGCGGCTTGCTCTACATCCTGAAAATAGTTTTCAGGGTTTTTGTTCAATTCAAATTCACCAACCGGTATAAGCGGAAAATCTTTTTTTGACCAAATTTTTGTCAAATCGAAAGGATGGAATCGATATATTTTCGCCTGCGCTTCCGTCATGACTTGAATAAACATTTTCCATTTGGGAAAATCATTTCTTTCAATTGCGTCAAAAAGATCCCGTTGGGAAGATTCCCTATCCACACCAACTACTCTTGCAGCTTCTTCGTCTGACAGGTTTTCGATGCCTTGTTGCGTTACAAAGTGGAACTTCACCCAATGCCTTATATTCTGGTTGTTGATAAAACTATAGGTATGGCTTCCAAAACCGTGCATATTCCTAAAACCTTTCGGAATTCCACGATCGCTCATTATAATAGTTATTTGGTGCAGGGCCTCGGGGAGCAATGTCCAGAAATCCCAGTTGTTGTTTGCGCTCCTCAAATTTGTTTTCGGATCTCGTTTTACAGCGTGGTTCAAGTCGGGAAACTTCATTGGGTCACGGAAAAAAAATACTGGCGTATTATTTCCCACCAAATCCCAGATTCCTTCATCGGTATAAAATTTCATTGCAAAACCACGTATATCCCTTTCGGCATCTGCGGCGCCTCTTTCTCCGGCAACGGTTGAAAACCGCGCAAACATTTTTGTTTCCTTTCCTATTTCGTTGAAAATTTTTGCCTTCGTGTATTGCGAAATATCATGTGTTACAGTAAAGGTTCCGAACGCGCCCGAGCCTTTTGCGTGCATTCTTCGCTCTGGAATTACCTCCCTGTCAAAATGTGCCATTTTTTCTAAAAACCATGCATCCTGCATCAACATCGGGCCACGAGAGCCCGCTGTTTGCACGTTTTGATTATCCGGAACCGGTGCTCCGGTGGTCCTGGTGAGATTTGAATTTTTCTCGTCCATACTTTTCGGTTTTAAGATGATTTAAATTGTGAAGGAAGTTACAATAATTCCTTTTCATATTAAACATACATCTTTATTAAAGGGGGTGTTGGTCCAAAAACGTAAATTTATGGGGTAAGCTCCAAGGATAATCTTTAGGATGTGAATAAAAAGTGGGCCGTTACGCGTTATTGTTTTTACCGTCTTCAATCAATTCTCCGATTTCCTCTTGGTCATCGCCGTTCAATTTGGGGTTTTTGGGAGTTGCGCTATTTTTTTTGTGATGGATTTCATAATACATCGCAAAATGGTCGCTGCCAAAATTTTTGGACCGAATCATTTTCCCGACATACAAATCCTTTGTGTGGAATAAGTGGTCTAACGGAAACCGAAGAAAAAAGTAATGGGCATTGTAAGTAGAAAAAAAACCACGGCCCACGCGCGGATCGATCATTCCGGTCATTTTTTTGAAAAGTCGCGTTGTTCTGCTCCAAACAACATCGTTCATATCGCCACAAACAACGGTGGGCTTATCTATATTCCGAATGCGTTTTCCAGTAAGCATCAATTCTGCATCGCGCTCTTTGGAGGTTTCATTTTCGGTTGGGCTGGGCGGTGCGGGATGCAAACAGCAAAAGAAAATGGACTGATTCCCATCAATGGGAAAATCGAAAAAGATAGAAGGCTTGTCATCTTCAATTTGATATTTAACCTCCACATTCGTAAGCTTTTTCTTTGAGTACACGTGCATTCCGTAAAAATTTTCCAAAGGAACCTTTACCGTAAATGGATAGTCTTTTTCAATTTCTAAAAGACAATTTTCCCAATCTTTGTTGGACTCCATTGTAAGCACCAAATCTGGATCGAAACGTTTTATTTCATTCAAAAAATCAGGATAGCAGGAATTAGTCTGCAAAACATTTCCGGCTAAAATCGATACTTTTCCATCACTCGCCTCGTGCGATCTTCTTCTCGGAAAAAGCGAACTGTATGGAAATACTTTGTAAAGTTGGTAAAGCATGGTTGCAATCAAAACCAAAAGTAATACCCAACTGAATACCGTATAATTTTCTTCAAAATTCAAAAACAGAACCAATAAAATTAATTGTATGAACAACGATTGAAGCCTTACAAAATCGGCAGTTCTAAAAAACCAATGTGGATTTCCGGTGGCGGGAAAAAAGGGGCTGATGATAAAAAAAATTATCAGGATGTATAAAACCATATTCCAAAGTTAGTTTTTTTCAAAATGCTAAATCGCATATTTATCTTTTTTGCTTAACCTCATATTCCTATTTTTACAAATTCAAAAAAAATAAACAAATGAAAAAAATTATCCTCAGTACTTTACTGGTTTTTTTAACATTTACAATCGCAATTGCGCAAGATTACACAACGCCAAACACAGGCGTAACTTGGACGCTGGATGATATTGCAGCGGCAAGTCCAACAACCATTACAATTTCCGGCAGTAATTATACCCTTTTGGGGAATTTGAACATTGCTGAAAATGATGCGGTGGTTATTGACTCAGATTTATCCCTTCTAATTGATGGGGAAAAATTGATAACCGTTTTTGGAGCATTTACGGTAGATTCAAACGCGGTAACAATCACTGCTTTAAATGAAGCGGCTCCCTACGAAGGTTTTCGTTTTGAGGAATTTTCAGAAATAAATATTCAAAATGCAACCATTCAATACGGTGGCGGACTTCGCGTTTTGACCGAAACTTTTTCAATAAACAATTGCACGCTTACCAATAATGTTTCCGGCGCAACCAGCAGCGCAGTGATTCAGCTTTCGCAAGGTTTGCCTCAAATTACGAATAATACAATTTCATTCAATGAAAATCCTGCAATTGGTTCTGCCGCAAATTCTGCGGTTTCGGCATATATTTTCAATAATATGATTGAAGGAAACAACACAGCAAACAGCAACCGGCCACAAATAAATTTGGGGCCAACGCAGGCTGCGGAGCCGTTGCAAATAATCCAAAATACAATTATCGGTGATCCTGCACTGGAGCAGGCCGGAGGAATTGCCATTGCGAACTTTGTGGGTGGTGATATTAACGCTGAAATAAGAAACAATACGATAAATGGCAACCGCTACGGAATTACCATTCTTGGACCGGTAAATTCGATGATTATTCATGAAAATACTATAGAAGACAATAATATACAAGGTGACCCAATTCTTGGCGGAAGCGGAATTAATATAAATACTTCCACCGCTGGAGCAACTGTTTATATAGCTGTTAATGATATACGAGGTAATCTTTGGGGAATTACTCTTCAAGGCTTGGCTAAAGTCAATCTTGGGGGCGAAGGGAATAATGAAGGACACAATCGTTTTTCAGAAAATGGGAACAATGGTCAAGTTTATGCACTTTACAATAATACCCCGAATACGATTATGGCAAAATACAACTGCTGGATCGATGATGGCGGGCAGGACCCAACACTTGAAGAAGTGGAAGATGTTATTTTTCACATGGTAGACGATCCTAATTTAGGAGAAGTAGTTTTTGATCCAGTTGATTGTTCTCTTTTGGGCGCTACGGACAATACCGTTGATAACTTTAGCTTTTATCCAAACCCAGTGAAAAACGAAATCAATTTCAACAACATCTTTTCGTTTGAAAAAGTTGAAATCTATGGAATTCAGGGCCGTTTGATTTCTTTGGAAACCATTTCGGAAGGACAACAAGCCGTGACTGTAAACCTACCTTCAGGTTTGTATTTTGTAAATTTCAGTAATGATTCAAAAATTGTTACAAAGAAAATGATTGTAGAATAATCCCAATGTCCGTTCGAGCGCAGTCGAGAACTATTATATGCGTTTCAACTGCGCTCGACCAGACATAATTACAAAATGCCTTGAAAATGTTCAAGGCATTTTTTATTGAAGGAAAAGTACGCACTTCCCTTGCTAAAACCGTAATTTTGCACTTTCAAAAACTCAAAAACAAAAACGTGAAAATTCAGAATAAAGCTACGCTGGAATTAAGTAAAGAGGTAATGAAAACCTACGGCTATGAAGTTGTTGGCGCCATTGTGGAACATTTTGCAACACAGCATGAAAAACTACCCGTGGTTTCAGGATCACGGGTAGAAATGGAAGATTTATTTCTGGAAGAAGCCCCCGAAAAACCAAGCGACCCACATAAAGTTTTAAATTTTGTGTTGGACGAAGTGATGACCAAAAGCAACATTGTTTCCCACCCAAAATCGTATTCCTTCGTGCCGGGCCCCAGCAATTTTATTAGCGCAATGGCAGATGGTCTTGCCTCTGGCTTCAATATATTTTCCGGTGGCTGGGCGGCTTCTCCCGCAGCGGCCGAAATGGAGATTGTTACCATGAATTGGCTTTTAAAAATGTTCGGTTTTCCACAGAAAAAAGGCGGCGGAATTTTTACAAGCGGCGGCTCCATGGCAAATTTAACAGCGCTGGTAACGGCACGTTCAGTAAAATGTGGCGACGATTTCAGCAAGGCGGTGATCTATCTTTCAGACCAAGCGCACTCTTCAAATATAAAAGCAATCCGGGTACTCGGGTTTAGAAAAGAGCAAATTCGCATAATTCCAACGGATGGCGAGTTTAAATTTTCACTCAACAAATTAAAGAACGCAATTGCCAAAGATAGACTTGAAGGTTTGCAGCCGTTTTGCCTTATTGCAACCGCGGGAACCACAAATACGGGAACCGTCGATCCGCTTTCGGATATCGCCAAAATCTGTAAAAAAGAAGATATTTGGTTCCATATTGACGGCGCTTACGGCGGTTTTGCGATTCTTTCCGAAAACGGAAAACAACTTTTAAAGGGAATTGAAAAAGCAGATTCACTAACGGTTGATCCGCACAAATGGTTTTTTCAGCCCTATGAAATTGGTTGTCTTTTAATTAAAAACCACAAATGGCTAAAGGGAACTTTCACCGAAAAACCCGAATATCTGCGCGACATTGAAGGCAATACTTCCGAAATAAATTTCTACGATCACGGCATTGAACTTACGCGACGTTTCCGGGCGCTGAAATTCTATATGTCCGTGAAAACATTCGGAATGGACGAATTTAGAAAAGCCATTTCCTATAACGTAAAATTGGCGGAAGCCACCGAAATTTTTCTTCGGAAAAGTTCCAATTGGGAAGTGATTTCCCCAGCAACTTTGGCGGTGATCAATTTTCGGTACAACCCCATAGGCAACAAACTTTCTGAGAAAGAATTGGATGCGCTGAACCAGCGAATTTCCCAAAAAGTTGTAAATTCAAAGCAAGCATTGCTTGTAACCACGGTGCTTAACAAGCAAGTAGTTTTGCGAATGTGTTTGATAAATCCGCGAACCACGCTGGAAGATGTAAAAGAAACCATCGCCCTTTGCGAATCTTTCGCTGATTTAAACGTCTTGGCTTGAAACAGGCCGATGTTATAATAATTGGCGGCGGCGCTGCGGGATTTTTCACGGCGATCAATGCTGCGGAAAAAAATCCCGAACTTAAAATTATAATCCTCGAGCGCGGCAAGGAAGTACTCACAAAAGTAAAAGTTTCGGGCGGCGGAAGGTGCAACGTTACCCACGCCGAGTTTTTTCCGAAGGAACTTTCCCAAAATTATCCGAGGGGTGAAAAGGAACTTTTGGGCCCGTTCCACACTTTTATGACCGGAGATACCATTGAATGGTTTGAAAAAAAGGGAGTGGAACTGAAAATGGAGGAAGACGGACGGATGTTCCCCGTTTCGGATTCTTCACAGACTATAATTGATTGTTTTCTTTCGGAAACAAGAAAGTTTGGAATTGAAGTTCTTCTTAATCAATCCGTAAAAGAAATTCAAAAAGAAACGGATCATTTCAAAATAAATACAACTACTGATACTTTTTCCGCAGCAAAAATTGTGGTTGCCACGGGCAGCAATCCGAAGATTTGGCAATTGCTGGAAGGTTTGGGACATACCATAATTGCTGCTGTTCCTTCACTTTTCACGTTTAATATTAAAGACGAAAGGATTATCGATTTACCCGGTTTGAGCACCGATGCTTCGGTAAAAGTTTTAGGCGAAAAGGGCAAAGCTTTATTGAAAAGTAATGGGCCAATATTAATTACGCATTGGGGGATGAGCGGCCCCGCTATTTTAAAACTTTCGGCTTGGGGTGCGCGGGTTTTGGAGCGATTAAATTATCATTTCAATATAGAAGTGAATTGGTTGAACACACTTTCCGAAGAAGAAGTTTTGGATGCTTTAAAGGAAATGAAAAGCCTGCAAGGAAAGCAAACTCTTTTTAAATATGCACAATTTGATTTGCCAAAACGCTTATGGCAAAGTATTTTAAAATCCGCCGGAATTTCGGAAACTTTAACTTGGGCGGATGCCACGCGCGAGAATTTTCAGAATATTGCGAACCAATTAACGGCTGGAATTTTTGAAGTTACGGGAAAGAGCACTTTTAAAGAAGAATTTGTAACTGCCGGCGGCGTGGATTTAAAGGAAGTAAACTTTAAAACTTTTGAGAGCAGAATTTGTGAAAATCTTTATTTTGCCGGCGAAGTTCTCAACATAGATGCAATTACCGG
>Ga0079224_100017103_pt1 | contig 10213 bp, 11 predicted proteins | sample Stecom2015_FD_80414 | JGI IMG/M metagenome (GOLD analysis project Ga0079224, IMG submission 80414) | Agricultural soil microbial communities from Utah to study Nitrogen management - Steer compost 2015 | ecosystem: Environmental > Terrestrial > Soil > Agricultural land | place: USA: Utah... | reverse complement strand
GTACTCCTTCTTTTTCAGCAATCTTTTTCATTTCAACTTTAGTAAGGTTTAATAAGGGAAATCTAAAATTGCCGAAAAGATTAATTACATCTTTATTAGAAGTTTTTTCTTTATCTAAAATTAAAACATTACCATATTCTGATTTAATTTTTTCTAATACTCCAAACTCTTGTATAAATTTATGTGCTTTATCATCTTTATGAATACCTAATTCAAGGTTTTCAACACGCAGTGCTAATTCACTTAATTGAACGTATTGTCCTCCCAAAAAAGACTTATTTCTTAAATTTATATAGGCTTGTTTTATTTCTTGTGAAACATTATTTGATTCATCAAAAATTACTACATCTGTGATGGAACAATTAGTATCAGGCAATTCGATAATTTTATCTCTGATTTTTTGTATCACAGCTAATTCAATATCGTTGGTCTTTCTTTCTTTAAAATATATATAGTAAGGTACAATTGTTACATTGTATTTTCTTAGCATTAGAATACGAAATGTTGAATCCCAACCTCCTGTCCAAAGAATTTTTATTTCTTGCATTTATAGTTTATTATTATAGTTTATTATTTACTCTCTGTACAAAAGGAAATTACCACTTCATCACATAATTAAATTTTAAACCTATGCACGACAACCTCAATATGTTCAATATATTTTGGGTAATGTGACTCATTTGCCTCTTGAGCAAACCTCTTAAGGATTGTGGTACTGTTGTGATACGGATAAGTTTCATTTTATTTATAAATTAGTTTTTTCGTTTTCACTTCAGTTTTTATTTTATTTTCTTTTTCCGTATTTCTAATATTTTTATCAAAAACAGAAAAATTATCAAAAATAATTTTAGGATTGAATTTCTGTATAGAGCCTATCTGAACAGATTTTGAATTAGAATATGATTTAAAATTCTTAATTACAATTTGACCATCGAGAATCGTATTATCAACTTTCTTAAGCTTATCATATAATAATCCGCCTATAAACAAACCAATTTTAGAACCATAATCTGAATGATTTTCAATGTTAATTCTCACAGTCTTTTTTCTATGACCAACAAAGTTTAAAGGAACATATTTAACTCCAACCTCCTCGTTGTTTTTTGTAGTAACATTTCTAATTGTAATATCTTCTAAAAATTGCTCATTATTATTAGGTTCTATATCGATTCCTGCCATTGGCAATTTACCATTAGTATTCTGAATTAATGTATTTTCAATCAAAAGATTTTTTACACTAATAACTGAAATACCATTCCTTCTGTTTCCATCTAATTTTCCCCCAATAATTTGTACATTACTAGAATAATATTTTTTTTTATTATATTTTTTTCTTTCTTTATGTGAAATTTCTCCAATATAAATTCCATCTCCCCATGCTTTTTCGATGGTAGGATTATTTATAATAACATTTGATGAAGATAAAATATTTATACCCATTCCCCACTCACCATTTGTTCCTAAGTGTTTATCTTTATCCCCGATTAAATAAGCGTTATTTACTTTTACGTTATCAACATCGATTATATTTAATATACCATAACTGCTCTCTGTATTAGGCTCCATGATTAAACAAGAGTTACTTTGAAAAGATACGATCTGATTATTTTTTAAATTTAAACCTACTTTGTTAATTAAAACTGGAAAATCAGGCATTAATACACTTTTGTTCTCATCTAATCCTTTTTGAAGATAAGTAGTATAATCTACATCACCTGTTGTATTATACCCTTCCGGTAAATATTTTGTCAAGTCTGTTTGTCCATAAACACTAAAAGACAAAGAAAAATATAATAAAAGAGCGAACAATATAATTCGAGTGTATTTCATAATAAATTTTTCCATTGTTTTTTAAATAATTTTAAACCATCTTTAATATTCCTATCTAATATAAAATAACGTAATAATCTTTTTCTTAAAAGTGATTTATGAATTTTTTTATCTAAAAAATCATTAATATAATCAAAATCAACATAATATACATATATTTTCTCTGGATTAGGCAATTCGAAATTACAACTATTTTCTGCTTCCTGTAAATAATATTCTGTTACAATAGGTGAATAGGCAATTTTATATTTTCTTGCTAACTTGAACCAAACGTCCATATCTTCTCCTCTTGATAATCGTTCATCAAATCCATTAACAGAATTTAGCCCTTTTTTTGAAATACAAACACAAGAAGTATGAATTACCGCTTTTTTTAGTGTTTCTTTAAAATAATTAGTAATAATGCCTTGTTTCAATTCGTCTTCTTTTCTATTTGGAATTATTCTACCATCAGGATATTTACGAGCAAAGTTAGTTACAAAAACATTCGCTTCATTTCTATAATCAACTATGAGTTTATTGATTTCTTCTAAATGATTTGGCAACCACTCATCATCTGCATCTAAAAAAGCGATATAATCATATTTAGCTTCTTTGATCCCGACATTTCTAGCGGATGAGACACCTCCGTTAGCTTTGTTAATCAACCTGATTCTCGAATCATTAAATGATTTGACTATTTCTGCTCCTTTGTCTTGACTTCCATCATTAACAACAATCAATTCAAACTCTTGATAAGTTTGATTAAGTACATTTTTAATTGTATCTTTTATATATAAAGCTTTATTATAAAGCGGAATAACAACTGATATCATTTCTTAATAATTACAACATTAATATTTTATATGCTTTTAGTAGAAAAACAAACAATATAATTACACAAATTTTTATTCTTGATAATGAAAATTTAATTTTAGGCTCAATCATTAGTGGAAATAGTAATAAAACCGGCATCATAAATTCTGATAAATATCCAAAACGTAAAGCATATTCGGTATCAATCAATATAATGTATGGTATGTGTGTTAATATATATGCATTTATTAATCTCTTATAAAATATATTTGCATATTTTAACACAAAAATGTTATATACCGCAAATAAAACCGGAAAAGCTCCAAATATTAGAAAGTTACTCCATGAACTTTTTTCCCCCACATTTTGAGCATAATTACCCACACGTATTGTAAAAGTGCTTATAAAATCAGCTACAACTATTGCAATATTCATTTTTAATACTGCTAATACAATACTAAAAAGCCACGCTACAAATAAATATTCTGTTTTTTTAATATACTTTGTAATTAAAAAAAACAATAAAGGTACAATCATTGAAATATGGAAAAACATACTAAAAAGTAATGTTGCTATAATTTTCCATTTTTTATCATTTGTGTAATAATAACCTAACGCAACTAAAAAAATTGACGCCGCTACTCCATTACGCATCACATTAATCCCAAATTGAAAAAAATATGGAGTAATAAGAAACACAGTAAAAGGTAAATAATAATTCTGTTTAAAAATCTTTTTTAACCCAAAAAGAGCACAAAAGATATATAAAAAAGAACAAAAAATAAGAAGAGATTGAAAATCTATATGCTTTGCAAAAAAGTACGATATAGCATCGTATAATGGGTCTTTCTTTATTTCCAAACTCTCTTGAAATTTAATTAAATCAAAAGCATATTTATAATTACCTGTATCAACTCCTATCTCATAATCTCTGTTTCCTATATAAAATACTGTATAGAGCCCAAATGAAATTGTTATAAAATTAATTATTCTAACAATGTTTTTACTACCCTTTGTGTAAGTAAAAACAGAAAGAATAATAGTTACAAATAAAAATATCAGTAAATAGAAATAATATTCTTTTATGTATAATAATTCTGTCATTTATTAAAGTATAAATTACGAAATACTTTTTTATTAAATAAAAAAGCTGCAATCTTAAATTTAAAAAATTGATAGTTCAATTCTAAAGGAAAGAGTTTTGCCTCCTTTAATATCTTAATTTTACTTTCGACTTGGTTCTTACTTAATTTATCCGATTTCATTCTAAAAAAAATTGATACGAGCAATTGTTCTTTTTTCTTTACTATACCAATATACTCTAAACTATTTGTTTCAAACCTTTTACTGTGGGTATCTAGACTACTTACCACAGTTATGAGGTCATCAATTAATTTTAACCTATGTGCTATATTCTTATTATTTACAGTTGAGTTTTGTCTCTTTATATAATTATAAACATTATGTCTTTTATAAGCAATTTTTTTTGAACGACTCAAAAATCTCACTACAAATTCTTCATCTTCATGATACACTCCCTCCAATAAACTTAATCTATGTTCTCTAATTATAGAAGTCTTGTAAAAATACCGCCACATTGTCCCAGAAACTACAAACTTATTCATAAAATCACCTCCTGTTATTAGTTCTGAAGTAATTTCATAATTATCCGGTTTTTGATCAACTAACTCATAATTCTCATTTAATGTGGTGTAATGAATAGGCAACATATCGAGATTATTTGCTATTGCATAATCTAAAGCTTCATTAAATGCGATTCCATTAATAAAATCATCTGAATCTAAACAATATATATATTCTCCTTTGGCTATCTCAAATCCCAAATTACGAGCAGTACTCTGCCCTCCATTTTGTTTATTTATTAAAAGAATGTTGGAATATTCATTTTGTAGGCTTTCAACTATTTCTTGACTATTGTCTGTAGAGCCATCGTTAATAACTATTATTTCATAATCATTTCTATTCAAGGGGGACTCAAGAACAGAAGTAATACATTTTTCGACGTATTTTTCGGTGTTATATAATGCTATAATTACTGAAACCTTCATTTAAATATTATTTAATAAAAAATCTGAAGACTTTTTCTTTAAATCCTGCAGTTTTGAATTGACGACACTATAATCAATTTTCTGTGATATCATTTGGTCTATATCTTGAAAATCATCTTCAAAAATTAACCGGCTTTCCAATCCCAATTGTTTCAACAATGAAACAAACCTCGTTACCCCCCTACCTTTATTAGCAATAGCTATGAACTGTTTATTAAAAATAATAGAAAATACGGTTCCATGAAATGAATCTGTAATAATATAATCTGCACTTTTAAAATGGTACAACCATTCAGAAATAGATGTTTTTGGAATACCTGATTTTATATTTTCTTGTAAATCTATTACATCAATCTTTTTATTGAGGTTTTCACTTATTTTTTCAATTAATTCTTTTTTTGAAGATGTTTGATCTAATACATAATTAAAAATTTCAATTTTTTTATCGTGTTTTTCGAAATCAATAATCTTATTATAAAATGATACATCTACCAATAAAGTAGGGTCTAGTACATGTACTGCATCAACCTCAAATATATCGTGACAGATTGTTACCCCCGAATCTTCTCTTACTGAAATCGAATCGAAATTCTTCAAATATGCCTTCACTTTTCTTTGTGATTCTTCATCTCCTGCCCAGCTATCAACACCAAATGATGCTGCATAGGATATTCTTTTCTGATTCTTTTCAGTAAAATTTAGAAAATAAACTTCCAAGTCTCTTTTGATGTATTCATATCTCCACACCTGATCACTTCCAACAATCATCGTCTCAAAATCTTTGGTCGCATTTTTTAATTGATTAATATCAAATACTTCTTTTGTTTTATTAACAAATATCCTATCAATGAACTTTTTTAGATAAATTAAATGTTTACGTCGATGTGTATAATTTTTAACATCATATATCTTATAGAATGGATTATATGATAGAATTTTTTTTAACAAGACTTTTTGAGCGGATAAATTATATTTCTTATCGATTAAATATGTCTCAAACCCTTTACTATCTAAAAAATGATATAAAGCTGAGATTTGAATTATACCTCCATAATTATCTAACAAAGGTAATGTGATCAATCCAATTTTTTTCTTTTTATCCATTTTTATCTAAGCTTATGATTTATTTTTGTAACTATTCTTAACAATTTAAGGCATACTGTCATTTTCTTTCTAAATATTTGGTCATTATTATTGTTCAAAAATATAAGTTGTAATCCCTCCTGAAGAAGAAGTTTCTCTGTACTCATTCGAAAAACCAGCATAAGTATTTTCAAATCGACCAATTTGAAAATACTTATGTCTAGATACAGGAAGAATTTTATCTGCTAGTATATCCTCTTCTTTTATTTCCTTTTCCGGCAAAGGGTTAAAAGGGCAAAGTTTAATTGCGTCTTCATTAAATGAATTATCCAAAACAGGCACTAAAAAAACCTTCTTCATTCTAATTCATTTTTGAAGATAGGGATTCCGTGACACACAACCCACAACCTACACATAGTTCATTTCTTACTATATCTTCTATTTTACAACTCATTTACTTATTTTTTTTCTAACTAATTGTATGATAGGATCTCTTTCTTTCTTTGTTGTTCCTAATAATATAATGAGGAAAATCAAAAGAAGTACAATACTGATCGATTCAACAATAAACACTAAAAAGCTTACTTCATATCTAAAATAAGTTTTTGTACAGTATACCATTATGAGTGCTAAACAACTCAATACTATCACCTTCAATAGAACTGTCCAATAGTATGTCTTTACATCAAAATTCATTGTTTTCTTTAGAAAATATAAGCGAAATTGTAAAGAAATTATTGAAATAAAGATACTAACATAATAAACACTATATGGTTTAGCTCCTAACTTAAGTACAAAATAACTAATCGGTAAATTTAAAAACACTAATGTGCCCACAATTATTTGATACCATTTTATTTTACCTGTTGCTTGCATTCCCGTCATTAAAGAACCTGATAAACAATCTATTAACACATTTATTAGACATAATTGAACAAATATTGTTGTATGTTCTGGAGGAGTTTTTAACCAAAAATTTAAAATATAATCCGTGTTTAATAAAATTGGTGTTACAATTATTAACATTAAGAAAAAAGAAAATTTCGCTCCTTGTGAAATCAGATAATGTGACTGTTTAAAATTTCCTTGTGAATAGTTTTGAATAATTTGAGGGTTTAATGCCAACTGAAAATTTGACACGAACATATTAACTGCAGCATATACCTGATTGGTAACACCATAAGCCGCATTGACAACTGTTCCAAAAAATAAATTCAAAACTATATTTATACCTTGATTTTTTGATACTGCAGCAATATTTCCAAATAGGTTCCATCCAGAGTAGCTTATTAGCTCTTTATAATACTTTTTGTCGTATTGAAATTGATACCGACTCTCTGCAAATTCTCTGCGACAATAAATCTGATAAATCATTCTGATTACAAATGCTACACTAAAGGTTAAAATAGAATAGGTAATCAATTTGTCAGAGCCAAAATAGACCAATAAAAAAACAATCACCAGTTTTAATATTGCTTCTAAAATACTTACATAGGCATACAAATTCATCCGCTCCCTTGCTATAATCAAAGCATTATAGGGTACTTGAATTATTTTTAACAAAAAAGTCAAAACAGAAAATTGATATACTACATTAACGGCAAAAAGCCTGTCCTCTGGAAATACCATTTTATAATTTACATACCACAAACCTAAGGTTTCTGCCAAAAGCAAACCTAAAACAGCTATTCCAATATGTATGGTTAATGTTATACTAAATGTTTTCTTTAACTGAACAAAATCTCCTTTTCCTATATCAAAAGACAGGTATCTTTGAGTTGCAGAGGACATTGCAGCATTAAAAAAGCCTAACATGATAACAATACCGCCTACTAAACTATAAATACCATAATCTGATACTCCTAATTCATTTAATACTATACGAGATGTATATAGAGTAATCCCCATAAGAAGAAACATTCTTATATATAGGAACATTGTATTTTTAACTATACGTTTTGATTCTGACATTACTTTTCTAGGAGATTACAATCTACTATCACATTCCTTTAAAATTTCTTTTACATCATACACCACTCCGTTGCCTTTGAGGAATTGGTTGAGGTCTAAATCTAAAAATTCTTTGTGGGGCAAGTTAACTATTTTGTTTTTCATTATTATTATTTAATCTATGTATTTTCTTTTTTTCAAGATTTACTAACCAATACCCTTCTTTTCGTTCGCCTTGTCTTTTAATAACTCCTGTTTCTTTTAATTTTTTAAGTTGATATTCCACTCCCCTTACTGATAGCTGTAATATTTCAGCTAAAACCTCTCGTGTCATCATCGGATTATTTTGAAGCAACTCTACTATTTTATCATTTGTAGTCTTTCCCTCAGTCTGTTCTTCTATGATCTGTTCTCTCGGAAAGCTCATGCGTATATAATTATCTGAAAATTTAAAACACTCCCTGCCATAGGTTTGTAGAACTCTCGGAATACCCGAACCCAATTGCTCTACCCACTCCATATCTTTAAAGTTCCTCATAATTTCTTTGCTTCGGGGTATGGAATAATTATTACATCTCATTTTCTTTTATTTTAAAACCATTCCCCAATACTGTTAATCTATATTTTTGATTTGGACTATTAGGTTTATTGGGCATAGTCATTTCAATTAATCCAAGTTCTAAAGCCGGTTTAAGATAATTATATAAAAACGTAGGACGATGTTTTATTTTTAATTTCTCCATTAATTCCCTAACTGTCATCTCTTCTTTGATAACAGCTATAATTCGATTGACTTGTTCGGTGACTTGTTCGGTGACTTGCTCCGCAGGAAAACTCATCCGAACATAATTATCCGAAAAATAAAAACATTCTCTGTCATAAAACTGTAATATTCTTGGTATTCCCGAACCCAATTGCTCTACCAGCTCCATATCTTTAAAAATTCGCATAACTTCTTTACTTCTCTACAACATAGTATCCGCCTATTTTTGGAGCTCCTCTAAATTCAATTTTACCTTCCTCACGAAGTTGTTTTAACCAGCGTTCTACGGTACGGTCAGTTACATCAAAATAGGTATGCAGTTGTTTTGCATTTATCCCCGGATTATCCATAATAATTTGCAACAAATCATTTACACCGACATTTATACCGACATTTACACCGACATTTACACCGACATTTATACTTTCATCAGACACTTCAATAGGAAAACTCATCCGAACATAATTATCTGAAAATTTAAAACACTCCCTGCCATAGGTTTGTAGAACTCTCGGAATACCCGAACCCAATTGCTCTACCAACTCCATATCTTTGAAAATCCGCATAATTTCTTTGCTTCGGGGTATGGAAACTCCGTGAAAAAACTCCTCTTCCGAGAGTCCTTGTGGTAATCCTCCGTAAGAAGTAATCTCAAAACGGTCGCTAAAAAACTCAAATTTCGGAGCAAGCTCATACGTGTAGTCATTATGAACCATTGCATTAATCACCGCTTCTCGCAAAGCAACGGCATTCCACTGTCTTTTTTCGATACGTTGCTTGGATGTAATCTTTGTAAAGGTTTTATTCTCTAACTCTATTTTATCCAAAACCTGATTGGTTGCTCTTATCAACGATCCAAAACCGTATTCCTCGCTTTGAGCCAAGTCCACTCTATCCGAACCACTATATCTCGCTACCTTAACCGAGGTCGTATTATTATCAGCCATCAGATAAGCCACATAGTTGTAGTCTCCATCTTCGTTGAGCAACTCCAAATTTTTAGCAAATTGTTCGTTTAACGTTTTTCCTTCAGAATCGTAATAAATCTGTAATTGCTGAAACTTCAAATCCTGCCGTGGCGATTTGATTTTCCCAATATTATTCCTTGTCCGCTTGGCAAACAAACCTTCTATCATTCGGGCAGACATTGGCTCAGAGGCACTCCCCACACGGATAAATGCGCCTTTTTCGGACAAACCATATTTTTTGACATAATACGGACGTTCCTGTCCGCTTGCGACAATAAGCTTGATGATATCTTTGCCGTTTTGTTCCTCTTTGACCACATCAAACAACCCTAAACAAGATGGTAAAATATTGTTTTTGATTCGGTCCTTGATTTGCAGTTGTAATTCGTCAACGTCAGAAAGTCCAACAGTATTACCGTTATTATCAATTCCGAGATAAATGATTCCGCCTCCCGTATAGTTCAAAAAAGCCACCACCTCTTTTTCGAGCTGGTCGGTCAATTTTTGTTTATATTCTATACGATTAGTTTCCATTTATCTACAACCTATTATCACTATTTTCTAAAATCCCTTTCACATCATACACTACACCGTTGTCTTTGAGAAGTTGGTTTAAATCTAAATCTAAAAATTCTTTGTGGGCAACAGTTAAGATGATGGCATCAAAGCCATTTTGCGAATTTGCGAATTTGCGAATTTGCTCGAAATCGTTTTCTGATTTTAAATTATATTCATGATTAACTTCGTTGCTATTT
>Ga0079224_100017102_pt1 | contig 10213 bp, 9 predicted proteins | sample Stecom2015_FD_80414 | JGI IMG/M metagenome (GOLD analysis project Ga0079224, IMG submission 80414) | Agricultural soil microbial communities from Utah to study Nitrogen management - Steer compost 2015 | ecosystem: Environmental > Terrestrial > Soil > Agricultural land | place: USA: Utah... | reverse complement strand
GTCATCGCTTCGGTTTGGTCGTGGGTTACGTAAATGGTTGTTGTGTTCAAGCGTTGGTGCAATTTGGCAATTTCTGCACGCATTTGTACCCGCAATTTAGCATCCAAGTTGGAGAGCGGTTCGTCCATCAAGAACACTTTTGCATCCCGAACGATGGCGCGTCCTAAAGCAACCCGTTGACGTTGACCACCGGATAGAGCTTTCGGTTTCCGGTCTAAGTATTCGGTCAAGCCAAGAATTTTTGCGGCTTCTTCAACTTTTTGCTTAATGACATCCTTCGGAACTTTCCGCAATTTAAGTCCAAAGGCCATGTTGTCAAATACCGTCATGTGAGGATATAGGGCATAGTTTTGGAAAACCATGGCAATGTCCCGATCTTTTGGAGGAACATCGTTCATTCGTTTTCCGTCAATGTACAAATCACCTTTTGAAATTTCTTCAAGGCCGGCAATCATCCGCAATGTAGTAGATTTACCGCAGCCTGAAGGCCCAACAAAGACGATGAATTCTTTGTCTTTAATATGGAGGTTAAAATCAGAAACAGCGGTTACTTTGTTATCATAAACTTTATAAATATGATCCAATACTAATTCTGCCATTTGCTCCACCTCTTTTGTAAACGATTTCTACAAACACAGTTTACTGTAAATGCTTACATTGGAAAATGGGCAAAGTGCACAAAAAAAATGGCCGGTCTTTGTGAAAACGTTACCTATGGCCATTTTTCAATAAACTTTCGCCATAAAGGCAAATGAAATAAACCGATAGGGCACCATGGAAATTTTTAATATCAATCGATGTTCGTTCAATAAATTTATCAATTCGATATTGTAAACTATTACGATGCATATACAATCGTTTAGCTGTCAAACTAGTGTTGGAATTATTTTCTAAAAAGGTTTTTACCGTAGTTAATAGTTCAATATCTCCTCCGAAAATATCCATCCATTCCTCTTTCAATAACGCTAGTAAATCCTCGCCTTGTTTTGCCATGAGGACAACTGGAAAGGATTTTTCAAAGGTAAAAATATGTTCTTGGGGAGAGAATTGTCGAGAGATAAGGAAATATTTTTGCTCTCGCTGGAAATGGTCTTTTAGTTGCTCGGACATGTCGTAAAAGCGGCCAATATAAAAATCTACAGGGTAATAAAAATCCGATAAAAAGGCTTCTGCCATCGAAAGGAAATCGGTCTGCAAAAGGGAGTCATTTGATTCGTAATCAATGATGACCCCGGCATTTGTTTGCGTCCAGACAAGGACCATGTCATCTTGCACGAGCGATTGAATAGCCTCTAAATATTCCCCCTGATCGCCCTTACCATCGATATGAAAATGGATAAAACGTAACCGTTCCTCATTGTTTTGCAATAATTCTCCATCATGAAAGAGAAAATTAAACCAATTTTTTTGTTGAATAGAAAAATTTAAGAGATTTGGCGATGTGTCAAGGGCTGGCATAAAGGCCCGTAATAGTTCTTTTTCCTTTCCGCCTAGAGCATTTTTAGGAATTGCGATAAAAACATTCGAATGGGAATCAAAAAAGCATTCATAGTCTGGATCAAAAAGTGGCTCCCGCAGTATAATCGCCTCGGGATATAAGTTTTGAATGATTTTTAACATGACTGAACTCCCAACTTCCGTATTAATATGTTTGCATCATATTTATATGTTAAGGCAAAAAATAGGATTTTGGAAGAAGGGAGCCTTTTAGAATTTATAGAGATGACATAAGTTTAGTAGTTAATGAAAAATGTTCTCCGGCTCATGAATTGTTTTTTCCGTTAAGTGAACGGCATAGGAAAGTACAAGTTTTTGAGTAATTCGTTCATATTTTCGCAACTTCGGATGTTTAAAAATCGACGGTCCCGGTTTGGAATTTGCTTCAAATAGCCATACTCGGCCTTCTCGATCTATTCCCATGTCAAACCCGATTTCCGCTAAAAACCCTGTCATCCGATTCTCTAATTCCTTGCTTAAAAGGAGAGCCGCTTCCGTCAAAGCTTTTACCTTTTCCGCCCGTAGTTCGGAATCAGGAAAAACTTCATCAACACTAATTACAGTTCCTCCTGATAAAACATGTGTTGTAGGACTTCCGAATCCGGCCCGTTTACATCCAATCGCGGTAACTTTCCATTCTCCTTGTTCATCTTTATTTGTATGAATACGAAAATCGAGGTTCGTTTCACCGGTTTTTTCAAGTAAAATTCCTTGTTGAATGCAGTAGTCGCCATTTTTATTGTTTTTTTGAATAAAGTTATAAGCTTTTGCTACAGAAGGAAATTTGATTAACCGGTTTTGATTTGTTTCATCACGAAAACAGCAAAAAATCTCGTTTTCTTTACCTAGCTTTAATTGGTATATGCCAACGCCATAACAACCATTCGTTGGTTTTACAAATACATACTCATATTTTTTAATCATGTTTTCCAAAGTTTCCAAGTTTTTTAGAGGAGCAAAATCTGGCAAAAACTTCCGGGCAATGTCGTTTTCTGAAAGTTGATTATAAACCTCTAGTTTATTGAAAAATCCAGGGTTGTACCAGGGAATTAAATATTGTCCTTCCAATTTTGCCTTACATTCTTGAATCGTTTTTAAATTTTCCACTTTCCGATTGGGCAAGCGGTCATAAATTACGTTTGGAAGGGGAGTTTCCAGTTCCCGCCAGCCACTCTTGTCAAAGTAGTAGCCGGTAATGGCCCCTTGCTCCCAATGAATATGCTGAATGCCGAAGATGATTGGAAAAACCCCAGTTTTTTCACAAGTAGTAAATAGTTTGGCATAGGAATAGGAGCGGCTGCCGAGGGGCAATTGCGGGTAGGGCGTAAAGCCAGCCGTAAAAATGCCGACGATCGGGCCAATATAAAGGGTGTCATCCTTTAAAAATGCATGAAGTTTAAGTGGTATATCAGGAATAAGCAATTTTTTTGCAAGTTCTTCCCCAATAGTAATTTTTCTTTTTGAATTTGGATGCACGAAGGCTTCGGCGGTTTCCCAACGGCTTCCAAAGGCGATTTTTTTAATAGGTTCCTCGAGTTCCCAATCTTGCGGATAATAAAATGAATCCCGAAGCTGAGGGTTGATTTCTATAATGTATGTTTTTCTCATTCCAATTTCGCTCCTTTCAAAGCTAAATGAATTAAATGAATAGCATAATCGACGGGAGCCTTTTGCAACAACTCTTTCTTTTCTGGCGATATTTTAAGAAGGACAGATGTTCCAAGTTTTGAACTAATTTCCAAAAGCCATAACGCTCCGTCGTTTCCGATGCCAAAATCGATGCAAAGTTCAAATACAGGTGGGTAACTTGAGTCGATGGCTTCTAGAATCATACTCGTGAGTTCAGATAACTCCTCGTCAATGAACTTTTTTCTTTCCTCAAGGACCGTGTTCAGCCAATTATGATATGAATGCACCTCGGCGCCGGCTCTTAAATTGGAGAGAAAATGATTTTCCTTTCCAATTCGTAAACCCCGGCCTAGTTCTGTCAATTTTCCTTTATGATCCCGCTGGAAAAATATTCGAAGATCAAAAGGACGGTTTTGGGGATCTCGTAATGGCAAAAATGGTTGCAATAAGTACGTCTGTTTTGCTAAAAGCATTTTGCCCCATTTTTTTAATTGTTCTGGACGGAAAGTTTTCTCAACGAGGCCATGTCGATTAATTGTTTGAACAATAATTTGATCATGTCTTTTCATCAATAGATAGATTCCGACACCTTGGCTGCCCACTGATGGTTTCATAATAACGGCAGGCCATTGTTCCAACGCCTTTACAATATCTAAACTGTGACTCATTCTTTTTGTTTCTGGTAAATAAGGTTTGATTTGCGAATTATCCTTTAACTTGTTATAAATCATCCATTTATCCGGAAGGCTATAACCGAGAAAGAAATGGCGAGGACTCGACTGTAAACGGGTAATTATCGGGAGATAGTCTTTAAATTCTCTTTCATCTTTATAAAAAAGCCGATTATATATTATCGTTGGAATCGGAAATGTTCCTTCTTGCCATCTTTCGTCATCGCTAGAATAGACAAGACCAGTTGCTTCCTGTTTTTCAAAATCAATATTTTTTGGATGGATTAAATAGCAATTAATTCCCTTTTTTGCTGCATAGGAAGCAATCCCGGTGTAAAAATGAAGACTCAACGAGGGTTGGAAACTTAAAATTCCAAAACTGTGCATCGGCAACCCTCCTCCTTTTTAATTAGAAATTTTACCGAACGCTATTTCCCGATTTTTAAAACTTTTGGCTTCCTTAATCGTATATACATGAAAAGGTCGCTCTTGAGACTTTTCAGATTAATTGCCCATTTACGCTCCAAGGATTAAAATTAGGAATCAAAACTTCAGGAAGTAAACCTTTGTCAATGGGCGGATCCCCTGTAGCATAGAATATGAAATCTAGAGCCCAATGGTGCAAAGGAGCAATCTTTTCGAAAGGTCGGTATATATGGATATTCTCTTACGTCTTATATTTGTTGTAGGAATCGGTGCACTGATTGGCGGATTTACGAATTTTATAGCAATAAAAATGTTATTCCGTCCCCATCATGAAATGCGTATCGGGAAATGGAAGTTGCCTTTTACCCCTGGACTTATTCCAAAAAGGCGCGGGGAGCTTGCCGAGCAAATGGGGGTGCTTGTGACAGAACACCTTCTAACTCCGGAAACGGTCCAGCGAAAATTAGGGGATGAACGATTTCAACTCCAAGTATCAGAATGGCTTTCTGAAAAAATAAAAGAAATGGTTCGTTCGGAAAAAACGGTGCGGGAGATTTTAAACTCGAGTGGCTTTCAGCGTGGGGAGGAAGTTTTCAATGGATTTACCCGGGAATTGTTGGAGAAAACCTTCCGTCAGTTAATTGAAGAGAATCGAACAAATCGAATTGGTGAGGTTATTCCAGTTTCACTATGGGCTGCATTAGAGAACCACATTCCGACATTGGCTAAATATTTGAAGGACTCTCTAAAAGAATATCTTGAAGGCTCCGGTGGCCGGGAAATGCTCGAGGTTCAATTGGAAGGATATTTAAATAGTAAAGGGCGATTTGGCGGATTTATTAATACCCTTTTAGGAACGAGGGCGATGGCTGATAAAATTCAGTCGGAGCTCCTTACAATTATAGACCTTCCGGATAGCGAAAGAATGATTGAAAATCTATTCCTCAATCAATTACAACGGTTTAAAAATTTGACATTGGATGAGGCCATTTCTAAATGGGGACTTTCCGATAAAGGAAAAAACTTACACGAAACAATAAGAGCGAATTTGCCAACTGAAATTATTTTTGACAAACCGATTAAGTCCTTTACCAGCACTGATTGGGATGAAAAAATTGAAACGAGTCTTGCCCCGAAAATAGTCAGCTTTATTAGCCAATTGGTAATTGTTCATCTTCCTTCCATCATGGACAGGCTTGGGATTGCCACCCTTGTAAAAGATCAAGTCAATTCCTTTCCGACGGAGCGGCTCGAGGAACTGATTGTATCTATCGCCAAAAAAGAATTAAAAATGATTACGTTTCTTGGTGCTTTTTTAGGAGGATTAATCGGCTTCATTCAAGGAATCATTCTTCTTTTATTTCCATAATTAGGGGGAAAAATATGAGTCACACCCTCGCAAATTGGGTCATAGTTTGGTATAGTGAAGCAAAGGATGAAGGATGGTTCCGAATGGGGAACGATTGCAGCCTTAAAAAAATGATTTGGAGGAAAATTTATGTCCAATAAAGTATTAGATACTGCCCATTTATTAGAAAAGTCCATTCGCGACAGTGAAGAATTTGCTCAATTGAAGGAACAATATAAGGAATTGTATAAAGATGCTGAGGCAAAAAAATTGTTTGAAGAATTTCGCGACCTTCAGTTGAAATTGCAAGAAAAGCAAATGACTAATGAACCTCTTCTTCAAGAAGAAATTATTCGTGCCCAGGAAATGGTCCAAGTTGTCCAACAAAATGCAAAAATTTCTTCTTTAATGGAAGCTGAACAAAGAATGAGCAATGTCATTATGGAAATCAATAAAATTGTGATGAAACCTTTAGAGGATCTTTATAACGAGCAATTTAGCCAATAATTTAGTGCGTCATGCCCCCGATATTTTTCGGGGGTATTTTGTTTTCCAGCAACGTTCTTCGTTTCCTTTCACATGTTCTAGCAGTCCTTTTTTTGGCATACCTATGATAATAACGACACCTGAGAAATGCCGAAGGGGGAATAGTATGCACCGAATGCTCGTGATGAATATAGACGGTACGGTCCTGGATTCCAATGGAAGACTGATAAAATCGGCAAAACAAGCGGTGAAATATGTCCAAAATAAAGGTGTAAAGGTGACCCTTGCCACTACAAGAAATATTCATTTCGCCAAAGGAATTGCCAAAGCGTTAAATCTTCCTTCGTACATTATAGCCCATCATGGGGCGTATATAGCTGACCAAATCGATCATCCTTTATATGCAAGACGTTTGGACGAGGAAGTTGTTTATGATGCTGTGCGCTTTTTAGATTCCCTGGACTGTGAAATTACTCTATTTCATGAGTCCATCGCTATCTCCAACAGAAAAAAGGTGGATCAAGAGTTTCTTGGTAGGGTAATTATCGCTCCGAAAAATCAGTCCATTTATCATTATCAGTACGTTAACAATCTAAGTGAAGCCCTTTGGCGGGAACAAATCAAACCGACCCACATAAAAGCGGAATTTTCAAATACATTAGAAGCCAAAGAGGGCGCCTCACTATTAAAAGAAATCTTTTACGAAATTGAAATTTATCAAAACAAAGAGCAATTAACGTTGTTACCAAAAGGTGTATCCAAACTATCCGGCATCTTATATTTATGTGACTTGTGGCAAATTCCTCTAGAAGAAACCGCCGTTATTGGAAGCAGCATGTATGATTTAGAGTCAGTTGAGGCAGCTGGACTTGGGGTGGCAATGGGAAACGCACCGGCTGAAGTAAAAAGGGTGGCAGATTGGGTGACCCGCTCGAGCCGGGAAGATGGGGTTTGGTATTTTGCCTTCGAACATTTCCGGAAACAACAGCCACTCGAATTTTTAGAAAAAATGGCTGAATTAAAAAACTTAAACGAGCCGGTCGACTAATATTGTAAAATTTTTCTAAAAGTACGTCTTCCGTACTTTTTTATTTTGCCTAATATAAGTTAATACCCTTGAATTTACTGATTATTTCTATTAAACTTATTATAGTTAAATACTTATTATTAAAAAATAATTTAATTGTGAGATTCCAAACATTTTGCACCTTTGTTTGTGATATTTGGAACAATCCTTCTCTTTTTTTTGAAAAAAATGTAAGGGTTTTCCAGTGGTGAAACATGTGTAATATGGGCAGGAAGATCCTCAGTTGATTTTCCCCCGTTTACAGATATTTTTCACAAAGTCATGGAGGGAGAAGAGGAGAATGACAAAAGTATTGGAAGAAGACGTAAAAAAAGATGTCGCCCCAAACTATGGCGAAAAGGACCTGCTCAATCAGCTTTTAAATCCGGAAGTGCAAGAATCGTTAACCAATTTAGTAGCTATGCTTCCGAAGCTGAATGAACTTGTTACGGTCCTAACAAAAACTTACGATGTCGTTCAATCTTTAGCAACGGATGAAGTGCTAAAAAATGACACGGTCAATGCGGTAAAAGAAATGGCACAGCCGGTTTGTGATTCTGCTAAAACATTGGCACAGACGGTCATTGAAGCAAAAGACCGGGCTGAAGAGAGTACAGAGGTTATCGGTATCTTTGGCTTGTTAAGAATGCTCAAGGACCCCCAAGTCCAAAAGCTTTTCCGCTTTATTAACGCATTTTTACAAGTATCCGCAGAAAAACAAGGGGAAAAATAGACTGATAATTTAGAAGAATGGGGGAGTAAACATGACAAAACATATTGTAGTATTAGGCGCAGGTTTTGGAGGACTCTTAGCAGCTTTAACGGCTCGAAAATATCTGGATTCTTCAAGGGCAAAAATTACCCTTGTTAATAAATATAGTTCCCATCAAATTATTACGGAGTTGCATCGATTAGCAGCCGGGAATGTCACAGAAAAGCGGATTGCGCTTCCGTTGAAAAAATTAGTAAAGGGAAAAGATATTGATTTAGTCATTGCTGAGGTTGAGTCCTTCTCCGTCGAACAAAAATTAATTAAATTATCCAATGGCGATACCCTTACCTATGATGCGCTTGTTGTTGGCCTTGGTTCTGTAACGAACTATTTTGGAATTCCAGGACTGGCCGAAAATAGCATGGTTTTAAAATGCGTGGATGATGCAAAACGGATTTATAAACATATTGAAGGGCGTATCGCGGAATATTCTAAAACGAAAAAACCGGAAGATGCGACGATCCTCATTGGAGGTGGCGGTTTAACCGGAATTGAACTGGTTGGAGAAATTGTCGATTTACTTCCAGATTTGACGAAAAAATACGGTGTGAATTTTGAAGATATCCGTGTATTGTTAGTGGAAGCTGGTCCGAAAGTATTGCCAGTTCTTCCGGATGAATTAATTGACCGCGCTGTTGAAAGCTTAACAAGACGAGGTGTACAATTCCTGACAGGCCTTCCCGTTACCGGGGTTGAAGGCAATGTCGTTTCCCTTAAAGATGGAAGTACCATTACGACCAATACCTTCGTCTGGACCGGTGGAGTTGCAGGCCATCCGCTCGTCGGCGAATCGGGACTAGAGACGAATCGTGGACGGGCAACGGTCAATGAATATTTACAATCCACCTCCCATCCGGACGTATTCGTAGTTGGAGACAGTGCTGTCGCGATGGCACCCGACGGTCGTCCCTATCCGCCGACAGCCCAAAACGCCTGGCAAATGGGCGAGTGCGCCGGATATAATTTATATGCTTATTTTGAAGGAAAAGAGATGGAAGCCTTTAGTCCTGTCGATTCTGGTACATTGGCAAGCCTCGGCCGAAAAGATGCAGTCGGTAGCGTGGGCGCCAACAAAACCCAATTAAAGGGTGTACCTGCAATCCTATTAAAAGAGGCAAGCAATGTCCGTTATTTATCTCATATTAAAGGATTATTCAGCTACGTCTATTAATGAATGAAGCCGGCTATAATAAGCCGGCTTCATTTTTTAGACATGAAATAACAATAATTTTCCCTCTGGAGAAACGAGTCGATGGGTTTTTTCAAGGAGATTTTTTTCTGCTAAAATCTTTTCCCCAACTTTTTTTGCATCTTCGTCATTATTAGCCTCAATTCTTTCATCAACAATTTTTTCGCCGTTTGCTTCAAAGGCGGTTAAATAATATGTTTTCATAAAGCTCCCCCCTCTTAATTCAAAAAGAACGGTATTTTCTAAATTATTATTTCGATATAAAAATTAAAATTCCTTTTTTCATTAATTGAAACTATTCGTTTGTCAAAACGTATAGAATGAATATGAAGGAGGGAAAACGATGACGTTAGTTTTAGAACATGTTACAAAAAAGTTCGGAGATTTTACCGCTGTTAATGATTTGTCGTTAACAATCCCTGAAAAGGAAATGTTCGGGTTCCTTGGGGCAAACGGTGCAGGTAAAACGACAACATTCCGAATGATTCTCGGGCTACTGGAAGCCAATGAAGGTAAGATAACCTGGAACGGGAAGAAAATTGATTATTCTACAAGCCCCGACATCGGCTATTTACCAGAGGAACGGGGACTGTACCCGAAACTAAAAGTTTCCGAACAAATTGTTTATTTAGCAAGACTCAGAAAGATGTACAAACAGGATACATTGAAGGAATTGGATTATTGGCTCGACCGATTTAAAGTTCCAGATTACAAACAGAAAAAGGTTGAGGAACTGTCGAAAGGAAACCAGCAAAAAATACAATTTATCGCCGCTGTCATACATAAACCGAAGTTGTTAATCCTCGATGAACCATTTAGCGGTCTCGATCCTGTAAATGTGGAAATGATGAAGGAAGCAGTCATCGATTTGAAAAATAGTGGAACTTCCATCGTCTTTTCCAGCCATCGAATGGACCATGTCGAGGAACTATGTGAACATTTATGTATTTTGCATAAAGGAAGCCCGGTAGTTCATGGCTCTTTAAGGGAAATCAAACGATCCTTCGGCTGGAAAAACTTAATTATCAATGCCGATTTTGATTTGTCTTTCTTAAAAGGGTTCCCGGGTGTTGTAAAAACGAAGGAGACAACAGAAGGTATGACCCTTCAAATTGAAGGCGAATATATC
>Ga0079224_100017101_pt1 | contig 10213 bp, 4 predicted proteins | sample Stecom2015_FD_80414 | JGI IMG/M metagenome (GOLD analysis project Ga0079224, IMG submission 80414) | Agricultural soil microbial communities from Utah to study Nitrogen management - Steer compost 2015 | ecosystem: Environmental > Terrestrial > Soil > Agricultural land | place: USA: Utah... | reverse complement strand
GCGTTCCGGCCCGCTGTATCTGGTGAAGGACGTGGCGTCGCTGGCGCGGCAGTATCTGGGCGATCTCGCGCCGGCATACAAGATGCAGCGCCAGGATGTGGACAGTCTGGAGCTGGTGGATGTCCAGCGCCTGGGTAACGGTGCGGCGATCGTGCGCTTCGACAACCGGGTCGACGGCACGGCGGTGTTCCGTGAGCGCGTCGGCGTGCTGATCAATGCCGATGGCAGCCTGCGCAGCGTCGGCGGAAGCCTGTCCGGAAGCCAGGGTGTTGCCGGCAAGGCTTCCAGGCAGTTCCGCATGTCCGGCGAAGACGCACTCAAGCGCATGATGAAGGACATGGGATTGATCGCGGACGTCGCGCGCAGCGCCAATGCCTCCGGTCGCGACAAGGGCGATTACACCGAGTACGACATGATCGGCGCGGCGGGTGCCAGCCACTTCTTCCTCGAGCCGGCACGCATCCGTCCGGTGATGTTCCGTACCGGGTCCGGACTGCTTGCGGCCTACTACGGCGAGCTCCAGGTTGCCGACCACAATGGCGGACCGACGCGCGCATGGTCCTACGTGATCGACGCCTCCTACGGGAAGCTGTTGTTCCGCAAGGATCTAAGCGAGAGCGACACCGCGTTCACCTATCGGGTCTATGGCGAGGACTCGGCGAGCTTCCAGCCATTTGTGGGGCCACAGGGGCGCGATGGATACCCGCATCCGACCGCTCTGCCGGACGGATACCAGGCGGCGTCCTTCGTGGCGGCCAACCTGGTCACGCTGATCAGCGCGCCGTTCAGCGCGGGTGATCCGTGGCTGCCGGACGCGGCCAGCGAGACGCTGGGCAACAACGTGGACGCCTTCGCCAACATCGCGGCGCCGGACGGCTACCAGCCGTTCAACGGCGACCTGCGTGCAACGCTGACGGCGGAGGCGACTTTCGACTACAGCTTTGACCACAACCAGGATCCGCTGGCAAACACGGACCAGAACCAGGCGGCGGTGACCAACCTGTTCTACCTGAACAACTGGCTGCACGACTGGTTCTATGACGCCGGCTTCGACGAAGCATCCGGCAATGCACAGGATTCGAACTTTGGACGAGGCGGTCTGGAAGACGATTCCATCCGGGCGCAGGCGCAGGACTATGCGGGTCTCAACAATGCAAACATGGCGACACCTTCCGACGGCGGAAGGCCACGCATGCGCATGTACATCTTTACCGGCACCGGGCCCAGCCAGGTCGAACTCAGCGGCGGCGTGGTCGATATCTATTCGACCGGCACCGCCAGCTTCGGTCCGCAGAGCTTTGACGTCACCGCTGACCTGGTGCAGGTCGACGACAACGACACCAGCGGTACTGATGGCACCACCACGGATGCCTGTCAGGCGTTGGTGAACGGCGCAGCGGTGAGTGGCAACATCGCGTTCGTGGATCGGGGTGCTTGCGCGTTTACCGTGAAGGCCGCCAATGCGCAGGCTGCCGGTGCCGTCGGCATGCTGCTTGCCGACAACCTGCCCGGTGCCGTGGATGGCATGGGTGGTATCGAAGACGGGACCATCACCATCCCGGCCCTGCGTATCACCCTTGCCGATGGGCAGACCATCAAGAACGCAGGTTCGACCGTCACCGCGAACCTGCTGCGCCTGCCGGCCGTCAACCGCGAGGGGTCGTTTGACAGCACCGTGGTGATGCACGAGTGGGGCCACTACATCAGCAATCGACTGGTGCAGAACTCTGCCGGCCTGACCAACAACCAGGGTCGTGGCATGGGCGAGGGCTGGGGTGATTTCCACTCCCTGATTGGCCTGGTGACGGCCGAGGATGCCCTGATTCCGGCCAATGCCAACTTCGCGGGCGTCTATGCAACCGGTGGCTACGATCTGGGCGGGGCCTCATTGCCGGTATCTCTCAACAACAGCAACTACTACGGCATCCGTCGCTATCCGTACTCGACGGACATGACCAAGAATCCGCTGACCTTCGCCCACATCGAGAACGGTGTGCCGCTGCCTGTGTCACCGCCACCGGCGTTTGGTGGTGATGGCAACAACAATGCCCAGGTTCACAACACGGGAGAAGTCTGGGCAACCGCCCTGTGGGAGTGCTACGCCGGGCTGTTGAACGACACCGGGCGACTGACCTTCGATGAGGCGCAGGAGCGCATGAAGACCTACCTGGTGGGTGGCTACAAGATGACACCGGCAGCGCCGACCTTCATCGAGGCGCGTGATGCCATCCTGTCGGTGGTTGCCTCGCAGGACATGGACGACTTTGCCATCTGTGCTGCCGGTTTTGCCAAGCGCGGCATGGGCGTCGGCGCGGTCGCTCCGGATCGCGACAGCACCACCAATAGCGGCGTTGTGGAGAGCTTCAACGACGATGGTGCTGCACCGCAGGGCGCCATTGGCGGAGTGTGGGGAGGTGCTGCCAGCTGCGATTTCGACCAGATCTTGGACAACGGGGAAACCGGCGAAGTCGAGTTCCGATTCGGCAATACCGGCTTCGGCGACATGGAGGGTGCCACCGTCAGCTTCTCCTCGCCGCAGACCGAGCTGTCATTTCCGCAGCCCGTTGAAAACCTTGCCACCATCGCTCCTTTCGGTGACAGCCTGGCATACGTCCCCATTGCTTTGAACGGTGCCACCGGCGCTGTAGAAGTTCAGATCGATGCGTTGTTCGAGCACGCTGCTTCCAGCACTTCCACCGTGATCAGCCGTCAATTCCTGATGAATGTCGACGATGTATCCGAGGTGTCGGCGACTTCCGATTTCGAGGTCAATGGACTGGAGTGGTCGGCATATCGGGAAGGCAGCGTGATCGAAAACTGGCTGCGGGATGAGCTGGCGCTGCAGGATCATCGGGCCTTTGGTCCGGATGCGGGTGCTCCGGGCATCATCTGGCTGCAGTCGCCGTTGTTGCAGGTGTCCGCAAGCGAGAATTTCGTGATGACGCTGGATTCGCGGTACCTCTTCGAATACGACGGTACAGCCTGGGATGGCGGCGTGATCGAGATCAGTATCGATGGCGGTGCCAACTGGGTGGATGCGGGCGCGTTCCTGTCACCGGCCTACAACGGGACGCTGACCGCTATTTCCGACAACCCGCTGGGTAACCGTGATGCCTACGTGAATCAGAACGCATCCCTGCCCGATACGGATGTCATTACCGCCGATTTCGGGACCACCTATGCCGGTCAGTACGTCACGATTCGGTTTGGTGTGGCCACCGATGCCGCTGTCGCTGGTGCGGGTTGGGAGATCGACAACGTCGCGTTCTCGGGCATCGACAACACGCCGTTTGGCGTGGTGGTGCCGGAGGCCAGCGTTTGCGGGCTGCCGCCGGAGATCTTCGCAAGCGGCTTCGAGGACTGAGTTCAGCGGCCAGTTGCACCGGAAAGGCCTCCCGATCGGGAGGCCTTTCTCTTTCTGGCAGCGCAGGCTCCTAGCGTAGTTCTGACAGCAGCGTGGCGAGCAGCTGGCCCTTGACCCGGGCGCCGACGCGCATGCGGTCGTCGTCGACACCGAAGCCGAGGTCGGCGCCGAGTCGCACGGCATCGACCTGCTCGGCGCTGAGCTCGAAGACGAGCTGGTGCACGATGGCGTCCGGATCGGATGCCGCTGCCATGCCGTCGACCAGCGCGGTCGCGCGGCCCAGACCTTCGATTTCGGCGTAGAGACGGAACTCGATGCCGGCGAAATGCGGCTGCCAGTGGTGGCCCGCGTGGTTGTCCGGGGCGCGGATGCGCAGTTCGGCGCGCAGCCGGCGCCCATCCAGTGGTGACCGTGCAAGGAACTGCAGGCTGGCGTGAGGGCCGAGCTCCAGCTGGCGAATGCGCGTGTCCGCTGCAGCGATGGGCGAGGCGCCGTTCATGCCGTTGCGGTCGCGCCGCCATCGAAGCCTTCGTCGACCGACAGCAGGCCCGGCGGCAGGGCGCGGAACTCCTCGGCCAGGCCCTGCAGGATGTCGCCCATGGCGCTGCTGCGGCGCCAGACCATGGCGATCTGCCGGTGCGGGGCCTTGCCCTCGAAACGAATCAGGTGGATGGCGTCGGAGCGCGCCACGGGCGGCTTGATCGCCAGCGTTGGCAGCAGGGTCATGCCGACGTTGGCGGCGACCATCTGCCGCAACGTCTCCAGGCTGGTGGCGCGGAAGCCGGGTTTCTCCATCGCGCCGGCGAGCTGGCAGACGTCCAGCGCCTGGTCGCGCAGGCAGTGGCCATCCTCCAGCAGCAGCAGGCTTTCGTGTGCCAGCTCGTCAGTCCGCAGCGACTGCCGGCTGGCAAACGGATGTGATTCCGGCACGGCCAGTACGAAAGGCTCGTCAAACAGGGGTTCGACATGCAGCTGATCGTCATGCAGCGGCAGCGCGAGGATGCCGGCGTCGAGCCGGCCTTCACGAAGGCGGCGCAGGATGACCTCGGTCTTCTCCTCGACCAGCAGCAGCTCCAGCCGCGGGAAGCGCTTCCGCACTTGCGGCACCACGTGTGGAAGCAGGTAGGGGCCGAGAGTCGGAAAGATGCCGAGGCGGATGGTGCCCGCCTCGGGATCGGTGGCGCGGCGCGCGGTTTCCTTGATCTGATCGACTTCGCCGAGGATGCGCCGCGCGCGCTCGGCGATGTCGCGGCCAACCGGCGTCAGCATCACGCGGCGCGGTGCGCGCTCGACCAGAGTGACCTCCAGCTGTTCCTCCATCTTGCGGATCTGGGTCGACAGCGTCGGCTGGCTGACGAAGCAGGCCGCGGCGGCCCGGCCGAAATGCCGGTGCTCGGCCAGGGCGACGAGGTAGCGGAGGTCGCGCAGGTTCATGCCGCCTCGGCCTCGGTTTCCGAAACGGGTTCGATGCTTCCCTCGGCGGCTGGCGAGGAGCTGCGGATCAGATGGTCGAAGGCGCTGAGCGCGGCGGTGGAGCCGGCACCCATGGCGATCACGATCTGCTTGTACGGCACCGTGGTGGCGTCGCCGGCAGCAAACACGCCCGGCACGCTGGTGGCGCCTCGATCATCGATGACGATCTCGCCGCGCGGCGACAGCTCGACCGTGCCCTTCAGCCATTCGGTGTTGGGCAGCAGGCCGATCTGCACGAACACGCCTTCCAGGTCGAGCCGGTGCGATTCGCCGGTAGGCCGGTCCTTGAAGTGCAGGCCGGACAGCTTCTTGCCGTCGCCAAACACTTCCGTGGTCTGCGCGCTGACGATGATGTCGACGTTGGGCATCGAGCGCAGCTTGCGCTGCAGCACTTCGTCGGCGCGCAGCTTGTCGTCGAATTCGATCAGTGTGACGTGGGCGACGATGCCGGCCAGGTCGATCGCCGCCTCGACGCCGGAGTTGCCGCCGCCAATCACCGTCACGCGCTTGCCCTTGTACAGCGGGCCGTCACAGTGCGGGCAATAGGCCACGCCCTTGTTGCGGTATTCGTCCTCGCCGGGCACGCCCATCTGCCGCCAGCGCGCGCCGGTGGCGAGGATCACCGACTTCGACTTCAGCGTGGCTCCGCTCTCGAGCTGGACTTCGATCAGCCCGCCCGTTGTGTTCGCGGGAATCAGCGCCTTTGCGCGCTGCAGGTTCATCACGTCGACCTCGTTCTCCTTGACGTGCTGCTCCAGCGCGGTAGCCAGTTTCGGGCCCTCGGTGTAGGGCACGGAGATGAAGTTCTCGATGCCCATGGTGTCCAGTACCTGGCCACCGAATCGCTCGGCGGCAATGCCGGTACGGATGCCCTTGCGCGCGGCGTAGATCGCCGCTGCGGCGCCTGCCGGGCCACCGCCGATGATCAGCACGTCGAAGGCATCCTTGCCCTGGATCGCCTCGGCAGCGCGATCGGCAGCGCCGGTATCGAGCCTGGCCAGGATCTGCTCGACGCTGAGGCGACCGGCATCAAAGACCTCGCCATTCAGCAGCACGGTCGGCACCGACATGATCTCGCGCTCCTCGACCTCGGCCTGGTACAGCGCGCCGTCGATGGCAACGTGCCGGATGCGCGGATTGATCACGCTCATCGCGTTCAGCGCCTGCACCGTATCCGGGCAGCTCTGGCAGGACAGCGACATATAGGTTTCGAACCGATAGTCGCCATCCAGCGCCCTGATCTGCGCGATGACCTCGTCGTCGAGCTTGGGCGGGTGGCCGCCGACCTGCAGCAGCGCCAGCACCAGCGAGGTGAACTCATGGCCCAGCGGAATGCCGGCGAAGCGCACCTGCACGTCGCTGCCGGCGCGGCGGATGGCGAAGGACGGACGCCGCGCGTCATCATCGCTGCGCCGGTAGCTGACCTTGTCGGACAGGCCGGCGATGTCCTGCAACAGGGCTTCGAGTTCGCGCGACTTGTCGCCGTCGTCCAGCGAGGCGAGCAGTTCGATCGGCTGCACGACCTTCTCAAGATAGGCCGCGAGCTGGGTCTTCAGATTGGCGTCGAGCATGGCGTACTCCGGGGAGGGGGAGAGGAGTCTGGAAGTGGGGGAAGCTTGCGTCAGGCGTCGGGTGACGACTCACGGAAACGTCCAACGGTTTCTTGGCGGTGCGTGGGCCGGTGTTTCCGGCCCACGCAGCTACCGCGTTTGTGGTCGCCAGCCGTTGTCGGGAGCTGGATTACCGCCTGGCCCGGGCCAGCCTGTCCTGAGCCGGTCGAAGGGCGGGAGCGACAGCAGCACCATCTCGGCGGAGCGACCAGCCCCTTGAGTCAAGGGGCGGCGAAGCCTTGCGCAGCACGGCTTCGCGGGGTTGTGGGAGTTAAATTTTGCCGACCAGATCCAGCGACGGCGTCAGGGTCTTCTCGCCTTCCTTCCACTTGGCCGGGCAGACCTCGTTCGGGTGCGCGGCGACGAACTGCGCCGCCTTCAGCTTGCGCACCGTCTCCGACACATCGCGTGCGATGGCGTTGTCGTGGATCTCCAGGGTCTTGATCACGCCATCCGGGTTGATGACGAAGGTGCCGCGCAGGGCAAGGCCTTCCTCGTCGATGTGCACGCCGAAGGCGCGGGTCAGCTGGTGGGTCGGGTCGCCGACCAGCGGGAACTTCGCCTTGCCCACGGCCGGCGAGGTTTCGTGCCAGACCTTGTGCGAGAAATGGGTGTCGGTGGTGACGATGTAGACCTCGGCGCCGGCCTTCTGGAACTCGGCGTAGTGCTCGGCGGCGTCTTCGATCTCGGTCGGGCAGTTGAAGGTGAATGCGGCCGGCATGAAGATCAGCACGGACCACTTGCCCTTCAGATCGGCTTCGGTGACTTCGATGAACTTGCCGTTATGGAAGGCATTGGCCTTGAACGGCTGGACTTCGGTGTTGATCAGCGACATGTCGTGATTTCCTCTTGTGGGTGATGGGTTCCGGGGACTACGTGACACAGGATAGGGATACTCTATCAATAAATAAAATCGAAATTATTGATTCTATTGATAGTTTGTAGCTATCACGCTGCCATGCGGCGGCTGATCCGGCCATCGTCGCGGCCGACGATTCAGCCTTGGCACGATGCCGGCGGGTTCCGGTGGCGCTGAGTCCTGACGGCGCCGGTGGCGTCCCGGCGTGACGCCGATCACGCTGCTGCGTTGCCGGTTCCGGCGCGGCGCGATTTCCCCGGCGAACCGGTACTTTCGCCACGTTCCAGCGGACGCGATGCCGCCTAGGCTCGGCGGCTGCCATCGTCCACTGCCAGTGTCTGGCGCCCTGTCTGGAGAAATCGCGAATGTTTCGACGCAGTCTGCTCGCCGTTGCCGCGGCCGCCGTGCTGGCCACCGGCAGTACCTCCCTGTTCGCCACCGATGACGTCCCGCTCGGCCGACTGCCGCGCGATGTGGTGCCGGATGTGGTCTCCGTCGACCTCAAGGCGGATCCGGCCAAGGAGCGCTTCAGTGGCCATACGCGCATCGACGCCGAACTGGCGAAGCCGCTCAGGTCGTTCTGGCTGCACGGCCGCGACCTCGACATCCGGTCGGCGACCATCACCACCGCGGACGGCGAAACGCTGCCGCTGACCATCGAGCAGGCGCACGAGCCGGGCGGCGTGCTCAGGGCTACCGCGCCGGACACCCTGCCGGCCGGCAAGGCCAGCATCGACATCGTCTACGAGGCGCCGTTCGGCAGCCTGTCGGGTGCCTACCGGGTGAAGCCGGAGGGCGTGCCGCACGTCATGACCCAGTTCGAATCGCTGGGCGCGCGCATCACCTTCCCGGGTTTCGACGAGCCCAGCTTCAAGCAGCCATGGAAGATCAGTCTCACCGTGCCCGCCGATCAGCAGGGCATCGCCAACACGCGCCAGGTGAGCGTTGAACCGGCCGGCGAAGGCTGGAAGAAGCTGACGTTTGAAACCACCGAAAACCTGCCCAGCTATCTGGTCGCCTTCGCCGTGGGGCCGTGGGATGTGGTGCAGTGGAAGGACATCCCGCCGAACGCCGTGCGCAAGACGCCGCTGCCACTGCGCGGCATCGCCGCCAAGGGCCAGGGCGGGCGCATGGATTACGCGCTGGAGAACACCGCGGCGCTGGTCGAGGCGATGGAAGTCTATTTCGACATCCCGTATCCCTTCGACAAGCTCGACATTCTCGCCGCACCCGACTTCGCCGCCGGCGCGATGGAGAACCCGGGCCTGATCACCTATCGCGACTACCTGCTGTTCGTGAACGAGGATTCGCCGGTGGGTGAGCGGCAGAGCTACTGGGGCACGCATTCGCACGAGATTGCGCACCAGTGGTTCGGTGATCTGGTCACCATGCCGTGGTGGGACGACATCTGGCTGAACGAGGCCTTTGCCACGTGGATGGGCAACAAGATCGTCCACCAGCTGCATCCGGAGTTCCATACCGACCGCGGCCTGATGCGCTACGGCATGTACGCCATGGGCCAGGACAGCCTGGCCAGCTCGCGTCGCGTACACGAGCCCATCGACGAGTACACCGACATCGAGTCGGCCTTCGATGGCATCACCTACGCCAAGGGCGGCGCGGTGCTGTCCATGTTCGAGCGATTTGTCGGTGAGGAGCCGTTCCGCGACGCCATCCGCGACTATCTGCGTGCGCACAGCCGCGGCAATGCCACCAGCGATGACCTGATCCGCTCGATTGCCGCGCACAGCGAGGATGGCGACGGCGTGGCAAAGGCCTTCCACAGCTTCATCGACCAGCCCGGCGTGCCGGAACTGGCAGTCACGCTGGACTGCGAAGGCGAGCAGCCGCTGCTGAAGCTCAAGCAGCGCCGCTACCTGCCATTGGGCTCGGTGGTGGAGCGCATCGAAGGCCAGCACTGGGGCATTCCGCTGTGTGTCCGTTACGAGGCCGGTGGCGAGATTGCCAGCCAGTGCACGCTGTTCGACAAGGTCGAGGGCGAGGTCGCGCTCAATGCCGACAGCTGTCCGGCCTGGGTGATGCCGAACGCCGACGGCGCCGGCTACTACCGCTACACGCTGGACCCGGCTTCGCAGCAGAAGCTGACCGCCGCCTTCGACCGGCTCAACGAGCGCGAGCAGACGGTCTACGCGGCGACGCTGGACGCGGCTTTCAGCGCCGGCACGCTGGACGCCAGCGCCTACCTGCGGAGCGTGCCGCTGCTGGCATCCTCCGAGGTGCGCGAGACCAGGCTGGCGCCGACCGGGCAGATCGGCTGGATGATCCAGCGCATCGCCAGGGACGAGAAGCAGAAGGAAGCGCTGCGCGCCTACGGTCGTGCCGTCTACGGCCCGATGCTGAAGGAGCTGGGCATTGACCCGAAGGACGGCGACAGCGACGAGGAGCGTCGCCTGCGCGGTTCCCTGATCGGCTTCCTTGCGGGCACCGCGAAGGACCCGGCGCTGCGCCAGGAGCTGGCCAATCGCGGTCGTCGCGTGCTTGGCCTGCCGGTGGGCGACCAGCCGGGCGACGGCCAGCTGCACGCCGACGCGGTGCCGGCCGACCAGCTGGGCACCGTGATCTGGGCCGCGTCCGAACTCGGTGATGCCGCCGTCTACGACGCCCTGGAGAAGCACTTCCGCAACACCGCCGACCCCAGCATCCGCAGCGACCTGCTCTCGGCCATCGGCAACATGGACGACAAGGTTCTGGCCGAGCGCGCCCGCCAGCTGGTGTTCGAGAAGGACCTGCTGCGCCGCAACGAGCTTGGTCCGCTGCTCGGCTCGCAGGCAGGCACCGACAACGACGAGCGTCGCGCCGAGCTGCGTGCCTGGGTCGACCAGCACTTCGACCAGCTGGCTGAGCTGGTGGCGCCCAAGGTGCCGCGGGTGATGTATCTGTACACCG
>Ga0079224_100017100_pt1 | contig 10214 bp, 10 predicted proteins | sample Stecom2015_FD_80414 | JGI IMG/M metagenome (GOLD analysis project Ga0079224, IMG submission 80414) | Agricultural soil microbial communities from Utah to study Nitrogen management - Steer compost 2015 | ecosystem: Environmental > Terrestrial > Soil > Agricultural land | place: USA: Utah... | reverse complement strand
CCACCCGCAGTCCAGAAAAGTCGCCTAGCCCCGCCAATCCTCTTTCCCTATTATCCGACGCTGTCCCCGGCCCGGGTTCCGGGACCCGGGCCCGCAGTTCATGAACCAGAATTCAGAGCAGGAGCACGATACATGGCCGACCCGCAACGCACCGCCGTAATCGTCGGCGCGGCCCGTACCCCGATCGGCCGCTTCCTCGGCGGACTCGCCGGCCTGAAGGCCCCCGAGCTCGGCTCGATCGCGATCCGCGCGGCACTCGAGCGCAGCAACATCGAGCGCAGCGACATCGAGGACGTGATCCTCGGCAACGTCGTCTCGGCCGGTCTCGGCCAGGCGCCCGCACGCCAGGCCGCGCTCCGCGGTGGCGTGCCCGACACCGTCGGCGCGATGACGGTCAGCCGCGTCTGCGGCTCCGGACTGCAGGCCGTGATGCTCGCCGCGCAGGCGATCCGCGCCGGTGACGCGCAGGTCATGGTCGCAGGCGGCATGGAGTCTATGTCGAACGCGCCGTACTACCTGTTCGGTCACCGGGGCGGTGTGAAGTTCGGCGATCAGCAGCTCGTGGATGGTCTGATCAGCGACGGGCTCTACTGTGCGTTCGATGCCTGCCACATGGGCGGGCACGCGGAGTACACCGCGCACAAGGCGGGCATCTCGCGCCACGACGCCGACGAGTTCTCGCTGCAGTCGCATCAGAAGGCGATCGAGGCAATCGATGGCGGCCGCTTCCAGGAAGAGATCGTCCCTGTCGAGATCAAGGGCCGCAAAGGCACGACGGTCGTTGACACGGATGAACCGCCGCGTCGCGATACGTCGCTCGAGTCGCTTGCTGCACTGAAGCCGGCCTTCACACGCGATATGCCGAAGGAAGTGACGGAACCGGTCGTCACGGCAGGCAATGCGCCCGGCCTGAACGACGGCGCCGCTGCGGTCGTCGTGACGAGCGAGGCGTACGCGCAGGCGCATGGCCTGAGCATCCTCGGTCGCATCAATGCCTACTCGAGCGGTGCGGTCGCGCCGCGCGACCTGTTCTTCGCGCCCGTGCGTGCGGTCCGCCGCGTGATGGAGAAGGAAGGCACACACATCGGCGACTACGACCTGATCGAAGCGAACGAGGCGTTTGCCGTGCAGGCGCTCGCCGATGGCCGCGAGCTGGGCTGGGACTGGGGCCGCGTCAACGTGAACGGCGGCGCGGTTGCCCTCGGCCACCCGATCGGCGCGTCCGGCACGCGCATCCTCGTAACACTGCTGCACGCATTGAAGCAGCGCGATGCACAGCGCGGCATTGCCACGCTCTGTCTCGGCGGTGGTGACGCCGTCGCACTGTCGGTCGAGCGCGTCTGAGCGCGCTGCAAACGGAACGTAACCGGGAAAGACGATGACGCAGATTCTCCTGACCGCCCGCCGCGCTGCCGCCCTCGAGGTGGTGCCGAACCGGAACGCGCGCCGTGTCTTCGCGGTCGCCGTGTTCGTCACGCTCACCTCGCTCGGTGCATACGCGGCCGTGCCGTTGCCCGGTAGTGCCGTGCCCGTCACGCTGCAGACGCTCTTCGTCTCGCTTGCGGGCGTGCTGCTCGGTGCGCGCCTTGGCGCGGTCGCGATGACCGCGTACGTGCTGATCGGGTTGATGGGCGCGCCGGTCTTCTCGCTCGGCTTTGGCGGACCCGGGGTGCTGCTCGGGCCGACTGGCGGCTACCTGCTCGCGTTCCCGCTCGCAGCTGCCGTGACCGGGATTCTCGCGCCGCGCCGGGATGCGACGTCGCCACTCGCGACGCTGCAGCTCGGCCTCGCAATCCTGCTCGGCACGTTGGTCTGGTTCGCTGGCGGCTTTGCGCAGCTTTCGCTGCTGCTCGGTGATCCGCTGCGCGCATTCGCGGTCGGCGTCGTGCCGTTCCTTCTCGGCGACGTCGTCAAGACACTGCTTGCGCTACTCATCGCGCGGCGGCTGCGTATCCGGACCCTCGGGCTGCTCTAGGCAGTCCGGGGGTTCGTTGTTTTCAGGCGTCGCGTGCTGAACGGGCGTGTGAGTGGAGCGCTGGCGCGAATCGCGCTGTTCGTGCTCCTCTTCGCGGTGCTCACGGTCCTGCTGGCGAGCGTGCTCGCGACGGCGGGGATCAGTCTGGACGGACGCACGCGGCTGCTCGCGACCGGGATCTCGCTGGTCGTGGCCGTGGCGGTTGGTGCGGCACTGCTGCACTGGCTGGATGACAGGCCTGCAGGTGCGCTCGGCTTTCCGCTGCACCGGGGCGCCGCCCGGGAGCTCGGACTCGGCACGGGCATCGGCGTCGTCGGTCTCGCGGTCGCTGCACTGGTGCTGCTCGCGCTCGGCAAGCTCGCGTACGGACCCGATGGCGGCACGGCCGGTACGTGGATCACGATCGTCGCGGGTGACTTCGCGCTGTTCCTGATCGCGGCCGCGGCGGAAGCAGCGATGTTCCGCGGCTATCCGTTCCAGGTGATGGCGCAACGATTCGGACCGGCGTTCGCGACCATGGTGACGAGTGTGGGTTTCGCGTTCGCGCACGGACAGAACCCGAACGTCACGGTGTTGGGGCTGTTCAACATCTTCCTGGCCGGTGTGCTGCTCGCGATCGCGTACCTGAAGACGCTCAGTCTCTGGTTCGCGACCGGTGTGCACGTCGGCTGGAACTGGGCGATGGCATCGCTGTTCGACCTGCCGGTGAGCGGCATACCGTGGTTCGACACGCCGCTCTACGAACCCGTGGTCGGCACGCCGGCCTGGCTGACGGGCGCCGCGTTCGGCCCCGAAGCGGGACTCGTCGGCACGATCGGCTTCGGAATCGCACTGCTCGCGGTGCTGAAGCTGCGCAGCGTGCGGATTGTGGATGCGACGATCGCGCTCCGGCCGCTGGCGCTGCCGGATGCGACGTCGCCTGCGCAGGATTACGGTGCCGACACACGCGTCGCAGGCGCATCCGACGACAGAATCGAAAGCAGCACGGGTGAGGGAGGCAGGACGAATGACTGAAACGATGCGCGCCGCGGTGGTCGGTGCCGGCACGATGGGCAATGGCATCGCGCACGTGTTCGCACAGAACGGCTACCCGGTCACGCTGATCGATGCGAGCCGCGAGCAGCTCACGAAGGCGCAGCAGACGATCGGTGCGAATCTCGACCGGCAGGTCAGGAAGGGTGCGATCGACGCGGCAGCGAAGGAAGCAACGCTCGGCCGCCTCAGCCTGGACAACAGCATGGACGCCGCGGCAGGCTGCGGCATCGTGATCGAGGCGGTGCCGGAGCACGCGGACCTCAAGCGCTCCGTCCTGACCGGCCTCGACCAGGCCGCGCCCGGCGCGATCCTGGCCTCGAACACGTCTTCCATCTCGATCACGGAGCTCGCGCGTCACGTCTCGCACCCCGAGCGGGTGATCGGCATGCACTTCATGAACCCGGTGCCGGTCATGCAGCTGGTCGAGGTGATCCGCGGACTGCAGACGTCGGAAGAGACGACGCACACGGTGATGGAGCTGGCGCGCGCGCTGAACAAGACACCCGTCGAGGTGAACGACTTCCCGGGCTTCGTGTCGAACCGCGTGCTCATGCCGATGATCAACGAGGCGGTGTACTGCCTGATGGAGGGCGTGGCGGTGCCGGACGCGATCGACACGGTCATGAAGCTCGGCATGAACCATCCGATGGGACCGCTCGCGCTCGCAGACCTGATCGGCCTCGATACCTGCCAGAACATCCTCGAGGTGCTGCATCGCGACCTCGGCGACGACAAGTACCGGCCGTGTCCGCTGCTGAAGAAGTATGTGGCCGCCGGCTGGCTCGGCCGCAAGAGCGGTCGCGGCTTCTACCGCTACGATGCGTGAGCATGCGATGAATACATCACACCGCTGGAACGCACGCGCATGAGCGGGCTGAACGAGATCCGCACGCTCGCGCGCGACTTCGCACGGGCCGAGCTCAGGCCCGGCGTCGAGCAGTGGGACCATGACGGCGCGCTCGGAGAGAACGTCCTGCCGCAACTCGCGGAGCTCGGCTTCCTCGGCATGCTCATCTCCGAGCGCGACGGCGGCAGCGGCTTCGACATGCCGGACTTCCTTGCGGCCCTCGAAGAGATTGCGTGGGGTGAGCCGGCATCGGCGCTGCTCGTGCTGGTGCAGCAGGTCGTCGGGAGTGCACTCGCGAGCGCGCCGGACGAGGTGCGGGCGCGCTGGCTCGGCGGCATCGCGGACGGTACGCTGCGCGGCTGCTATGCGCTCGGCGACGACGCTTCGCTGCATGCGTCGCAGCAGGGCGACGACTGGCGCGTCAGCGGGTCCGCACCGTTCGTTCTGCATGCGGGCGACGGAGCCGCCATCGCACTCGTGAATGCCGCCATCGACGGCGGCACCGGCGTGTTCGCGGTTGCGCTCGATGACGGCGCCTCCTTCGGCGAACGCGTGGACACCCTCGGGTTGCGTCCGCTCCACGTCTCGCCGCTCGTGCTCGAGGCCGCCGCAGCGGTACGGCTCGACGATCACGCTCTCGTTGCAGCATCGCATACCGGACGGCTTGGCGTTGCGGCCGTCGCGCTCGGCATCGCCCAGGCCGCACTCGATCATGCCATCGGCTATGCGGACGAGCGGGAACAGTTCAGGATGAAGCTGCGCGAGTTCGACGCGATCCGCTTCAAGCTCGCGGACATGGCGACGGGTATCGCGGCCACACGCGCGCTGCTGCTGGAGGCAGCGCAGCAGGACTCGCCCTCGGCGGCAGCGATGGTGAAGGTGCTCGCCAGCAGGACGGCGATGGAGGTCACGACCGAAGCAGTGCAGGTCTTTGGCGGCTACGGCTACATGCGCGATTACCCCGTCGAGAAGCTGATGCGGGATGCACGCGCGATGGGCCTGATCCAGGGCGCGGACGAGCGCCTGCGGCTCGAGATCGCGGCGGCACTGTACGACTAACCGCGGGGTCGATGCCGACCCTGCTTCTGACGGTACAAGGGAGAATCATGGACATCTTCGAGGCGATGGGTGAGTACGAGCACGAGCAGCTCGTTTTCTGCTACGAGCCGAGCATCGGCTACAAGGGCATCATCGCGATTCACAACACCACGCTCGGTCCGGCGCTCGGCGGCACCCGCTTCTGGAACTATGCCACGGAAGAAGAAGCGATCGTCGATGTGCTGCGCCTCGCGCGCGGCATGACGTACAAGGCCGCCGTTGCGGGCCTCAACCTGGGCGGCGGCAAGGCCGTGATGATCGGCGACAACCGCACGACGAATCGCGAGCTGATCTTTCGCGCACACGGCCGTTTCGTCGAGTCGCTCAGTGGTCGCTACATCACGGCGGAGGACGTCGGCACGAGTGTCGAGGACATGAGCTACGTCGAGATGGAGACGAGCCACGTCACCGGCCTGGCCGGTGGCCTCGGCGACCCGTCACCGATCACCGCGTGGGGCGTGTTCCGCGGTGTGCAGGCAGCGGCGAAGCAGAAGCTCGGCTCCGACGACCTCGAAGGCGTGACCGTCGCAGTGCAGGGGCTCGGGCATGTCGGACGTTACCTGTGCGGCTACCTGCACGAGGTCGGAGCGAAGCTCATCGTCACGGACATCGACCGGCAGCGGGTGCAGAGCGTGGTGGACGAGCTGGGCGCAAAGGCTGTTGCGCCCGACGACATCTACAGTGTCGATGCGCCGATCTTCTCGCCGTGCGCGCTGGGTGCCGTCATCGACGACAGGACCATCCCGCAGTTCCGCTTCCAGGTCATTGCGGGCGCAGCGAACAACCAGCTCCGTGAGGAGCGCCATGGCGACGTGCTCACCGAAAAGGGTATCCTCTATGCGCCGGACTACGTGATCAACGCTGGCGGCGTGATCAACGTCTATGGAGAGATGCACGGGTGGGATGCGGAACGCGCGAAGCGGAAGGCAGGCGAGATATACAATACCCTGACGGACCTCTTCGAGATGGCCGCGGATCAGGGTCTGCCGACGTACCAGGCCGCCGACCGCCTCGCCGAGCGCCGCATCGAACAGGTCGGCAAACTGCAGCGAACCTGGGTCTGAGGCACAGCGTCATGATGAACGAGCTCCAGCAGCAGGATCCCGCAGTCTTCGACGCGGTCGTGAACGAGGCGAACCGGCAGCATGCTTCGCTCGAGCTGATCGCATCGGAGAACTTCACGTCGATGGCGGTGCTGGAGGCGGCCGGCACGGTTCTCACCAACAAGTACGCCGAGGGATATCCGGGCAAGCGTTATTACGGCGGCTGCGAGTACGTCGACGTGGTCGAGACGCTCGCAATCGAGCGCGCGAAGGAGCTCTTCGGTGCGGAGCACGCGAACGTGCAGCCGCACTCCGGGGCGCAGGCCAACATGGCCGCCTACCTCGCGACCATGAAGCCCGGTGACACGCTGCTGGGCATGAACCTGTCCCACGGCGGTCACCTGACGCACGGCTCGCCCGTCAACTTCAGTGGCCAGATCTATCACGCCGTCGCCTACGGCGTGGGTTCGGACGGGCGGATCGAGTACGACGCGATGCGCGAGATCGCGCGACGCGAACGGCCGAAGGTCATCGTCGCGGGCGCGAGCGCATACCCGCGCATCATCGACTTCGCCATCTTCGCCGACGTCGCGCGCGAGGTGGGCGCCGTGCTGGTCGTGGACATGGCGCACATCGCGGGGCTGATCGCGGGCGGCGCCCACCCCAGTCCCGTGCCGCACGCGGACATCGTCACCTCGACCACGCACAAGACACTGCGTGGCCCGCGCAGCGGGTTCATCCTGTGCCGTGAGCAGTATGCGAAGGCGATCGACAAGCAGGTCTTCCCCGGCATGCAGGGCGGCCCGCTCATGCACGTGATTGCCGCCAAGGCCGTCGCGTTCGGCGAGGCCCTGCAGCCGTCGTTCCGCGAATACGCGCACAACGTGGTCGCGAATTCGCAGGCGCTCGCCGCTGCACTCATGGCACGCGGATTCGACCTGGTCAGCGGCGGCACGGATAACCACCTGCTGCTGCTCGACCTGACCAATCACCCCGAGCTGACCGGCAAGCTGGCAGAGGAGTCGCTCGAGCGCGCGGGTATCACCACGAACAAGAACACGGTGCCCGGCGAACAGCGCTCGCCCTTCGTCACCTCGGGCGTTCGCCTCGGCACGGCCGCACTCACCACGCGCGGCATGGGTACCACGGAGATGCAGCGGGTCGGCAGCCTGATCGCCGATGTGCTCGAGGCGCCCGGCAACGAGACCGTCGCGGCGAACGTGCGCCGCGGGGTGGCGGAACTGACCGAGGCGTTCCCACTCTATCCCGAGTTCCGCCGCCAGCATCAGCTCGCGGAGCGCGGCGCCTGAGCGGGGCGCGGGCAGAACCAGGAATGGACGGAATCGTACTCGACGACGCACTCGTGGATCGGCTGCGCGAGCGCTCGCCACAGTTCCACGAGAGCGCGTATGTGTTCGTGCTTGCCGCACTGCACTACGTGATCTCGGCGCTGCCTGCGCCGCGCCACATCTCCGGCCGGGAGCTGGCCGAAGGCGTGCGCGACCTCGCGCTCGAGCGCTTCGGGCCGATGGCCCGTACCGTTTTGGAGCACTGGGGAATCAACGCCACCGACCATGTCGGCGACATCGTTTTCGCGCTGGTGGAAGTCGGCGTCCTGATCAAGCAGGACGAGGACGGCCCGGAGGACTTCCACCACGTTTACGACTTCGACGAAGCGTTCGAGCACCGCTGGTGAGGGGCCAGCGGGCGCTCTGGAACGTGCTTTGCACTACGCCCGCGCGGGAGCAGCGGGTCAGGCCAGACCGGGGAGGGGTTGACGATGTCAGTGGAAATGCCCGTACAGTTCCCGCAGTGCCGCAAGTGCGACCGCGGGAGCATGCTGCCGTTGTCGGATTACGGGAGGGATGGGGCACCGATCACGTTCAAGGCGTGGGTCTGTTCCAACCCGGACTGCGGGTTCAACATCCGTATCGACAACGGCGAGATCAGCTTCGGCCGTACCATCGGCCAGAGCTACAAGTAGCACACCACGGCGCGGTCTGATCGCGCAATGACAACGCGTAGCGGAATGCGTGGACGCACGGACCGTCACGGCCATGAGATCTATGGTCGTGACGGCGTTGCTTTGCCGACCGCGGCGCAGGCGGCCGCGATCGACGCGGACGCGCGCGTCCGCGTCGGCGTGCCCGGCCGCGTGCTCATGGAGAACGCCGGCCGCGCCGCGGCCCAGTTGATCCACGCGTTCCGCCCGGAAGGCCGCGTCGTCGCTGTCGCCGGCTCCGGCAACAACGGCGGCGACGCCCTCGTCGCAGTGCGCACGCTTGCATCCTGGGGACGCGACGTCGCGCTCGTCGCTGCCGGCAGTGACAGGCCCGATGACGACCTGCGCCACGACCATCCCGTCCCGATCCTCGACGGTGAAGCCGCACGTATTGCCGTGCTGCATGCTGACGTCGTCATCGACGGCATGCTCGGTACCGGCACGAGCGGCGCGCCGCGTGGCGACATCGCGCAGTGGATCGGCGTCGTCAACCGTTCCTCGGCATTCGTCGTCGCACTCGACCTGCCGTCGGGCATCGACGCGACGACCGGCCAGGTGCCCGCCGATGCCGTCCGTGCCGCACTCACTATCACATTCGGCGCGCCCAAGCTCGGCATGATGCTGAACCCGGCACGCACGCATTGCGGGCGCATCATCGCGGTCGAGATCGCGTTCCCGCCTCAGCCGGACGCGGATGCCGAGCTGATCACGCCGGCCTGGGCGGTCGCGCGCATGCCGCGCCGTGCGCCGGATGCGCACAAGAACAGCGCGGGCCGCGTCCTCGTGCTCGCCGGCAGCAGCGGCATGGCGGGCGCGGCCGTTCTGTGCGCACGCTCGGCACAACGCGCGGGTGCGGGCTACGTACGCATCGCGTCGGTGACGTACAACCGCACGATCCTGCAGACGAGCGTGCCCCAGTCGACGTTCGTCGATGCCGCGCACCTGGCGGACGCGGACGTCGGACCTGTCGATGCGCTGGTCGCGGGCCCCGGTATCGGCACGAACGACGACGCGCGCGCGGCACTGCAGCGGGCCCTCGACCGCACACGCGGCGTCGCGACGCTGCTCGACGCTGACGCGCTGACCCTGCTCGGCAGGGAAGAGGGAGCACTGCGCGCGCTGGCCGCCGAACGGCCAACGCTGCTGACGCCGCACCCGGGCGAGATGGCCAGGCTGCTCGGGAGCGACACCACGGATGTCACGCACGATCCCGTCGGCACCGCGCGCGAGGCCGCCCGTCGGTTCGGCGCAGCCGTACTGCTCAAGGGCCAGCCATCCATGGTCGCGGCGGGCGATGCGGCGCTCCTCGTCGCGAGCGGCGGTTCCTCCGACCTCGCCGCGGCCGGCATGGGCGACCACCTGGCAGGCGTCGCCGCTGCATTCCTGGCGGCGGGCGTGGACGCGCGCACCGCTGCCGGGCTGGCGCTGCATTACAGCGGCCGCGCCGCCACGCTGGCAAAGCGGGGCAGGTCGCTCGGACCGGAAGACGCGATCGAGATGCTGCCGCGGGCATTCGCGAGCCCCGGTCGCATGCGACCGCCCGTCGCGTTGCCGTTCATCACGTTCGATCAGCCCGCACGCTGGTGAAGCGCAGCACCGCACTCGGCGCCGGCGCCGAGTTCGACCTGATCCGGCAGTTCCTCGCCGAGACGGACGCAGAATCGGCGGTGTCGCCACACGTGCTCGTCGGCCCCGGCGACGACTGCGCCGTACTGCGCGACGGCCCCCTCGCGATCAGTGTCGATCTCTCCGTCGAAGGTGTACACTTCCGGCGCGACTGGCTGAGCGCGGAGGAGATCGGTTACCGTTCCGCCGCTGTCGCGCTGAGCGACCTCGCCGCCGTCGCTGCAACACCGGTCGCTGTCCTGGTCTCGATCGCGCTGCAACCACCGGATCGCGCAGAGTTCGCGCCAGCAGTGCTGCGCGGTGTCCGGAGCGCTGCAGCCGAGCTCGGAGCTCGCCTGATCGGTGGCGATGTCGCACGTACTACCGGACCGCTCACGATCGACGTCGTCGCGATCGGCAGCACGGATGACCCCGTCCTGCGCAGCACCGCGCATGACGGTCACGTGCTCTGGGTGACTGGCGAACCCGGTGCCGCGACCGCCGCAGTGGAAGCGTGGAGCGCGCATGGACAACCGGACCAGGCGGCGCGCGCGGCCTACGCACGGCCGCGCGCACGCCCCCGCGAAGCGCACTGGCTACACGAGCGTG
>Ga0079224_100017099_pt1 | contig 10214 bp, 10 predicted proteins | sample Stecom2015_FD_80414 | JGI IMG/M metagenome (GOLD analysis project Ga0079224, IMG submission 80414) | Agricultural soil microbial communities from Utah to study Nitrogen management - Steer compost 2015 | ecosystem: Environmental > Terrestrial > Soil > Agricultural land | place: USA: Utah... | reverse complement strand
CTAATTCAAAAAATGAGGATAAATATTCCACGTATAGAGTTTTGAATTAATCGAGCCACTCAGGAATATCGAAATCGAGAAATTTAAATAAGCGTTGATTATAAGGGAGGTAAAACTCCTTTAATAAAGCTCTTAATTCTAGACTCATTGGCTCAAACTCATATAGTAAACGATGGCAGGGTATTAACGGTAATGGTTCATATTCAATATTTAAAAAATTTTGAATTTTTTTTAATTCTTCTTCATAATTTAACTTCCACCGTTCTAAAATCGTAACGTAAATCTGAGACAAATCAAAAAACTGCAATAGGTGTTCTATTTGGTTTATATAAATACCTCTACCAATAAAGTGAAAGAAGTCACTCTTATAGTCGCATCCTTTGCTTAATTCTACCTTAATGTTTTCCTCAAAATTTAAAGATGAATACCAGTCCCAATCTTTTGATTTAGGCAGGTCTCTCCTGTAATGATTATACTGACTGTAAGCTCTTTCAACAGGATCCCGTAAACAAATTAGAATCTTAGCCTTAGGGCACACTTCCGAGAGCCTTTTGAGACTAGTCGGATTAACCAGATAATTAGGAGATGGATCTAAATAAATCTGCCTTTCTAACTTGAAATGATCTTTGTACCAATCTACTCCTTTATTCCATTTGTTTTCATCAAAGAAAAAATCTATTTCTTTTATAGTCTTTTGTTCTTCTGGGTCCATAGGCGCCTGGACTTTTGAATGATGTTTTAAGCTAAAGTACAACGTTGTAGTGCCACATTTTTGGGCACCAACAATTATTACGTTTGGTAAATTACTCATGAATGCTAGTTATAAGTTTGTTATCCCTTTACTTAAAACAATTTAATTAATTATCAACTAGGGTTCTAAATTGATTAAATATTCTCTGAATTAATTTTAGATCTTCCGTAATAATTTCTGCCGATCCCTCCATTTCCTGTTTGAAGTTAAGCTCCTTGCCGTAGCTTGAAGTTAGGCCGTTAGGCAAAGATATTCGGACGGTGTACACATCTTCTCTAGGTATGAGAGATATTGATTCTATCTTTCCTGTAACAATTCCAAATTCTCTTGCCGGGTAGTTGTCAAATTTAAGGTTAACTCTTTGACCTGAGCTCACCTTTCCTGAGCCTGCTACAGGCATAAATACTTGTCCAAATATATTCTGAGTATTTGGAATCACAGTCATAGCTAGATCTCCTACATTTATAAACTGATTATTACTTCTGTAGTTGGAGAAAGAGACTTTTCCACCTATTGGAGATTGTAACAAATATCGCTGTTTCCAATTATTTATTTCTGCTTCCAATTGTTCTAAATTATCACTAATATTACTTCTTAATGTAAATTCTTCACGAGAATAGTCAAATGACAAATCCGATATCCGTTCTTGCAATTGACTTATTTGGATAGTATTATTAATAACCTCTGAATTAACAGATTCAAGCGATCTATGATCCTCAAGTAATATGCTTCGAGCTCTGTTAAAATCTAATTCTGAAATGGCCTTCTGAATATAAAGCAAGGAATCGGTTCTAAATCTTTCCATGCTTAATGCAAATTTTTTCTTATAGATAGAACTTTGCATTTCGAGCTGTTTGTGAAGTCTGTTATAATCTTCCACCATTCGATTGAAAGATTTTAATCGATGATCATATGCTTTAAGGTCTTGAAATAATTTAAAATTTCTTAGGCTTATTTGAAAGTCTAGAAATGGCTTTTGTAATTCTCCTAAATTCAAATTTTGATCAAGAAATATCCCATGAATACTATCAAAGTTGTTTAAACTATCGTCACTCTTAAAGTCTTCAATTAATTTCATGAGTTCAAAGACATCTTCCGTTGTAGCAGTATTTACAATCACCCCCAATATATCATTTGCTTCGACTAGTTGTTGATCATTAATAAATAAAGTCAATCTTCCTGAAGCACGAGCAATAACATTAGTGGGTGGAACTTGTGTCGTTATTATGACTCTAGCAGAAACAGTAGAGGGGTACTTAATAAAAATACTTAGAATTAAGAATGCAAATATTATTGAAAAAAAAACTGTAATTCCCCATCGTATAATCCAGGCAGGGACATCTGATAAAATTTCCTGTACCTCTTCGCTACGAATTTCGACATTATTCAATTGTGGCATGTATTCAAAATTATTCCTATTTAGCAGGATAAAAAAATGGCGGTTAGATTGATTATTCCCCTTTCAGTTCTATGGTCTAATGGTTTAATCTGTTTCTTCATTAGTAATAATGTAAATAGGCCTTATTTCGAAAAGCATTTCTTAACCGAAATGATACCTTTTTTGCTACAAGTAAGTACCTTCTTTCTCTCCCGGTTCTTTTTAAAAGATGAGTAACCAATTCTTCAAACTTATCACTCGATAAGGTATTGAATTTTTACCAAAACCTTTACATAAGAAGCATTATGCGAGGGTTTATAACTTAACCCCAGCTTATGGGCACGCGATTTATGATAATTCTAGTTGTAAAACTATAGTTTTGTTGTTAATATCGGACATATTTCTCTAAAATTAAAATATGAAATTTCCCTTCTATAAACAACTGGATGCTATGGACTGTGGCCCCACTTGTTTGCGTATGATTACTAAACATTATGGAAAAATTTATTCACTCCAGTCCCTAAGAGAAAAAAGTTCTATAACTCGAGAAGGAGTCTCACTATTAGGTATCAGTGATGCTGCTGAAAAAATTGGATTCAGGACACTATCAGCAAAAATTAGCTTCGATCAATTAAAAAAAGAAGCGCCTGTGCCCTTTATTGCACATTGGAGACAGCGACATTTTGTCGTTGTACATGGATTCAAAAAACATCAAGTGCTGGTAGCTGATCCAGCACATGGCTTGGTTAAATATGACAAAAAAGAATTTCTAAGTGGTTGGTTAAGTGGAAAATTCCAAGGCTCAGAAACCGGTGTAGTTTTATTGCTTGAACCTACTCCTGACTTCTATCAATTAAAAGACGAAAATGATGTTGATAGAACAAACATTATGTTTTTCTTCAATTATTTAAAGCCATATAAAAAATATTTAATTCAGCTAGCACTTGGGATGCTTTTAGGGAGTCTCCTTCAATTGATTTTTCCGTTTCTTACCCAGGCAATTGTAGATGTTGGGATCGACAATCAAGATATTAGCTTTATTAATTTGATTTTGATTGCTCAACTGATGCTATTTTTTAGCAGAACTTCGGTAGAATTTATAAGAGGTTGGATATTATTACATGTAAGTACCCGAATAAATATTTTTATTATCTCCGATTTTCTGATAAAATTAATGAAACTACCGATGGCCTTTTTTGACACAAAATTGATCGGGGATATACTACAACGCATTAACGACCATAAAAAAATAGAAAGTTTTCTTACTTCCTCTTCGTTGAACATAATTTTTTCATTTTTTACACTTTTCATTTTTGGGTGCGTCTTGGCATATTACGATATACTAATATTTGGAATATTCATAGCAGGAAGTATACTATATGTGTTATGGGTCATGATCTTTATGAAAAAGAGACGAATTTTAAACTTCAAGCTTTTTGACCAAATGTCTGTAAATCAAAGTAGCATGATCCAATTAATAACTGGAATGCAGGAGATCAAACTACACAATAGCGAAAAGCAGAAGAGGTGGCAATGGGAGCGAATACAAGCGAAGCTTTTTAAAATAAATATTAAAAGCCTTTCTCTAAATCAATATCAACAAGCTGGATCTTCCTCCATTAATGAGTTCAAGAATATTTTCATCACGTTTGTAGCTGCCAAAGCTGTAATAGATGGGGATATCACTTTAGGTATGATGTTGGCGATACAGTATATTTTGGGACAATTAAATGCCCCTATTGTTCAATTCGTGGGGTTTTTGCATGCATATCAAGATGCAAAAATCAGTTTAGAAAGACTCGGAGAAATCCACAAGAGAGAAGATGAGGAAGATGGAGAACAAAGAATGGTTACTATATTTCCTGAGGATCTAACGTTAAGAATAAAGGATTTAAGTTTCAAATACAACGGTTCTCACTCTGAAAGGGTGTTGAATGATATTAACATGGAAGTCCCCGCTGGAAAAATTACGGCTATTGTAGGAGCTAGTGGGAGCGGAAAGACGACTTTGCTCAAATTACTAATGAGGTATTATGAGCCCACAAGTGGTGAGATTTCGCTTGGCGATATCAACTTATCAAAGTTTAGCTATCGGAATTGGCGAGAAAAATGCGGAGCAGTTTTACAAGATGGTTTCATTTTTTCCGAATCTATTGCTAATAATATAGCTGTGGGTGAAGAGTATATTGATACAGAAAAGCTACTGTATGCGTCAAAAATTGCCAATATTCGGGAATTTATTGAGTCTACTCCTATGGGATATAATACGAAAATTGGAGGAGAAGGCCAAGGTTTAAGTCAAGGCCAAAAACAGCGTATCTTAATAGCCAGAGCAGTTTATAAAAACCCTGAGTATTTGTTTTTTGATGAGGCTACTAACGCATTGGATGCACATAATGAAAAGCAGATTATGGAGAACCTTGACCAATTCTTTGCAGGACGAACAGTAATAGTGGTTGCCCATAGGTTAAGTACTGTTAAAAATGCAGATCAGATATTGGTTTTAAATAAAGGTGAGATTATTGAAAGAGGAACCCATAGAGAATTAACTAAGGAACGGGGATCTTATTTTCATTTGGTAAAAAATCAATTAGAATTAGGAAATTAAAGCAGTATAGTTTTTGTATCATCTGATTTTAAGTGAGTCGCAATATTATAAAATGTCATTCACAAGTTGGGGAAATGGAAATGGTATATTCAAGTAATACACAAACCCTTGAATTCTCTTTCACAGAGTCTTGACTTTAAATGCCTTTGTTATTAATTTATATTTTTTTTTAACTCCAGCTAAAATGTCTTTAATTGAACAATTAAAACAAATAGAAAGGATAGACAACCTAGTCCGAAAAAAAGCCACAGGTACACCGAAGGAATTGTCCAATAGGATCAATGTTTCAGAACGTCAAGTTTATAATATCATAAATTTGATGAAAGATATGGGAGCTCCGATTTTTTTTTGTACTTATAATCGAAGCTACTGTTATAAAAAGGATGTAATATTTAAGTTCGGCTTCCTGACTGAAAGTAGGAATAAAATAAGGGGAGGATTACGTATTACAGATAGTTTCATTTATATTACTTCAGAAGGGGTACCAGTTTTTTAGCAAGCATCAATGTGTTTATATAGTTAGTCTTTCAAATACGAGGAGGAAGAATAATTTTCTAGCATACTCCCATCTTAAGCAGATAAATTAAAGAGGGCGTGCGAAGCATCTTTGAGTATGAATGTTGGCTTACTAAAAATTGGCGTAAAAAAAGCATTAGTCTACAATATGTTCAAGCACGAATTTTCACATAATGCATGTAGAGAGGTTCAATCGGATCTTAATAGAGGACGTATGTATTAAAAATAGCCTGTATTAGCTAATACATCCCTACTACAGATGCCTCTTTAACAAGGCCTTTTCAATAATTTCTTTTACCAGTTCTAAATTTGAAGAATTAAATGTGTTTTGAAAGTGTAGCATTCTATCACGATATCCTGTGTCAGAAAGAATCTTTTTAATTTTTATTGTAATTTCTTCAGAAGAGTCTTTAAAAAAGTCTCCTCTAAGTCCCAATTTGTGAAATTCTACTCGAGCAGAATTTCCAAATTGGTCGCTATGAAATGGATAACATAATAGAGGCACACCCAATGAAATAGACTCTAAAATACTATTTGCACCACCTAAACTTATCATCAAATGAGATTTCTTTAACACCGTAAGTTGAGGGACTTTTTCGAATATATGAATATGTCTTGAAGAACTACTAGATTTTTTTAATAGTTCATAAACTCTTCCAGCAGAAATTATGAATTGATACTGAGGGAGTAGGTCAAATGTATTAATTAGCTTGTTTAGGAAGGAAACTAGTAATTCATGATTTACGACTGTCCCCAATGAACAATATACTAATGGCACATCAGAAATAATATTCGACCAATCAAATTCCTCTTCATATCTTTCAATATCCACCCAACTTCCCACATAGTATATATTATCAGCAATCGTTCCTGTTCGAAACTCAAATTCTTGAGGCCAAAGAATTAATTCTGGATATTTTAATCCAAAGGGTACAATACACTTTTGACTTAGATATTCTTCTATAGGAAATGAATACTTTGTTGATAATTCTTCAATAAAGTACTTGATTCCTGGATGCATAATGTTGTGTTTTAAACTTTTATCCCATTCAGAACTTATATCGTATTTATACTGGTTATCACTGCACGGAATAAGGGAAGAATTTAGGGGCGGATTAATATCATTTTTAGTTGTAAGTAATTCTGTACTTATAAAAAATACAGGAATTTTAAAAGGATAAAAGGCTATTGCATAAAGGGGAAGATGTATGTCGAGTAAAATTATGTCTGGTTGAACTCGCTCTATGAAATTTTCAAATAAGCTACCGTCATAAATGTTTTGAGCAAAATTAATAAAGTCATTTGTGGACTCATCGTATTCTTTATCCGCTTCTATACCACTCTTAAAGGCATAAGGATCTAAAATTTCATAATCAAATCCCTGAATCTTGATATTTAAATCAAGATTCTCCTGATAAATTCCTTTTTGCGAACCAGCATACACAATATTATATCCCGCCCTCTGTAGCTCTTTTGCCAGACCAAAAGTTGCATTTTGATGACTTCCGACTGACATTATTATAAGGACTGTAGCCACTGCTATCTGTATTATTAGTATAAAAATTTAGTTTAGCGCAAAAAAGCACAAGATTATTTCAAAATTATGCAGTTATCGATATTTTCGTTCTTTTATACCCACGTTATTAAACCCAATATTAATGGTTCTTATTGACGGAAATAAATTTATTAAAGCCATCTTGTTGTATAGGGGTCATAAGTACATTTAGATGGTTTCGATAGTTGATCATTCTCATCTTGAATGAAAATTCTACAATCTGTGCAGATATATCTATATTCACAGACTTGACAAATTTTAATATCGTCCTTTTTAACTTTCCAAAGAGATTGAAATTTTTGATTCTTTATTGCGTCTCTTATTGAAGTGTTCTTAATATTTCCAAAACTTTCTCTTTGGGAAGGGCAGTTTTTAATATTTCCATATATGTCTAGAGAGACCTTTCTATTTAAGCAACTATTGTAATGAATTGCTTCTGTAAAGCTTTTTATGTTTATGGAGAAGTTTCCTGTGCAAATCTGGCCACAATCTTTTAGACTTAGTTCTGGACAGTTCATGTAGATAAATTGTACACCCATTATACTTTTGGTATAATTATCGGGAGCGTTAAAAAATATTACTTGGTTAATACGTTTATGCTTTTCAAGCAGTGCATCATCTAACGTTTGTTCTATTCCAGAATCATATTTCAGAACAAGTCTTAAATCTCTAATTCTTGAATCAAGAGTATTATTTAAAAAAGAATCTAAAGTATCAATACTAATTGAATTAAAACTTCTAAGTTGAACGCATTTACAGTTTAAGTGATTTAACTCTTCGAAAATCGTTTTATAATCAATTTCAGAAACATAACTTTCATCAATATCTATTACAGAATTTGTAACTTCTGACGGCTCATCCCATTCTAAGTCCATGTTTGGAAATAGATTTGGTTCATTATCAATAAAGCCCAAATTATTTTCTATTAAGTAGTCAATATACTCATCAATTATTTTTTGCTCATCTTCACAAAAGTGATTATAAATATCTATTAGTTTATTATTCTTTGCGTCTTCCAATATTTCATACAAACTATTGGGTATATAGAAATACTTTCGATTCTGCAGATCACAAATTAAACTTCTAGCCGCACCTTTGACTGGAATGCAATTAGCATACAGGAGAAAGTAACTATCAGAATCAACGTTTGTCATATATACCAGGTTTTAATAATAAAGAAGTATGCTTATAAAACACCTCTGTTACTAAGTCTTTTGTATTATAAAAGGTGGATTCGGCTTCCTTACGGTTAAATATCGTCCGTCCACTATAGATTTTTGGTTCTGTTAAATGAAAGAGAACAATGTTCATCTTATTTAATTCTTCCTTTTTTATATTTTCTAAAATTATCTTTTTAATTGCCATTTATCTCGAAGTTTAATAGTTCTGTTGCAAATTTCCTTTCTAAATGATAATTACAAGGGTATGATACCATTCCAAATTGCCCATCGGGATTTACTTCTAAAAAAACATATTGATTATCAATGGTTTTTATTAAATCAAAAGAACCACTCTTTAAACCAAAAGAGTCTGCCAACTTGAATAGTTTATTTTCTAGTTCATTAGGTAATTGGTAAGGTACTACACGATTTGGTTTATCATGATTATACCTCCTAAAATCCAGTTGTGTTTGAGCGTCATTTTGTGAGAAAATTGCCATGGAATAAAATTTTCCTGAAAGTAAGAATGCTCTAATCTCATATTTTTTATTAATAGATTCCTGAAATAAAGAAGGAGAAAAGAAGGATTCTATTTCTTCAGGTAATTTATCTATAGAAGCAGTATAACCACAATATAATTTATTTGAAAAGTGAATGGTGGGTGCATTGGAGATTGCCTTTGTAATAAGTTTATTACTTGAAGCTAATTTTTCAAAGCAACTTCTGTTAGTTAATATATATGTATTAGGAATACATATATCGAGTTCCGCAGCCTTTCTCAAGACCATAAGCTTATTAATTTCATCAACATTCCTTTTTTCAAAGAACTTTCCCTCCGGGATACAATCAAAGAAGAAGGTAAGAAGGGTCCTCAACTCTTTTCTTATGAATTCGTGAAATTGAAGCTTAAGACCATCAATATTGTTTTTATCAAAATTAAGTGTAATATGATCTGTATCCTTTTCCGATATCCAACGTCGAAACCAAACAACACCGACTTCATCCCAAGTGATATTTTCAAAATATACATTATGGTCTTGATCTCCAATTTCTATCCTAATATTTTTGTAAAAATCAATCCCGTTTATCCTCCTGAACTTCCCTTTATAATAGCTAATCCAATCTATTATTTGATCTGTTGAGGCTTCTTGATGTGCTTGACTTAGTATTAGTATCAATTTAAAATATTGAAATAAATTTGAAGTTAAATAAAACTTTTAGTTGTAAGGTTATTATTACTGCCCAGCCTATTTGAGTTATACATACTAGCAGCCTTTAACCTCCCATCACCTGAAAACTTAAAGCATGAAGATATCAATCATTCTGCTGCATCACTAAAGATTTGACCAATTTGTCAAAAAACGATGGTTAAGTGCTTTTTTTTAAAAATTGACCTTCCGGCTCTATTTCCACATCAGTCATTAGTGCGTCATATATTTCTTAAACAGTCAGGTGTTGCTGCTGCTTATGAAGGTTACGACGAATTAATATCTATTTGTGAGCTTCTGCTTTTCTCCTGAATCGACTGAGTAGTTGATTATAGACTCTATATATTAACTCTTTAAATCCAGAGATACTCCGGCTGGATTTGCAGTAACTTAATCCAATATACGACTGCTTAACCAAATAAAAAGATATATAATCTAATTTATTTCTTGTGGTTATTGTTATTAACAATAAAGAAGCTTGATAAAAAACGGGACTTTCAAAGCCCCGTTTTCCTAGCGTAATTTATATTACTAAGAATAAAAGTTTACACTATTTTTATACGTCGCCGATGCACCAATCTGTTTTTGTTTCATCATAAACATGTTTGTCGCCAAGGTTTGTCCAGTGATAACTATACGACCATGATGCACCGTACCCTCCTAAAATTTGATTTTGTTCTTCTTTTGAAATTGAAAACTTCTCGTCTTTCAGGCTTTCTAGATTTTTAAAGTTTAATTTTTTCATTTTTTATAATTTATTTAGTGAACATTTAAAGTTGATAGCATGCATCAATTTCAACTTTTTTACAATCTGCTTCATCACCGTTCATGGTATCCTGAAACTCATAAGTTCTACTTGTACCACCATACCCTCCTAAAATTTGATTTTGTTCTTCTTTTGAAATTGAAAACTTCTCGTTTTTCAGGCTTTCCAGATTTTTGAAATTTAATTTTTTCATAGTTTATGAATTTATAAGTTTTACATATAGACAATACTATTATTTTTCACTGAAATAATTTTTCACTGAAGGTTTTATT
>Ga0079224_100017098_pt1 | contig 10214 bp, 7 predicted proteins | sample Stecom2015_FD_80414 | JGI IMG/M metagenome (GOLD analysis project Ga0079224, IMG submission 80414) | Agricultural soil microbial communities from Utah to study Nitrogen management - Steer compost 2015 | ecosystem: Environmental > Terrestrial > Soil > Agricultural land | place: USA: Utah... | reverse complement strand
CGTCCTCGGCCGCCAGGCGCGCCGCCTCGGCGGGGTCGCCCGCGGCGAAGACACCGTACGGCGCGGCGCGCATGGCCAGGCCGTCCGACCAGCCGTGGTGGTGCCAGCGCCCGGTCAGCGGCGGCTGGAGGCCGCGGCGCAGCGCCAGCACGGTGCCCAGCTCGGAGAATCCCGCGCCGCGCATCGGGCCGGTGATCGCCGGGATGACCTCCTCGCGGTAGGCGCGGGCGACATCGTGCCTGGTGAGCGCCGAGCCGTGCCGGCACAGGAGCATCGCCGCGAAGATCGAGTACTCGGTGTCGTCGGTGCCGCCGCCACCCGGTTCGATCTCGGTCAGCCGGCCCCAGCGGCGCTCGATCTCGGCGGGCTCCAGGTTCTCCGCGGGGCGCCCGAGGGCGTCGCCGGCCGCCAGGCCGAGCAGGCACCCTCGGGCGCGATCACCGACGTCGCTCACCGCGCGTACCGCTCCAGTACCTCGTTGCCCTCCTTGGTCAGCCTGTCCGCCGCCTGGTCGAGGGTGATCTCACCCGCGAAGTACTGCTGGAAGACGGGGGTGGCGACCTTGCTCTTCCACTCGTCGAAGCCGTTGACCTTCAGGTACGGCGCGACCACGAGGTGCTGGGCGGAGGCGGTGGCGACGTCCCAGCCGTTCTCCTCGGTGGTGATCGACGGGTCCTTCGCGGCGGTCCGGCTCGTGGGGAGCAGCCAGTCGCCCTTGGCGAGCTTGGCCTGGTTGGCGCCGTTGAGGAAGAAGGAGATGAACTTCACCGCCTCGTCGGGGTGCTCGCTGTCCGCGGCGACCGACAGCGTCTGGGAGATCGCACCCTGCGCGGAGGTGTCGCCGCGCAGCGGCGGGAGGGTGATCCACTCGAAGTCCTCCGGCGCCTGCTCGACCACCTGCTGGCGCAGGTAGACCCCGGCGGGCAGCAGCGCGTACTTGCCGGCGAAGAAGCCGGGCAGCGGGTCGGAGGTGCCCATGCCGAGCGCGGCGGGGTCGGCGGACTTGTCCTTGTGGATCTGGTCGTGGATGCGCTGTAGGACCTCACGCTCCCCCGCCTCGACCTTGACCGTGCTCTTGCCGTCCGCGCCGGTCTGGAAGAACGTGCCGTTGAAGTTGAGCGCCAGGTTGAGCACCTTGTTGACCGGCGACTTCATCGCCCAGGCCACGCCGTACCGCTCGCCGGGCTTGGTGAGCTTCCGGGCGACCTGCGCGAACTCGTCCCACGTCCAGGGGTCGTCGACGGTGGGGATGCGGACGCCGGCCTGCTCCAGGAGCTTCTTGTTGGCGATGATGACCTGGGACTCCTGCAGGAACGGCACGCCGTAGACGCCCTGCTCGCCCTTTCCGCCGTCGAAGGTGACGGTGTCCCACGCGGTCTGGGGGATGTCGTCCTTCAGCTCGGCGGGCAGCCTGTCGCTCAGGTCCAGCAGGTAGCCGCGGGAGGCGAAACCGGCCAGCGCCGGGGAGTCGTTGTGGATGACGTCCGGCGGGTCGCCGCCCTCGAAGGAGGCGACGAGCTGGTCGTTGACGTTGTCCCAGCTGCCCTGGACGTACTCGACCTGGATGTCCGGGTTGGCGTTGTTCCACTCTTCGACCAGCGCCTTGTTGGCCTCGACCGACTCCTTCTGCCAGGCCAGGCTGAGGAACTCCAGCTTGACCGGACCGCCGTCGGCCGAGTCGTTCGATTCTGCCCCACACGCGGCGGCGGTCATGGCGACCAGCGCAGCCGCCGCGGCCGCGAAAGCGGTTCTCACACGCATGAGCGTTTCTCCCATCGGACTGTTGCTGTTGACGTGGCCGGTCAAGCAGGACGGCCGAAGGACTAACCCTTGACGGCTCCCGCCATCAATCCCGACCTGAGCCGCCGCTGGATCAGAGCGAAGAACACCAGGCTCGGCAGGGTCGCCAGCAGCGAGGCGGCGGCGAGCGGGCCGAGCCGTACGACGCCCTCGGGACCGGTGAACCGCACCAGCGTCAGCGGGAGCGTCGCCACGTCGGGATCCTTGAGCACGACCAGGGCGAAGAGGAACTCGTTCCAGGAGGAGATGAAGGCGAACAGCAGGGTCGCCACCACGCCGGGGGCGAGCAGCGGCGCCACCACCGCAGCGATCGCCCGCATCCGGCTCGCGCCGTCCACGGCGGCGGCCTCCTCCAGCTCGCGCGGCACCGCGCGGACGTACCCCTGCAGCATCCACAGCGCGAACGGCAGCACGAACGTGACGTGCACCAGCACCAATCCCGCCAGCGTGCTCACCAGGTTCAGGGCGCGCAGCACCATGAACAGCGGGATGATGATCAGGATGAAGGGGAACACCTGGCTGACCAGCACCCAGCCGATCGCGATCCGGTTGACCACCGACCGGTAGCGGGCCATCGCGTAGGCGGCGGGCAGCGAGATCAGCACCGTGAGGACGGCCGTCGCCACCGCCACGATCAGGCTGCGCAGCGCGGCGCCGGTGAGGTCCTGCTCGCTGAAGGCGGCGGCGAAGTTCTCCAGCGTGGGCTCCGCCGGGATCCACGTCGGGTTCAGGCTGGCCATCTCCCGCGGGGTCTTCAGCGCCGTGGACACCAGCCAGACCAGGGGGAACGCCAGGAAGATCAGGTAGCAGACCAGGGCGAGGTACTGCCCCGCGCGGCCGAGACGCCTCATTGACTCGCCTCCCGCATCTGCCGCCACAGGTACAGGCCCAGGACGGCGAGAACCACGATCACGAAACCGACGCCCAGCGTGGCGGCGTAGCCGAAGAAGCCGTAGCGGAACGCCTCCTCGTAGGCGAAGAGCATCGGCAGCCGGGTCTGCCCGCCCGGCCCGCCGGCGGTGAGCACGTAGACCAGGCCGAACTGGTTGATGTTCCACACGAAGTCCAGCGCGGTGATGGCCGTGATCACCGGGCGGAGCTGGGGCAGGGTGACGCTCCAGAAACGCCGCCAGACCGTCGCGCCGTCCACCGCCGCCGCCTCGTGCAGCTCCCGTGGCACGTTCTGCAGCCCGGCGAGCAGGACGACGGTCGTCTGCGGCAGCCCGGCCCAGACCCCGACGACGATGATCGCCGGGAGGGTGAGGGTGAAGTCGTTGAGCCAGGAGATGTTCCGCTCGATGAGACCGAGGTCGCGCAGCGTGGCGTTGAGGATGCCCGCGTCCGGGTGGTAGACCAGCCGCCACATCAGACCGATGATCACCGGCGGCATCGCCCACGGCACCACCGCGAGCACCCGCGCCAGCCCGCGCAGCCGCAGGTTCTGGTTGAGCAGCAGCGCCAGGCCCAGGGACGCCACGAACTGCAGCACCGTCACCGAGATCGCCCAGATCATGCCGATCCGGAAGGACGACCAGAAGTCATCGTCGGTGAGCAGGTCGGCGAAGTTGGCCAGGCCGACGAAGGAGGTCTCGTGGTTGACGCCGGCCTCGGCGTCGGTGAACGCCAGGTAGATGCCGTAGAGCAGCGGGCCGACGCTGAACACCAGCACCGGCAGCAGGGCCGGCAGGATCAGCGTGAGCACCTCTCTGCGCCGACGCCCGTCCTGCCGCGGCGGTCTCGCCACGGGCGCGGACCTGACCTCGATGGCGGTCATCCGCCCCCCTCTCGCACAACGTCCTCTCCAGGAGCCGTCCGCTCGGGGACGGCGCGCGGGAACCGCGTCCCGGTCCGCTCCGGCGCGCCGGGGCGCGTCTGCTCGGGCACGGCGGGATCGGCCGGACCGGACGGCGCCGCGTCCTCGCCCACGGTCGAGGCGCGGACCACCAGCCGGGGTGGGACGGTGATGATCCGCGGCTCGCGGTCGCCGTCCCGCAGCCGGTCGAGCAGCAGTTCGGCTGCGGCCCGGCCGCGTTCGGCCGAGCCGAGTGAGACGCTGGTCACCGCGGGCCACGCGTCCGCCGCCAGGTCGATGTCGTCCATGCCCGCGACCGCCACGTGCTGCGGCACCCGCCGTCCGGCACGCCGCAGCACGTGGAGCGCGCCCAGCGCGATCAGGTCGTTGGCGCACATCAGCGCGTCGACGTCGGGGGCGCGGGCGAGCAGCCTGCTCGTCGCCGCGGCGCCCTCGGCCCGGTTGAAGTCGCCGATCTCCACCAGGTCCGGGTCGTACGGCAGGCCGAGCGCGGCCAGCGCGTCCCGGTAGGCGCCGGCCCGGGCCGCGCCGGGCACGGTGTCGAGCGGGCCGTTCACGAAGCCGATGCGGCGGCGGCCCAGCGCGTACAGGTGGTCGAGGGCCAGCCGCAGGCCGGTGCGCGAGTCGGTGCGCACGTTGTCGACCCGCAGGCCGTCCGGCACCGAACCGATGACCACCACCGGGGCGCGGGCGGCGGCGATCGCCTCGACCAGTTCGTCCGTCACCCGCAGCGGGATCAGGATCAGGCCGTCCACGTAGCGCTCGCCGAGGCTGCGCAGCACTTCGATCTCCTCGCCCACGTCGGCGCCCGTGGAGTGCAGCACCAGGCGGTATCCGGCCGCCTTCAGCACCGGCTGGATCTCCCGGACCATCGCCAGGTAGACGGGGTTGCCGATGTCGGCCATGGCGAAGGCCACCTGGTTGGTACGCGCCGACTTCAGCGAGCGGGCCACCGAGTTGGGCACATAGCCCAGCTCCTCGGCGGCTGCCATGACTTTGCGCACGGTCTCCTGCCTGGTCGGCAGGCCGTTGAGCACCCGTGACACCGAGGCGATCGACACCCCCGCCCGCTTGGCGATCGTGGTGATCGTCGGTCCTTCACGCACGGTTGGCCAGCTCCTTCGACTTCGTTACCGTAAACGTTTACAGATCACTTGTTCCATTGCGGTAAACGTTTACGGTTGGAGGCAATCCAACAGCCAAGGCGCCGATAACGTCAAGTCACACCCCGATAACATTCGGCGATCTTGGTGGGGAGGGCCGGCCGCGGGCACGGCCGGCCGTACGGGAGCCGGGGCCGTCGCCGGCGATCACGACCGTTCCGGGCCGCGCACCGTGGCTCACCCGGCGGGCCGACCGGCCGGGGTCACCCGGCGGCGGGCCGCGCCGGAACGGCCCGCGAGGCGGATCCGGCGCGCCGCGGTCGCCGCCACCACCGGCGGGTCCTCGAACCGTCCCGGGCGTGGCCGTCACCGCCGGGCGCGGCCCTCCGCCGAAGCGCCGTCACGGGACGGCGTCCCCCGCGCGGGGTTTGCGGGCGCTGAGGCGCTCGATGAGGCCGAGCTTGAAGCGTTCGTGACGCCGGATCTCGAAGCCCATCGCGATCACCCGCGGCAGCGGGCGGTGGCTGTAGCGCTCACCGGACAACGGCACGGAGAACAGATCGACCACGCGTTGGAGCGCGCGTACGGGCCGGGACGAGGAGGACACGTGGTCGGCCAGGAGCAGCAGCCCGCCGGGGCGCAGCACACGGGCCATCTCCCCCAGCGCCGCCGCCTCGTCGGGGATCCCGCACAGCGCGAACGTGCACACCACCGTGTCGAACCGGCCGTCTTCGAAGTCGAGCGCCCGCGCATCCCCCCACCGCAGGTCGACCGGGCGGCCCAGCCGGGCCGCCCGCCTGCGGGCCTCGGCCAGCATTCCCTCGCTCCACTCCACCCCGGTCAGCCGTACGTCGCCGGGGTAGTGCGGCAGGTTCAGGCCGGTGCCGATGGCCACCTCCAGCGTGTCGCCCGCCGCCTGTCCGCACAGCCAGCGCCGGGTGTCGGCGAAGAAACGGCGCTCGGCGAAGGCCATCCGCCGGTCGTAGGCTCCGGCCTGCCTGTCCCAGTAACGCATCAGTCGCCGGTCGCGGTCCGACCGGATCGGTGCTTCCACCACCTCACCATAGCCGCCGGCGGGGCCGGGTGAACCGTCGCGCGGCACGGGCACGGCCGACCGGGCGGAGCGCGGCGGATCGGGATCAGAACCCGCCGCTGAGATAGCGTTCGGCCAGTTCGCAGGTGCCGTCGGTGTAGGCTGCGCCGAGCGTGCGCGCGATGTCCGCGCCCTGGTGAGAGCCGACCCACGCCACCAGCAGCAGCCGGCTGAACATGATGAAGGTCCACGCCTCCGCCTCGTCCTCGGCGGGCAGCTCCAGCACCGTCCGGTAGCCGCGCGCCCAGGCATCGATCAGCTCCGGCACCCGCGGATCGTGCTCGATGAAGCTCACCGCCGCCGCGAGGTCGTACATGTACCAGCCGAACCCGCAGTCGTCGAAGTCGATGACGCCCAGGTCCCGGCCGTCCACGAGCAGGTTGGCCAGGCGCAGGTCGGCGTGGATCAGCCCGTACCGCTCCGGGCCCGTCCCGTACCCGGCGAGCCGGGCGCGCAGCTCACGGTCCAGTCGGCTCAGCAGCCGGGCGGCCTCACCGGTCACCCCCACGCCGTCCCGCCACCGCCCCCAGCGGGAGGTCGCGCCGAGCGCGGCGTCGTAGTCCCAGTGGAAGCGGGTGAACGACGCGGGCCGCCGCCAGGCGCGTGCGTGGCGGTGCATGCGCGCGGTGACCTCGCCGAGCCGTTCGAACTCCTCCACCAGCCGATCCTGCGGCGGTTCCGTCCCCGGCAGGAACTCGAACATCACGCACGTGCGGGCGGGCCCGCCGTCCGGGTCGGGGACGCGCACCAGCGGCTCGCCGTCGGTTGCGGGCAGGACCCGGGGCGTGGTGACGCCCTCCTGGTCGCGCACGGCGGACAGCCAGACCAGCTCGGAACGGATCGCGTCGTCGGTGTGGTAGCCGAGGCGGTGGACGCGCAGGACCGCCCGTTCGCCGGTCGCCGGGTCGTCCACGCGGAAGGTCGCGTTCTCCGAGACGCTGATCAGCGTGACCTCGGCCTCATCGGACAGCGGGTAGCGCGCCAGCGCCGACCGGGCGACCTCGGTCACCCGTGCCAGAACGGCCCTGCCCTCCGACAGATCGTGGACCGGCATGCCGTGTCTCCTCTCCGCCGCCCGCGCGTGCCCGGGACATTATTCACCGCGGGCGCCGGGTGCCCGGTGGCGGCGGATCCCGCCCCGTCGCCCCGCGGAGGCGGAGACCCTCCGACCGAGAGGGCGCATTATCGGACGCAACATATCCCGATCTCGAATGTCCGAAATCAGGATTCGGACATCGATCAGCTGAGAGCGGAAGCGGTGGCGGCGGTCCGCCACCGCTTCCGCCGGCGGAGAGCACGCCGATCATGCGGACGGACGGGCGCGAAGGGCACGGCAGGGACGACCCGACCGCCGCCAGCGGCGTGACCCGCGCGGCCGGACATCCGCCCCACCCTGCAACCGGCGGATGTTTTCGCACGTCACAGCCTGTTCGATGAGGGATACCGCGCGGACCCGCCCTCACTCGGACGGCCGTACCGCGAACGGCGCCCGCCCCGTCCGCCGCCGGCGTCCACCGGCCCGGCCCGCGGTTCGTACGGGGCGTCCCGGGGAACCGCGCCGCCGCCACCCGGGCCCGCGCGGGGCGCCGCCCCCTCCTCTTTTAGCCTCTGAACACGGAAAACCCGCCTCCGCCGCGATTAAATTCGGCACCAGGGGTAACACTCCCCGCGACTCCACGACCCCCGATAAGGAGAGATCTCGATGCCACTTCCCACATTGACACCGGAACAGCGGCGGGCCGCGCTGGAGAAGGCCGCGGAGGCCCGCGCCGCCCGAGCCGCGCTCCTGGACAAGGTCAGGAGCGGTGAACTCTCCTTCTCCGACCTGCTGGAGAGGGACGACGAGGTCACCAAGAAGACGAAGGTCTCCCAGGCGCTGCGCGCGGTCAAGGGCATCGGCCCGGCCAAGGCCAACGCGCTCATGGAGCAGGCCGGGATCGACCCCAACCGCCGTATCGGAGGCCTGGGCGCGCAGCAGCGTCGCAAACTGGTCGACGCCCTGGCCTGACCTCGTCCCGGCGCGGTGTCGAAGCCCGCGGCGTCCGACGTACGCGAACACGGCCGGCACGCACCGGGTGCTGGCCGGTGTCGTCGGCGTGCGTGTCGCGCCCGGCGGAGCGGCCGCGAGCGCGCGGCGCACGTCGTCGCGCGAGGAGCCGACGGCGTGCTCGGACGCGCCCTCGGCCATCCGGCCCGGCGTCCCGCGTTCCCGAGCGGAGCGAGGCGGCGGGTCGTCGCGGCACCGCCGTACCGTCAGCCGGGTCACCGTTCACCGTCTCGGTGCCGACCCCCGTGCCGTCGGCCGGCCGCCGCAGGGCCGAGGACCCGTCGACGTCGACGACACGTCGGTGCGGGCGGCCGACCGCGCCGCCGCGTCCGTCGGCGAGCGGGTCGGCGGCGCAGGACGCCCTGAGATCGGAGTCGGCGTCGGCGACGCGCCGCCCCTCCCACCGCCGTCCACGCGACCGTCCGGCTGAGCCGCGCCCTCCGAAGGCCGGCCCGTGAGGCGCCCCTTCCCCCTTCCCCCTTCACGTGTCCCCTGCGCGACCATCCGGGTGAGCCGTGTCATGCCGCCGGCGTTCTCCGCGGCCGGCGCGGCCGCCGTGATCGCCGCCGCCGTCCCCGGACGGCCACGCCCGCGACGCCGTCCGCCCCGCCGGTGGACCGCCACGGGCGGACCGAGCACCCGGCGCGTTTTGGAAGTATGGAGAGCGTGAGCCTCATCGACCGACTCCCCGAAGACATCGACGCTGATCCCGACACCATCTACGACGCCTTCGTCGGTTGGCACACCGAGCAAGGGCTCACCCTCTATCCGCATCAGGAGGAGGCGCTGATCGAGATCGTCAGCGGCAACAACGTGATCCTCTCCACGCCCACGGGCTCGGGTAAGAGCCTGGTCGCGGCGGGAGCGCATTTCACGGCGTTGACCCGCGATCAGCGCACCTTCTACACCGCCCCCATCAAGGCGCTGGTGTCGGAGAAGTTCTTCGATCTGTGCGCGCAGTTCGGCACCGAGAACGTCGGCATGATGACCGGCGACGCGAGCGTGAACCCCGGGGCGCCGCTCATCTGCTGCACGGCCGAGATCCTGGCCAACGTGGCGTTGCGCGACGGGGCGCAGGCCGACATCAGCCAGGTCGTGATGGACGAGTTCCACTTCTACGCCGACCCCGACCGCGGCTGGGCCTGGCAGGTTCCGCTGCTGGAGCTGCCGCAGGCCCAGTTCCTGCTGATGTCGGCCACGCTCGGCGACGTGACGCGCTTCGAACAGGATCTGACGCGCCGCACCGGCCGTCCCACCACGGTGGTGAAGAGCGCCGAGCGGCCCGTGCCGCTGGTCTACTCCTACCGGACGACGCCGCTGCACGAGACGCTGGAGGAGCTGCTGTCCACCGGGCAGGCTCCCGTCTACATCGTGCACTTCACCCAGGCGTCGGCGATGGAACGGGCCCAGGCGCTGATGAGCGTCAACATGTGCACGAAGGCGGAGAAGGCGGCGATCGCCGAGGTGATCGGCGACTTCCGGTTCACCACGCGGTTCGGCCGGGCCCTGTCGCGTCTGGTACGCCACGGCATCGGCGTGCACCACGCGGGCATGCTGCCGAAGTACCGCAGGCTGGTCGAACGGCTGGCGCAGGCGGGTCTGCTGAAGGTCATCTGCGGCACCGACACCCTGGGTGTGGGGGTGAACGTGCCGATCCGCACCGTGCTGTTCACCGCCCTGTCGAAGTTCGACGGCACCAAGGTCCGGCGGCTGCGCGCCCGCGAGTTCCACCAGATCGCCGGCCGGGCGGGGCGCGCCGGTTTCGACACGATCGGCTACGTGGTCTGCCAGGCGCCCGAGCACGTCATCGAGAACGAACGCGCGCTGGCCAAGATCGGCAACGATCCGAAGCGGCGACGCGGGTACGCCCGCAAGAAGCCGCCGGAGGGCTTCGTCGGGTGGAGCCAGGAGACCTTCGAGAAGCTGCAGGCCGCCGAACCGGAGCCGCTGACCTCCCGGTTCAAGGTGACGAACGCGATGCTGCTGGCGGTGATCAACCGGCCCGGCGACTGCTTCGCCGCGATGAAGCGCCTGCTGACCGACAACCACGAGGACCGCAAGTGGCAGCGGCGACACATCAGCCAGGCGATCGCGATCTACCGCTCGCTGCTGGCGGGCGGCGTGGTGGAGGTGCTGCCCGAGCCCGACGAGCAGGGCAGGAGGGCGCGGCTGACGATCGACCTGCAGGAGGACTTCGCGCTCAATCAGGCGCTGTCCACGTTCGCGCTGGCCGCGTTCGAGCTGCTGGACCGCGAGTCGCCGACGTACGCGCTGGACATGGTCTCGATCGTGGAGTCCATCCTGGACGACCCGCGGCAGATCCTGTCCGCGCAGCTCAAGAAGGCCCGCGCGGAGGCG
>Ga0079224_100017097_pt1 | contig 10214 bp, 11 predicted proteins | sample Stecom2015_FD_80414 | JGI IMG/M metagenome (GOLD analysis project Ga0079224, IMG submission 80414) | Agricultural soil microbial communities from Utah to study Nitrogen management - Steer compost 2015 | ecosystem: Environmental > Terrestrial > Soil > Agricultural land | place: USA: Utah... | reverse complement strand
TTGTGCTCAGTAAAATTAAACAAAGGATTAAACTGATGGAACATAATTGAAGTGGTAATGTAAATGAAATATCCCAATAACCATCTTTATAAAGCCAAATGTGGTATAGAGCTTCTAGTATAAACAAGCCTAAAAACATACCAAGTCTTATCGACTTATCAAACGTAGCCAATTTTTTTCTACTTATATACAGGAAACACGTAATAAATAGAAAGACAATAATCATTGTGATATGGTCTATGGAAAACATGATAAATGGATAAGTTTCATAGGGATGGCCGAAAAAGGTTTCCATCTGTAATACCTCCTTTCTTCAAAAATGCCCAGAATTATCTATGTACATAGTAATCCTGGGCTTATTTTTATTGTGAACTTCTATCATTCTGCAATGTTTTAAGTGATATGTTCAATGAGCTCTCCACTAGGGGAACAACTACTTATCAAATTACTTACTATTTATTTTTAGTCATTTCCATAAATTCTTCCACATCTTTGATACATAATTTGACCCCTTCTTCCCAGAAGTCACGTTTTGTTAAATCTACACCAAGATGTTTTTCTGCTAGCTCTTCCACAGTCATAGAACCAGTATCTTCGAGCATTGCCATATATTTCTTCTCATATCCTTTTCCTTCTTTAACGGCTTGAGCGTATATTCCTAGAGAGAATAAATAACCAAAAGTGTATGGGAAATTGTAAAAAGGAACACCTGTAATAAAGAAATGTAGTTTTGATCCCCAGAATGTTGGGTGGTATTTATCTAGTGAATCTAGATATGCTTCTTTTTGAGCTTGTTCCATTAATTCATTAAGTCTTGCTTTACTTACCATTCCTTTTTTGCGTTCCTCATAGAAACGTGTTTCGAACAAATAACGTGCATGTATATTCATTAGTAAAGCTACGGAACGTTGAATTTTGTCTTCCAATAAGGCGAGTTTTTCATCCTCATCTTTCGCATTTTGAACAGCAGCGTCAGATACAATCATTTCTGCGAATGTCGATGCAGTCTCTGCTACATTCATTGCATAGCCTCTATTTAACGGATGTGTATCTTTTAAGGCATATGAGTGAAAGGCATGACCTAACTCGTGAGCAAGTGTTGAAACATTTGAAGGTGTCCCAGAATATGTCATGAAAATTCTTGATTGATTACTCTTTGGGAATGAAGTACAAAAACCACCAGGTCTCTTACCTGGGCGATCCTCTGCTTCAATCCAACTTTCTTCAAAAGCTTTCTTTGTAAAAGCTGTTAATTCATCTCCAAAAGCAGCAAAGTGATGTAAGATAAACTCCGCTCCTTCTTGGTAGTTATATACCGTGTTTGCTTCACCAACCGGTGCATCTAAGTCTGCCCAACTTAATTTTTCTACGCCTAACAGCTCTGCTTTTCGTTGTAGAAAGTCTGCAAATGGTTGCTTATTATCGGTAATAACCTCCCACATTACATCTAATGTTTCTTGTTTCATTCGATTATACGTAAGTGCCTCTTTTAATATATGCTCCCAGCCTCTTTGCTTATACACAGACAATCTAAAACCGGAAAGGTGGTTTAAAGTTCCCGCTAATAAATCAGCTTGTTTATCCCAGGCTTTTTCCCATTCCTCAAATATTTGTTTACGAACATTTGCGTCTGAACTTGAAAACTTATTAGCAGCCTGGCCAACTGAAAGTTCTTTCTTCTCACCATTTTCTATGAAAGGTATTTTAATCTGACTCACAATGGTATCGTACATTTCGCCCCAACCGTGATAGCCATCAATACTAAGTGCGTTAATTAATGCTTCTTGTTCTTTCGGTAATTTTTCAGCTGCATTTGTTCGTCTTTCATTTAGAACAAAATGTATTTCTTGTAGTTCAGCTTGTTCTATAAGGGCATTCCATACTTCTTTGTCGATTTTTGCCAATTTTTCGTCAAAGTTAGTTAGGATTGTACTAAATCGCGAACTTAAAGTAGTAACCATTCCTCGTAATTCATTTGCTCGACTATCCAACGTGTTTTGTGCTTGTAGACAACTTACAAATGCACCAGCTTGACGTATATTTTCAGATATTTGTTGAAGCTCACTCAATAATGCAGATAAAGAAGAATCGTCTTTCTGATTAGGAACTTTCCACTCATCTACAGATGTATCAAATTCATCCAATTGTATCTTAATTTTATCTAGATGCTCAATAAATTGTGGGGAATGACTTCCTCCTTCAAAAAAAACATCTAAATCCCAAATTAATGAATATGTACTTGAAACCAAAAAATCTCCTCCTTTAGAAGTTTATAGAAATAATTATAAGTTACTTATAAGTAATTAGCTATAAAAGTTATATGTGAACCTTATTTTATATAGACAAGCAAGTACAACTACTGATAATCATATACATTAATGCATGGCAAAAATCGACTTTGGAGGTGAGGAGTTGTCCGGTATCCTAACTGCAATTGGCTATTTGTTCAAAGAATTAGTATTCCTTGTCTCATATGTAAAGAACAATGCTTTTCCTCAACCGTTATCTCCTGAGGAAGAAAAAAAGTACTTAAAAGAAATGGCTGAAGGGGACGAACATGCTCGTAATCTCCTAATCGAGCATAACTTGAGGCTAGTTGCTCACATTGTGAAGAAATTTGAGAATACAGGAGAAGATTCAGAAGATCTGATTTCTATTGGAACAATAGGATTAATTAAAGCAATTGAAAGTTACTCATTTGGTAAAGGAACGAAACTTGCAACATATGCTGCCAGATGTATTGAAAATGAAATATTAATGCATTTACGTGCCTTAAAAAAGACAAAAAAAGATGTCTCTTTACATGATCCAATTGGTCATGATAAGGAAGGAAACGAAATATCTTTAATTGATGTATTGAAATCAGAAGCGGAAGATGTATTTGATACTATTCAATTAAACATGGAGTTAGAAAGAGTAAAAGAATATATTGATGTATTAGATGAGCGAGAAAAGGAGGTAATTGTTGGTCGCTTTGGCTTAAACTTGGAAAAAGAACGTACTCAGCGTGAGATTGCTAAAGAGCTAGGAATATCAAGAAGTTATGTTTCACGAATAGAAAAGCGTGCTTTAATGAAGATGTTTCATGAATTTTATCGAGCAGAGAAAGAAAAGTTAAAAAGAAAGAATGAGGATTAGAAAAGTTTGTGTAGTCAAAATGACTCTGACATGTTATAGTGTAGTAGCGATGAGCTGATTTGCATAAGTCGCATAGCAAGCTTACAGCACACATGATGTGAACATGTGGTTATGCGCCGCAAATGCAAGACGCCTGGATATGCAGGCGTCTTTTTATATTCCTATACTTTTTTAAGAGTGAAAGTACTAATCATTAATATAGATAGTATTAAATTAATAAATAGAAATGAATACGGTGTGAAATAAGGGATTGCGAGATAACTAAGTGTCAATAAGCATCCAGCTGCAGTAATTGGAAGTCCAGTGAAGTAACCATTATTCTCAGAAATATTGAATCTTGCTAGACGGAAGGCGCCACACCCGATATAAAAAATTGTGAAAAATGCTCCTGGAAAACCAAAATTATGAAGAATTCCTTGGTATAATAGCATTGCAGGAGCTACTCCGAACGAAATAATATCACTCATAGAGTCCAATTGCTTCCCTAATGAGGATTCGATTTGGAGTTTTCGCGCTACCATGCCATCGAAACGATCTGTAAACGCAGCGATAAAAATAAGTAAAAGTGCTAAATCTAATTCGTTATTCATAACAGAAATAATTGCGAATCCACCAAGCGATAGGTTAACAAGCGTTAATACATTTGCCGTTTGTGCCTTTAGCTTTTTAAGCGTTTGATCTATGACATTAGTTAGAAACAAATAATCTCCTCCCTCTTTATTAAAATAGTTACTTAAAGAAATTATATGCCCTTTTTAGAAAAAAGTTAAGAAGAATATTGATAAGGGGAATAATAAATTGAGAAAAAAGATTTATCAGTCTTTAATTGAATTAACAAATGGTCCTTTCACTTCAAACATGATCCGAAAATTCGCATTATCTAAATGGAGCAAATTTGTCATTAAGCCGTATTCCAAATTTTATGCTGTTAATTTAGATGAATTGAAGGATGATATCAATCAATTTAAGAACTTACATTCCTTCTTTACACGAAAGCTAAAAGAAGGGGCAAGACAGATTGATAACAGAGAAGGAGTAATAGTTTCACCAGTTGATGGCGTTCTATCCGATACTGGCAAAATCGAAAAAAACAAGACTATTATCGTAAAAAATAAAGAATATTCTATATTAGAAATGCTCGGAAGCGAAGAACTAACAAATAGATTTATTGATGGAACATATATCATTCTCTACTTAAGTCCAGCACACTATCATCGAATACACAGTCCGATATCAGGGAAAATAATATCATCATATTCTCTTGGTTCAACATCCTATCCAGTAAATAAGATTGGATTGAAATATGGAGACTTTGTATTATCTAAAAATTATCGTAGGATATCATACATTAGTCATGACGATACTTCTATAGCAGTTATTAAGGTAGGTGCTATGTTTATTAATTCCGTAGTGATGTTAAATGATAAGGAAATGTGGACGAAAGGAGAAGAAGTAGCATACTTTTCTTTTGGATCGACAGTAATTTTGTTATTTGAGAAGGATAGTTTTGAAGTAAGTCCGCGAATAAAAGCTCCCATGAATATAAAAATGGGAGAGGAAATAGGGAAAATAAGAAAAGCGCCATATTAGGCGCTTATTATCCATTTACTAACGATTGATTCATATATTTTTCTAATGATCGCCGGTGGAGCTCGTTTTCAATTAGCTGAATAAAGTCAGAACTCAATTTTAACTTTTTAGCCTTATAGTAAGATTCAATTAATAGTTCGTCTGATAGTTTTTTCATCAGCTTCACCTCCAGCAATAAATTGTTCTATTTCATATTTTTTGTTCATATACTTAAAGGTTAACCTTGGATGTTATGTTTACTTTAACAAAATATAGGAAATGGAACAAGCGTTCCGATATCCACAGGAGTCGGTGGATAACTTGTGGGTAACATGTAGATTGTTGTGGGAATATAAGGGGGAGTAAGGTGGATAATGTGTATAAAGTTATCCACAATTTAAAAATGATGATTCTTGTCGAAAAGTTTTTGCGTTTTAAAGAAAAAGATGCAGAAAATCCCAAATTTCGATAAGATAAATTTTATATAAAAGTGATGAGGTGTCATTAATTGTTGAAAAAGTTCTTGCCAAGTGAATATGTAAAAAGCATATACCATATAAACATTAACGAATTAAAAGCAAAAGGTATTAAAGGAGTCATCACCGATTTAGATAATACGTTGGTGGAATGGGATAGACCAAATGCTACTCCTGATTTAATAAAATGGTTTGAAAATCTAAAGAAGAATGACATTAAAGTTATGATTGTATCAAATAATAATGAAAATCGTGTGAGGCTGTTTGCTGAACCATTAGGAATTCCTTTTATACATAAAGCTAGAAAACCATTAGTGAAAGCTTTTAAAAAAGCACAAGTGGAGATGGGGACAGCTAATAATGAAACGGTCATAATAGGTGATCAATTATTAACAGATGTTCTTGGTGGAAATAAAGCGGGAATCTATACGATATTGGTTATCCCAGTTGCAAGCTCTGATGGTTTTTTCACTAAATTTAATCGAGCAATTGAAAGGCGTATTATGGCAAACTTTAAAAGAAATGGTTTAATCGAATGGGAGGATGAAAAGTGAAACACGATATTAGTTGCATCGGGTGTGGAGTTCAGATTCAAACAGAAAATAAAGAAGAACTAGGCTATGCTCCCTCATCTGCCTTGAACAAGGAAGAAATTATTTGTCAACGATGTTTCAGATTAAAACATTATAATGAAGTCCAAGATGTTTCATTAACTGACCAAGACTTTTTAAATATCTTGAACAAGCTCGGAGAAACAGACAGCTTAATCGTTAAGGTAATAGATATATTTGATTTTAATGGTAGTTGGTTACCTGGCCTTCATCGATTTGTAGGCCATAACCCAATATTATTAATTGGAAATAAAGTAGATTTATTACCGAAATCTGTTAATAAAAACAAATTAATTAACTGGATGAAAAGTCAAGCAAAGGAATTAGGATTACGACCAATTGACGTCTTATTAGTTAGTTCGACTAAAGGAATACAAATACAGGATGCTCTATCTCAAATTGATCAATATCGAGAGGGTAGAGATGTTTATGTAGTGGGTTGTACAAATGTTGGAAAATCAACTTTTATCAATCGTGTTATCAAGGAAGTTGCAGGTGGACAAGATGTCATTACGACATCGCATTTTCCTGGTACAACATTAGATATGATTGAAATTCCGCTAGACGACGGTAAAGCTTTAATCGACACACCTGGAATTATCAATCATCATCAAATGGCTCACTTTGTAGATAAACAAGACTTAAAGGTAATAACTCCAAAGAAAGAAATAAAACCGAAAGTATTTCAATTAAATGAAGAGCAAACACTATTTTTTGGTGGATTAGCTCGATTCGATTACATAAAAGGTGGTCGGAGATCTATTACTTGCTATCTTTCAAATGAAATATCGATTCATCGCACTAAACTTGAGAATGCAGATGCCTTATATAAAAACCACGTAGGGGAAATGTTGCAACCTCCAAGGGCTAATGACGTGAATGAATTCCCAGAATTGGTTCGTCATGAATTTATGATAAAAGAAGCAAAAACAGATATCGTCATATCCGGTCTGGGGTGGATAACGGTAAATGATGCTGGTGCAAAGGTTGCAGCATATGCACCAAAAGGTGTTGGTGTGATGTTAAGAAAGTCATTAATATAGTATATAGGGAGATGGAGATGTTTAGGAGGGGTTGGCTTGCAAAAATTATATGGAGTAATTGGTGATCCAATAGGTCATTCTATGTCACCAATTATGCATAATAATGAATTTAAACAATTAAACATAAATGCTCATTATCATCCTTTCCATATAGTAGAACAAAATTTAGAGATTGCAATTGCTGGAATGAAAGCGATTGGTGTTGAGGGTTTTAATGTGACCATTCCACACAAAACAACAATCATTCCTTATTTGGATTATATAGATCCACTTGCGAAGGCAATTGGTGCAGTAAATACAGTGGTACGTGTGGATGGGGAGTACCACGGCTATAACACCGATGGCGAAGGGTATATGAAAGCATTACAAGCTGAATGGAAAGATAATCTAGAGAATGAAAAAGTTTTAATATTAGGAGCGGGGGGAGCGGCTAAGGCTATTTACTTTACTCTTCTAGCAAAAGGTGTATTGAATGTAGATATTGCCAACCGTTCTATTGATAAGGCAGAGAACTTAATTAAGCATTGTCCATACGTAATTGAAAATTCCAAAGCATTAACACTTGCTGATGCAGAACAGAATTTACAGGAATATAGCCTAATTATTCAAACCACTTCCATTGGTATGTACCCTAATATTAATGATTGTATTATTTCATTAGAAAAACTTAATAAAAATGCGATGGTATCAGATATTGTTTATAATCCTTTTGAAACATTATTATTAAAAACAGCAAAACAAAAAGGGTGTAACATTCAAAATGGTATTGGAATGTTCGTATATCAAGGTGCACTAGCATTTGAAATGTGGACAAATAAATTTCCTGATATTAATCGTATGACGGATATCGTTATCCGTCAGTTAGGAGGAAAATAATGTTAACAGGAAAGCAAAAAAGGTTTTTAAGATCACAAGCACATCATCTTAATCCAATTTTTCAAGTTGGTAAAGGTGGAGTAAATGAAAATATGATAAAACAAATCTCGGAAGCACTTGAGGTAAGAGAGTTAATTAAGGTTAGTATTTTGCAAAATTGTGAAGAAGATAAGGATACTGTTGCAAATGCTCTAGTAGAAGGAACAGATGCAGAATTAGTACAAGTTATTGGAAATACTATTGTACTTTACAAAGAATCTAGTGAACATAAAGAAATTATCTTACCATAATAAGGAATGTATTAAATGACTAAAAGAGTTGGAATTCTAGGTGGAACATTTGATCCACCACATTTCGGCCATTTAATAATTGCGAATGAAGTACTTCAACAGTTAAACCTTGATGAAATTCAGTTTTTGCCGAATTATAAACCACCCCATAAGTTAAAAGCAAGCTCAACAACGGCTGAACAGCGTGTAGAGATGTTGAAAATAGCAATAAAAAATAACCAATCCTTTTCTATCGAAACAATAGAAATCGAAAGGAAAGGTACATCTTACACATTTGATACCATGAGTGAATTAAAAAGGAGAAATCCAGAAGTAGATTATTACTTTATCATTGGCGCTGATATGGTTGAATCATTATCAAAATGGTATAAAATTGATGATTTATCCCAAATGGTCCAGTTTGTTGGAGTAAGTAGACCGGGTTATTTACTAAAAAGTGAATACCCGATTATTACGATAGAAGTCCCGTTGATTGAGATTTCTTCATCATCGATTAGAAATAAATGTGAAGATGGTAAATCAGTCCAATATTTTTTGCCAGATAAGGTAATAAGATATATGAAGGAGAATCATTTGTATGGATTATGAACAAGCAGTACAAATAGTTCGCCAAAAATTAAAAGGTCCCCGTTTAGAGCATACTTTTGGTGTGGTGGATGCTGGAATAGAACTTGCTGAGAGATATGGAGTTAACAAAGATCAAGCAAAGTTAGCAGCCATTTTCCATGATTACGCAAAGCTAATGCCAATTAATGAATTACGTGAGGTCCTATTAGAGTCCAATGAAGATGAACGACTATTAACGTATCATCCTGAACTATGGCATGGACCTGCCGCAGCCTATTTACTTTCAAAAGACTATCATATTAGTGATGTGGATGTACTTAATTCCATCCGTTTTCACACAACTGGTAGATCCAATATGACATTGCTTGAAAAGGTTGTTTTTTTAGCTGATTATATTGAACCGGGTAGAAATTTTCCTGGTGTTGATGAAACGAGAAATTTAGCAAATACGGATCTTAATGCAGCCGTATTACAAGCTTTAAGTAATACGATAGCATTTCTCGCTCAAAAAAAACGTGCTATCTTTCCAGATACAGTGGAGGCATATAATAGTCTAGTATAAATTTCAATTTCAAAAGGAGGAACAATTGTTTGAATAAAACAAAAGATATCTTAAAACAAGTTGTAAAAGCAGCTGATGATAAAAGAGCAGAGGATATTATGGTATTAAACATGCAAGGAATTTCCCTTGTTGCTGATTATTTTTTAATATGCCATGGAAATTCAGAAAAACAAGTGCAGGCGATTGCGAGAGAATTGAAGGATACCGCTGATAAAGCTAATATAGAAGTGAAGAAATTAGAAGGCTTTGATGAAGCGAAATGGATTCTTGTTGATATGGGAGATATCATTGCTCATGTTTTCCATCGTGATGAACGTAGTTATTATAATTTAGAAAGATTATGGGGAGATGCTCCGACCGAAGATATTTTAGGAGAAATATTACAGTGACGTACGAACGACTTGCGTATGTTTATGATTATTTGATGAATGATGTGCCTTACTCCAAGTGGCTAGAATTTCTTAAAGTGCAGAGCGATGAGTTAAGTAGTTCTAAAAGTTTAAATGTGCTTGATCTAGCATGTGGTACTGGAGAATTAACTGTTTTATTAGCAGAAAATGGTTTTCGTGTAACAGGAGTTGATTTATCTGAAGATATGTTAATGGTCGCTAGTGAGAAAGCCGCTTCAGCAGGTGTGAATATATCGCTCTTTCATCAAGATATGTCTACATTAGAAGACCTGGGTTTATTTGATATCGTCACTATTTTTTGTGATTCACTTAACTACTTATCAAGTCCTGAAGAGGTTCAAGCAACTTTTCGAAGTGTTTATGATCATTTGGAACCAAATGGGTTGTTTTTATTTGATGTTCATTCACCTTATAAAATGAATGAATTGTTTATAAACAAGACGTTTGCTTTTGCTGACGAAGAAGTATCTTATATATGGGATTGTTTTCCAGGGGATTTCCCTCATTCTGTCGAACATGAATTGAGTATTTTTGTGTTGAATGAAGAAGGGAAATATGAGAGATTTAACGAATTACATAAACAACGGACATACGATGTAGAGGAGTATAAAAGTTGGCTTCAAGAGGCTGGATTTTCTATACAAGCAATTACAGCTGATTTTTCAAACTCAG
>Ga0079224_100017096_pt1 | contig 10215 bp, 10 predicted proteins | sample Stecom2015_FD_80414 | JGI IMG/M metagenome (GOLD analysis project Ga0079224, IMG submission 80414) | Agricultural soil microbial communities from Utah to study Nitrogen management - Steer compost 2015 | ecosystem: Environmental > Terrestrial > Soil > Agricultural land | place: USA: Utah... | reverse complement strand
CAGGTCGGCAGCTCGGCCATGCCCCACAAGATGAACACCCGGTCGGCCGAGCGCGTCTGCGGGCTGGCCGTCGTCGTGCGCGGCTACCTGTCGATGGTGTCGGAGCTGGCCGGCGACCAGTGGAACGAGGGCGACGTGTCCTGCTCGGTCGTGCGCCGGGTGGCGCTGCCGGGCGCCTTCCTCGCCACCGACGGGCTGTTCGAGACGTTCCTCGCCGTGCTCGAGGGCTTCGGTGCCTACCCGGCGGTCATCCAGCGCGAGCTCGACCGCTACCTGCCCTTCCTCGCCACCACCAAGGTGCTGGTGGCCGCGGTGCGCCGGGGCGTCGGGCGCGAGCAGGCCCACGAGGCCATCCGCGACCACGCCGTGGCGGTGGCGCTCGCCCTGCGGGAGGGGGCCGCCGACAACGACCTCGTCGACCGGTTGGCGGCCGACGAGCGCCTCGGACTCGACCGGGCGACGATCGAGGCCGTGCTGGCCGACCGGGCCGGCTTCGCCGGCAACGCCCCCCGGCAGGTGGCAACGTTCGTCCGCCACGTCGAGGCGATCGTCGCCGACCACCCGGAGGCGGCCCGCTACCGTCCCGAACCGATCCTGTGATCCCGGTCCTGCACCGACCGCCCCGGCCCCGGAGGACGCCACGATGATCGACCTCGGCCTGCCGCACGTGCACTCCGGCAAGGTGCGCGACATCTACGCGGTCGACGACGACCACCTGCTGATGGTCACGAGCGACCGCATCTCGGCCTTCGACGTCGTGATGGAGGAGCCCATCCCCCACAAGGGCCGCGTCCTCACCGCCATGTCGGCGTTCTGGTTCGGCCAGCTCGCCGACGTCGTACCGGGCCACCTCGTGTCGACCGACGTCGCCGACCTGCCCCCGTCGGTGCAGAAGGTGGCCGCCGAGGCCGACTTGGCCGGACGGGTCATGCTCACGCGCCGGGCCGAGATGCTGCCGGTGGAGTGCATCGTGCGCGGCTACATCACCGGCTCGGCCTGGAAGGAGTACAGCCGGCACGGGACGATGCACGGCGCCCCCCTGCCCGCCGGTCTGCGCGAGTCCGACCGGCTGCCCGAGCCGGTGTTCACCCCCTCGACGAAGGCCGAGGCGGGCGACCACGACGAGAACATCAGCTTCGACGCGGCCGCCGACCTCCTCGGCCGGTCCCTGGCCGAGCAGGTGCGCGACGTCTCCCTCGAGCTCTACCGCCGGGGCGCCGAGTGGGCCCGCGAGCGGGGGATCCTGATCGCCGACACGAAGTTCGAGATGGGGCTGGTCGACGGCGAGCTCGTGCTGTGCGACGAGGTGCTGACGCCGGACTCGTCCCGCTTCTGGCCGGCCGACGCCTGGCGGCCGGGCGAGACCCCGCCGTCGTTCGACAAGCAGCCGGTGCGCGACTACCTCGAGGGGCTCGGCTGGGACAAGACCCCGCCGCCGCCCCCGCTGCCCGAGGAGGTCGTGCGGGCCACGAGCGAGCGCTACGTCGAGGCCTACGAGCGCATCACCGGCCGGCCCTTCGCCGACTGGCCGGGTGTCGGCGGGTGAGCTGCGGCCCGCGGCCGCCCGCGCTCTACGCTGGGCGCATGCAGTTCTCGGTGCTGGTCGAGACCCGCCTGCGCGACGGGGTCGCCGACCCGGAGGGCGCGACGATCGAGCGGTCGCTGCCGGCCCTCGGGTTCGAGGGCGTCTCCGAGGTCCGGGTGGGCAAGGCGTTCCGGTTCACCATCGAGGCGGACGACCAGGCCAGCGCCCGGGCCGAGGTCGAGGACATGTGCAAGCGGTTCCTCACCAACCCGGTGATCGAGGACGCCGCCATCACGGTGGCGCCGGTCGGGGGCGAGGGCTGATGGCCGCCGTCGTCGGCGTCGTCGTCTTCCCGGGCTCGAACTGCGAGCACGACGTGGCGGAGGCCGTCACGGCCCTCGGCGGTGAGGCCCGCCTGCTGTGGCACCGCGACACCTCGCTCGGCGGCGTCGACGCCGTCGTGCTCCCCGGCGGCTTCGCGCACGGCGACTACCTGCGGCCGGGGGCGATCGCCCGCTTCTCGCCGATCATGCAGGCGGTGCGCGAGCACGCCGCCGCCGGGGGCCCGGTGGTCGGCATCTGCAACGGCTTCCAGGTGCTGTGCGAGGCGGGGCTGCTGCCGGGCGCCCTGCAGAAGAACGCCGGGCTGAAGTTCGTGTGCCGGCCCGTCCGGCTGCGGGTCGACGCCGGCGGCACCGCGCTCACCACCGACGTGGCGGTGGGCACCGAGCTGACCATCCCGATCAACCACTTCGAGGGCAACTACACCTGCGGGCCCGAGACGCTGGCCGAGCTGCGGGCCGAGGACCGGGTCGTGCTGCGGTACCTCGACAACCCCAACGGGTCGGTCGACGACATCGCCGGCATCTGCTCGGAGGGCCGCAACGTCGTCGGGCTCATGCCCCACCCCGAGCGGGCGTCGCACCCGCTGCTGGGCTCGACCGACGGCGTGCCGCTGCTGCGGTCGCTGCTCGTGACCGCGGGCGCCGTCGCCGCCTGACGCCCGAGGGGGCGCCCGCCCGGCGCCGGCGCCCCCCGTGCCGACCTGCGGGGGCCGCCGGGATCGGGCCCTCAGGACCCCCGGGTGATGCCGGCCTTCTCGAGCACGTCGGCGGGGACGCCGAGCTCGCGCCAGGCCGTGTAGGAGATGTTCTTGCGCTCGCTGTAGGGACGGGCGGCCTTGATGAAGTCCTTCTCCAGCTGCTCGAAGTCGGTGCTCGCCTGGCTGGCCTCGAGCGCCGCCTGCAGATCGAGCCGCTCCTGCACCAGGTGGAGCCGCTTCAGCGGGTCGGCCGTGGCGATCTCCGTTTCGATCTGTTCGAGCCGCTTCTTCATCGCTTCTGGCGACCGCTTGCGGCCTCGACGGGGACGGTTGGCCTCGAGGGCTTCCAGGTAACGGCGGACTGCTCTTCCCTGCTCTCGCCCCTCGGCAAGGGCTGCCTTGTGCTCCTCGCTCATCGGGCTGCGCTTACGTGTCGTTGGGGCCATGGCGTCGAAGCATATTGGCGATCGTGGCGAGAGTCATTTGATGTGGACGCTGCCGTGAACGGTGCTGTCGGGGCGGTCGGGCGGTGGTCCTCGGGGCGGTCGCTACAGTGCGACCGTGCCTGCTGACGAGCCGATCCACCGGGCCCTGGGGCTCACCGACGACGAGGCCGCCGCCATCGAGCGCATCCTCGGCCGGCGGCCGAACCACCTCGAGCTGGCGATGTACGCGGTGATGTGGTCCGAGCACTGCTCGTACAAGTCGAGCAGGCTCCACCTGCGCCGCCTCCCCACCGAGGGGCCGGCGGTGCTCGTCGGCCCCGGCGAGAACGCCGGTGTGGTCGACGTGGGCGACGGCATCGCCGTCGCCTTCCGCATCGAGAGCCACAACCACCCCTCGGCCATCGAGCCCTACCAGGGCGCGGCCACGGGGATCGGGGGCATCCTGCGCGACATCTTCACCATGGGGGCCCGGCCGATCGCCCTCATGGACCCGCTGCGATTCGGTCCGTTGTCGGACGCCCGCAGCCGGTGGATCGCCGAGGGCGTGGTGTCCGGCATCAGCGGATACGGCAACTCGGTCGGCGTGCCGACGGTCGGCGGTGAGGTCGTGTTCGACGAGACCTACCGCGACAATCCGCTCGTCAACGTCTTCTGCCTCGGCGTGATGCCGAAGGAGCGATTGGTCCTGGGACGGGCCTCGGGAGCCGGCAATCTCGCCGTGCTGCTGGGGGCGTCGACGGGCCGCGACGGCATCGGTGGCGTCTCGGTGCTGGCCTCCGCCGGGTTCGGTGACGAGGACGACGCCGACAAGCGGCCCAGCGTCCAGGTCGGCGACCCGTTCGAGGAGAAGCGGCTCATCGAGGCCTGCCTCGAGATGCTGGACGCCGACCTCGTCGTCGGCATCCAGGACCTGGGCGGGGCCGGGCTCACCTGCGCGACCAGCGAGACCGCGAGCCGCGGCGGCGTGGGCATGGACGTCTACGTCTCCGAGGTGCCGGTGCGCGAGCCGGGCATGGAGCCGTTCGAGGTCATGACCAGCGAGAGCCAGGAGCGCATGCTGGCCATCGTCGAGCCCGCCGACCTCGACGCCGTGCTGGCCATCGCCGAGCGCTGGGAGATCAACGCCGCCGTCGTCGGCACCGTCACCGAGGGCGGGACGCTGCGGATCCTCGACCGGCCCGGTGGCGAGGTGCTGGCCGAGGTGCCGGCGTCGTCGCTGCACGAGGACGCGCCGCTGCTCGACCGCCCCCGGGCCGAGCCCGCCGACCGCGCCGCCCGCCTGGCCGACCCGGCCGACGACGCCCTGCCGCCGCCGGAGGACCCCGGCGCCGACCTGCTCGACCTGGTCTTCGACACGAGCTGGATCTGGCGCCAGTACGACCACCAGCTGTTCCTCAACACCGTCGAGGGGCCGGGCGGCGACGCCGCCGTGCTGCGCCTCAAGCACCCGGCCACCGGCGCCGACACCGGCCGGGGGCTGGCGCTGACGACCGACGGCAACCACCGCTGGTGCGCCCTCGACCCCCGTCGGGGCACCGCCCTCGTCGTCGCCGAGGCGGTCGCGAACCTGGCCTGCGCGGGTGCCCGCCCGCTGGCGCTGGTCAACTGCCTGAACTTCGGCAACCCCGAGCACCCCGAGGTGATGTGGCAGCTGTCCGAGGCGATCGACGGGATGGCCGAGGCGTCCCGCGCCCTGTCGGTGCCGGTCGTGGGCGGCAACGTCAGCCTCTACAACGAGACCCGGGGCCGGGACATCGACCCGACGCCGGTCGTCGCCGTCGTCGGCCTGATCGACCGGCTGGACGCCCCGCCACCCGGCGCCGGCCTCGTGGAGGGCACCCGCCTGGTGGCGCTGGGGGCCGAGCCCGACACCCTCTCCGGGTCGGCGTGGGCCTGGCGCCGCGGGCACCGGGCCGGCGCCCCGCCGGCGCTCGACCTCGAGGCCCACCGGGTGCTGTGCGAGCTGGTGCGGGAGCTCGTCGCCGACGGCCTCGTGCTCGGCGTCCACGACACCGCGGACGGCCTCGGGCCCGCGCTCGTCGAGATGGTGGCCCGCAGCCGCGTCGGCGCCGCCGTGCGGGCGCCGGAGGGCGCCGGGCACCGGTGGCTGTTCGGCGAGACGCCCAGCCGGTTCGTGCTCGCCGTCGACCCCGCCGCGCTCGGCGAGGTCCACCGCCGGCACACGGCGGCCGGCGTGCCGGGCACGTTCCTGGGCGAGGCCGGCGGCGACCGGTTCGTCGTCGAGGGCCTGGCCGGTCCCGGCGTCGACCTGGCGGTCGCCGAGGTCGTCGACGCCTGGGAGGGGGCGCTGCCGGCCCTGCTCGGGCACGGCACGACCCAGGGCTGAGCCGCGGGCCGGCGGCGCCCGGGCGCGGCGGCCCTCAGCGGTGGCGGTCGTCGGCCGACGGCAGCGGCGCCTCCCGGGGCCGGTCGTCGCCGTCGGGCGACAGCGGCGGCTCGCCGTCGGTGCCGTCGAGGGACAGCGCGCCCACCAGCCCGGTGCCCGCCTCGTCGATGGCCACGTCGGGCTGGAGATCGTGGACGATCCTCCACATGACGCGGTCGAGGACCAGGAACTTGGCGACCCACAGGGCGCCGAAGCCGCTGAGCTGGGCCACGGCCACCGCGAACGTCGTGTCCCAGCGGCGCTCCGCGTAGGCGACCGCGAACATCGACGCCAGCATCCCCAGCGCCGACATCACCCAGAACGGAACGACCTCGCCCCACAGCCGGTTCCTGCCGGTCTGGTGCCAGGTCCAGTGCCGGTTGATCAGGTAGTTCGGCACGGAGCCCGCCGTCACCGAGGCCAGGTTGGCGGGGACGGCCGCCCACCCGAGGGGCCCGAAGCACAGCCACAGCACCGGCTGGCCGACCGCCATGCCGACCACCGACGCCATCGAGTACTTGACGAGCTTCACGAACGTGGGTGACCGCAGGACGAGCGCCATCGGCGGGCAGCGTAGGGGACGTCCCGGCGTCGTGTCCGGCCCGGCGGCGTCGTGACCTGCCGGTTCGCCTCGACGGGGGCGTCGCACGGCAGACTGTCACCGTGAGCGACGCGCAGCGGTCGAGGGTGATCGGCGCCGACGGCGGCGCTGACGCCGACCACCCGAAGGAGGCCTGCGGGGTCTTCGCCGTGCACGCGCGCGGCCAGTCGGTGGCGCACGTCACCTACCTGGGCCTGTTCGCCCTGCAGCACCGGGGCCAGGAGGCCGCGGGCATGGCGGTGAGCGACGGCGAGCACATGACCGTCGTCAAGGACCAGGGCCTGGTGGCGAGCGTCTTCAACGAGCGCACGCTGGCGGGCCTGGTCGGGCACCTCGCCATCGGGCACTGCCGCTACTCGACGACCGGGTCGTCGACCTGGCGCAACGCCCAGCCGGTCTACCGCTCGGTGGGCGACCACATGCTCGCCCTGGGCCACAACGGCAACCTCGTCAACACCGAGGAGCTGGCCCGCGAGGCCGGGATGCTCGCCGGCACGGTCACCAGCGACAGCGACCTGATCGCCGAGCTCATCGCCGCCGAGCTGACCGCTCGGGGCGAGGGCGACGCCGCGGTCGCCGACGTGCACGCGGTCGACCGAGGGGTCGGCGACGGCGCCGGCGGGCCCGGGCACGCCGGTCACGGGGTGGTCGAGCTCGAGGAGGCCGTCGCCGCCGTCGTCACCCGCCTCCGGGGTGCGTTCTCGCTCGTGCTCATGGACGAGACGCGGATCATCGGCGTCCGCGACCCGCACGGGTTCCGGCCGCTGTGCCTCGGCCGACTGGACGGCGGCTGGGTCCTGGCCTCCGAGTCGCCGGCGCTCGACATCGTCGGCGCCGAGTTCGTCCGCGAGCTGGAGCCCGGCGAGATGGTCGTCGTCGACGACGACGGGGTGCGCTCCCACCACCCGTTCGGCCCCGACGTGCCCGAGCCGCGGCTCTGCCTGTTCGAGTTCGTCTACTTCGCCCGCCCCGACACCCGGCTCTACGGCCAGAGCGTCCACCAGGCCCGCATCCGCATGGGCGAGCACCTGGCCGCCCAGGCCCCGGCGGACGCCGACATGGTCATGGGCGTGCCCGAGTCCGGTGTGCCGGCCGCCGAGGGCTTCGCCCGGGCGAGCGGCATCCCCTTCGGGCAGGGGCTGGTCAAGAACCGCTACGTCGGCCGCAGCTTCATCGCGCCGAACCAGGAGATGCGGGCCCGGACGGTGCACATGAAGCTCAACCCCCTGCGCGAGAACGTCGCGGGCAAGCGGCTCGTCGTCGTGGACGACTCGATCGTGCGGGGCACGACCCAGCGCCAGCTCGTCCGCATGCTGCGGGACGCCGGCGCCCGTGAGGTGCACCTCCGGATCACCTCGCCGCCGGTCACCTGGTCGTGCTTCTACGGCATCGACACCGGCGACCGCAGCGAGCTGATCGCCCGCAGCCTCGACGTCGAGGGCATCCGCGACTACCTCGACGCCGACAGCCTCGCCTACCTGTCGCTCGACCGGCTGGTCGACGCCACGGGCGCGCCGGGCGCCGGCTTCTGCGACGCCTGCTTCACCGGCGACTACCCGGTCGAGGTGCCCGTCACGCTGCGCAAGGACGTGCTCGAGGACCGGCCGGTGCTCGACGCCGACCGCGTCGTGCAGCCCGCGCTCGACGGGTCGACCGCCTGAGGCCGCCGTGGGGGAGACCTACGCCGCCGCCGGGGTCGACATCGCCGCGGGCGAGGCCGCGGTCGAGCGCATCAAGGGCAAGGTCCGCTCGACCTTCCGGCCCGAGGTGCTGGGCGACATCGGCGGCTTCGGCGGGCTGGTCGGGCTGCCGTCCGGCTACCACGACCCGGTGCTCGTGTCGTCCACCGACGGCGTCGGCACCAAGGCGATGGTCGCCCGGGCGGCCGGGCGCTACGACACGATCGGCATCGACCTGGTCGCCATGTGTGTCGACGACATCGTGTGCCAGGGCGCCGAGCCGCTGTTCATGCTCGACTACATCTCGGTCGGCCACCTCGACCCCGACATCGTCGACGCGCTGGTGTCCGGGGTGGTGGAGGGCTGCCGGCAGGCGGGGTGCGCCCTGGTGGGCGGCGAGATGGCCGAGCACCCCGGCGCCATGGCGCCCGGCGAGTTCGACCTCGTCGGCTTCGCGGTCGGCGTGGTGGAGCGCGATCGCATCCTCACCGGCGAGGCCGCGCGGGTCGGCGACGCGCTGGTCGGCCTGCCCTCGCCCGGGCTGCGGGCCAACGGCTACTCGCTCGCCCGCCGCGTGCTGCTGGATCGGGCCGGGCTGTCGCTGGACGACGAGCTCTACGAGGGCTGCACGGTCGGCGAGGAGCTGCTGCGGCCGTCGGTGGTCTACGCCCCCGCGGTGCGCCGCCTGCTCGGCGACGTCGACGTGCGGGCGATCGCCCACGTGACCGGCGGCGGCCTGGTGGGCAACCTGCCCCGGGTGCTGCCCCCGGGCGTCGACGCCGAGCTCGACCGCCGCTCCTGGGAGGTGCCCCGGGGGTTCACCGAGATCCAGCGCCGGGGGGAGGTCGACGACGCCGAGATGGCGCGCGTGTTCAACCTGGGCCTCGGCATGGTTGTCGTCGTCCCCGAGGGCGACGCGGGGCGCGCCGTCGAGGTGCTGCGGGAGGCGGGCCACGCCGCCACCGTGGTCGGGCGCCTCGTCGCCGCCGAGGGCGGCGGTCGGGAGGTGCGACTGCGGTGAGCGTGCCGCCAGAGGTCCACGAGGCCCTCGTCGAGCACCTGCAGCGCCACTCGGTGCGGCGGGGCGACTTCGTGCTCAAGTCGGGCCGGCGCAGCAACTGGTTCATCGACGCCAAGCAGACGACGTGCCGGCCCGACGGCATGTTGCTCGTCGCCGACGCCATCCTCGCCGTGCTGCCCGACGACGTCACGGCCATCGGCGGCCTGACCATGGGGGCGGACGCCGCCGCCTTCGCCACCGCGGCCGTCGCCGCGGTGCGGGGGCGCCCGCTCAAGGCGTTCAGCGTCCGCAAGGAGGAGAAGGGCCACGGCGCCGGTGGCCGGATCGCCGGTGCGCTCGATCCCGGCGACCGGGTCGCCATCACCGAGGACGCCGTCACCCGGGGCGTGTCGATGCTGGAGGCCGCCGAGGTGGTGCGGGCGCACGGCGCCGAGGTCGTCGTGCTCGTGCCGGTGGTCGACCGGGGCGGCACCGTGGGCGAGATGGCCACCGAGCTGGGCATCCCGCTGCGCCCGCTGGTCACCGCCCCCGATCTGGGCTTCCCCTACGAGCGCGACGTCGCCGCCGCGCCCTGAGCGGCGGTGGCCCGGCGGTCGCGGCGACCTCGCCCGGGTCAGGGCCGCAGAACGAGGCGCACCCGCTCGCCGTCCACGTCGAGCGGGCCGACGCCGACCCCGGCGGCCGCCACCCGCCCGTGGGCGACGGCCAGCTCGCCGTGGGGGTCGGACCACCCGTCGCCGGTGATGACCAGCTTGTCGCCGATCTCGACCGTCACCCGTTGGGCGGAGGTGGCCAGCGCGCCGAGCAGCTCGAGGGCCGCCACCAGCATGGCGACCAGCCGGGTGCCGCCGGCCTCGCCGAGGCGCTCGGGGCCGGCCGGCGGGACGGCGAGGTCGACCTCGACACCGACCTCCTCCCGCAGCCGTTCGGTCTCGCGGGACAGGGCCTCGACGAACTGGTCGCCCGGCCCGCCGTCGGCCAGCGTCCGCCCGTCGGGCGGCACGCCGACCACCGCCGCCCACCGCCGGGTGACGTGCGCCCGCAGCAGATGCCAGAGGCCGGCGACCTCGCGCTCGTCGGCGCCGTCCCGACCGGCCGTCGTCGCCTCCAGCAGCAGCGTCAGGTCCTCGATCTGCTTGCGCAGCTCGTCCCCCTCGTCCCGCAGGCGGCCGGCCTCCTGCTCGTGCCGCGCCGCCCGGTCGCGCAGGCCGTCGCGCTCGGCGTGGGCCGCCGCGAGCAGCGCGTCGAGCCGCTCGACCTCGGCCCGCGCGGTGGCCAGCTCCCCGGCCGTCCGGCGGCGGGCCAGGTCCAGGGCGACCGCGGCGACCACCGCGACGACCGCCACCACGGAGACGAGTGCGAGCGCCACGGCGGCTGACGTTAGCGACCGGCGGCGGGCCCCGGGACACCGTCCCGCGGCGCTCCGGCGCTCAGGCGCCCGTGCGGATCAGCCGGGTGGCGCCGACGGCGGCGATGCGCTCGCGGGCGATGCGGTCGGCGGCCTCGGCGGTGGTG
>Ga0079224_100017095_pt1 | contig 10215 bp, 9 predicted proteins | sample Stecom2015_FD_80414 | JGI IMG/M metagenome (GOLD analysis project Ga0079224, IMG submission 80414) | Agricultural soil microbial communities from Utah to study Nitrogen management - Steer compost 2015 | ecosystem: Environmental > Terrestrial > Soil > Agricultural land | place: USA: Utah... | reverse complement strand
GGCCACGCTGTACGCAGTGGCCGAGTTGTGCCCCAGAAAGCTGAGCCGGAACACGCTCTTCAGCGGTGGCAGCAAGCCCGCGTCGAGCATTGCGGCCGTCCACTCGGTGACCGTGAAATCCGACTGCTCGCGCGGCGCGGCGGCTTCGGCAAAGCCTTCGATGCGCCCTGGATCGGGCCAGAGACCGGACAGTTCGCCGGCGATGCGAAAGGGGCCTTGACCAAACTGCCCCGCCACCACATGGGCCAGCTCGTGCCTGAGCACCGGATGCGGGTACTGATCGGGATGCAGATAGATCTCGTGGCGCCAGGGTTTGGCGATCAACGTGTACGACGCGCCCATCAGCCGGCCCTCTTGCTGGGCATTGGCGAACAAGAGCACGTGAACGCGTGCGGGGCCCCGTGTTTCGAAATAGCGCTCGAGGCTCTCGAGATGAGCCTGGCAGTCACGAGCCAAAAGCTCGACTTGTGTGCGATTGACGCTGGGGTCATAGCTGACGTCGCAGCGACCGTAGCTCGAGCGTCGAGACAGGACCTCGAGGATGCTCGCGGTCGACGTGTTGTGCCCGAGCCGGGGCCCGAACGCGGTGAGCGCGAGGCTCAACGCGGCTGCGCCACCTCCGGCCAGAGCCTGGCCCCAACGGCCCCCGAAGCGAAATGCGAGGCTGCGTGGCTCTTGCGTCAGGTATCCCGCAAAGGCCCAGGCCGCGAGCAGGGTCATGAGCGAACCGAGGCGATAGCTCGCTAGACGCCCCAGCGGATCGATGACGGTGTCGTAAAGAGGCCCCGCAAAGTAACCGAAGAACGGATCGAACGCGAACACCACCGGCGAGGTGTAAAAGCGCCATAGCGAAATCGCGATTCCGCCGAGCGGCCCCGCGAGAGCTGCCAGCACGGCCCACACACCGGGTCGCGCAGGAGCGATACCTCGTGCCCAGGCTCCTGCCAGCACCCCCCATGCGCCGCCCATGACGCTGCCGAAGGCTGGCCCGAGCAGCATGAGCGCCAACCCATCGGAAAGCTCACAGAACCCCGAGCGCACACCGTGCAGCAACGAGACGGCGATGGCGATGCTCGCCAACAGCGCGCCGGACGCGATGCCGAAACCGAGGGCGGCCCGTCCCGGAAGCGCGCACTCGCTCGAGTGGGGCCGAGTGATCTCCAGAGCGGTGGTGAGCGCGCTCAGGGTGGGTAACAGCAAGCCGGCCGCCAGCGAGGCTTCGTAGCCCGGGCCGCCGAACAGCGGCAAAAATCCCACGCCGCCGAGCGAGAGCAGCGCCAGACACGCCGCTATCCTGAGCGGCCGCGATGCCCGCAACGATAGGCGGTAGGTCTGCTCTGGGAGTGGCGTTGAACGCGCCGGGGGCGCTGCTTCGCTAGGGTCTGACCTCGCTACCGGCACCTGTGCTCGTGCGTTCTTGTTCAGGGCTGCTGTCCGGTGGGCTCAGCACCAGGGGCAGCACTTCGTCGACGCGGGAGACTAAGTGGATCCTGAGATCGTGCCTGACCTCGTCTGGCACTTCTTCTAGATCGCGCTCGTTGCGCGCAGGCAGGAGCACCTCGCGAATTCTGGCGCGATGTGCCGCGAGCACCATCGACTTGATGCCAGAGACCGGCAAGATCTTGCCTCGCAACGTGATTTCACCGACCACGGCTACGTCGGGCCGCACCGGAGCTTTGAGCAACAGCGACGTGACTGCCACGAACATGGCCACGCCGGCACTGGCGGCATCTTCGGCCGAGCGCGCTCGTGGAATGTGCAGATGCAGATCGACACTCTTGAGAAATTCGGGATCGAGGCGCAGGCGATCGGCGCGCGAGCGCGCGAACGACAGCGCCGTATGCGCCGACTCCTGCATGACCTGCCGCATGCTGCCTGTCAGGCGAATCTCACCCTTGCCCGGCATCTTCGTGGCTTCGATGATCAGCAAGTCACCGCCCGCCTGATTGACGCCCAAACCGAGCGCAATGCCGGGAGCCAGCCGCCGCTCGACGACCTCGGGGCTATAGCGATGCGGCCCGAGCAGTTCTTCCACCAGCTCTTTGGTAACACCGACGTGTTCGACGGTCTTTCCCTCGACCAGCCGGACCGTCATGTCCCGACAAATCGCTGCGATTTCTCGCTCTAGCCCGCGCACGCCGGCTTCGCGCGTGTAATGATCGATGACGCACTCGAGGCCCTCAGCCGAAAACTCCAGCTGGTCGGAGCGGAGCCCATGCTCCTTGAGCTGTTTGGGCACCAAGAGCTCGCTCGCAATATGGCGCTTGTCGGCGCGGGTGTAACCGGGCACTTCGATCAGCTCCAAGCGATCGCGCAGCGCTTCGGGGATCGACGAACGGTAGTTGGCGGTGGCCAAGAACGTGACTTCGCTCAGATCGAACGGCACGCCCAGATAGTGATCGACGAACGAGTCGTTTTGCGCAGGGTCGAGGACCTCGAGCAACGCGGCTGCGGGATCGCCGCGCATGTCGACCCCCATCTTATCCACCTCGTCGAGCACCAGCACCGGGTTTTTGGTGCCCACTTTCTTCATGGCCTGGATGATGCGGCCCGGCAGTGCCCCGACGTAGGTTCTGCGATGCCCGCGGATCTCGGCTTCGTCGCGTACGCCGCCCAGCGCGATTCGACCGTAGCGACGCCCCATGGCTCTGGCGATGGAGCGCCCGAGCGAGGTTTTCCCGACGCCGGGTGGCCCAAGGAAGAGCAAGATGGGCCCCTTTTTGTCTTTGCGCAGCTGACGGATGGCCGAGTACTCGACGATGCGCTTTTTCACCGTCTCGAGGCCGTAGTGGTCTTCGTCGAGGCAACGGCGAACGTCGACGACGTTGATGCGCTCGGGCGTGCGCCTCGACCACGGCAGGTCGGCGAGCCATTCGACATAGGTGCGCGCTACCTGATATTCGCTCGATTGTGGCTGCATGTTGCTCAAGCGGCCCAGCTGCTTGCGCGCTGCCCTGAGCGCCTCTTCGGGCATGTCCACGCGAGCCACTCTTTCGTGCAGCTCCTCGAGCTCGTCGTCCTCCCCCGCTTCGCCGAGCTCCTCGCGAATCGCCTTGAGTTGTTGACGCAGCACGTACTCACGCTGTGACTGCCCGATTTCGTCCGCCACCAACGTGGAAATCTCGGTTTTTACCTTGAGCACCTCCAGCTGGCGCTCGACCATCGAAAGCACCAGGTCGAGGCGGCGCTTGAGCTCGAAAGCTTCGAGAATCTGCTGCCTCACGTGAATGCTGGCGTGCTCCTCTGGGAAATTGCTCGCGATCAGGTCGGCAAGCGCACCGGGCTCGCGGACGTTGTCCAAGATGCTCACCGTTTCTTTGGGCAACTCCGGCATCAAGCCGATGACCTGCCGCGTCGATTCGCGCAGTCGTTGTGCCAACCGCCGCAGCGACTCGGGTACCGACTCGGGTTCGGTGACGCGTACGACCTTGGCGCGCATGTGCGGCTCGAGGCCGAGGGGTTCGAGCAACCGAAAGCGGCCGAGCCCGTTGAGCACGACGCTGTAGCTCTGGTTGTTCAGGCGAATGACTTTGACCACACGCGCCAGTGTGCCGACGCTGTACAGGTCACTGAAGCTCGGTTCGACCGTCTCGGCGTCCCGCTGAGTGATCACGCCGACCAGCGCGCTGTCGCGACCAGCGAGCTCTTCGACCAGTCGTACGCTGCGTGGACGCCCGACATTGATGGGCACCACCGACATGGGGAACAGGACGGAGTTTCTGAGCGGAAGGATCCCGATCGTCTCCGATTCTTGGGATGTCGGCGGGGCTGGCATCTCGATAAGTTCTACCCGATCGCGCGACGCCTGGCATGAGCCCACACCAAGATTTCTGCCGCCGGTGCAGTCGCTCTTCTGCCGTGCTTGTGGTAATCGCCTCCTCATGCGCCGCTCGGCGATCCTGCTGCCCTGCCTCCTTTCGTTCTGGCTCGCGTGTTCGGCCCAGAAACCGGTCGAATCACCGAAGCAGGTGCTCGATGCCTACGCCCAGGCCCTCAAGGCGGGACGCACGCAAGAGGCCTACGACCTGCTGAGCGATCAGGCCAAAAACAGCATTAGTTTCGAAGCATTTCAGCGCATGGTGCAGGAGAACCCTGGAGAAATCCAGGAGATCGCTCAAGCGCTCGAGCGCCCCTCCGGGCCGCCGCTCGTCACGGCGACGGTGACCACGCCGAACGGCGAGACGCTGCTCCTGGTCTACGAAAACGATGAGTGGCGGGTCGACGGTTCGGCCATCGACCTGTACAGCCAGGCGACGCCCAAGGGGGCCATTTTCGCGTTCATCAGAGCCTTCGAAAACAAGCGCTATGATGTATTGATGCGCTTCGTGCCCAACGCCAAGCGCGAAGGTCTCGACGAAAAGAAGCTGAAGGCGGCGTGGGAGGGCGAGCAGCAGCAGGAGATGGAGCGGCTGGTGCAGGCCCTGAAGGCAGCCATGCCCACGGCGCGGCTCGAGGTGCTCGGTGATCGCGCTACCATGGCCTACGGAGCCGGCGGCACGGTCGAGTTGCTCCGCGAACAGGGCGTTTGGAAGGTGGAGGAGTTCAAGTGAGCGGCAGAACGGCGCGCGTTTCGCGCACGACCAAAGAAACCGCAATCACCGTGGAGCTCGATCTCGACGGCAGCGGGCAGCACGACATTCAGACACCGCTGCCTTTTCTCTCGCACATGCTGGAGCAGATTGCGCGGCACGGGCTCATCGATCTGAGCATCCAGGCCAAAGGAGACGTCGAAATCGACGGCCACCACACCACCGAAGACATCGGCATCGTGCTGGGGAGCGCCGTGTTGGAAGCGCTCGGTCAGCGTCAGGGCATTCGCCGCTATGGCTCGGCCACCTTGCCCATGGATGAAGCGTTGGTCACGGCAGCCATCGACCTGTCTGGGCGACCCTTCTTCGTGTGGCGGGTGCCGCTGCCCAAGGCCAAGCTCGGCGCTTGGGACGTCGAGCTGGCCGAAGTGTTCTTCGAAGCCTTTGCGCGTACCGCCCAAGCCAACCTGCATGTCGTGCTCCACGCCGGTCAGAATCTGCATCACATCGTGGAGATCAGCTTCAAGGCCTTTTCGCGTGCCCTGAGAGAAGCGGTGGAGCTCGATCCACGGGTCAGCGGCATCCCGTCGACCAAGGGCGTGCTGGTCTGACCATGTACGTGGTGGTCGTCGACACCGGCTTTGCCAATTACCACTCGGTGCTCAAAGCCATCGAAAAGGCGGGCGCCGAAATCGACCGCCTGAGCGTCTCGCGCTCGCGAGACGAACGCATGATTCGCCAAGCCGACAAGCTGGTCATGCCCGGCCAGGGGGGGTTCAAGGATTGCGCCGCGGCGTTTGCCGAAGGCCTAGGCGAAGTCATTTTGGAACGGGTGCGCCTGGGCGCGCCCTTTTTCGGGATTTGCCTGGGCCTTCAGGTGTTGTTCGAGTCCAGCGAAGAAGCTCCTGGCGTCGCGGGACTGGGCCTGTTTCCGGGCCGCGTGGCTGCCATCCCCCGGCAACCAGGACTGAAGATTCCGCACATGGGTTGGAATCAGCTCGAGGCCGGCGCAGGGGCAGCGCAATCAGCGTGGGTTTCGGACGCGCTCGGGCGCTGGTTTTACTTCGATCACTCCTATCACGCGCTGCCGGAGGACGAATCGCTGATTGTGGCTCGAGCGGGTTACGGAGCCAGCCAGATCACCGCCGCGATCGGTAAAGACAACGTGTTCGCCACCCAGTTTCACCCGGAAAAGAGCCAAGCAGCGGGGCTTGCTTTGCTCACTCGGTTTCTGAGAGCCTGACCGCCATGCAAGTCATACCTGCCATCGATCTACTGGAGGGCAAGGCAGTTCGCCTCACCAAAGGTCGCTACGACCAAGTCACGGTTTACGACGACGATGCCTGCGCGCTCGCCGCCACTTGGTCGGGCCAGGTCGAGCGCCTGCACGTCGTCGATCTGGAGGGAGCGCGCGCCGGACAACCGGTGCAGCGCGAGCTCATCCGCGGGCTAGTGAACAGCTTTGGCTCGGGTGTGCAAGTGGGCGGCGGCGTCCGTACGCTGGCTGCCGTCGACGACTACTTTTCCCTCGGGGTAGAGCGCGTGGTCTTGGGAACCGCAGCCCTCAAACATCCCGAGATCGTGGAACAGGCAGCCACCCGCTATGCCCATCGCATCGTGTTGGCGGTCGATGCTCGCCAGGGCCTGGTGGCCACCGAGGGGTGGCTCGAGCAATCCGAAACGCGTGCCACCGATTTGGTGCGCCGCTTCGCGGAGCTGCCGCTGGCGGCTGTCTTGTATACCGACATCGAGCGGGACGGCACGGAAGTAGGGCCCAATGTGGCGGAGACCGCGCGCCTGGCCGAAGAAGGCGGCGTGCCCGTGATCGCCAGCGGCGGGGTCGGCACGCTGGCGCACCTGACGGAGCTTTCCCAGGCACATCCCCGGATCGTTGCTGCGATCGTGGGCCGGGCCGTGCACGAAAAACGATTCAGCCTTGCACAAGCCATTTCGGCTGCGGGGGTCCCCTCTGCCGAGCTCCCCGTGTAGTGTCGAGGTGAGCATGGAGCAGAAGGCATGGAGCAGAAGCGGGATCCGAGCCTAGCAGCACCCGCCGGGGAGCCTCGCCCGGAACCGGCGGAGCTCGACGAGGAGGCGCTGTCTCAGGTCGAGGGCAGTCCCGAGTCGGATGCCGGCGGCGAGGAGTTCTTGTTCCACCTGTATCGGGGTAGCGAGCTGTTGCAGGACAATTGCATCAGCGAAGCCAAAGAAGAGCTCGAGCGAGCCCTCGCCATGCAACCGCAAGATGTCGAGGGACAGGGCTTGCTCGGCATCGTCTACTTCAGGCTGGGGCTCTACCCGCGCGCCATCAAAATCTACGAAGAAATCGTCAAGGCGTGTCCAGGCGAGCTCACACCTCGGGTGAATCTCGCCCTTTGTTACATCAAAACCGGGCAGCTCGAGCGCGCACGTCAAGAGCTCGAGACGGTCATCAGTCGAGCCCCCGAGCGCACCCGCGCTTGGGGCTATCTGGGACTCGTCTTCGAGCGCATGGGTGACCTGCACAAGGCGCGCGCAGCATTCGAGAAGGCCGGCCAGGAGCACCTGGTGCGGCGCATGGATCGGCTGCTCAGCGACGAGCAGCTCGGCAGCCGAGATTCGGATCGCGCCGAGCATATCGAAGTGCGAAAGGCCGCGGCAGACGCCGTGGCGGAGCTCGAAACGGCGGGCGGCGCGACGAGTGCTTTCTTGGGAGCGATGGCGACGGAGGCCGGCCCACGCGCGGGGCACTGGCGTGCCATCGAGCTCGGCGAGGCGTCGATTCCCCCCGCTGGTCGAGCGCCCCTAGCCGGTCTGTTCCGCGATCCATCGCGGCCTCGCAAGTCGCTGCCGCCGCTCTCGCTCTCGCCGCCGACCACGGGCGGCATGCCGGCTCCGAGCAGCGAGCTCGAGGCCGCGGCGCTGCTCGTGTTCCCCACCGACGGCAGCGTCGAGAAGCCGAGCGCCGGCAGCCTGCTCGTGCGCGTGACCGAGGGCTTCGTCGTCCGTCAAGAGGCCATCGGAGCGCTGGTGGCCGAGGCCCCCGGCTTCACGAGCAGTCCCGTCATGCGGCGCCAGCGTGGCCACGACACGTCCGAACCGATGGGTGGCCACACCACGCCCTTCGTGGCGCTCGACGGCAGTGGGCACTTGTTGATGGCGACGGAGCGCTGTCTCGAGGTGCTGCACCTCAGAGGCGGCTTCGTCTACGTGAAGGAGGGGTCCCTGGTGGGCTTCGAGTCCACCGTACGCCACGAGCACGGTCGCTTCAGCGCCTTGGGCGACGAGGCCGTCTCGATGGTGCAGTTATCTGGGCGTGGGCTCGCTGTCTTCGAACGGCGTGGCGCACTGAAAGCGTTGGGGGTGCGAGCAGAGCAGCCGGTAGTGGTTCGAGCCCGGTTGGTGCTCGGCTGGACCGGGCGGCTCTTGAGCCAGCCGGTGGAAGCCAAGCACGCCCCCAATCAGGCCTATGGTTTCGTAGCATTCAGTGGTGACGGCGCCATATTCTTGGAGCTCTTCGAGGATGGCAGATAGCACCCCCAGCCAGTCAGAACCTGCGCGACCAAGACGATATCGGCGCGATCGCAGAACGCGTGCCCGGCGTCGCACCTCGCTCAAGCAAGACGCGCTGAACCTTCCCAACTTGCTCACCATGGGACGCGTCGCCATCATTCCGGTGGTGCTCTGGCTGCTCGACAGGGGCACTCCCAAAGATTGCGTAGTGGCCGCGCTGGTGTACTCCGCCGCGGCGATCACCGATCTGTTGGATGGCTACTTGGCGCGGCGCATGAACATTGTCAGCATGCTCGGGAAGTTTCTCGATCCTCTGGCAGACAAGCTGTTGGTCATGGCGTCGTTGGTGTGGATGGTGCCTATGGGCCGCATTCCGGAGTGGGCGGTCGTGCTCTTGCTCGGGCGTGAAATCAGCATCACGGCGCTGCGTGGCATTGCGTCGAGCGAGGGGGTCGTCATTGCGGCGGGCGGTGGGGGCAAAAGCAAGACAGCCCTGCAAATGGTCGGCATTTTGTGCCTGATCATCGGGTACCCTTACGAGCTGACCTTCCTGGGCATCATCGATCTGGGGGTCGTGGACTTGATCCGAGTCGGCCAGGCGCTCGTCTACATTTCGCTAGTCTTTTCGATCACCAGCGCCTTCCAGTACATCGGCCTGTTCGCCGAGGCGGTAGAAGCCAAGCACAACCGACAGAAGTCCGCTTGAGGACCGGCCTCGGCCCTGCTAAGAGCCGGGCATTGATGACCAAGCTTACCGTGCTCCGACCGCGAACGATATTGGCCTTTGGCTTCGTGGCCTTCGGGCTTTTGGTCGCCTGTTCGCGACAGGGCGAGGGAGAGCGCTGTTCCAAGAGGAACGACAACAACGACTGTGAGGCGGGCCTAGAGTGCGTCGAGGCGGGAGGGCTCCGCAGCCAAGACGGCGTCGACCGCTGCTGCCCGCGCGAAGGCAGACCGGTGAGCGACGGTCGTTGCACGCGGCTGATCGGCGGCGACAACGGCGACGGCGAAGGCGGCGAAGGCGGCGAAGGACCGACGAACAGCGCTTCGTCCACGACCGCCGGCAAGACTTGCAACTACAACAGCGATTGCGCCGAAGGCCTGGTGTGCGGCCCCGACGCCAAGTGCCAAGCGGAGTGTCGGCAGGACCGTGATTGCCCACCCGAGCACACCTGCACCAGCGCGGGGCGTTGCGTGCCCCAGGGCAGCTAGCCGATGATCAGCGTCGAGCAGCTTGCCGGCTTGGCACAAGAGGCGCTGCTGTTGGCCCTGGTCCTCTCCCTGCCCATCGTGGGCATTGCGGCGATCGCCGGGTTCGTCGTGGCCATCTTTCAGGCAGCGACCCAGGTGCAGGATTTCACGCTAGCTCACCTGCCACGTGTCGTGGTCGTGTCGCTGGCCCTGGCGCTGCTCGCTCCTTGGCTCGGTGCAGAGCTCGTCGCCTTCGCCGAGCGTGCCTTTTCGGGCGGATAGGGCAGCTCGAATGTCGCGGGTGGGCAAAGCAATGCCCAAAACTGAGCCCAACGCGCGCTCGCCGAGCGATCTGGTTCGTGGTGCCCCGCGGCGCGTCAAGGTGCTCGTGGGCGGGCGTGTGGTGCGGCGCGACGCCAACCGGTTGCTCTTGGCCGATGCTCTGGGCGCCATCTGGACCGAGGTCGAAGAAGCGGCTCAGTGCGCCCCGGGCGACCTAGTAGAGGTTTCGGGGGTCTGGAATGGAGACGTGCTCGCTTCGGCGCGCCTCGTTGGCTTGGTTCGAGCACCGGAAAGTCCTGGCACTGGGGAGTTCGCACGGCTGGCATTTCGTGGGGTGGGAGCGCGGCTCGTGAAGCGAGACCTCGCGCTACAGACCGTGCGCCGCTACTTTGCTTCGCAGCGTTTCGTCGAGGTCACAACGCCCGTGCGCGTGCGAACGCCTGGGCTCGACGCCAACGTCAATGCCCTCAGGGCCCCGCCGGGCTGGCTCACGACTTCGCCCGAGTTTCACATGAAGCGGCTTCTTGTCGGGGGTATGCCGCGCATCTTCCAACTGACGCCGTGCTTTCGCGCGGACGAAGCTGGCAGGCTCCACGAGCCGGAGTTCACGATGCTCGAATGGTATCGAGCATTCAGCGATCACAGCGCGGTCATGCGCGACACCGAACAGCTGGTCGCGCGCGTGGTGCGCGCTATCGCGGGTACCACGACGTTGAGAGTG
>Ga0079224_100017094_pt1 | contig 10215 bp, 6 predicted proteins | sample Stecom2015_FD_80414 | JGI IMG/M metagenome (GOLD analysis project Ga0079224, IMG submission 80414) | Agricultural soil microbial communities from Utah to study Nitrogen management - Steer compost 2015 | ecosystem: Environmental > Terrestrial > Soil > Agricultural land | place: USA: Utah... | reverse complement strand
GTATGTTCGACACCTTTCTAGGCGCCGGACTGTCTTATGCCGCCATATTGTGGCTATGGCCGAGCTGGGAATTCGTTGAAATCAAAGATCATATTAATAAAAGTATCACCGCCAATATAAACTTCCTTGATAAAATCACTGATTATTATCTGCACAAAGGAACCTTGCCGACCTCATACAATATTGCACGCAAAGAAGCATTTTTAGAAACTTCGAATCTAAGTTCAGCCTTTCAACGCATGACACAAGAACCCAAATCGAAACAAAGAGAAACCGACAAAACATATGAGTTGGTGGTATTAAACCACACATTGTTAACGGCTTTGGCTTCACTAAGTACCTACATTCGAAACCATGAAACCGGTCAAGCCAGCGAACACTTTAAAGTCGCCACAGAAAAAATAGTCACTAATCTGACGCAAATAATTCATTACCTGAAAAATGGCCATATTGAGGATAATCAGAAGACATTAGAGGACGATCCCTTATTTGAAAATCAGTTACCAAATTATAATTCTGTAAACGCTAATCACTTTGAATCCAAAGACGAAGAAACGGTGCAAAAACTTCAAGAAGCGCAACTGGTGTGGCAACAATTACAATGGCTGTTTTCCATTAGTGGTAAAATGCTCAAACTAGCGGTATCCATCAAGTTTGATTAACTTAACTTTTTAATTGGTATTGCTTTAGTGCTGTGCCAACTAAAGTCAGATCAGAACGCAATTGTTGAATCCACAATTTAGTGCATATGTATTTCAAATCGAACTGCGGTACAATGATTTATTTCTGGAATAAATGACATGGTCAAACATGAAAGCTTGAATGTCTATGGTGAACCACTGGAAACCTGTAGCAACGATCCGGTGACCGGCTTCTTTCGTGATGGCTGTTGCAACACCTCACAAGATGACATGGGTATCCATACAGTATGTGTACAATTAAATGATGCGTTTCTAGAGTTTTCGAAACGCAATGGCAATGATTTGACTACCCCACATCCGGAATTTAACTTTCCTGGATTACAGGCAGGTGATCGTTGGTGTTTATGCGCCACCCGATGGTTACAGGCTTATAAAGCCGGCATGGCACCCAAATTATATATGCGCCGTACGCACTTTAGAACCATGGAGGTAGTCGATATTAAAGTCCTCAAAGCCTACGCACTTGATCTGCAATAAGCTGAATTCGAATTCAGCGTAATTTTGCATTCAAAGCGGCTAGCACACCTGAACCGGGACACAGTTCATCCTGTGACAAGGCATTCAAGGGTGTGTTCACCGTATTAATTTTGCCATGGGTGTCTAACCCAGTTTCATCGTGATAAATCAATCCGGTCAATATTTTTTGCTCTTCCTTAACCGTTTCTATGCGATTCATGGCGTCTTTGCGACTGCTTAAATCGTAATCTTCGGCATTTTTTTGTAAAACCAATTCACTGCCGTCATGCAAAATCACTTTTCGGGAACTGCCTGTTGGATAATCAATGGTTATTTCAGACTTGTCTGGAATAAAATCAATGGTTCCGGTGGCGTCCATATGCTCCCGCACCCACTCATAACCTTTGCTTGATTGTGGTGTATTGTTAAACGTTACACATGGTGAAACCACATCAATAAATGCAAATCCGGGATGCTTAATGGCGGCCTTAATCATTGGGATTAATTGCTTTTTATCACCTGAAAAGCTTCTGGCCACCATACCGGCGCCCAATTGTAGAGCCATTTGGCATAAATCGATGGAATCAAACAAGCTAGGCACGCCTTTTTTACTGACTGAGCCCTTATCTGCGGTGGCTGAATCTTGGCCTTTGGTCAAGCCATAGCAACCATTATTCATTACAACATAAACCATGTTTAAATTGCGTCTGATGACATGGGCAAATTGGCCCATACCGATGGAAGCAGTATCACCATCACCAGATACACCTAAATACAACAAATCCCTATTGGCCATATTGGCACCAGTGGTGACTGAAGGCATACGCCCATGAACAGAGTTAAAGCCATGCGCCTTACTTAAGAAATAAGTTGGGGTTTTCGAGGAACAGCCAATGCCGGAAATCTTAGCAATTTTATGTGGTTCTAAATTCAAATCAAAACAAGATTTAATAATCGCCGCACTGATCGAGTCATGACCGCAGCCAGCACATAAAGTTGATAGCGCACCCTCATAATTTCTAATTGAATAGCCAAGTTCATTTCGATCTTTCTCGGGGTGTCTGAAATTCGGTCGTATATAGCTCATATCAGGCCTCCTGATGAATGTTGGAAATCGTCTTGTTGATAAGCAATTTATCTAAATGACTTTGAATTTCAGTGACTAAAAACTCGGCTGTGATTGGCATCCCATCAATGTTCAACACGGATATAATCTTGTTCGGATCAAAGGCTAGTTCATTAACCAATAAGGTTTTCATTTGCGCATCACGGTTTTGTTCAATCAAAAATACCACTGAATGGTCGGCAATAAATGCCTCGACTTCCGGCCCAAAGGGAAAGGCTTTAATGCGCATCGCGTCTATCGCTTGACTGGCACGCAATCTATCCAATGCTTCTTGGCTCGAATAGTCACTGGTGCCGTAATATATAACACCTATTTGGCAACGTTTATCTGCAGATTCTTGCGAAACTTCGGCCGCAGGCACTAAAGTTTTAGCGGTGCCCCACTTAACCAGCAAACGTTGCATACCACGGGCATAGACCTCGCCATCTTCGGTATAGGCAGCATATTCGTCATGGGATGAGCCACGGGTAAAATAAGCCCCCTTTTCAGGGTGGGTTCCGGGAATGGTTCGATACGAAATACCATCACCATCGACATCTAAGTACCGGCCCCAGCGTTCTTTCAAATTAGTCAACTGTTGCTTATTCAAGACCTTACCACGGTCATAAACTCGGCTGTCATCCCACTCAATAGGATCACATTGATGGACATTCATACCTAAATCCAAATCACTCATTAGGATAATGGGTGTTTGTAACCGCTCAGCCAGATCAAATCCGGTGACCGTCATGTCAAAACATTCTTTGGGGTTGGATGGAAACAGCAACACATTTTTAGTATCTCCATGCGAGGCATAAGCTGCGCTAATGAGATCAGATTGTTGGGTCCGAGTTGGCATACCGGTGCTTGGACCGGTACGCTGAATATCCATCAACATAACCGGAATTTCTGAAAAGTAAGCAAGCCCTAAAAATTCGCTCATCAAAGATACGCCCGGTCCGGAGGTGGCAGTAAATGCCCTGGCACCATTCCAACTGGCACCAATAACCATTCCAATCGCTGCCAGTTCATCTTCCGCTTGGAGAATGGCAAACTTATTTTTGCCGCTGACCTCATCAACACGATAAGCTTTACAGTAATGTTCAAAGGCCTCAATCACAGAAGTTGAAGGTGTGATTGGGTACCAACCGGCAACAGTTGCCCCGGCATAGACAGCGCCTAAACCGGCCGCCGCATTGCCCTCCATCAGAATTTTCTCACCATTAAGGTCGCGGCGATGAATATTTAATTTACACACGTTGTTATGGTTTTGTTCGGCATAATCAAAACCCAGTTTCAAGGCCTTAATATTGGGTGCAATTAATTTGGTTTTTTTGGCGAACAATGAGTTGATGGAGTCTTCAAATACGGCAAAATCCATATCTAACAAATAAGCCAAAGCCCCCACATAAATGATATTTTTAAAAATTTGGCGTTGCCGAGGGTCGGTGTAATTTGTGTTACTGATTTCAGTCAGCGGAATACCAAGCTCAATAATATCCTGGCGGTTAAACGAGTTAGGTAAGCGTTTCGATGAATCATAAAAAAAATAACCACCTGGCAACAGTTCCTGGTAGTCTTTAGCCATGGTTTGGCCATTATCCGCGACAATAAAATCATACCCCCCCCGGCGACCCAAATAACCTTGTTCATTAATTCTGACTTCGAACCAAGTGGGTAAACCTTGGATATTAGAGGGAAAAATATTTTTGGATGAAACCGGCACTCCGAGTCTGAAAACTGCTTTACTGAATAAGTTATTGGCTGAAGCTGAACCGGAACCATTGACATTAGCAAACCGAATCACAAAATCATTGGTCGCTGAGATTTTATGAATTTTATTCATGCTGTTATGATTCATTTTGGGCTCCTTTCTTTACCGGCAGTGGCTTCAAACATTAAGAACTTCTTCATATCCCATGCCCCGGTGGGGCAGCGCTCGGCACATAAACCACAATGTAAACAGACATTTTCATCCTTAACCATCACTCGTTTGGTTTTTAAAATATCGGACACATACAAGTCTTGTTCTAGATTAGTGGCCTTGATTTTAAGCTTATTTCGCAGCACCTCTTCATCATCGTTATCAATAAAATTAATACACTCAACCGGACAAATATCCTCACATGCATCACACTCAATACAACGATCAGTCTCAAACACAGTTTGTACATCACAATTAAGGCAGCGCATGGCTTCTTCATAGCCTTGGCTTAAGTCAAAGCCTTTCTCAACTTCCAGTTTACGATCAGCAATCGCTGTTTTTTTGTCTACAAGAGCCACAATATTGCGCTCATCATCGGAAATATGTGCGTCATACAACCAATCATGAAAGCCCATTTTCTGGCTGACTAAATTGAAATCCGGCGCCGGTCGAACCCGCACGTCTTCAGCATGACAATATTTATCAATTGATATTGCAGCCTGATGACCATGTGCCACGGCAGTAATCACATTTTCAGGCCCCCAGGCGGCATCACCACCGACAAAAACCTGCGGTAAAGAGGTTTGAAAAGTGGTCTTGCCCACTTCCGGCATATCCCAATCATTGAACGCGATACCAATATCTCTTTCAATCCAAGGAAATGAATTCAATTGACCAATCGCCATTAACACATCGTCACAGGGCATCATCACTTCTTCACCGGTTGGCACCAAGGTGCGCTTACCTTGGTTGTCAAACACCGGTTCAACCAAGTCAAATAACATGCCCACAAGTCGCCCTTTTTCGGTGACAAAAGCCTTGGGATTATGGTTTTCAAAGATAGGAATATCCTCATGCAGGGCATCTTCGATTTCCCAAGGTGACGCCTTCATATCCGTCTTAGGACTTCGAACCACTACTCTGACATCTTTACCGCCTAATCGAATGGCAGTACGGCAACAATCCATGGCGGTGTTCCCACCACCCAAAACCAATACCCGTTTGCCTATTTTTTCAATGTGTTCAAAGGCCACCGAAGCCAACCAATTGATACCGATGTGAATATTGGCCTCACCCTCATTGCGCCCAGGTAAATCAGGTAAATCCCTACCCCGAGGCGCGCCGGTGCCGACAAAAACCGCATCGTAGTTTTTAGCTAATAGGTCCTTCATGCTGGTGACTTGTTGATTAAAAAGCGTCACCACACCCATATCCAAAATTAAATTCACCTCTTCATCCAGCACCGATTCGGGTAGCCGAAAAGCAGGGATTTGACTGCGCATAAAACCGCCGCCTTTGCCTTGGTCATCATACAAATCAATTTCGTAACCCAAAGGCATTAAGTCTCTGGCCACTGTTAAAGAGGCAGGCCCAGCACCAACTAAGGCGATTTTCTTGCCATTTTTCTGTTTTGGGATTTTTGGTAATCTGTCACTGATATCGGTCTTATTGTCTGCCGCCACCCGCTTTAAACGACAAATTGCCACCGGCTCTTGGTCCAGTCGACCACGTCGGCAGGCCGGTTCACAAGGTCGGTCACAGGTTCTACCCAGTACACCGGGGAAAACATTCGATTGCCAGTTAATCATGTACGCATCATTAAACCGACCGGCTGCAATCAACCTAATGTATTCGGGTACTGGGGTGTGAGCTGGACAGGCGTATTGACAATCAACCACCTTATGAAAATAGTCTGGATTAGAAATATCAGTTGGCTTCATGGTGGCTTTCTCGTTATGTGTTGATTAGAAGTTCTTCTAGATTTTAATAATAGCTGCCTATATCTTTTATTTAATGTATTGTTCACAATAAATATAGCAATCATTTGTTCAAAAAGCAATTTTGAACGTAACGCAAATTGATTTTTATTAAACCACTTCTTTGGCTTCCAGTTACCGACTGAAACGATTTAATATCATTAGTAAATAAGCTCTTTTTATTTACAGTAAAAATCACTCCATTGAATACACCAGCAAAATTATCCTATGACTTCCCTCCCCCCTATTATTCATTTTGTTAACCACATCACATTATTGTTTACTTTTTTGCTAATAATTGTTAGCAGCTTTAATGATATTAAAAGCCATTAAAGTTACCACGAAAAATAACAATAATAAGGTGGTTTAGCCAGATTGAATTATCAATCTGTAAATTTAAAACAGAGGAGAGACTTCTAATATGAAAAAATTAGAGAGTGGTACGCGTTCGCCAAAAACATCATTAAGAAGCGCAATTTCAAGATCTTTAGCAACCATCACATTGGCAGCAACCTGTCAAATAGGCATGGCACAAATCAGTAAAAATTCCAATACATCTGCACCGCAGATACAAGGGATGAATTTAGCTACAAAAATTTCTAATCAATACATTGTGGTGTTAAAAGACACCCCTGTTGTTGAATCAGCAGCACGCAGAGTCGCTGCCAACTTCACGCTAGCTGAAGCTCGGGCTGCAGTGGTTCAGGAAATCGGCGTCTCATTAGCCACTCAGGCCCGCGGCACAATGAGACAAACATACTCATCAGCCATCAATGGCTTTGTCATTCAATCCAGTTCCGCTAAGCATGTTGCATCTTTATTAAAAGATCCTCGTGTAGATTACATTGAAGCGGATCAAACCATCACCATTGGCGCTACGCAAAACAATGCCACTTGGGGTTTAGATCGAATTGATCAGGCCAATTTACCTTTAAATAACACCTATAGCTATGACTACGACGGTACCGGCGTTAACGCCTATGTTATCGACACCGGTGTTAGAATTACCCATAATCAATTTGGTAATCGCGGCCGCTCTGGTTATACCGCTATTAACGATGGCAATGGCACCAATGATTGCCAAGGCCATGGAACACATGTGGCTGGAACCATTGGCTCAACCACCTATGGAGTCGCCAAAGATGCCAAAATATATGCTGTGAGAGTTCTGGGTTGTGACGGCTCAGGTTCTAATTCAGGTGTTATCGGTGGCGTTGACTGGGTTGCCGGCAATCACATTAAACCCGCTGTCGCCAATATGAGTTTGGGTGGTGGCGCCAGTACAGCCTTAGACAACGCTGTTAACTCAGCAGTTTCACAAGGCATCACCATGGTAGTTGCAGCCGGTAATGACAACAGCAATGCCTGTTCCTATTCACCCGCCAGAGCCGCCAATGCCATTACAGTTGGTTCAACCACCAGCTCTGATTCAAGATCTTCATTTTCAAATTACGGTTCCTGCTTAGACATTTATGCGCCAGGCTCTTCTATCACATCTACCTGGTCAACCAGTAATTCAGCCACCAACACCATCAGTGGCACCTCAATGGCATCGCCTCATGTGGCCGGTGTCGCCGCACTTTATCTGGATGAATTTCCCAATGCAACGCCTTCACAAGTTGAAGCCGCTATTGCAAATGCGGCGATACCAAATAAAGTAACGGATGCTCGTACCGGCTCACCAAATCTGCTGTTAAACAACTTCAGTAATAGCGGTGACCCAGGCCCGGGACCTGAACCCATTGATGGCACATTAACCAATGGCACAGCGAAAACAGGCTTGTCAGGAGCCTCCGGGTCAGAAACCTTCTTTACATTACAAGTACCAGCAGGTGCAAGTGGTTTAAACTTTGTGATGAGTGGCGGTTCAGGTGATGCCGATATGTATGTTCGATACGGCAGTAAACCAACTACATCAACTTATGATTGTCGACCTTGGCGATCTGGCAACAATGAAACTTGTGATATTAGCAATGTTCAAGCAGGCACTTATCATGTGATGTTAAGAGGTTATAGTGCCTATTCAGGTGTCAGCTTAAAAGGTAGTTTTACAGCCGGCGGTGGTGGTGGTAGTAATTTCTTTGAAAACACCTCAAATGTCACCATTTCTTCTGGATCAGCAAGTGTCGTTAACTCTTACATTAATGTACCGCGTACCGGTGCAATTGGAAGCATTACAGTGAAGGCTGACATCAAACATACCTATCGTGGTGATTTATCTGTGAAAGTATTCACGCCAACAGGTGCCAGTGGTACTGTCCATGCCCGAACCAACAGTTCAGACAGTGGTGATAATTTATTGCTTGATGTTAATTTGAACGGTGGAACCCTTGAATCAGCGGGTCAATGGCGTTTAGAAGTAACCGATCATTCATACCGAGATGGTGGTTACATCGATTCATGGAGCGTCCAATTTAATGATTAATTCGATTTAATTTAATTATTTCAGATATAAGGGAGGCCATTGGCTTCCCTTTTTTGTTTTGAGATTTGAGACTTTTGCCGGCAGAATCAGCAACAACCATCCGACCCAACAGTGATAGTGACATTCACAATAACAACAATCTTTTCAGCACTTAGTCAGATGAAGCTCTACCGCTCAGCCTCAATCCGGCAAGCCACTTAAACCTTATTCTGAAAGCAACTAAAATCACAAACTACACTCACAACCGAGAACCCACTAATTGTTGCTATATTTACCTCTAAAATTCATCCAGTGAGCTTTATTTAAATTCCCTATCAAGTGAATAGTTTTTTGTTAACTTTATATTTGTACAGGGTTTAATTAGGGGTGATTTTGTGTCTCATAAGAAAGGTTTTTATTTGGGGGATAAGCTTTGAAATATTAAGTTGCACATATATTCTGAACTCATTAAGCTTTTTACAGCCTATAATGCATTCCATCTCTGTTAAACTAATTTTATTAAAAAGTTATGAAAAAGTCTCAAATACAACTCGTCTGCCTACTACTCTTAACAAATATAACAGTTGTTAAAGCCGATACCATTCTGGGATTATACGCTGGCTATAGTTACTGGCAACATGATATGGCTGATGGCCTTATCTTAGAATCATCGGACAGAAACATTAAACGCTCTGAAACAGGCAATGTATTTTATGTGGCTTTAGAGCATCCTGTACCTTTCTTGCCTAATATCAAGCTTCAACACAACAATATATCAGCCAAAGGCTCGAGCAATTATCAAGTTATTGGCATATTTGGTCTTGATACCATTTATGTCAACGATAAATCTGATTTAGAGCATACAGATTTTACATTCTATTATGAGATCCTTGATAACTGGGTTAATTTAGATTTAGGATTGAGCGCCAAATACTTTACTGGTTTTACCCACGACTTTAGTTATACATCGGGCCAAGAAGGTGTTTATTTTGCCGGCCTAAATGATTTAGATGAGTGGGTACCTTTACTTTACGCCAAAGGTCAATTTGACTTACCGTTCACCGGATTATCCGCTTATGGCAGCATCCAGGCCCTTGGTATGGACAGTAACGATGTCACTGATCTCGAATTGGGTGTTAACTATGAAAGTAAAAGCGGATTAGGCGCTGTGCTTGGCTATCGTAGCTTAGATGTTGATTTTAAAAAACATGGAGCAACCACTTTAAACACAAAAGTAGATGGGTTTTTTGTCGGTATTAATTTCCACTTTTGATTTAGATTTAATTGATTATAATTGAGCTCGTTTTGAGCGGGCTTTTTTTAATAAAATCCTGAGCAGTTAGCAACCAAAATCAAACATGAGCAACTGGCTTAATCGGTGCTTTTATATATAGTAATCATAAGATAAGTCGGTAGGATTTTATCACCAAGTTTTATATAGAATGAGTCAGTTTAAAGACAATGAGTCCGTATAAACGCCAGACACTTGATATTTATTCACTAACTGCAACAAGGTTATAATTTTGACCCGCATTTTGACAGCCCATAAATCCATCTCTTGACTGAACTTAAACATTGATATTTTTACTTCCTTGGTACTGATAGAGAATCCAAATCATATCATCGAATCACATGTTTTTCATCGGTCTAATAAACAATATCGTAGATAACTAAACAGAGAAAGAGCAAAGGGTTTGCCCCCTTTGCTCTTCAATCTATTTTTAAAATTATGTTTTAATTACATGACTTAGATTCGGATAATAAGTGCAATTTCCAGAGAAAGTCGATCAGCTGTTATAGTTAACGATTTTTCTCGCCAAAGGAAAATTGTATTATGAACTACCGACAACTGACCGAACATGAACGAT
>Ga0079224_100017093_pt1 | contig 10216 bp, 7 predicted proteins | sample Stecom2015_FD_80414 | JGI IMG/M metagenome (GOLD analysis project Ga0079224, IMG submission 80414) | Agricultural soil microbial communities from Utah to study Nitrogen management - Steer compost 2015 | ecosystem: Environmental > Terrestrial > Soil > Agricultural land | place: USA: Utah... | reverse complement strand
GCTTAAATCAATAGCTTCAATACAGTTTAATAATTCATTTTTAAACTTTTCTATATCGCTTTTTAATGGTTTAAATTTACGATATGCTGGATTCAATGCTTTATTGATGGGAGTTGATAACATTTGAGTGTTTATTATGTAATGGTTAAAAATAGTGAATTTAATTTAAAAAACTATATTGTTTTGAATTCTCGGCTGCCGATTTATATATAAACCTCTTTAAAAAATTTGTAATAAACTATTAAAAAAGAATGTACATAATATTTATTTTGCAGTATTCTACAAAAAGATTTATGCACGAAAACTATTTAATCTATTTAATAAGACCAAGCTCTTTTCCTATATCTTGATACATTTTCGCTAAAGGTCGCTTGTGTTGATCTTTTTCGAGCGAATAGTTGCCTAAAATCATTCTATCAATCTCTGCTGGATTAAACTTTAAACCTTGGTATGTTCTTAAATAGTCTCTGTACTTTTTTGAATACTTAATTCTTTGCTTCACAATTAGTTCAAGTGCATGATCATGGTGCAGATCATATAAATCTTTTAAATTAAATATCTTTAAGTTGTTTTCACAATTAGTCATTAATCGGATTTTAACAGCGGATTTGCCAACTAGCGGATTAATAATCGAAATATTATCAATACTATGCGTAAATGTAAAATCATCTTGCTTTATTAAATATGGATTTATAAGCCTTTGAGACATTGGGTCATTTTTGTGTTTACACCCCTGACCATTACAAGTTTCACATGATGGGATGAGATTAAAAAAGGAGAGCCCTAATAGAGGGTACAAATTTTTTGGATAAAAATGATCAATTTCTGGTTTAACTTTTCTATTTTTTTTAGAGGTATAAATGTAGTTTCTATTGCAATAAGGACAAGTATCTATACCAATCCTACTTACAAATTTTGATTTATCAAATTTAGGATTTTCATAACCATTTGATATGAAGATGTTATAAAGTATCTTATAATCATCACTTTGATCATCAATGAATGAAATGTTATTTACATACAATGTAACTATAAAACTATCTAAATCATCTGCTGGTTTAACAATTATTTGTCTTAAGTTTTGGTCTGGATTGATGTAAAAAGTTTGAAGTAAAACCTTTAATTCGGGAGAACATCTTAACCAATAAGCAGCTTGACCGCGAGGTCTTTTTTGGATTCCATTATCATCAAGAACTCTTTTAATATGATGTAATAAAATATTTTTAACATCTAAATAATGACTCTCGGCATGACAACTAATTATTTGTATCGGTACCATATTTCAACTTATTTAATCTTTTTTCTAATTCTTTAATTTCATCATTTTTAAACTCAGGAAAAGCTTCCAAAAACATATCGTTCAATTTATCTGACAAATACGGTTCTCCAATCTGCTCAATAATTTTCTTTGCGATAATTGGAGAGGCTATCCATTTTTTTTCTGATCTACCACTTTCATCATTAATGTATTCTATTACATCTTGAATTTTATTTTTTGAAAAATCTCCAATTAATCCATCTTCAAGAAAGAACGAGTCTGCAAGTAAATCACTAATGTTTGCACCAAAAGATTTTTTAGTATTCTCATTATGATCAAAAAAAATTGCATTTTCTTTTTTCTCTAGATAAACAACATTATAATTTAAAATATCTGATAAAGTTAAAGGATCATGTGTTGTAAATATTATTTGAACACTTGATCTATATGATTTAAAGTATATATCGAAAAAGAAAAGAATTGACTGAACAAATTGTTTTTTCCATTTTGGATGAAAGCCTAAATCTGCTTCATCAAGTAACACTATATTAGTATTATTATTCCAATCATAAAATTTGATGTTCTCTAAAGCTTCATGAAATCTTGAGAATAAGTTTAGGAGTGCATTTTCTCCACTACTCAAAGCTCTTTCTGATGGGAGAAAATTTATAAAGTCTTCAATTTTATTTTCTCTCTTAAAATTAAAATCTGTGAAGTTCTCAATATTACTCTCATAATAACTATTTACTTTATTTAAAAAGGCATTCTGCAACTCTAACAATTCTATTGCCTTATCTTGCTGCAAGTAAATAGACCTTTCTTTCCAATTAAAGTGCTTAAGCTTAATATCTGCTTCATCAATATAATTGTTTATATTATTAATTAATTTCTCAGTTTCCGCTACAGGTAACAAAGTAAACTTTTCGCTATTTCTATACTTATAGTAATGGTTTTCTAAAAAATATATTAAAGAGTCTTTTGCGGATTTGTTATTAATTTCTTTCTTAAAATCTTTAATATTTATATCAACAAAACCTTCCTCTAAAAACTTATTCTGCTTTTCCATTTGATGTATGAGTAAGCAAAGTAAGTCCATTAAAAAATAGTTTTTAAAAAGATTTTTTTGAAACTTTTCATCTTTTTTATTTTCTAACTCATTTGCTTCTTGCCTTATTTTACTATAAATAAATTGTATAAAATCTCTGAAGGCATAAGGAGTATCGTGGAATTTAATTTTATCTAGTTCGTGATCAACTTCAATAATATAACGAGTAAAGGTCAATTTATTTAGGTTATCAGATGGTAAATCGAATACTTCACAAAAATGACTTCCAACTTCAGAATTCTTAAAATTCATCTGTCTAATTTCATTTTTCATTTTTAGCTGCTGTAAAGGTTCGATTTCGGAACTCGATTTTCTTTTCTCAGAAATATTATTTAAATCACTCTCTACCAAATAATCAAAGCTTATATCAACACCAGACTTATTACTTTTAAAATCTAGAAAAGGTGAATAATAAAAGGTCGATATTGAATTGTTTATGGGGTATTCTTCATAAGAAAAATTATATCTATTTTTATCTCCTTTACTTGGAATTAGAATTTTATCATTGTCTTCAAAAAAGACCGTGGATATAAAACCATATTGATTATTTAAAGAATTGGTTATAATTTCCAGTAAGGAACTTTTTCCTGCACCATTTCGACCTACTATAGCTGAGAGTGATAAGACAGTATCACTGTTATAAAAATTAGGAATATAGTCCTCGTTTTCTTTTTTTTCGATCAAACCGTCACTGTTAATTGAAAAAAAATATTTACCTCCAAAATTTACAATTTGTGGTTTTTGAAATAGAAAATGGTTTTGTATGTATATAGCAGATAAAATCATTATTTAAAAGTTTTAATTTATTACAAAATTTTCATTGAATAGATGTATTCAGTAATCAACTTAATCATTTCATTTCTATGTTGCTCTGCTTTTTTCCAATTCCAATCAGCATTTTTAAAAATTAATTCGGACTTTAAAGAATCTGCATCCGTTTTGGAATCATATTTGCCTTTTTTCTGCTTGTATGGCATATTACTGTATTCAGAATTCATACCTGGAGACAACAATACTAAATTTCCGAAATCATCAATCGGATGTTTGCTTTCTAATTGTAATCTATCCAATTCTTCCTCAGAAATGTAGGCAATATGTTTGTTTTCTTCTTTTGATTTTTGTGGAAATATATGTTCTACAGAATTTTTAGCTGTTAACCTGAAATTGTTCCAACGTTCAACATCTAATTGATGCACGCTACAAATCTTATTTCTATTTTTCCATAAAATATACTCTAACTTGTAAAAAATATAATTTGGATAATTTATTCCTGATAGTTGAGTTAAATATTTCTGTGTATCTACTAAATGACTTAGCTCTTCTCTAAAATCCTGAAAAACTACTTCGAAGGTTCTTTCTTTTAATTTGGAGGTACTTTTGGTTGAATAAAAAAGTATATTATCTAAGACTTCTAATTTTTGAAGTAGCTGTTTATTTGATAATTTACTTTTCTGTAAAAAATATAGAAAAGGTGTCAACCAATATTGCGTTGTCATTTCTTGTGAATGATAGAGCATACCTTGAAGCTTGACTAACGTTTTCAAGCTTTCATCTGTAGTTTCTAATCTTTGGACGCTGATGCTTTCGTAATACGAACCATTATTATTTTTTACTATACTTTTTGATAATTGAATGGATTCTATTCCATGAAATTCCTCTTTCTCTTGACTATCATACACCCATTTAATAACATATTTATCAAATAATACACGTAGTTTCCATAGCAACTCAATAAAAGTTTCTGCTTTATCTTGATTACTGAAATTTTCTTCGACATTAAAAATCTCTAGGAGTTTTTTATCAATAACTTCTGCAGATAGCTTTTTCGAAAAATTATTTTTTAATTGATATACCCTTAAGGTATGTAACAAGAATGTAGGAAAGGAAATAATACTTCTAGAGGATTTGCTAGAATATTCATTCTCTGAAATTTCTTTTTTCGAACTATCATTTGTGTTTACAGTTTTATCTTTAAGAATATCCGATAAAGAATAGTCTGAAATTTCTTGAACTTGATCCCTTTTCAAAATACGTAAAATATCAACATTTTCTATTTCAAATTTAGATTTCGCCTCTAAATCTTCTTCATAGAAAATTGCTGTATTTCCATATAAATCTTTCCAATTTAAATCAGCAACATCCTTTATACTTTTTTCTATATAGGTATTCATATCTGAACAAGCATCCCAAATAAGTCCATAAATTGAGTGCTTATGTTTAGGAATCTTATGTAATAATCGGGACTTCAACAATTCGTGATGTTCCAATTGTTTGCCCCGATTATTCATTGCCTCGAATACTCTATTCATATCCGATTTACCAGGAATAAAAGTATAAGTCAAATTTATTTGGGTGTATAGAAAGCTTGCAAATTTAAAAATATCAAATGAAGTGTTTTTTTGAAATTCTATTAAGAATTCCTTAATCATAACTCTTCCTTCAGCTAAAGGTATTATTTCACTTACTTCACTTTCAGCTCCTTTTATTATTTCACCTTTATCATTAAGAAATTCTTTAAAGCTTTCTTTATCTTTTAAAAAATTTTGGGCTTTATCTCTAATAGAAAAATAAATTCTTGGCTCATTTTGGGCTGTATATGTAAAGTTTCTTAGAGAACTATTGTATTTTGAGAGCTCATCACAAATCAACCATAAAGTGGTAAATCTTTGTTGTCCATCAACTAGATCTATTTGTCCCAATGAATTATTGGACAACATAACACCACCTAAAAAGAAGTCATAGTTGATATCTTTTAAGAAAGCATTTTTAATATCTTCTAATAGAGTTTTGATTTGGTTTGATTTCCAAACATACAATCGTTGATAAATTGGAATATTAAAATGGAGTTGATATTCAACGACACTTTTTAATGTAATTAACCCCGAAGCTATTTTTTTATTGTCCTGATCAACAAGTTCTATAAAGTCGTCATTTTTATTTAGTAAGGCTTCCATTTATCCAGTTTTGTTTTTCGGTAAGTTGATAATTTGTTGTAATATTTTTCGAATAAAATGTTTTCACACATTGATAATAGTCTTGGCGGGCAGGCGTGAGTCTTGTTCTGGATGCATCATCTAAATGGATTGTAAAACTATTTTTTTCTTGCTCTTTATATACAAATCCTTCATAATAATTTTCAGGTATGGCTTTCTTTAAACTATCCAAAACTTCGCTTGTTAGATAAGATTGCTGAATAATTTGTAAAATGTTGCCATAATCTCGTAATAAAACAATTGGAGATTGCTCTACAATACTTGATCTATTCATTCTAAATGCTCCCATAAAATGCTCAAACCATTTAGCAAAAACTTCTATTTTCTCTTCTCCAAACTTGTCGTAATACATTACGATAGCCATTTGATAAAGATTAATGAAATATTCATTATACAATTTATAAATCAAAGAAGTTATCAGATTTATTTCTTCAATTTTATTCTCTCTAAAAATATAATTGTAAAGGGATGTATATTTTTCCGTAAACAGGAAAAAACCAATACCCTTTTGTATAGGTTGATTTATGGTAAATGGAATATCAACACTCTCCGAACCAAATAAACGTATTTTAGAATTGAGTTCAGGTTGCATTTGCTTGTTAAATTTTAAACTGTTACCTAAAGTATTATTAAAAGAAGGGTACAATTTTATATCATCTACTTCATCGAACACAACCGTATTTTTCTGGAATGTATCTAATAGTGATTTACGTGAAGCAAACCATAATTTATTCTTAGACCAGAATCGAATGCGCCACAATTGCTTAATAAATAATTCATTCAATGATTTTAAGTTGGGTTCATTGTGAATTTTAGCATTGTTGAGTGAATTAATCTGATCAAATTTTTTAGCAAAAAACCTTAAGTAGCTTTCATAATTGTTTAATTCCCTAAGATGATAAGATTTGAAAAAATCTACTTCGTCCAAAGGAACTCCTCTATTATTCTGGCTTTCAAAGAACATAAAGGCATTATCATCACTTTCTGTAATTATGAACGAAAAAACAAGTTTTTGGATAATCTTATTAAAACTCTGGCTAACTAAATTACCTTTAATACTTTTTAAAAAATTTCTATTTTCTTTTATATGATTGGATGATACTTTTGATTTATAATTAAAATTAAAAGTACCCTTACCAACAACCGAATTGTCTTGGTTCCAAACATAATCCATAATTAATAAGGTCGTTAAACGCTGTTGACCATCGATCACTTCATAATTACCAGCATTTTTATGAATCATCACTGAACCCATAAAATATTCTATAGCATCATCATCAAACTTATTATCTTTAAAAAAATGATCATTCCAATCGTTTAAAAGCTCTGATATATGTTCAATATTCCAAATATAAGGTCTTTGATAATCGGGAATAATCAGTTTTGTATCGGATTCAAACAAATCGTAAATACAAATAGTTCCTACCTCAAAAAGATTTGTATCATTTTCAACACTTTCTAAATGCATGCTTTATTTTATTTTAGTTCCCAATTCTTAACTCTTAAGATTCTTTTATCTTGAAGCTCGTCAAACTGAAATGCCTCATCATTCACCAAAATGTACATTAGCTTACCTAGATTCTCACCCTTATCCCATTTAGAGATTGTATTTCTAAACTTCACTTTTAAAAAAGAAGGTGCTACATTAAAAGCTTCGCCCTCAAGATCATTATTATCTAAATGAATCGTAAAGTCTCCCCTACCCTTTTCATGCAATATTCCTAATCTTAAAGTAAAACGTGCCCCTATTAATTCGGGATGTTTAGCAACTAGCTGTATAATCCCGTTTATAATTACTAAATCAGAAGCGATACGATTAGCTGCTTCAAAAATTGTAATATTCTGATAAGGACCTATTTTTTGTGGATTATTAATGTCTTTTCTCTTGAGATAGCGAATCATCTCAAAATAAGTTCCTTCACTTGGTGGCTGTGTAAAAGGATTTTCTTCTAGTAAGTTAAAATATCTTTTCTTGAAATTCAACAATGTTTCATAATCAATATTGACTATCTCACTATTATCGAATAAATAAATTACTTTTTTCATAAATGTTTTAAAATTTAGGGTAAAAAAAAGAATCTTTTGGAAGATTGAATATGAGCAGCTTCTGATAACTCAACAATTTTATTACCTGTAATTACTCAATCATTTTACTTCTCATCTTAAAAGTTTTTAAACTTATAAAATATGAAGATATTGATTTTAAAATTGGATAAACTGAAATATTGAACTTATACATCTACTTCAATGAAATTGTTATATTACCGATTAATCCAGTAGTTGCTTTAACATTAACATTGCCAAATATGCTTTCTAACTCACCTACATTACTTGGTAATGGATGTTTATATCGATTGTCTTTACCAACTGATATAATTGCTTTACCTTTATTAAAGGTTAGATAAGATAAATCAAATTTCCCAGCACGCCCTCCATGATGGGGAACTACAAAACATACTTTATCAGCAAAACCAACCCATTTGAAGAGATATTTATTAATGTCGCGATAATAACTATCTCCAGTTAAAAACACATAGGAATTATCAGAATATTTTATAGATAATAACAGTGAATTTTTGTTTCGGTCTGCTCTTTTAGCAGAATGATAGAGACGGATACTTTTAGGATAATAATCAGCTGTACAACCAAAAATGTGCTTGGATATAAAGTCCAGGTTCCGACTTATCATAGTACTTTGTTGTCCGTCTATCAACTTTAATACAAAATTATCCTCAAACTCAGCGTACGGCGTATCCCCTCTTTCTATAATATCTTTAACTACTACTGATGCTTCAATTTTATCTTTTATGTTAGGGATAGGGTGTAAATCTTCAGAACCGATGTATTTTTGAATTATACTCAGGGCTTTTTTTGAAGTTGTTGTTGGAGGATCATCTGGGTAAATAAAGAATCTTATATTATCTAATTTCTTAAGGCTGTCTAAACTTATAATCAATCTGTAGTGATCAACATCCCAATGTGATATAACTACACCAAAGTCGTTATTAAACAAGTCTTCATTATTCTTTATGATATTTAATTCAATTATACTTTCAGAGGTATCAACAGGTGCTCCCATATCATAAAACAAATTAAAGTGTAGTAACTTTAATACATTGAAATTACCTTGTCCTACATTAACAATTTCAAATTCCATCATCATTTATTTAATAATTATGTCGGTAAGATTTGTTTGACCAATATCAATAGTAAACCAAGTTACAAGTGAATCCTCTTCAGTATAAATATTTATTCTATTATTTTTTAACGCTAAAGCAATCTCTTCTATAAAAATTGTAGCATTTAATTTATAAGGTCTATTTGAAAATCTAAAATACTGAGGAGTTACACTGTAAACTATTTCGAAACCGCTATACCATTTTAGATCACCTCTATATAAAAATTGATCTATTTGATTTTCATTCATCTGTAAAATATTTTCATATTCTATAATACCAAAAACATTTTCATTTGGAACAGTATCGTTATTATATAAAAGTTTTAAAAATAACCAATATGATTTTGCATCAATAAAATCAAAATAAACACTATGCTTATTTTTCCCTTTATCAATATCATTTTTAATACTTGACTGTACTATTATTTTTATTCTACGTCTCATTTTTTTGTTTTCTTTGATAGCTATTCGATAGTATAATATTTCAAATTGCTTTCTGGTACCTAAAAAAACACCTACTACACTTATCGACTTAATAACCAATTAACTATATCAAATCTTGCTTTTCTCGAATGCACTATATTGGGAATACAACATAGATATCTCTCATCAAAAGCATCGGCAAGCAAAATCATAATAAGTGTATATTTGACTTTTTCAATTTTAGATTAAAATCAACAGTATGAAATCCTTAACCTAAAAAGATAAGTTTGTGTAGTATTCATAAATTTGTGTTTTTAATGTTTTACCAAAGGTTTATGTTAAATCACGGATAAAACCTTAGATAATGTATTTCGCTAATATAATAAATGTTAAATAAAATAACATAAATATGTTACACTTTTTATTGGTAACGACAAGTGTGTTTGAACGGCATGAATGAAGACTAAAATCTTTCATAAATCCTTCCATCATCAAACTGTCTTCCACATTTAATCAATTTAAATGATCTGTACTGATATTTCAATTTAAAGCGGAATTGTTACACCCTACCGCAACCAGACGAATGCCCTGCAACATGCTTTTAGAGGAAGCACCGTAAAAGCAGACACGGTAGACAAGTTTCAAGGCAGGGATAACGAAGTGATTATACTATCGACTGTTGATAATGAAATTTCGGAATCTACGGACAACCCCAACAGATTGAACGTTGCAGTATCGCGTGCACAGGAACAGTTGATTTTGGTAGTTAACGGAAACCAAAGCGGAAACGACGGAAACATTGCCGACCTAATACAGTATATAGAATACAACAACTTCTCGATTATTGAAAGTGAAATAAACTCGGTGTTTGATTTGCTGTACAAGGGTTATGAGAACGAACGCGCTAAAAGTATTCAGAAATGGGGTAAAGTGTCGGAATACGACAGTGAGAACTTGATGTACGGACTGATAAAAGAAGTTTTAAGTACAGAACCTTTTTTAAAGTACGGTGTGCTGATGCACTTTCCTATTAGAAACCTGATCAGAGACTTTTCGAAACTTACGGAAGCAGAAATTAAATACGCCAAGAACCCACTGACGCATTTAGACTTTATTATTTACAACAAGCGGGGGAAAGTCCCGGTATTGGGTATTGAAGTGGATGGATATGAGTTTCATAAAGAAGGGAGCGCTCAAAACAAACGGGATAAAATGAAGGATACAATTCTTGGTAAGTACCACTTCCCTATTCTGCGGTT
>Ga0079224_100017092_pt1 | contig 10216 bp, 9 predicted proteins | sample Stecom2015_FD_80414 | JGI IMG/M metagenome (GOLD analysis project Ga0079224, IMG submission 80414) | Agricultural soil microbial communities from Utah to study Nitrogen management - Steer compost 2015 | ecosystem: Environmental > Terrestrial > Soil > Agricultural land | place: USA: Utah... | reverse complement strand
AGTTGATACAGGTTGGTTATTAGCAGCGACTGACCCCCAGAATACAAGGACATCTGTTCCAATCCAGTCTTTATAATTACAAGTTGATGCTCCAACTCCAATAGATCGACTTAAAGCTGTTTTCGATGGAGAGTGACAGATTCTTGACGCATTATCCACATTATTTATTCCGAGGAAACGAGAAACTTTCCCTAATGTGTAATACACTTCGTTCGTTATTCCTCGAGATGTTGTATAGAAAGCCACTTGCTTAGGGTTGATTGATTTCACTTTTTCTGCAACCATATTTAACGCTTTATTCCAGGAAATACGAGTAAATTTCTTGTCTCCTGGTTTTCTGATTAATGGATATGGGATTCTTCCTAGTTGCCGTAGATCTGTACTAGTCATTTTACGAAGCTTTTCAATGTCGCCATGTAACATATCTTCTTTAATTGACCCCATTGTATTAAGACGTAATACATTAAGTCTCGTTGTGCAGACATGTGGACCTGTCAATGTTTGATCTTTAAGACCTGAAACCCCAAGCGCACATCCATCACATACACCTTGTGTAAGAATTCGAGTAGCATAAGGTAAGTTATCCTTATTTTCCCATACGACTTTCATGGTATCACGAATGTGGTGGGGTTTAACTTTACCTAGACCAAAAGGAACCTTACTTACCCAAAGCTTTGGATCTGGCTTTTTTGGTAATTTAATTGGGCCAGTATGTTTGGTTTTTCCCATTTCCTTCCCCTCCTAACAATGTTCGAAAATCTACTGTACAACCGTTAATTATAAACTATTATTTTCTTTATATTCTGTCATTAATTGTAACATGGAATCGCTTTCAATTAAATGTTAAATACTTTCCTTTGATATTCTTTCTATTGTTATATGTCTATGGTAACGAATCGAACTTTTAGAATCCTGGTGAATAAATTATTTTTTCTCTGTTGTAATAAAAAAAGCCCTCATATACAGGACTTTGTTTTTCAATCTATAATGGATTGTCAATAAAGAATGTTAATACTTTTGCTTCATTTTCATCAACAGGAATGAATAAGTGCGGCTTTGACCCTTGAAAACATGCACTATCTCCCTTTTCCATAAAATAATTCTTCCCATCATAAGAGAGGTATATAGAGCCTTCCAAGACAAAAATAAACTCGTCCTGGGAGTGGGTATAAGATTCTTGTCTTAAATTTAGGTTTTTAGGAGTAACATGTACAATGGTTGGTTCAAACCCAGATAACGAAGAACGATTAGCAAGTAACTCGTACGAATAACCCATATTATCATCACCAATTCTTGCTCGCCTATTACTTTTTGGCAGAAATACCAAGTCCTGTTCTTCTCTATCATCAATTAACCACGAGAGAGAGACATCTAGGGCTTCACTTATTTTAGACAGGGTGGCTACCGCTGATGCTGTTTGACCATTTTCTATTTTAGATAACATACTTTTTGAAATACCAGATAAATCAGCAACTTGCTGTTGAGTTAATTTTTTACGTAATCGTAATTCTTTTATTTTCTTTCCGATAGTTTCAAGATTAATTGTATTTCTCCCCTCTCTGGCTGCGAACAATATTTCTTATATAATAGATTATAGTTATAAAGCTAGTCAAGATACGTAACTTAACGGGTGACTATTAAACTTACTTAAGTCCGAAAAAAAATGACTATAAGAATTCTATAGTCATTTTAAATCTCATTATAGCGTTATAATTGGTAAGAGAAAGGTTAAGCAGTTCCTTCAATATAGGCTAAAGAGCGACTCGGGAGTTTTTTTCCTAATCTATTTTGAATAAAAATAGAAGCCTCTTGAATCTTTTTATCTATTATCCCAGTTCTTACCCCTAATCCATGTAACAAATATAACACGTCATTGGTCGCAACATTTCCAGCAGCCCCTGGAGCATAAGGACAACCACCAAGTCCCCCAATGGATGTATCAAATCTGGTTATACCATAGTTTAAGGAAGTCATTATATTAGCGATTGCCATTCCTCTTGTATCATGAAAGTGCAAGATTACTTTTTCTTTAGGAAATCTCTTTAGAATTTCTTCTAGTAGCAATTCCACTTGTGAAGGAACTGCTGATCCAATTGTATCTCCGAGTGAAATGTCGTCAACCCCATCCTCAATCAATTGGTCAAATACACGCAAAACTTGATTGGGATTAATCCTACCTTCAAACGGACAGTCAAAGACTGTTGACACATATCCTGTTACCTTTTTACCTTCTTTTTTAGCCTCTGTGATAACTTGTTTCAAAACCGGGTAAGTTTCCGCGATTGATTTATTAATGTTTTTACGGTTATGTGTTTCACTTGCTGACATAAACACAGATGCACCATCAATTCCTGCTTCTAATGCATTCTCTAGACCTCTCATATTGGGAATTAATGCTGAATATAACACATCTGGATTTCGTGTTATCCGCTTCCCAACTTCTTTGGCATCAGCTAAGGCTGGGATCCATTTAGGATTAACAAATGAAGAATACTCAATTTCCTTTATTCCCGAGTTTGAAAGCATATCAATCCACGCTACTTTATCATCGGTTGAGATAAACTGTTTCTCATTTTGCAAACCATCACGTGGTCCAACTTCTTTTAACGTAACAAAATCCGGCCATTTTCCCACGAACTTCCCTCCTTAACCTTATATTCACCCAAGAGTCCTTATCAGGAATACGTTTTCACCAGTATAGAAAATTTTTTATATTATACAATATGAAAATAAGAAAAGAATCGTTTATAAAAGCATATTCAATTTTGTATCGTTTCATTCAACTTTGTTGAATATAGTTTAACGAAGTATCATAATATTGTCAACTTACGAACCATTATCCATGTAAGATTATAAACTGCCTATATATCTTAAAAATCATCAACGGAACTATTTATTCAACTATACAGACCCGAAAAGAATATAGTATTATAGGAAAGTGCCTAAGCCATTGCGGTATAGTAATGGACGAATGAAGCTCGAAATAATGTGAATTTTACTTTGGAAAGGAATTATTTATGACGATTAAAGAGGAAGTTGCAAAACGAAAAACGTTTGCTATTATATCTCACCCAGATGCCGGAAAAACAACACTTACAGAAAAGCTATTACTGTACGGTAACTTAATTCGCTCTGCAGGTACTGTTAAAGGTAAAAAGTCAGGAAAATTTGCCACCTCAGATTGGATGGAAATTGAAAAGCAACGTGGTATCTCCGTTACATCCAGTGTTATGAATTTCCCTTATAAGGATTTTCAAGTTAATATTCTTGATACACCTGGACACGAGGACTTTAGTGAGGACACTTATCGTACATTAACAGCTGTTGATAGTGTGGTAATGATTATTGATTCGGTTAAAGGAATTGAGGCCCAAACAATCAAGTTATTTAAAGTATGTAGAATGCGTGGTATACCTATCTTTACTTTTATAAACAAATTAGACCGTGAAGGTAGAGAGCCCCTTGAGTTATTAGAGGAAATAGAAGAAGTATTAGAAATTGAAACTTACCCAATGAACTGGCCAGTAGGTATGGGAAAGAGGTTTCATGGTATTTTTGACCGTTCTAATGAACAATTTATTAAATTTAACGGTAATGAAGAGGAAACACATATTCCTTATGCCGAGTTAGATAATCCTGATTATCTAGATATTACAAATTCAAATGAATATAGCACGGCTAAGGAGGAACTTGAATTATTAGATGAGGCTGGCGATCAATTTTCAATGGAAGCTGTAATAAACGGAGAACAAACACCTGTATTTTTCGGAAGTGCATTAGCTCCATTCGGTGTACATGACTTTTTTGATACGTTTATTTCCCTTGCACCGACTCCAGGCCCACGTAGATCAACAGAAGGTGTAGTCGCACCAGCTGACTCAAATTTCTCTGGTTTCATCTTTAAGATTCAAGCTAATATGAATCCAGCACACCGTGACAGAATTGCATTTGTACGGGTATGCTCAGGGAAATTTGAGCGAGGAATGAGTGTGAAACTATCGAGAACGGGAAAAATATTTAAACTTTCTCAATCCCAGCAAATAGTTGCTTCATCGCGCGATACTATAGATGAAGCATATGCTGGTGATATAATAGGAATTTATGATCCAAATGCATATCAAATAGGTGATACATTGATAGAAGGAAAAGCAGACTTCGAGTTTGATGAACTTCCAAAATTCCCACCTGAATTGTTTAAGAAAGTAATGGCAAAAAACGTCATGAAATCCAAGCAATTTAAAAAGGGAATTGATCAGCTAGTACAAGAAGGTGCGATTCAGTTATTTAAAGACAAGCGGACAGAATCTTATATTATTGGAGCAGTAGGTGAACTCCAATATGAAGTATTTAAGTACCGAATGGAAAATGAATATAATGTAGAAGTACTGTTTGAATCCATTGGCGAAAGAATTCCGCGTTGGTTAAAAACAGAACAAGTTAAAGAATCTTTATTTGACGACCGTAATCTGTTAGTTCGAGATCGCGAAGACAATTATCTAGTCCTTTTCCGAAATGAGTTTGCCCTAAACTGGTTTAGAGATAATCATGAAGACATTGATTTAATCGATTTATTTGAGACAAATTCTTATAGTCAGGTCAAATAATTAAGCAGTATGTAACAAGACTTCTAGTCTTGCTTCATACTGCTTTTCCAATCATAATAAAACTCTTGTACACTTCGATAACGCTTGTTTCTATCCTTCTCCACCGCTTTAATTGCTACATCATATAATTCACTCGATGCTTCCCATTTCTCCATTGAACGGTCTAATTCACCGCCTAACAGTCCAAAGCAGATTGCCCCCATATTAAACACATTCGTTCTTTCATCAATTATTGCGTGAAGTTCAAACTCTTCCGGAGACATAAATCGGGAAGATCCCCACATTCGTCCCATCTGGTTTTTATATGGTTTCGTATGATATAAATCGATATCACATATTTTAGCTAGGTTATTTTTGAAGTCATATAGGATACTTCCATCATAAAAATCAATCGCAACATAATTATTTTCTTCCACATGAACATGGAACTCAAGGATGGTATTCACTACCTCTAATCGGTGCATTAAGGGCAATTTTCTAAATCTAAAATAAGGTGAATCAGGATGTTCATATTTATTAGGTGGTGGGAAATCCCAATGATTATGCAGCGTTTCCCCACCAAACCAATCAAATAATAGAGCGAAACCCTTTTCTGTCTCAAAACAATCCATTAATTCAACCAAATATGGGTATTTTAGGTCGGAATATATCGTCACTGAATTTTTTAAATGCTGAATTGCTATGTCCGGGTTCACTGATGAATTTATTGTCTTTGCTCCAGCATATTTGATAAAGCGTCTCTTACCTTTAATTTTTATTCCGAAACATATATTTCCTGAATCTTGCTGATCAAATACTGAAAATACTTCTCCAAGTCTCTCTAACCAAGAAAAGTCTTGATCCTCTTTTAATTCAAATGTTAATCCATTAATCGTCTTTGTTACCATATTTATACCTTACCTTTACTCTTTCTTATTTGCTCCTATCATAGAAACAATAGTTGAGAACAAGAACCCTTTGCCTAGTCCTATAAATAATCCCGCAACTAAATGCCCCATTGCCATTCCGATTCCCATTCCAATAAACAAACCTGCAGGAATTAACATGTTATTTTTATGATTCAATCAATTCCCTCCCTTTTTTATTTTCTTAATCATTCTATGATTTTAACACAATTCATCACTTTCATCTCCCTAGTTTTTTTTAAGTTCAATATCATCTATATTTACTATGTTTTACATTTATGGGTACGCTAAAGGAGAGTATATGTCAATGTTAGGAGTGAATTTGATGGATCTTTATTCTAAGTTAACTAAAAATTATATATCTGGTGAATGGAAAAATGGTAATGGGAATACAGAACTTGAAGTAGATAATCCATATAGTGGGGAGATTATAGGTAAGATAAAAACGGCAAGTATTGATGATATTAACGAAGCTTATGAATCTGCCAAAGAAGCACAAAAAATATGGAAAGATAAAAATCCTTTTGAAAGATCACAAATTATGGAAAAGGCAGTTCAACTCTTTGAATCACATCGAGAAGAGCTGGTGAACATATTAATCAAAGAAAGTGGTTCTTCACATCTTAAGGCAAATGTTGAGGTTGATTTTGTAATTGCGATTACAAAAGAATCTGCTTCGTTTCCATTACGTATGGGCGGTGAAATTATCCCCTCACTTGTTGCAGGTAAAGAAAATAGGATATATCGCAAACCAGTAGGAGTTGTTGGTGTAATTGGACCATTTAACTTTCCAATGTACTTAGCTCAGCGATCCGTTGCCCCAGCGCTTGCAACTGGTAATGGGGTTGTATTAAAACCCGATAGTCAAACTCCTGTTTCAGGAGGAACTATTCTAGCCAAGATAATGGAAGAGGCCGGTGTCCCTAAAGGCTTATTTAATGTCGTTATTCCTAATAGGAAAGAAGTAGGAGACAGGATGATTGAACATCCAATCCCTAGAGTCATATCGTTTACGGGGTCAACAGGTGTTGGTCGCCATATCGGGGAAGTCTGTGGTCGACTAATTAAAAAGTCTATTCTCGAACTCGGTGGAAATAATGCCCTGCTTGTACTCGAGGATGCCGATATAGACCGAGCAGTTAATTCCGCCCTCTTTGGTAAGTTTATGCATAACGGACAAATATGTATGTCACTTAACAGAATTATCGTACATGAAAAATTACATGATAAATTTGTTGATAAATTCGTAAGTCTCGCAAAGAAAATTAAGGTAGGTAATCCCGAAGAAAAAGATACTTTGATTGGACCCCTCATCAACAAAAGGTCAATAGAAACCATATTAAGTCATATCGATAAAGCAAAGTCAGAAGGAGCAAAAATTGTCTTAGAAGGAAAAGTTGAAGGAAATGTTATGCACCCATATATATTAATTGGTAGTAATGAGGTTGCAACTGCTCAAAATGAGATGTTTGGGCCTGTAGCAACCATTATTAAGGTAAAAACTGACCAAGAGGCAATTGAAATTGCAAATGATACGCAATATGGATTAAGTGGAGCTGTTCATGCTGGCACCGTCGAAAGGGGAGTAGAGGTAGCAAAACAAATCGTAACTGGAATGGTACATGTGAATGATCAAAGTGTTAATGATGAGCCTCTAATAGCCTTCGGTGGTGAAAAAGACTCTGGTATCGGTCGCTTTGGTGGTATTCGGTCACTGCATGAATTCACTACAGAACAATGGATCTCAACACAAAGTGATGAAAGAGAAAGTCCATTTCATGTCAATTATCTAAAATAGTATTTATTCATTTAAGCGTTGTATTAAATAATACTAGACATATATTTAGCACATTTAAAGAGCGCTAAAACTAGCTTCCGGAAATATACGTAGCACTTAGAAAAAGCGCTCTTCTTTTTTCAATTAGTACAGATAATCCAAAAGCTAGTATAAAGCATTCTTATTTATACAATCCTTTGTTAATTATCCACCTTATTATTGATTACTTATTTTCAAATCAATAACCGGATTTTTTAGACTCTCAAATCCATCGATTTGGCACTCTACAATATCCCCATCCGAAATTTTAATTGCACCAGGTGTTCCGGTTGAGATAATGTCCCCTGGCTTTAGTGTCATTACTTTTGAATGAAATGATACTAGCTCCCATGGTTTAAAAGTCATATTATTTACTATATTTTTTCGATGTACCTCCCCATTTTTGATAGTGGAAACATGTAGTTGTAATACATCTTCTACCTCTTCTACAGTAATTAATTGAGGTCCAAAACTAAAAAATGTATCAAAGCTTTTAGCTCGGGTTAAATAACGAGGATTTTTTTCCAAGATATCCTCTGCAGTCATATCTAGTATGGTTGTAAATCCAGCAATTACATTAGGAACTTCCTCTGGAGATACATTCTTACATTCTTTCCCTATGATAATGCCTAATTCTGCTTCAGCTGTTGTACGGTATGATTGATGTGGTACTTTAATTTGTTCACCTGGTCCGATTATTGTTGTGACTGGTTTCATAAAACTTGCTGGTTCTGTATTAGGGGCGACTTCATTTAAGTCAGATGCGTGATCTACGTAGTTCAACCCGATTCCCCATATCTTTCCTGGGTTTCGGTACAGAGGTTTGTATTGGACTTCGTGATGAGGGATTAATTCAAGTGTTGAATTTAACAATATCATTTCTTCTTTTTCTTTAATGAATTGATTCAATTCCTCCAATTTCTGTTTTGCTATGAGATGGAATAGACTTGTTGGCCATCTATGACCTAACTTATCATTTAATAATTTTACTGGTAACAAACCTTCAAAGAAAACGATCCCTGCCTGTTCTTCCCCATCTAGTAAAATAGTTGCTAATTTCATATACTCTCTCCTCTATAATGGCATTATTTTATTAATTAGGTTACCCTTTTCAAATAAGAACTCAAATCTTCTAGTGACTGAATAATCTACTTGAGGAGACACTTCTTTTAAAGCAGATTCTGATACTATTACTCTACTAAGATGTAATGTATTAGGAATCTGAACAATTTTTACATTTTCTTTATTAAGCCCAGGTCCAAGAGTTAATAGTGCATGGTTGATAGCCTCCTCTTCCGTAGGATAAATAAACGGAAACATGGCCCTTCTTAAAAACGTGCTCGTAATACTATTCATATATGTTGCGTATTTATCTACCTTTGAAATTAACTTCTCTGTTGTAAAATCAGCTAGACCGATACCTTGTGCATTTCCATGGGATTGTTCTGCTAAGTCAAGAACTGCAATCCTTTTGACTATTGGCTTCTGAGGTTCTGGTATCCCATCAATCCGTAATCTTCCAATAATTGTAGGATCCATTCCAGTTCCGCTGTAACATTTCCCCATTTCCTCTACTATTAGTAAATCAATATTATCAATAGGTAATGACGGCATTAGACTTTTGGATATATCCAGTAATTTAGCTTCCTCCTCATGCCAATTTTCTATTGATATTCCTTTTATTATAGAAGTCTGATCATAACTATCTTCAACAATCGCTAACCCCATACAGATTGGGCTATTTTCAATTGCGTACTTTGAGCCTTTTATGATATTATCTTCCATAAAATCAGATCCTTGGCTATGTATAAAACTAGCTCCTTTTTGTTTTCCCATCCCAACTGAAACCATTTTACTTAAACCACTTTCAATTTTCCCACTAAAGGCTGTGTGTGATTTAATTCGGTTAACTACTAAGATAGCATCAGCTTGATAAGCAATCCTGTCCATATAAACTGGCATTTTTTCGTTAATATGACCTAATTTAACAACCTCCATTGTGGACCGAATCGGTACTCCTACCGAATCCTCAGTAATACCAAGTTGTTTTAATACTTCAACTTGTCCTTCTGCAGTTGCTCCACCATGACTTCCCATCGCTGGAAAAAGAAAGGGTTTCATTTTTTTACTCTTTAAGAAATTCGCGATTTCTTTTAAAATTAATACAATATTATTTATTCCTCTACTGCCGGCAGTGATGGCTACTTCAGCATTAGGTGGTAATGCAATAAGTTGACTATTCCTTGACAGCTCTGACCATATAACTTCCTTTAGGTTTTCGAGCTTGGATGACTTGAACTTTAGCTCCAATTCATAACCAATCACATTAATTCCCCCTGACAAAATGAACAAGCTCACACAACAGTATACACCAAATGTTCAAAATATTCACTACGCATTATGAAAAGTCAGTGATAGATCTCTTATTTTGGGTACTAACATCATTCTAGGGAATAATAGGGGTGGAGGTGATAAGTTGGAAAAAGAATTTCGTGAATATCGTACTGGACAAGGTGTTCCTGTTTCAGGTTCCTATATATGTCAATCAGGCGAAAAATCAAGTTTAAATAAGAATGATACATTCCCACAATGCCCTATAAGTGGACAAGATACTTACTGGAAACATCAAAATGAAACGTAATTATAAAAAAACTTTGTCTCACCTGACAAAGTTTTTTTAATTAAAATTAAGCCATATCATTCCCATCCATAACTTCTTTAGCCCACATCAACGATTTTTTATATAAGTCATTATAATTTTCCTCATTTATCCCAAGTTCTTTTACCAATGATCCTACTTTATTCCACTCACCTTTTTTTGCAGCAAATACTAAATATCGAACAGGTGTCTAGGATGTCTCCAATCCTAATAAGTAATCTTTAATTTCTTT
>Ga0079224_100017091_pt1 | contig 10216 bp, 7 predicted proteins | sample Stecom2015_FD_80414 | JGI IMG/M metagenome (GOLD analysis project Ga0079224, IMG submission 80414) | Agricultural soil microbial communities from Utah to study Nitrogen management - Steer compost 2015 | ecosystem: Environmental > Terrestrial > Soil > Agricultural land | place: USA: Utah... | reverse complement strand
GTGGCCGGAGACGTGAACCGGCGCAATCGGATCGTAGATGACGTTAGCCCCGCGCTGGAACAATTTGTTAATCGTCCGGTAGACCATCTCCTCGTTGCCGGGAATGGCGTGCGCCGAAATAACAACGGTATCATCTGGCATGATGTCGAGATGCCGGTGCTGGCCGACTGCCAGCCGGCTCAGGACCGCTGACGGTTCGCCCTGCGTGCCGGTCACCATGATGACAATTTTGTGGGGCGGATAATTGTTGATCCGGTGCAGATCGACGAGCAGGTCGTCGTCAATGTCGAGAATGCCCATTTTGCGGGCCATCTTGACGTTTTCAGTCATGCTGTGGCCGGCGATTGCCAGTTTGCGCCCGTGCAGTTCAGCGTAGGAAGCTACCTGCTGAATCCGCGACAGGTGCGAGGCGAAGGTCGCCACCATGATGCGCCCGCGCGCTTCGCGGAATACAGTATCAAATGCGCCTGCTACCACACTCTCGGATGGCGTCCATCCGGGCTGGTCGGCGTTGGTACTGTCCGCCATGAGCAGCGCCACCCCCCGGCGCGAGAAATCGGCCAGTTTGGCGTAATCCGGCTTCTTGCCATCAACAGGCGTATTGTCGAATTTATAATCCCCGGTGTGTACGATGAGGCCGAAGGGCGTGTTGATGCCAAAGCCCACGCAGTCCGGGATGCTGTGGCTGACATGGAATGTTTCCACTTTGAACGGGCCAACTTTGAGTACGTCGCCTGCGTTAAAAACGTGGACTTCCGTTTTGTCTTTGACACGCGCATCCTGAAGCTTCACAGTCAGCAGGGCGGCAGTGAGCGGTGTGGCATAGATTGGGATACCGGGAAGCGATTCGATCACGTGGGCGACAGCGCCGGTATGATCTTCGTGACCGTGTGTATAAAGAATCCCGTGAATCTTAAGATCGTCGCGACCCAGCAGGTAGCGAAAATCGGGGATGATGTAATCGACCCCCAGCATGTCGTTCGTTGGGAACATAATGCCGGTGTCAATGATGATGGCATCATTCCCAAGTTCAACCACCATCATATTCTTGCCAATTTCCCCCAGTCCACCCAGGGGAACAATACGAAGTTCTGACTTTGCCATAACGGAAATTACCCGGCGCTATTCACATCGCCAGGGCTTGATCCTTTCGTAAATCTATCTTTACCAAGTCTGAAATAAGGGGAAATAAAAAATCTAAGGGATTAATTCAGCAGCATTATAGCATAGGAATGGTGAGCAAGTACAGTCAAACCTGGACAAGGTATCGCTGTTTCATCGCCTCATGGATGCTGTTGACCACGCGCAGCACCGCGTCCGGGTTATGCGAACCGGGTGTGCCGCCGGCTTCGACAAACGCATCACGCAGGATTTGCCCCCAGTTGCCGGTGCTGCGCAGCTTAGGATCGCTGACGAACTGCGCGATGGTCTTTGCAGTGTGGCCGCTGGGTGGGGCTAACATACGGTTGAGGCTGGTATAAACATCATCGATGTCGCGAGGGGTGATGTCCACGATTTCGGCCAGTGCGCGATGCAGATAACGCCGCTTCATTTCGTAAAATTCGGCCAGTGACATTTCCGTTCCGGCAGCAGTTTTCAGGATCATATCTGTGCCGTAGCGATCTCCCTGATCGTGCAGCTCGACAAATGTTTCGCGGTCAAGTGGGCCAAGCAGCGCCCACAGGGTCGGGTCATTCGCCATCGGTTCCAGATCGCAGCCGTAGCGGCGAAAGTAATGTTCGATGATGATATGGCTGAACGAAAAATCAGTCAGAACTGCCGCCATGCGCGAGACGCTGATGTGCGTGGGCATTCCGGTGCTTTCTACGGTGCAGATGCGCTGGCTGTTGGCGAGGTCAGGCCGGATGCGGCCTATCGGGTTGTGCATGGCCGAGACGGGCATTCCCGGCGTGTCGTCGTTGTACAGCAGGGCACGAGCCATGGCGTTCACACGTTCGGTACGCTGCAGGGTCGCGTACTTGTCCAGATCGCCCGGGTTAAAGTGCGGGCTGAGCGGCAGATCAAGATAACGTCCGGTCACGGTGGTACGGCGCAGATGTTCGCGGACGCACAGCAGTTCCGGGTCACAGGTTCCGTTGACAAAGGGGCCGCCTTTCAGCACGGTTGCATTGGCGAGGGCGGTGGCACTGCGCAGCATGGTATAAAACGTAAACAGGCCAAGCGCCTCTGAACGGCCAGCCAGATCGAGATGGATGTGGCAGCCCTGGATACGAAACATCTCGACATAGTGCGCATTCGTGGTGACATGATAACGCCGCCGGGCCTCCTCCAGACGTTGAGCCTGCTCAGGAAACTGGCTGTTGACATCCAGCATGAGATCAACGGCAGTCTGAACCTTCGGATCATCGCTCATCCTGAAGTCGGAGAGCGTCGGGTAGGCCGATAGAATGGCTGTGCGCAGGCCGGTATCCTCGCAGGCTGCTGCCAGCGCCGCCATCATGCCGGTCAGAGCTGAGCGTGTTTTCTGGTAGCCGATGCTGGGGGCGATATGCGCCTCGATCTGGTATTGGCAGGCTTCGCGGTCAAGGCGCGGGTAAATGCCAAGCCGCTGGGCGTGGTCATAATAGGCGCGGATGAAGTTTTGCATCTCGGTTTCAGAAGGCGAGTTGCCATCATGATGCACCAGCCCCAGTTCGAGTTCCGCCCCAAGCGGGCGCATTCGTTCGGTATGATCTGCGGTGGTGTGAATATTGGTGTGGTTAACTGCCGGGTTCAGATTGTAGGGTGTGATGCTATCGAGCAGCGATTTGCCGCTGCGATAACGCTGGCTAACCACACTGCCGAGGATGTAACGCTGTCCATTGGCTTTGGCTAAAAACACCTGGGCATCGCGTTCGTTCTGAGGTTCATAATAGACGCTGACCTGTGCGCCCACAACCTCGCTCAGACGATCCAGCGGGAGGATGTCGCCGGCATGGTTGAGGCTGAGGCGGCGGATTTCCTGATTGAACGCTTCCTTTTGCTGTTCGATTGTCTCCCACGGGAGGGCATCACTGAAAGCCGTCAGGGCTTCATTTGAGGGCAAGGGGCTTTCCATAAACAATAATCCTCCCACGCAGCGCGCACGTCATGACAAATTGTGTACGATAGACTGCGTTCTTACAAGCCAGAACCGGGCATTGTGTAGCGGTGGGCCTGTTTGACTGCTGGTAAATATTCGGGTTTGGCACTATATTTGTGTGTGCAAGATTATCCGATACATGCCTGCGAGAGTGGTTTATGTCCATCATCTGGCCGCTGCCCAAAATCGAGTTTCGTGAGTTAACCAGCATTAAAGAGACGCGCCGGACAGCATTACTGACGGGTGGGCCAGCGTGGGAGGCTGTGGGTTCGCTGCTGAATCTGCCGCTGGTGGTGCAGGCAGAGCCGCATAATGCCGATCATGCGCTTTTCAAGGAACTCGCGGATAATTTGCCACCTCAGGTTGAGGTGGTATATGGGGTTGGTGGCGGGCTGGCTTCGGATGCGGCCAAATACATTGGCAAGACCAGAAATCTGCCGACGATTGTGATCCCGACTGCCCTGAGCGTGGACGGTTTTTTCACGGCTCTGGTGGCCGTGCGCGAACGCGGCACAGTGCATTACGTCGAGACCGGCCCGTCGGATCAGATCATCATTGACTGGGAGGTGGTACGCAACGCACCGGCACACATTCGCGGCACGGGTATCGTTGAACTGCTGAGTATCGTGACCGGTCTGCTGGACTGGCGCTATGCGGCAGAACGCAATAAGAATACGCCTGAGACTCGGTATGTACCCTGGGCGGCCAGTCTAGCGGCGGGTATCGCGCAGCAGGCATTCAAGATCGCGCGTGGTGTTGGGGAAGGTAATGTCGAGGCGCTGCGCAATCTGCTCGACCTCATGTGCCTTGAAGTGCAGTTGACCAACCAGATGGGGCACAATCGCCCGCAGGAAGGCAGCGAACAATTCTTTGCCTATGCGGTAGAACCGCGCACGGCCAGCGGACGTGGTGTGCCCTATGCCGACCTGGTAGGGCCGGGCATTCTGATTGCAGCGGCGCTGCACGGGCAGGATGTTGGGCCGCTGCGGGACACTATCGCCTCAGCAGGCGTGCCGCTAAGCCGGCTGCGCCCGGACGTAATCGCAGATACGATCAACATGCTGCCGCGCTACGTGGTCGAACACAACCTGCCTTACACCATTCTCAACGATCTCGACCCGACTCCCTCCCGTGTGCAGGAACTGCTGGAAATCACGGGATTAGGCTCCGAAAATTCGCGGTAATTACCCGGGGAGTACGAAATAATAACATGATCGGATTTGGAACCGATGGCTGGCGCGCGGTTATCGCGGATACGTTTACTTTTGGCAATCTGCGGCTGATCGCGCAGGCTGTGGCAGACGCAGTCAACAAACAGCACGAGGGTACAGAGCCGCCGGCGGTTGTAGTGGGGTACGATACCCGATTTCTCTCGGATCGCTTTGCATCAGAAGCCGCCCGTGTGCTGGCGGGTAACGGGATCATCGCCTGGCTGACTCGCACGGATGCACCGACGCCCGCTATTTCCTACAACGTCAAGAAGTTAGGGGCTGACGCCGGGATTGTAATTACCGCCAGCCACAATCCGCCGCGTTACAACGGGTTCAAATTGAAAGCGCCCTATGGCGGCAGTGCGACGGCGGAGCAGTGCGCGCTGGTCGAAGATGAACTGATCGCCAACGAACGGCGGGCGCGCGGGCCGAATATGCTCGACTATGAAAAGGCTCTCGAAATGGGCCTGATCCGGCGGTTCGATCCCGGCTGGGAGTATTACCAGCATCTCAGCGAACTGGTCGATATTGACAAAATCTCCGAACGTGAACTGAATATCGTGGCTGACGCCATGTGGGGGGCCGGACGTGGCGCGTTCCCGACGATTCTCTCGCGTTCACGCTGCAAGGTGGCCGAGATTCGGGCGGTCCTGAACCCCGGCTTTGGCGGCATCCATCCCGAACCGATCATGCGTTACCTGAATGAGCTGGTGGCTGCTGTACAGCGTGTTCAGGCGGATGTGGGTCTGGCGACAGATGGGGATGCAGATCGCATCGGGGCGATTGATGCTCAGGGCAATTTTGTCGATCCGCACCACATCTTCGCGCTGGCGCTGCGGCATCTGGTCGAAAACAGAGGCCAGCGCGGGATGGTAGTGAAGACCGTTTCCACGACGTTCATGATTAACAAACTGTGCGAAAAATACGGGCTGCCGCTGCGGGAAACGCCGGTAGGCTTCAATCATATTGCCGACCTGATGATGCAGGAGGATGTGCTGATCGGCGGCGAGGAAAGCGGCGGCATCTCGATTCGCGGGCATATCCCCGAAGGTGATGGCATCCTTATGGGTCTGCTGCTGCTGGAAATCATGGCGCAGACACGCGCGCCTCTGCACGAAATCATCGCTGATTTGCAGGCTAATTTTGGCCCGGCCCATTATGGTCGCATCGATACCACGCTGGCAAAACAACTGCCCAAGCGCGAAATGGTTGAGCGTTTGTCACACAGCGCACCGGAAAGGCTCATCGGCGAGACGGTGGGCAAGATTGATACGATGGATGGCGTCAAGTATTACCTGGCCGATCATAGCTGGCTTTTGCTTCGGCCCAGTGGAACGGAACCGGTGCTGCGTATCTACGCTGAAGCGCGCACGCCGGAAGCTGTTCAGGGTTTGCTGAAGGAAGGCAGCGCGATGGGCGAGAAGCTGATCCGGTAGACATTCCTGTTGCTGATTAAGGAAGGGGCCGCGATAGAAGGCCCCTTCGATTTTGTTTCAGTCCTTGTTGCTGCGCGTCAGTTTGCGCAGCAGATCGAACCAGAAGGGCGCCCCCTGCGATAAAGCAATGGCGGTCAGCGCAATGCCGATAATCTTCAGGAGCCAGAGTTCGAGCCAGCCACCGGGATTATTCGGCGGCCAGAACTGCCACAGATTGCGCGGGTTGAGCCGGTCCGCGCTGAGAGCCAAGTCCTGATCGATCTCAGCGGTGACGGGTTGGATGACCCACCCGATGGGGAGGCGCAGTTCGAGCAGCGTTTCGAGTGTGGCCTGCGCTTCGTTGATCGCCTGCTGCACTTCCTCGACAGTGCCCTGCCCCTGTGCCGGGTCGGTGCGGTCTTCGACGTTCTCCATAATCTGCGGCGCAGACGCAGCGGCAGTAACAGCGACGGTCGTGCGCAGGGCGGGGTCCTCCCACAATACGCGGGCGAGAAATAACGCATCGACATTGAGCAGCAGGGCCAGCAGCAGGCTGATGATGATGGAGATGCGCTGCATTTCCTGTACGTATTTGTTGGTCGCCCGCTGCATACTGCCATCGAACCATTCGCCGATTTTGGCGCGGGCCTGATTGATGTTGCTGGCGGTGCTGAGTATCGCCATGAGCGCGGTTTCAAGATACTTGTCCTTGATCTGGCGAACACCGAGCAGCAGCGGGATCAGGTCGCTGTTTTCGGCTTTCAGCTTGTCAAGCGCAGCATCGACCAGGTTAAGCGCAACCAGCATTTTGTGTTTGGTTTCCGGGTCAGCCAGATTGGCGATGAGATCGCGCAGTTTGTCGAGGCCGGTTCCTGAAAGCTGGATTTCGCGCAGAAGCTGGCGAAACAGCGATTTTTCGACACTCGGCTCCATTTCGTTGATTACTTTTTCCAGCGCCTCGTACAGCTTGCTGCCGGCGCGCTCCGTAAGCACATCCACCAGAACATCGACAAAGGCGTCGGTGGGGATGTAATCGGTTCTGGCTTTCTGTTTTTCGGTCATGCGCCGGGCGATCTCTTCCGTCAGGCGCGCATCTTCGTCCGCATCGGTCAGGATAAAATCGGAGATTTCCGCATCGACCATGCGGATGAGCGGGTGGGTCATGATCTTGGCCCGGATCACCGGGTCACTCAGCATGATATCAAGCTGTTCCTTAAGCCGCCTCGCCCTCAGATTGAGGATGCTCACGACGACATTGTTGATTTGCGTCACCAGAATGCTGAGCAGGCTGAAGACAAAGATCAACCCGATAGCCACCTCGATAATTGCGGAATTCAGCATAGCGGCTCCTGTTGCAGTGCTTTGCAGACTGTTTCCCATTATAGTCAACCCGCCGTATTTGCGCTGTAAAGCAGCGCGACTGGTTCTAATGTTGCGATGAATGTGTGCTATAATCGGCGCGATTCATTCTGTTCAGCACAAGCCAGAAGGAGACAGGGTAAGAATGTCTTTTGATAAGATCGTTGTGCCGGAAGGTGGCGAAAGAATTCGGGCGACCAACGGTGTACTGAACGTGCCCGATAATCCTATCCTGTTGTTTATCGAAGGGGACGGCATCGGCTACGACATTATGACTGCCAGCAAGCGCATCTGGGACGCGGCGGTCGAAAAGGCTTATGGCGGGAATCGCAAGATTGCGTGGATGGAGATTTATGCGGGCGAGAAGGCGGCCAAGGTCTATGACGGCAACTACATGCCAGAAGAGACATTCGATGCCCTGCGCGAATTCCTGATTGGTATCAAGGGGCCGCTGACCACGCCGGTTGGCGGTGGTTTTCGCAGCCTGAACGTGACGCTGCGGCAGGTGCTTGATCTCTACAGCTGTATTCGTCCGGTACGCTGGTATCGCGGTGTCCCCAGCCCGCTCAAGCATCCTGAAGAGGTCGATGTGGTCATCTTCCGCGAGAATACGGAAGATATCTATGCCGGTATCGAGTTTGAAGCCGGAACGCCGGAAAATGAAAAACTGGCAAAGTTTCTGCGCGAAGAGATGGGCGCGACCAGCTTCTTCGAGGGTGCCGGCCTCGGCATCAAACCGATCAGCGCGTTCGGCAGCAAGCGTCTGGTTCGGGCGGCCATCAAATATGCGATTGAACGCGGGCGAAAAAGTGTCACCTTTGTACATAAGGGGAACATTCAGAAGTTCACTGAAGGCGCGTTCATGAAATGGGGCTATGAAGTGGGCCGCGAGGAATTCCCCGATCAGACGATTAGCTGGGATGAGGTGGCCGAAAAGCACGGCGGCAAAGTGCCGGAGGGGAAGATTCTGCTGCAAGACACCATTGCCGACATCATGTTCCAGAAAATGCTGCTGCGCCCCAGCGAGTTCGATGTGATCGCCACGACCAACCTGAACGGCGATTACCTGAGCGATGCAGTTGCGGCGGAAGTCGGCGGTGTCGGGATTGCGCCGGGGGCAAATGTGGGCGATGTGGTCGCGCTGTTCGAGGCGACACACGGGACGGCGCCCAAATACACCAATCTGGACAAGGTGAATCCCGGTTCGCTGCTGTTCAGCGGTGTGATGATGCTGGAGCATATCGGCTGGAATGAAGCGGCAGCGCTGATTACCAAAGCTTACGAAAAGACGCTGGATCAGAAGGTTGTAACCTACGATTTTGCCCGCCAGATGGAAGGGGCGAAAGAGGTTCCCACCAGCGTGTTTGCGACAACTGTGATCGAGAATATGAACTAACTCAATCTCGGATCAACAGCAGGTTAAATGACGAAATCGAAGAAGGACACAGATGTGTCCTTTTTTGATCGGGCGGCGTCTGCATACAGAATTCATAATTTTTTGGAAATTCGTATAGCCCTCGTGCTATATAATAAACTGAACGTATGAGCCAAGTTTAGGAATAACCGGACGGCGGCCAATCACAATGATTTCTTCCAATGGAAAAGGGAACAAACGGGTTCTGATCGTCGATGATGAGGACCTGACACGAATTCTGTTAAGCCAGGTGCTGGAGCGCGCGCAAATTGGCCCGGTCGAGGTGTTAATGGCCGAAGATGGCGAAGAGGCTGTTGAGGTCGCTCGCCGGACACGACCTGATCTGATCCTGCTTGATCTGCTGCTGCCAAAGATGAACGGTTACGACGCCTGTCGTCAGTTGCGTTCGATACCTGACTACAATCCGTATATCATTATTCTGACTGCGCGGGGTCACAATACCGACCGCCTGCAAGCGAAAGAGTGTGGGGCGAACGACTTCATGACTAAACCGTTCAATCCATCAGGATTGCTCGCCCATCTGAATGCTCTGTGGAAGAGCCGTTAGTAGCCACATTATCTCGCATCTATGAAGTCAGACTACCAATGGCAATCAATGAACTGCGAATTTCGGTGAATAGTAGTATGTTTTCCCTGCTCTTGCCGGAAGCAACGCTTCAAGCGGTTGTTGAACCGCTTGAGGAACTTCTGGGTCTGCAAGGGATGATTTTTATAGACGATGCGCAAGGTGACATCCGCTATGGACACAGCCAGTGCGAACACCCCGCTGCATCGTCGCCCATCATGGTCGATGGAGATGCCATCGGCATCGTCGGCATTTGTTCGCCAGATGATAACCCCTATTTTGAGCAGGTTGCAGCTTATCTGGCGCAGTTACTGGGGATGCTGGCTGTCGAAGCCAGCCGGCGGCGCAGGTTGGCCGACGAGGTGCTGGAGCGGTATGACGAACTGAACCTGATCTATGATCTGGCGACGTTGATCGCCCGGCATAATATGTCCCTGTACGACATTATGCGGGCCGTGCTCGAAGAAACCAACCGGATACTGCGCGCAGAGTCCGGGGTTATCTATATCTACGATGATGCACATGCTGAACTGATACCGGTCAGTCACTTTGGACGCCGCAGCGACGAACAGTTCTGGCAGGGACACACCCGCGAGCTTGCCCTGAGCACCCTGCACGCTTACGATACCACGCAGCTTTCGGAAGGGGGGCGCGTCATCTGCGCGCCGCTGCGCTATGATACGGAGCTTCTGGGCGCGCTGGTTCTGATGCACGAGGGATCAGGGCGTGTTTTTAATGCGAATGATGTCAACCTGCTCACAACGCTGGCCTACAATACGGCGCTTTTCATTCGCGCAGCGCACCTGTTTGATTCGCTCAATCAGAGAAATCGTGAGCTGGAAGCGACCCTGGCAGAACTGCAATCCACCCGTGACGAATTGAGCCGGGCGGAACGGCTGAGCATCATCGGCCAGATTGTCGGCGGCCTGGTGCATGACATGCGCACACCTTTGAACGTGGTGATGGGATATGCAGGTCTGTTGCAGGAAGGTGGCCTGACGGAAGCTGAAGTCTCGGAGTATGCGACTCAGATCATTACCTTTGTCAACACATTTTCGTCGATGGCGCAGGAAATTCTGGACTATGCCCGTGATGACGAGCGCATAGAACGGAAGGAAGAAGACCTCGACGAGTACATGCAGTTTGTCG
>Ga0079224_100017090_pt1 | contig 10217 bp, 8 predicted proteins | sample Stecom2015_FD_80414 | JGI IMG/M metagenome (GOLD analysis project Ga0079224, IMG submission 80414) | Agricultural soil microbial communities from Utah to study Nitrogen management - Steer compost 2015 | ecosystem: Environmental > Terrestrial > Soil > Agricultural land | place: USA: Utah... | reverse complement strand
TCAAACAATTCTAATAAATCTAATTTTATCTCTCTTTTAGCCGATGGTGGCTCCTTCTTAAATTTTGGTCAAGCTCTTAAAGCTAAGTTTTCTCAAAAAGGACATCTATTTCAATTAGGAGCACATCATAGATATACAAAAAACAATTTTCCAATTTTAAATTATGAGGAAATGGGACTATCGAGCAAGTATAGAGAAAATGCTCGTCAACAGTCGTACGGAGCTCAATTAGATTACGCCTATTTTTTTCCTAAATACCATAAAATTCACGTTTCAGCTTGGTGTGGATTTACATTCAGACAAGTTCCAGCTCCTATTTATATTTCAGAAACACATGCATACCAAAAAGATAGATTTATTCGATCTTTAATAGGTTATGAATTCGAAAAAGGCAAACATAATTTAAAAATTAGACAAGCCTTTTTTGCGGAAGATTTACAATTTAAGGACGATAACCAGCCTCTATCTTATATGTCTTTTATAAATTGGATTTCGGATATTCAATACAACTTTAACATCAACAAAAAATCAAGAATATTTTTATCGGCTCAATATTCATATCAACTCGGAAAAAATACTACGTATTTTAATATAGAACATTCCATTTATTCTACCCTTTCTTATACATACAATGCATCTAAAATAGACTTTAGGATACTTATCAAACCTCAATATTTATCAAACAAATATTTCAACCTGTCACCTCAAATTTATACTAAGTTTAAAACAAAATATTTAGAGTTAGCGCTCCAAACCGGACGAATTTTTAGAACTCCAAGTATGAACGATAGATTCTGGAGTAATGGTGGTAATCCTAATTTATTACCAGAAGATGGAATTAGTGCCGACATTAATATTTTCAGCAAATACAAAAATACTTCTTTAAGCACTACACCCTATTTTAACTACTTGAAAAATAGAATTATATGGACTCCCGAAACTGTATTTTGGACTCCACAAAATGTAGATAATACAATTGGGGCAGGTGTTGAAGTAAAATTTAGTCAAGCATTTTATTTCAAAACTCAACATAAACTTGAGTTCCAAATAAATTACACCTATACCTATTCTAAATTAATTAGACCCTCACAAACTAGCATTAATGGGAGAAAATTAATTTATACTCCAGAACATTTAGGAGGAGTTTTATTTGCATATAGCTGGAAAAACCTGAGCATTAGTTATCACCAACGACTAACTTCAAAACGATTTACGACATTCGATAATAAGGAATTTTTACCTCTATATACTACAGCTGATTTTGCAGCAAACTATACCTTAAAATACAAAAAATCAGAGATTAATTTCTTCGGAAATATTCAAAATATCTTTAATAAATACTACGAAGTAGTAGCGCTACGTCCTATGCCGGGCATACATTTTCAATTAGGTATTAACTTTATAATCAATATACAAAAATGAGAAAATTACTTACTACACTAGGTTTAATTCTATCCCCAACTTTATTTTCACAAGTCGCTATCGATTTCGAAGATATTAGCATTGCTCCTAATTCATTCATTAACGATTCAACCTTTCAAATTCAAGGAGTTACTTTTAGCAATTTCAACGACACAACCGGTGGATATTTCTATTGGGAAGGCTTTGCTCTATCCAACCAAAATGATAGTACTACGGCTGGGTGGGGAAATCAATACAGCTCTTACGCTGGTTCTGGAGCAAATGGATCTGAAAACTTTTTACTTCACTATTATAACGGATATATAACCTTAAGTCAACCTTCTTTTGTAAGCTTTGAAGTAACCAACAACACCTATGCAGCAATCGAAATGAGGGACGGAAGTGCTTTCTCTAAAAAATTTGGAGGGGCAACTGGCGATGATCCAGATTACTTTAAAGTTATTGTTTATGGATATTTGCAAAATACTTTGGTAGATTCAACTGAATTTTACTTAGCTGATTTTAGATTTAGTGATAACTCTCAAGATTATATCTTGAACACTTGGGAACTAGTTCAACTTAATACTTATTGCGATTCTATTACGTTCAAATATGAATCTACTGATGTTGGAATGTTTGGAATCAATACCCCTCAATATTTCTGTTTAGATAACTTTATAGCTCCAGTTTTTAGTACTGAAAAATTAGACAATTTTACCCTTACTGTTTATCCGAATCCTAGTTCTGAAAACATACAAATTAAAGGTATGGAAGGCGGAAACTTGACTCTATTAAACTTAAGTGGACAAACTTTATTTACTCAAAAAAATGTAAGTGAAAATCAAATTGTAAATATTTCTCACTTAAGTCCTGGAGTTTATATACTAAATATGGTAAAAAATAATGTTTCTAAACAAGTAAAAATCATCAAGCAATGAGAAATAGTATATTAATCCATTTATTCTATTTTCTTCCTATACTGGTTTGGTCGCAATTCCATGGACTTCCAGGTGCAGCTGGGAGTAATGCCATTCATAAAGATAGTTCAATTATTAAAGGATGGGCAAGTTCGAGTATTATCGAAAGAGGATACATGCAAATCAATAATCATTCACTGGGGTTTGCAAGTGTTGGAAACGAGCAATCGGCCATAGGACCAGCAGATGGAAACGTAGTTAGTTTGGGAGATTCTGGAGTTATTACATTGCAGTTTTCTCACCCAATTGTAGATGGAAATGGCTACGATTTTGTGGTCTTCGAAAATAGCTTTTTAGATAATTACGTAGAACTAGCTTTTGTTGAAATCAGTTCTGATGGAACTAACTTTTTTAGATTTCCTTCTATCTGTAATTTTGACACTACTGTACAATTAGGCAATGGAGATTTTTCTGACATTACAAAAATCAACAATCTTGCAGGCAAATATCGTGCACCATACGGAACACCTTTCGACATTAGTGACGTAAACGATAACCCACTTCTGGATAAAAATAATATTACACATATTCGTTTGGTTGACGTAATTGGCTCTATAGACCCACTACTGGGCAGTAGAGATAGCGAAGGAAAAATTATTAATGACCCGTTCCCTACACCTTTCAATTCATCTGGATTCGACTTAGATGCGGTTGGGGTCATTAATTATGCGATAGGGTTTGGGTTAGATTCAGATTCCCTTAATGCAATCAAATTTTATCCCAATCCAACTAAAAGCTATCTTTATGTTGAAAATATAAATCTGGGTTCAAAAATCGACTTATTTAATTTAAGCGGAAAGCTAATTATAAGCGAAAAAGTTACTGATAAGAATTTCTCAATTAATCTCGAGAATTTAGCCCAAGGCATCTATATACTAAAAGCTGAAAATCTATGTTCAAAAATTATAAAACTGTAGTAATATCATTCTTTGTTGTTCTGTTTGCTATTTCTTGTAAAAAAGATGAAGCTAAGCCAGAAACTCCAGAGACTAAATCTGGAGGTGCTGTTATTATTTGTGAAGGTTTATTTGGTAATGCAAATAGTAGAATAGACTATTATAACAACGAAACTGAAACACTCGAGACTAATGTATTCTTTAAAGCAAACAATAGAGTTTTAGGAGATGTTGGTCAATTTGCTATTGAGTTTAATAACGAAATTTTTGTAGTTGTAAATAATTCGGGTAAGATTGAAAGAATTAATAAGACTAATTTTAAATCTATTACTATTATTCAAAACTTACAAAGTCCAAGAATTATATTGCCACTTAGCAACAAGCTATACATTAGCGACTTATACGCAAACAAAATTCATATAATCGCCTATCCTTCATTAACTTATAGTAATAGCATTGCCTTAAATGGTTGGGTAGAAGAAATGGTAGAAATCGACAATTTCGTATATTCTTCGAACAACAACAAACCATATATATACGTAATTAATAAATCAACAGATATTATAGTCGATAGTATTGCAACAAATGAGGCGCCAGGTTCAATTGCACTTGATAAAAACAATAAAATTTGGGCATTAACAGGAACTACAGGAGGAAGTGTTTCACTTCTAAAAGTTAATCCACAAAGCAAAACGGTAGAAGCAAATTATGCGGCAAATGTAAATGGGGCAATGAAACTTCGTATTAATAAAGCTAAAGATCATTTATACTTTTTATCAGGTTCCAAAGTGTTTCATATGGGAATAAATGATGCCAGTCCATCTGTTTTTGTAGAACAAAACAATGCAAATTGGTACGGATTAAAAGAAGAACCAAGCACTGGCAATATTTGGATATGCAATGCAAAAAGTTTCGTAGAAAATGGAGAGATTCAAGTTTTCACACCCAATGCTCAGTTACTTAAAACAATAGAAACTGGAATTAATCCGAACGATATCGTATTTTTACAATAAAATACTTTATATGAAAAATGCTTTAATCCTTGCTCTATTTATTCCATTCTCCTTATTTGCTCAAAAAGAAATTGCGGTAGAATTAATTCAAGAACAAATTGATGAAAGTGAGCTTGTGAAAATCACAAGTGTTAAGATTAAATCAGAACATATAATTGTTGTAAAATTCAGTTATATAGGAACAAAAAAAGACGAAATAAAAGCGAGTTGGAGCGGTGCAATGCTAAGAAGTTTACCTCCAATTGCTCATATAAATTTATACCATATTACTATTTCAGACACCCAGAAGAGAGTAAATCGTAAGATTAAATTAAATCTATATGAGATTTACAAAAATCAGCTAGATTATGGAGTTAAAATAGTCTTGAATGGAAATATGGAACAAATTTTCTTAAAAGGAGCTTTAAAAGTTGAGCCTAATTAGCAGGTGGCGCCACAGGTTCTTTAATAAGTTCCATTAAGCGCAACGAAATATTTGCCATTACTATTTTCATATTCGCATTCCTATCAACATAGTAAAGTGATTTTTCTAGCATATTTCTAATCTCATTTGCATTAGACGCATTAATAAATTTACTAAATTTAGGAATGAATGAGCGTTCAGCCGAGGTCATTCTATTCAACTCTGGCATTTGGTGTGCACTTATTAAAGACTCACGAATAAGGTGTAAACAATAAGCCAAGAAAGTCTTTTGTTTATCGCGGCTCATGGTATGGAAATTATCAGCGAATTTTAATAATGCTGGCACATCGGTTCTATAAGCAGCCAACATCCATTCGCGGAATAAATTTACAGATTCCGAATTATCTTCTTCATTAATAAGCCACTGAGCTAGATTATAATTTCCGTTTGCAATATTAACAATTTCAGTAGCGCGTTGAATATCAACACCATGTTTTTGAGTAAGTGCTTCAAGCATTTCCCAATCTTCAATTTTATCTAATTTAACTAATTGAGTTCTAGATAAAATAGTATTTAAAATATCAGATGGAGAATTAGAAACAAGTAAGAATAAAGTCTGAGCAGGTGGTTCTTCTAAAATCTTAAGCAATTTAGGAACGGCAGAATGGAAGAATAATTCAGGCAACCAAACTAAAACCACATTATAATTAGCTTCATAAGGTTTATATTGAAGGTCGCGGTGAATTTCAGAAACCGATTCCACATTAATTATGGGTTTCTTATCTTCCTTACCTAAATACTGAACCCAATCAGAGATACTTAAATAGGGATTTTCGAAGAAAGCATCCTTAAAATCAGCGAATTGGTCTTTATACGTACTAACTTTTTCAGTTTTATTAGCTGTAATAGGAAATACGATTTTAAGGTCGGGATGTGCTAATTGAGAAACTTTTCGACAAGCTTCACACACACCACAACTATCTGATTCTTGCGGACTTTTACAAAACAGGTATTGAGTATAAGCCAAGGCAAGAGGCAAGTTTCCTCCCCCTTCCATACTCACAAACAACTGAGCATGAGGAATTCTATTTTCGGCAATAGCCTGAATAAGTTTCGTTTTTAATTTGGCATTTCCTGGAATGTCATTAAACCTCATGTTGATAAATGCTTTTTAAGTATAAAATACTGTTTATTAATTTTGTCAAAATTAGTCACAACATTTTAGTTTCTATGCAAACCATCGATAAATTTTCTTTTTCTGGACAAAAAGCCTTGATACGTGTGGATTTCAACGTACCTTTAAATGCTGAATTTCAAATTACCGATAGCACTCGTATTATTGAGGCGCTTCCAACTATCCAAAAAATATTAAAAGATGGTGGTTCAGTAATCTTAATGTCGCATTTAGGTCGTCCAAAAGAAGGTCCAGCAGAAAAGTATTCTTTAAAACATTTAATTTCTTTTTTAAGTGAAAAGCTAGGAACTGAAGTGAAATTTGCTCCAGATTGTATTGGTTCAGAAGCACAAGAATTAGCTTCAAATTTAAAATCTGGGGAAGTTTTATTACTCGAAAATCTTCGTTTCTATAAAGAAGAAGAAAAAGGTGATCCCGCATTTGCGGAGAAACTTTCAAAACTAGGTGATATTTATGTGAATGATGCCTTTGGAACAGCACATCGTGCTCATGCAAGTACAGCTGTTATTGCGCAATTCTTCCCAAATAAATCTAGTTTTGGATATTTAATGGCCCGCGAAATTGAGAATATCTCAAAAGCTATTGAAAGTCCTGAAAGACCTTCAGCAGCCATAATGGGTGGAGCTAAAATAAGCGATAAACTGGCTTTAGTAAAGAATTTAATCGGTAAAGTTGACCGTATATTTATAGGAGGCGGTATGGCCTTTACTTTTATTAAAGCTCAAGGAGGAAAAATTGGTAACTCTCTTTGTGAAGAAGATATGCTTGAAACTTGTGCTCAATTATTAAAAGAATCAAGTGCAAAAGGTACAGAATTTGTTTTACCAGTTGATGCTGTAATTAATAATGCCTTTGCAAACGAAGGTGATATTAAAACCAGCTCAATTAATGAAATACCTGATGGTTTTATGGGTCTAGACATTGGTCCTGAATCTGTAAAACTTTTTGATTCTAAAATTCAAGACACCAAAACTATTCTATGGAATGGACCTATGGGGGTTTTTGAAATGAGTTCGTTTGAAAATGGAACTAAAGAAGTTGCTTTATCAATTGCAAAAGCTACATCAAACGGAACATTCTCATTAGTTGGTGGAGGTGATAGCGTTGCCGCTGTTAATAAATTTAACCTAAAAGATAAAGTAAGTTACGTTAGTACCGGCGGTGGTGCAATGTTAGAATATATTGAAGGTAAGATTTTACCAGGAATTAAAGCGGTTAACGAAGCTAATTAATGGATCCAAGAAGAGAAGCATTTTCAAAAGTATTTGCCAAGTACGTACCAGAATCTGCCATTTCTTGGTGTGTCGATTTAATATTCGAACACGCTATTCAACTTAAAATTACCCGAGCTCGTCAATCTAAGCTCGGCGATTATAGACATCCATATGGGGGTAAAGGTCATCGTATTACTATAAACCATGACCTTAACCCCTATCATTTTTTAGTAGTCTACGCTCATGAAATTGCCCACTTAATTTGTTGGAATCAGTTTAAAAACAGAGTGGCCCCTCATGGAAAAGAATGGCAAACTATTTTTTCTCATCTACTAAAACAACTTATCCATTTAAACTGTTTTCCACCCGAAATTTCTTCTTATTTAAATAAACGTGGATTTCAACAAGCAGCATCGAGTTGTGCAGACCCAGAATTACTTGAATTGCTAAGAAAATACAATAAAAGCAGCGATATCATAACGCTCAATGAAATTCCGCACAATTCTTTATTTATCATTAGAAACGGTAGAGTTTTCAAAAAGGGCCCAGCTCAAAGGACTCGATACAAATGCTTAGAAATGACTACGAATCAGGCATATCTAATACACGGAAGCGCCGAAGTTAAACCTTACGAAAGTAAACTATAATATCGTTTGCAGTTTCCAAAAAACTGCCTTAAATTGCGTGCAGTATCAAAATTTTATTCCCTTTACTAATGAAACGAACCCTACTAATTCACGTTGCGTTATTATTTGTTCCTACAATAATATTTTCGCAAAATTCACGTCAAAAAGAAATAGTTAGCGCCCAAAACACCGAAATTATTTATTCCTCTGCAAATAGGGCTGGAAGTAAAGATATTTTTGTGCCTTCAGAAAAATACCCAAGAGGATTTGAAAAAGAAACTATTTTTTTAGAGCAATATCAACCCGGTGGGCCATTAGATATATTTCATTATCAATCTGAAGATATAGATAAGCGTGATCAGTTTTCTAAGCATTTCAAAACTGAAGATGGTAAATATGTTGCACTTATTACGTCAGGTCCTCAACACTATTTAAAAAATGGTCTTTGGAATACAATTCTAAATAAAATAACTCCTGTTAATTTACCTTCGTTCCCATATGGTAATGAGTATAATACTCATCATACTTATTATGGAACGAGTGCTTCGAATTTGGTAAAAATTACAGAGAATGGACAAGATATACTCATCTTTAGTCAACCCAAATTTGAATTCATAGATGCACAAAACAACACTCTTAAAACGCTTGAATTCAATAACTTTTCTAATGTAAGTGTTTCTGGAGAACATTTGACTTATTCTAATATTAGTCCGGGTATTGATCTAGTTTTAGACCAAAATGCTGCTGGATTTAAATATAGTTTTAAAATAAATAGTTTAAACGCTCTACAAAATATACCAGATGGCGCAGTTTCATTACGTATAGTTGACCATTTCAATGTAGGAGCAGGTATGAGTCCGGTTACTACAGAGAACAATGGATATATAGAATTTCAAAATGGATCACATAAAATTAAAATAAAGCAATTTAGTTTATATGATTCAAAACCAATGCCAGATTTAAGTAGCGCTAAAAACATTCGCTTTAGTAATGGCAATTTGAGTTATGAAATTGAATTAGAATGGCTTACCAACACTGCTCGTTCATTCCCAATCATAATAGACCCAACTATTACTTATACACCTAATAATTCGATTTATTGGACAGGAACCGTAGATGATGATTCAGGATGTGATTTCTCTACAGATAATGATTCTGATGAGAATATTCGTGTAGGATTTGATGATGGAACTTTTGATAATGACTATTACAGTGGTTATGCTCAATTTAACATTTCATCTCTTCCTACCAATGCTTGTATATCAGCATCTTATTCAAGATTTTATCAGTACAATTTCAGAAACCCTGAGTCTGGAAATAAATGTTGGGGTAATGACGACCAACTAAGTTTCTTTTATGGAACTACGAATCCATTAAATATTAATCTGGTTGCATCTTCATGTGATGCTATTAATACTGCTATAGCTTCAGGACCAGCATTTGCATTGTACAATGTTTTTAGTGGATATACACTTGGTACAGCAAATGGCTGGAAAGCATTCCCTCCTAGTTTAAATGCCTCAATTACGAGCATACTAGGGTCACAAACTATTTATAATGTAGTTTTAGATCAAACGGGGACTCACTCTGATCCTGGATCACAAATTTGTTGTTTCTGTACTCCAGACAACGATGATTGGTTAGACTTTAGAGGTTGGGCAAGTGGAGACAGACCTCAATTAATTATTACATACGAAACTCCATATAGCACTTCAGGCGCAACAGCAAACATTAGTAATAACAATGTTTGTCCAGGTACCGCAATTACCTTATCAATCACTGGTGGAACTAAAGGTTCTGATGGGGCTTGGAGATGGTATGCTGGTAGTTGTGGTGGAGCTTTAGTTGGAACTAGTACTGCTGCGAATGGAGCATTAAATATTACTGCACCTACCACAACAACTACTTACTACGTAAGAGGAGAAGGTGCTTGTGGAAATACATCGTGTATTTCTGTAACTTTAACTGTACTACCTATCAGTACAGCTGCAACCTCAATTATAAGCACTGTTGATACTGTTTGTATAGGTTCAAGTACCACTTTATCTGTAAATGGTGGTTCATTAGGATCTGGAGCAAATTGGCAATGGTACTCAAGTTCATGCGGTGGAACAGCTGCAGGAACAGGTTCGGCAATTTTAGTTTCTCCAACCACAACAACTACATATTTTGTAAGAGCAATCGGAACTTGTAACACTACTGCCTGTATAAACAAAACTATTTATGTAAGCACTCCATCGGTTGGAGGTTCTTTAAGTGCGTCCACTTTATCTCCTTGTGCGGGACTTAACTTCTCAGTTTCATTAACTGGAAATTCAGGCTCTGCATTGTACGGGGAAAGAGATTTTAATGGTGGAGGATACTCTAATATTGGAAATCCAGGAGTGACTACTTTAAATGAAACTGGACTCGCTGCAGGAACCTATACCTAGAGAGCTTTCAGTAGAAATGGCACCAGTGCAGGATGGTACGCACATACAGTTACTGTAGAC
>Ga0079224_100017087_pt1 | contig 10217 bp, 10 predicted proteins | sample Stecom2015_FD_80414 | JGI IMG/M metagenome (GOLD analysis project Ga0079224, IMG submission 80414) | Agricultural soil microbial communities from Utah to study Nitrogen management - Steer compost 2015 | ecosystem: Environmental > Terrestrial > Soil > Agricultural land | place: USA: Utah... | reverse complement strand
TCGTCCTCGTCGTCGCTGGACCAGCCTTCAGGCTCCTCGGCGTGCTCCAGGTCGAGCTCATGCCACGTATCGAGGTCGATCTCTTCGATGTCCCCGTTCTCGTACTGCAATTCGACGATCTCTTCGTCCGGATCGACCGATAGCACCTGAAAGATCTCGTTCTCCTCGAGATCCTGGTACCACTTGCCTTGAACCGGGTCGTAATCTCTGCCCACGCAACACCTCGACGACGGGATTACCGGTGCTCGACCGGTTCGCGGAATATTAGGGTGTCGTATCGCACCAGGCAACAGAATCGGAGATGACGCGCAGGGGTCGAGAGCGGCCTCTTTCCGGCGTGGGCTGGTGGTGCTACGACGCCTTGTTTAAGCTACGTGGAATCCGGTGCGACGGATCGAAGCCCGGCCCATAAGTCACAGCAACATCAGCACTCATTGCATTCATTGTTCGCTTCTCGATCGATCGACGCGGAAAGCCGCTGGTCCGCCGGCGCTGTGCCGCAGGTGGAGCGCGCAAGACAAAGTGCGTCCGACTAGCCGACGCGCCACCCGGTCATAGTTGTGTCATCGTCAATCGAGAACATGTCGCCCAACGATCAGACTCATTCGGCCTCGCCGCTCCTTCGGGCGCGGCGCGTCGTGATCAAGGTCGGATCGGCCCTATTGGTCGATGCGCGCAATGCTCGATTGAACCGTGCTTGGCTCGAGACGCTCGCGGCCGACATCGCAAGGCTGCACGCTCGCGGTTGCGAGGTATTGCTCGTTTCCTCCGGTGCGATCGCGCTCGGACGGCGCTCGATCGGGCTGCCGGCGGGGCGCCTCAAGCTCGAGGAGAGCCAGGCGGCGGCGGCGGGCGGGCAGATCCGGCTCGCACACGCTTGGAAAGAAGTGCTGGAGCAGCACGGGGTGAACGTCGCGCAGATTCTGCTTACGTTCGCCGACACGGAGGAGCGTCGCCGCTACTTGAACGCGCGTAGCACGATCAACACCCTTCTCAAGCTTGGCGCGGTGCCGGTCATCAACGAGAACGACACGGTCGCAACTGCGGAAATTCGCTACGGCGACAATGACCGTCTGGCAGCGCGTGTTGCGCAAATGGTCAGTGCGGACAGCCTGATTTTGCTCTCCGACGTGGACGGGCTTTACACCGCCGATCCGACGCGGAATCCGCAAGCGGAGCTCATTGCCGAAATCCGGGCCATCACGCCGGAGATCGAAAGAATGGGCACAGGGTCGGCCTCCGACGTCGGCTCGGGCGGCATGGCGACCAAGATCGCGGCGGCGAAGATCGCCGTTTCGGCCGGTTGTCACATGTGCATCGCCCTTGGACGAGAAATGCATCCGCTTCGCCGGATCGAGCAAGGCGCGCGTTGCAGCTGGTTCTTTCCCACCGCAAATCCGATCACCGTTCGCAAGCAATGGATCGCAGGGGCGTTGAAACCCGCTGGCGCGGTCGTAGTGGATGCCGGCGCCGTCCGAGCGCTGCGTGCCGGTAAGAGTTTGCTGCCTGCTGGCGTCGTCGGCGTGGACGGACAATTTCAGCGCGGCGATGCGCTCGTCGTGCGAGACGAGCAGGGCAACGAAATCGCGCGGGGACTGTCCGCGTATTCGAGCGCGGATGCGGAGCGCCTCAAGGGACGGCAATCGCACGAGATAGAAGCGCTGCTCGGTCATCGGGGCCGCGATGAGCTCATTCATCGCGACGATCTCGTCTTGACCGCGCACGAGTAATCGCGTGCAAACGGTCGGCTCGCGCAGCGCAGATCGAGCAGATGATGCGCGGGCGAAATCGGACTTAGCGGCGATTGACCGGAATGTCGAAGTAGCGCGACGCGGGCGGATCGCTCGCCGGATAGGTGTCCTGGAGTGCCTTGTCGATGGCCGGCTCCTTCTTGGCTTGAGGGTGAGCGATCGACCAGCGCCGGTTCAGTTTGCGAATCGCAGGGAGTGCGATCAGCGTGAGTGCGCCGACCGCGGCGAGCACGCCGAGCATTGTTGGATATGAACGTCGTTCGAGGGCCTCGGGTCCGCGCATACGCAAATCCTCCTGAATATTCCTCCTAACGCACTGCGGCGGCTAAGAGTTGCGTATCGCCGAGGCTCTACTAGCGTCGCACGCGTCGCTTGCTAGAATCGGCCGCATGAACGCCATTACCGCCGAAATCGCGAACATCGCGGAAACCATGAATTCCCTGGGGCGCGAGGCCGTTGCTGCGGCTCGTGTCCTGGCACGCGCCTCGACGCAGACCAAGAACGACGCGCTGAAAGCCGCGGCCGCTGCGATTCGGGAGCGCCGCAGCGCCATCCTCGAAGCCAATCGTCTCGATGTCGAGGATGCGAAGGGCCGCAACCGCTCGGGTGCGCTCGTCGATCGGTTGATGCTGGACGACAAGCGCATCGAAGCGATGGCTAAAGGCATCGAGGAGATCATCGCGTTGGACGATCCCGTGGGCGGCGTGATCGCGGAGTGGACGCGCCCGAATGGCTTGCGCATCCAGCGTGTCCGCGTTCCGCTCGGCGTGGTGGGCATCATCTATGAGAGCCGTCCCAACGTAACGGCCGATGCAGGCGCTCTGTGCCTCAAGTCGGGCAACGCCGTGATCTTGCGCGGCGGTTCGGAGAGCAGCCGATCGAGCGCTGCGATTCATGCTTGTCTCGTCGAGGGACTGCGCGCAGCGGGCTTGCCTGCGGGCGCGATTCAGATCGTGCCGACGACGGACCGCGCGGCGGTCGGACACATGCTCTCAGGCATGACGGACTACATCGATGTGCTGGTGCCTCGCGGCGGCAAGAGCTTGGTCGAGCGCGTCCAGCGCGAAGCACGCGTACCGGTCATCGGCCACCTCGAGGGCAATTGTCACGTATACATCGATGCGCAAGCGGACGTGCAGATGGCAAGAGACGTCCTGCTGAACGCGAAGATGCGGCGTACGGGTATTTGCGGCGCGGCGGAAACGGTCTTGTTCGATGAGTCCTTCGCGCATACGGCGGAAGTCGTGAAGGCGCTCTTGGACGCCGGCTGTGCGGTGCGGGGCGATGAGCGCATCCAGCGACTGGAACCGCGCGTGAGCGCCGCGACCGAAGCGGACTGGTCCACCGAGTACCTCGACGCAATCATTGCGGCAAAAACCGTGCGGGGCGTCGATGACGCCATTGCGCACATCGAACGATACGGGTCGGCACACACGGATTCGATCGTGACCCGCGATGAGAAGGCGGCAGAGCGCTTCCTGAACGGCGTGGATAGCGCGATCGTTCTCCACAACGCGTCGACTCAATTCGCCGATGGCGGCGAGTTCGGCATGGGTGCGGAGATCGGCATTTCGACGGATAAATTCCACGCTCGAGGTCCCGTCGGCGTCGAGCAGCTGACGAGCTATAAGTACGTCGTGCGCGGCACCGGCCAGACGCGCCCATAGAAGCCTGAGAATGCGGGTGTTCCGAGCAACAATCGGGCAACGAGGCGCCAGCCTTCTTGGCTAGCCGCGACCGCTTACTTCAGGCTGCTTCTTTACTTCTGTGAACTTGCCTGCGTTTCCAGCAGGACAGCGGCCCTTATACTTGGGCGATCTGCTGGCGACGGTGCCCGAATGCGAAACTCGGATCTGCGCTTCTTCAATCGTCTGTCGTATCTGCTCATCGTCGCGCTCGGATGCGCGAGCGCCGTTTGGGCCGACGCTCCCGAGATAGAGCAACTTGCGGCCTCGCTTCAGGCGCAGCGCGCCGAGCAGGTGCACGTGCTTTCCCCGCGCAATTTCGAAGCTGCGGTCGCCAGCCTCGAGGCCGCGCGTAAGGATCTGGAGCGCGGCCGAAGCGGCGAGCGCGTAAGCGCGAAGATCGCGCAGGCGCAAGCGAGCCTCGATCGTGCCGTGAAAGCTGCTGCCGCCGCTCGCCAGCTCCTGAATACGACGATCAGAGCTCGCGAGGATGCGCTCGTCGCGAAAGCGCCCGAATTTGCGCCCGAGATCTGGCGTCGCGCGGAGCAGCGCTTCAGGGAGGCGATGATCGAGAACGAGAACGGCGACTTGAAGAACGCACAACGGCGCGCTGCGGAGTCCGAGGTGTTGCTGCGTGACGCGGAGCTCAATGCGGTGAAAGGCCAAGTGCTCGGCGAAGCGCGCGCGCTCATTGCGCAAGCCGATCAGACCAGGGTCGAGCGTTTCGCACCGCGTACCCTGCAAACCGCGAAGCGCTACTTGGCCGAAGCCGAGCAGGAGATTCAGCGCAATCGCTACGATCTCATGCTCCCGCGCAATCTTGCCGCGCAAGCGAGCTACGAGGCCCGGCATGCCTCCTATCTCGCGAGACTGATCGCGCAAACGGTGGCGCAGCGAGGCGAAGAAGCCGCGCTCGAGGCACTCATTCTCTCCTGGGAGGAGCCCCTGGGGCGGATCGCTTCGAACTTGGATCTTGCCGCGCGCTTCGATGAAGGGATGGAGCCCGCGATCAAAGAGCTCGGCGAGCACGTGCAGCGGCAGCGCCAGGACCTCAGCCGCTTGAGGCAAGAGCTCCAAGACCGCACGGAAGAGATCGCCGCACTGAGAAAAGAAGTCGAGCGGCTCGAAGCTCGCCTAGGAAGCGTTTCAGAGGAGCGGATTGCTTTGCAGCGCCGTGTGGATGCGCAGGAGCGCCTGCGCGCGAATGTGGCACGGATCGAAAGCTTGTTCAGCGCCGATGAGGCTCGGGTCTACCGACAAGGCGAGGATGTCGTGATATCGCTGCTTGGCATCAAGTTCCCCTCGGGGCGCAGTACGATCGATGCGAACAGCAGCGCGCTCATGTCGAAGGTGCAACAAGCGCTCGCTCTTTTCCCGGATGCTTCGATCACGGTGGAAGGTCACACGGACGCGCACGGCACCGACTCGGCGAATCTTATTCTGTCCCAGGATCGCGCTGATGCGGTCAAGCAGTATCTCGTCGCGAACTTCGGGGCGAATCCCGAGCGCGTGACTTCGATCGGCTATGGGGAGGCGAGGCCGGTGTCGACGAATGAAACCGCCGAGGGTAGGGCTCGAAACCGTCGTATCGATCTCGTCATCCACCTCGGGGCAAGATGAAAAGGAGATGGTGGAGGTAGGGGCGCAGAGCGCCCGGCGCCTCTACGCTCGCTTTCAAGCCGAACAGTCTTCTGACTATCCCCTACCCCCGATTCCCTGTCCCCTCATGCGCATGCGTATGCGCATGTTGAGCGCAGCGCTCGCAGTTGACCCAGCCTGAGTCGCCATTCACGTAGTGCTCCTTCTTCCAAATGGGCACTCGGTGCTTCACTTCGTCGATGATGTATCGACACGCGGCGAAGGCTTCCGCCCGGTGACGTGAGCTGACGCCGACCCACACGGCGAGATCGCCGATCTCGAGCGAGCCGAGGCGGTGTACGCAGGCGGCATTGACGACGCCGAAGCGTTCGATCGCCTCCTTGACGATGCGCTCGCCCTCCTTGAGTGCGAGCGCCTCGAAGCCTTCGTATTCGAGGCGGGTTACGGCCAGTCCCTCGTTGTGATTGCGCACCCATCCTTCGAAGGCGGCATATGCGCCTGCCGTCGGATCGGCGAGCGCCGTCCGGTACGTCTCGGGCTGGAGCGGAGCATGACTGAAAGCGAAAGGTTTCATCCGCCCGCCACCGGCGGAATGAAGACGATCGTGTCGCCGTGCTTCAGCCGCGTGCGCCAGTCGCTGAACTCTGAGTTGATCGCGACCTTCAATTGCGCGGGTGAGAGCGCGAAACGATGCCGCTGTTGCAGCTCAGCGTAGAGCTCGACCGGATCGCGGGCCCTGCTGTCGATCACTTCTTCGCTTCGTCCCGCTTGCTCGCGCAAAACGGCGAAGTACTGAACTCGAAGCGAGACGCTACTCTGCTGCGCGCCGGCATCCTTCGCGTCCGTATGCGGTCGCTCGGACAGACGCGCATTCGCCGCGGCCAGTTCGTCCGGCGTATTCACGTTGTCGAGCGCGTTCGGTTCCGGTAAGTCGATGAGCTTGCAATCCGAATTGATGAGGAGCTTGCGCGGGCAGTTCTTGCCCGAGGCGAGGTGTGCGCGAGCGACTTCGCGCGCGGCAGGCTCCCAAATCGCGCAGAGAGGTTCCGGCAGCCCGTCATGGCTGCTGCGATACGCAGTTGCGATGCGCTGCGGATCCCGTTCCTCGATCAGCTTGCGTATCGTCGGTTCGGTGATGAACGGAAGATCGCAGGCGACGACCAACCAGGCGGCCTTGGGGTGCTCGATCAACGCCGCCGAGATGCCCGCGAGCGGGCCCGATCCAGGCTGCCGGTCGACGATCTGAGGGAACTTGCTGCGGATCGGATCTTCGCGCTGATCGGCTCTGACCGAAACGAACGTCGCCACGCAGAAGGGGGCGATGAGCTCATACGCCCACTCGATCTGTGAACGGCCGTGATACTGCAGCAGCGCCTTGTCTTGCTGCATGCGTGTGCTTGCGCCGCCGGCAAGCACCAAGCCGAAAATGGGCGCAATATTCGTCATGATTCTGGTTCGCTACTCCGTATTCTTACCTACGTCCGACTTGCCGCCGCGCTTCTCCACGAGCTTCGTTTCCGCGATCACGATGTCGTGCGACAGCGCTTTGCACATGTCGTAAATGGTCAACGCCGCGACGCTCGCGCCGGTGAGCGCCTCCATTTCCACTCCGGTCTTGTGATGGACCGCGACCGTGCAGCTCACGACGGCATCGTCTTGCTCCATCTGGATACTCACGTTGCACTTCTCGATTCCGAGTGGATGACAAAACGGAATGAGCTCGTGCGTACGCTTTGCTGCCATGGTGCCAGCAATGATCGCGGTGTGAAATACGGGTCCTTTCGCGGTGTGGAAGCCGTTCGTGCGCAGAGCGTGGGCGACGTGCGCCGGAAAACGTACGCGAGCCTGCGCTGTGGCGGTGCGCTTCGTGACGGCTTTGGCGCCGACATCGACCATGGAAGGCGCGCGGTCGACGTCGATGTGAGAAAACTCGGACATGGGTGATTAGCGAGTCGACGGTTGACAGTTGGCGGCCAGATAAAGAGACGCCATCACGCCTACTGTCAACCGTCAACCGTCAACCGTCAACCGCAAACTCTACCCACCTATGTAGTACATCTCGATCTTTCGGACCGGATGCTCTTGCGTGTCGAGCGACGAGCGCAGCTCGCTGTACCGATCGGCGCGCCGCAGCCAAGTCGCTCGTATCAACTCCAGAAGCTCCTCGTCGCTCGCGCCGCTCCTGAGCGGTGCGCGCAAATCGGTGCCGCCCGCTGCGAAGAGACACGTGTAGAACACCCCTTCGGACGACAGACGGGCGCGCGTGCAATCGCCGCAGAACGGATTCGTCACGGACGAAATGAAGCCGATTTCCCCGGCACCGTCGTCGAAGGCGTACCGCTCGGCCACTTCGCCACGATAATTCTCTTGCACGGGATGGACGGGCCAGCGTGCGTGAATACGCTCGACCAGCTCGCGCGAAGGCACGACCCGATCGAGGCTCCAATGATTTCGATTGCCTACATCCATGTACTCGATGAAGCGTACGATGATACCGGTGCCTCGGAAGCGCTCGACGAGATCCAAGGCCGTGTGATCGTTGAGCCCGCGCTGGATGACGGCATTGATCTTGATCGGCGCGAGTCCGGATGCGACCGCGGCATCGATGCCTTCGAGCACCCGCGGGAGCTCCGCAAATCCGCCGCTCATCTGCTTGAAGATCGCCGAATCCAGGGAGTCCAGGCTGACCGTTATGCGGTGCAAGCCATTCGCCTTGAGCCCCGCGGCGTGCTGCGCGAGCAGCACGCCGTTCGTCGTGAGCGCGACATCTTCCACACCTTCTATCACCGTGAGATCGCCTACCAGCTCGGAGACGTTCGGGCGCAGCAAAGGCTCGCCACCGGTGAGGCGGACCTTTTTCACGCCGAGTTGCACGAAGAGTTTCGTCAGTCGGGCGATTTCCTCGAACGATAGACGCTCGGAGGACTTGAGGAACCGATAGTGCTCGTGGAACGTCTCGCGCGGCATGCAATAGGGGCAGCGGAAATTGCACCGATCCATGACGGAGATGCGCAGGTCGTGTAGCGGACGGCCGAGCGTGTCCCTCGGGCGACCCTTTGCCTGCAGCTCGATGATGCGTCCGGATTCCATGTTCTCACCAAGGAAAGAAGGGAGCGCGCGTCTCACTTGTTACGAGACGGGGTCCGGGCGGAAGTTCCACGAATCCGTCGGTGCCGAGGAGCGACGTGAAGTCGCCCGAGCCCTGCGTCGGACGCGGTTGAGCGCGCATTTCGCTGCCGATCGCAACGGGAAGAAAGTACGTGAGCGCCGGTTTCACTTCGAAATCCGCATCCAACACTGCTTCCACCGCCGCATCGGCGGTGCTGCTCCCGGCCGCCGCGTCGAGACCCAAGTACACGTAGCGCGCGAGGCACATCAACGTGGAAACCGGATTCCCGGGCAACGCGTACACCGCTTTGCCGGCGGGACTGACGCCGAACCACATCGGCTTACCCGGACGCTGCGCAATCTTGTGAAAGATCCGCTGTACGCCCAGTTCTTCGAGCACTTGGGGGATATAGTCGAACCGGCCCATCGAAACGCCGCCGCTCAAGATCAGCACATCGTGCTCGTCCAGCAGTATTCGCAATCGAGAACGGAGCGTGGCCAGATCGTCACGCAGATGCTCGGTACCCACCTGCGTGAAACCGCGGCGCTTGAGCCCCGCTACCACTGCGTAGGCGTTGGAACGATAGATTTGCCAATCCGAAACCGGCTGACCCGGTTCCACGAGCTCATCGCCCGTGGAGATGACGCTGATTCTCGGCTCGCGCGCGGTGAGAACCTCTGCGGCGCCCGTCGATGCAAGGACGGCGATTTCGGCGGGGCCCAGCCGCGCGCCGCTCTGAAGGAGTAAGCGACCGGCTGCGCAGTCGAGCCCGCGAGCGTGAATGTTGAGGCCGGGCGCAACCGTGACATCGGAAGCCAGGTGCGCTTGGCCTTCGTGGACCGAAACCTTCTCGATCGGTACCACGCAGTCGCACCCAAGGGGCGCGATCGCGCCGGTCATCACTTCGATGCAGCCTTCAGGGGTGGAGAGCGCCATGGGCGGCGCGCCTGCGGCTTGTGTCCCGCAGATCGTGAAGGTCCGGCAACCGCGGTCGTAAGCCGCGGACGAGAACGCGATGCCATCCATCGTGACCCGATCGAATGGCGGCTGGTCGCGAGTAGCGTAAATCGGCTCGCGCAGAATGCCGCCGACCGAGGCGCCGATCGGTCGCTTTTCCGCCGGTAACAGCGGCGCGTGCGAGCGGATGGCGGAGGCGGCTTCGGCGGGAGAGATCATGCTGCTGATCGGCAGGGAGTTCCTGCCGACAGCATACTGCTTTTCGAGTGGCGTTCGTCGCCTGCGGCAGTCGTATCGTCGCGCCGGCGCGGAGCGACTGCCCTGATCGCCGCACGCCGCGAGGAAATCCCGTCAGCGCTCAGTGGCTGACGGGGGTTCGGCCTTGCTGGCGAAAATTCGTCGCTCTGGCTGATTGCGGATCAGCTGCGTGCTTTGAAGATCCGAACCTGTTCGTTGAACTTCTTGGCCTTGGTTTCGAGCTCATCGACGGCCGCAGCGAGCTTCTTCGCTTGCATCGCCTTGAAGGTCATCGTGCCGCCGCCGCTCGCCGCGCGCTGCTTCGTCTCTTCGTCGAGGCACGCTTGAAAGGCCTTGACTTCCTCATTGTAAGCCTTGAACGCGTTCATCGCCGCGATCATCTCGGCCTCCGAGGCGGTGCTCCCGTCTGGAATCGTCTCGGGCGCCTTCGGGAAAGGACAATCGGCGTGCGCCGACATGCCGAAGCCGAACGAGAGGAATGCAATAGCCGAAAGCAGTACTGTTCTTTTCATGACCCAGGTCTCGCAACGAAATGAGCTGAACCTCCTGTGCAAGGAGGTCTCGCTCTTCTCATCGGCGCAGCCGCGAGAGACTTAAGGTCGATCGTGCGGTGAGTTCACATAACGGCCGGACGAAAGCGTCAAAATGAGGCATGCTCGGCGTTTGGCGCCGCGTGCCTCCTGGAATCGTTCGCCACTGGGACGAGCCGCACCGTCTTCGCCGGCTAGTCTTTCTTGCTTCGGGCCTTGTACGCCTTCACCTGTTCGTTGAAGCGAGCAGCGTGGGCCTCGAGCTCCTCGACGGCCGCATTGTGGCGCTTGCTGTGGATCGCTTTGATCTGGGCGATCTGGTCCGGCG
>Ga0079224_100017085_pt1 | contig 10217 bp, 9 predicted proteins | sample Stecom2015_FD_80414 | JGI IMG/M metagenome (GOLD analysis project Ga0079224, IMG submission 80414) | Agricultural soil microbial communities from Utah to study Nitrogen management - Steer compost 2015 | ecosystem: Environmental > Terrestrial > Soil > Agricultural land | place: USA: Utah... | reverse complement strand
GTCCGCACCCACGGGCGGCGCAAAGGCATGTCCGACCGGTTGATCGGCGGCACCCAGCTGCTCACCATCCAGGAGCTGACCTCCCGGATCTCCTCAGCGGACATCAGCGAGGTGCTCAAGGCGTTGGAGCTCGGATTCGACCCCGAGCTGGACACCTCCGCACGGCGCCGGGCGATCCTCAGGCACCTTCAGCAGGCGCGCAAGTCGACCAGCACCTCCAAAGCGCGGGCCTCGTCGTCCACGTTGCATCCGCTTGCCAAACGCTCGCGTGCCCGGGAAACAGAAGGGCGCCTGCCCGTGGACGCGGTCCTCGCCACCTCGATGCTGCAAGTCGGGGTCGACGTGTCCCGGTTCGGGTTGATGCTGGTCGTCGGGCAGCCGAAGAACACCGCCGAATACATCCAGGCGTCCTCCCGCGTCGGCCGTGACCCGCGCCGGCCCGGTCTGGTCGTCACCCTCTACAACTGGACCCGGCCCCGCGACCTCGCCCACTTCGAAGACTTCGAGCACTACCACGCCACCTTCTACCGCCAGGTCGAGGCGCTGTCGGTCACCCCATACACCCGCCGGGCCCTCGACCGAGGCACCGCGGGGATGTTCGTCGCGGCGGTGCGGCAATCCGAGGAGGAGTTCTCCCGCAACACCGACGCGCAGACCGTGCCGCTCACCGGGAAACGGGTCGGCGGAATCACCGCACGTCTGCTCACCCGCGCCGAGGCGATCAGCGGCGAGCGAGGCCGCGACTACCTCGAAGAGCGGATCACGACGATCCGGGACCAGTGGGAGAAAAAGAAGACCAACGAGGCGGGCCGGTTGAGCTACGACCACGCCACCTCCAAAACCGAACGGCTGGTCAACCTGCTCGAACGCCCCGGCGGCGGCGAATGGAGCGCGTTGACCGTCGCACAGTCGATGCGCGAAACCGAAAACGAGATCAACCTCCTGCTGCCGAGCAAGGACGAGATTCGCCGGCCCCTGCACGACCCGCCACAGTGGTCATTCGACACCCCAGTCATAACCGAAACCACCGACGAGGACCTGCCCGACGGTGACGAGCTGGGCGAATCGACGCTGGTAGGGAAGCACCGATGACAGAAACCTACTTCCGCCGGGTCGGCGCGCTCCGACCCAGCCACCTCATGTACACCGCCGGCATCGGCGCGCTCGTTGACCTGCCCAACTTCACGGTCCTCGTCCGGGGCCTCGACCACTGGGACTACTCTGGCGTCCCCGAGTGGCAACCCATCACCGAGACCCGGCTGCTCGCCGCCGTGCGCCGCATGGGCTTCAAAGAAGTCGAGGAGCTGCGGCCTGCGCCGTGGCTTCCCGGGCTCGACCAGGAGCCGACCGGATCAGCGTCCCGAGTCGGCGTGCCGGTCATGCCGTTCCCAAGCTGGCTACGCTGCACCGCCTGCCAGGAACTCGCCCCACGGGACGCTGGCGTCTTCGATATTGACAACAGCAAGCCCCGCAAGCCGCACGAGGCGAGGTTCTACCACGTCAACTGCCACCGGAAAACCAAAAAGAAACCGTTGGCCGTCCCGGCCCGCTTCGTCCTCGCCTGCACCCGAGGCCATCTGGACGACTTCCCGTACCCCCTGTTCGTCCACAGAGGCGCCGCCTGCCCGTCAGCCAGCCACCCCCGGCTGCGCATGGAGGACCGGGGCGGCAACCTCAGCGCCAACGTCGAGATCCGGTGCATCGCCTGCGGCGAGCGCCGCAACATGCGCGAAGTCATCGGCGCCCACCGCAGGGAACACTTGCCCCACTGCCGCGGCCGGCGTCCACAGCTCGACGACTTCGACCCCGACGGCTGCTCGGAGCGGACCAGGCTGCTCGTCATCGGTGCCTCTAACCAGTGGTTCCCGCAGACGCTGTCTGTGCTCGCGGTGCCGCGGAGCAAGACCCGGGAACTCCAGTTGAAACTGGAGCAAAACTGGTCGAAGTTCCAGACAGTGACGAAGGTCGAAGAGCTCGCGATCGTGCGGGCCTTCGCCGACGAAAGCATGCAGCGGGAGTTCGCCGGCTGGACCGACGAGGAGATTTGGGCGGCGATCCAACAGCAGCGGGCCCGCGGCGACACCGAGGACGAGACCGACCACCTGGATCTGCTCACTCCAGAGTGGGAGGTGTTCACCTCAACCTGGCTGCCCGAACCGAGCAACGACTTCACCCTGCGCCGCGACCCCGTCGGCGTGCCCGCCCCGCTCAAGGGCTACTACGCTGACGTCATCCAGGTCGAGCGGCTCCGGGAGGTGCGCGCGCTCATCGCCTTCACCCGGCTCGACGCGCCCGATCCCGAAGACCCTGATCTCGTGCACCGCGCGCCCATCGCCCGTGACCAGCCCACCTGGGTGCCCGCCACCGAAGTCCGCGGCGAAGGGATTTTCCTGCGCCTCCCGCCCGACCTGCTCCGGGAGTGGGAAGAGCGGGTCAGCGACCGCATGGAGGTGACCGCTCACAAAGAGGCATACGCGCGGTACCGGCGCAACCGCTACTCCGGGCGCATCCCCGGCGAGTTCGACGAGATGCGCGGCTGGCCGGGCATCCGCTACTACGCCCTGCACACCCTGTCCCACCTGCTCATCCGCACCATCGCCCTGGAATGCGGCTACAGCGCGGCCAGCCTCGCCGAACGGATCTACACCAGCACCCCCGATGACCCCGACCGGGCCGGGATCCTCATCTACACCGCGGTGCCCGACGCCGAAGGCACCCTCGGCGGGCTGGTGTCCCTCGCCGAACCGGACTCGCTGGTCCGGCTCACCCGCCGGGCGCTCAGCGAAGCCCACCACTGCTCCTCCGACCCGCTGTGCGCGGAGCGGCTGCCCCGACACCCGGACGACTTCCTGCACGGCGCGGCCTGCCACGTCTGCCTGTTCGTCTCCGAAACCACCTGCGAGCGGGGCAACCGGTTCCTCGACCGGCGGTTCGTGGTGCCAGTCGGCGATCCCGAACTCGCGCTCTTTCCCCACGTGCCATGACCAGCTGGTCGGTGTTCGAGGCGGCGGCCACCGCCGCGGTGGCCCGGTTAGGCGCCGCCCACCTGCGGGCGCTCGCCGCCTCGATCGCCGCCGGGCTACCCGACGAGGTCACCGCGCACGCGGTGCCGGTGCCCGGCTTCGCCGAGGTGGCCCGCGCGGTGCTGCGGGCCCAACGCCAGGCGGGACTGAGTGACGCGGAGGCAGCGGCGTACCTCAGAGGGGTCGCCGCTGGGCACGCCCAGCGGTCGGCGGCGGTGCGCGTCGAGTCGGTGTGGAGCGGGCCCGCCACCCACCGCGTCCCGGTGCGGGCCAGCGCCCAAGTCCTCACCGAACTGGTCCGCGACGCCCGACGGGAACTGCTGCTCATGACGTATTCGGCGTGGCCGTACCCGCCGCTGCGGCACGCCCTAGGCGAGGCGGTGGCCCGCGGCGTCACCGTCGACGTGGTGGTGGAGACCCTCGACGGCGCCGGCGGCGCGCTCGCCGGCGCCGAACCCGCGGCGGCGTTCGCCGACATCGCCGGCATCCGGCTATGGCACTGGCCGAAAGAGCAGCGCGCCGGCGACGGCGCCAAAATGCACGCGAAGATCGCTGTGGCGGACCGCCGGGTGCTGCTGGTGTCCAGCGCCAACCTCACCCACGCCGGCGTCACGCACAACATCGAGGCCGGTGTGCTCATCCGCGGCGGCGCCGCGCCCCGCCGCGCCGCCGAACACATCGCGGAACTCCAAGCCAAAGGCGTGCTCGCCCTCTTGCCGATGCGGCGATGAGCCGCGGTACGCGAAACGCCGCGCCAGCTGTGGCCGCTCGTGAGTAAGCGATCGCATTACGATTCGTGTTTTGCATCTCGACCGCAGGGGTCCTCAATCCACACACCCTCTAGGGCCAGGGGAGGCGCGGTGTCCGGGCGGACGCTACGAGACGGCCGGTACAAGCTGGAGTCGTTGCCGCGAGAGAAAGGCGGCATGGGGGAGATCTGGTTCGGCTGGGACACGAAGCTCGACCGGCCGGTCGCCGTCAAGTTCGTCCGCCTCTCCCACATCGACGACGATGACCGTGAGGAGTATCTGCGGCGGTTCCGCCGCGAAGCGCGGATCATCGCCCGGCTCGAACACCCCGGCGTCCCCGCCGTCTACGACTACGACCTCGGGGAGGACACCGGGCAGCCGTTCCTCGTCATGCAATGGGTCGAAGGAATCACCCTCGCGGATCTCATCGCCGAGCACGGCGCCCTGCCGGTCAGCTGGGCCGCGGCGGTCGCCGCCCAAGTGTGCGCCGTGCTCGTCGCCGCCCACGAAGCGGCGCTCGTGCACCGCGACCTCAAACCCTCCAATGTGATGATCGAGAAGAACGGCGGGGTCAAAGTCCTCGACTTCGGATTGGCGGCCGCCCCGACGCTCGCCGACTTCTCCCGGATCACCCGGACCATGCAGCCGCTCGGCACCCCCGCCTACATGGCCCCCGAGCAGGTCGAATCAGCGGCGGCCAGCTCAGCGACCGACCTGTACGCGTTGGGCTGCACGCTGCACGAGATGCTCAGCGGCCGGCGGGTGTTCGACGGCGCCACCTCCTATTCGGTGATGCACAAGCAGGTCGCGGAGCGTCCCACCCCGCTGCGGCAGCTGCGCAAGGAGATTCCCGCGGAATTGGAGCAGCTCGTCCTTGAGCTGCTGGCGAAGAAGCCGTCCGATCGTCCGGCGAGCGCCCGGAGCGTCTACCAGCGGCTCCTGCCGTTCGTCCGCGAACTCACCCCGCTGCCGCAGGTGATCGACCCGGCGCGCCAGTCGTGCCCGACCCGGCTGTACGCGACGGTCCTCGCCCGCGCCACCCTCAGCGCGCCGCCCGCGGCCGCCGCGCCCCGCGCGCCGCAAGCCGCGCCCGCGCCCCCAGCGCACCACGTCGACCCGGTCCTTCAGCGGCAGATGGACGACGCCCGCCGGCACGCGTCGCGTCTCGTCCAGGAGGCCAGCTTCCGGCAAGCGGCCAACGTGCTCGCCTCCGCCCTGAACACGGCGCGTCGGTCCCTCGGCGACACCCACCGCGAGGTGATCCGTCTCCGCATGGAGTGGGCCGACGCCCTCTATGACGGGGGCGATTTCCACGCCGCCGCGCCGGAGTACGCGCGGCTCGCCGCGGCCCTGGCCGACAGCGACCACGACCGCATGCTGCACTGCCGGATGCGGGAAGCCGGCTGCCACGCGTTGACCGGCGAGCCCGAGCGGGCGTTGCGGATGTTGCAGACGCTGCTGCGCGACGAGCAGCAGGTGTTGGACGCCCGAGACCAGCGGCTCATCGCGCTGCGACGCCAAATCGGCCTGCTGCAGCGTGGTCTGGGCCAGCGTGAGGAGGCCCGCCGCACCCTGTCCGGCCTCGTCGACGACCTGATCCGCTGGCACGGCCCCGCGCACCCGATGGTGGGCGAGCTGCGGGCCCAACTCGACGCGCTAGCGCGGTCTGGGCAGCCAAGCCCGACCACCGTCTAGGAGCACCGGGGAGCAGTTATTCACGGGTGATTCGCTCTTCCCGGGGGGAGTGGGCAACACCGCCCGGGTAGCTGGCCAGCGCGGCTGCGCGCGTGGTCACCAGCGGCGCGAGCAGCCGCTCTAGCAAGGCGGCGTCCTCGGCCGGCAGCGCCAGCAGCGCTCGCCGCAGGTAGATGCTCCACGCCGCCGGCTTGGGAAACGCGGCGAGCCGCTCCACCAGCGGCTGCAGCTCCAGCCCGCCGGGGTAGGGCACCAGGCCGTCGATCTCCAGCTCACAGCCGGAGACGAACCGGCGACCGCCGATCTCGACCGGCTCGTCCAGCGTCCGGGCGGCGGTGCGCGCCACCGCCGTGCCGATGATCCGGCCGCGATCGCGGGTCGGATTCCGCCACGCGCCCCGGGTGGCGTACAGGAAGAGCCGGTCGCCGGCGGCCAGCGCCGCCACCTCGGCCCGCGGGGTCGCCGGAAACGCCATCCGCTGCTCCCGCAGCACCCACGCGATGGCATCCCGGTCGCCGAGGATCACCAGATACGCGCGCGACACGCCGTTCACGATACGCGTCCGGTCGATGGCAGCACCCGCGTCCCCGATCGGCGCGCGTGTCGGCCGCCTGTCGCGGGCCCGGCTCCCATGGCGAGAGAGCCGGGCTTTGAGGCGTAGCCGTGCCTTGGCGGGCGACTGACAGAATGACCGCCATGATGGAGAGGATCCTCGTGCCTGGCGCGATCCGGCAGTTCGCGACCGCAATGCACTCTGCCGCCGGCACTGAACATCACGTGGCCTCGCCGATGGGCGCGTGGCTGCTGCTCGCGTTGATCGGCAACGCCATCGACGGCCTCGACCGCTCCAAAGTAGAGAGTGTCTTGGGCTTAAGCGCCACCTCCGCGGAACAGCTCGCCCGAGAGCTGCTCGACAAGCCGCACCCGGCGCTCGCGATGGCGACCGCCGCCTGGACCGCTCCCGAATGGCGCACCGACGCGCTCACCACGTGGGAGAAAGGGTTGCCACGCTCCACTGAGCGGGGACCGATCCCCACCCAACAGGAAGCCGACGAGTGGACACGGGACCGCACTCGTGGCCTGATCGACCGGTTCCCCCTCGAGCTGGACAGGTTCACCAGGTTCGTGCTCAGCACGGTCCTCGCCACCAAGGTCACCTGGCTTGAGCCGTTCGAGGTCGCCGACGCCCGCGCACTCTGGCCCGACGGCACGCCGCCGGTGTCCCGGGTGCTGCGCGCGGTGCCCCGGCACCACATGTCCATCGTCGCCACCAGCCTGGGGGATGTGGCGGTTCACGCCGCCCGCTCCGCCGACGGGCTGATGGTGGTCTCCGTGGCCGCCCAACCGGAGGCGCCGCCCGAGGCGGTGATAGACGTCGCCTACCGCGTCACCGAGGCTCTGGTGAGCAGCCCGCACCGGCTGCGGACCCGGTCTCTGTTCGACCTGCCGCTCGGCGAAAGTCCACTGTGGGTCATCAAGGAAGAGTCGGTGTTCACGCCGAGCGGCAGGGAAGAGAAATACGAAGCGCTGCTGCCGGCCTGGACGGCGCGCACCGAGCATGACCTGCTCAAGAGCGACCGGTTGGGCTTCGGTCCCGCCGCGACCGCGTTCGTCAAGAAGATGGGCCACGACCCAAGCGGCGTGACCATGAAAAGCGCCCAGGCGGCGGTCGCCTCCTACGGCCGGGAAGGCTTCTCCGCCGGCGCGGTCAGCGCGTTCGCGGTCGCCCCGATCGGAGCGCCGTTGGCGTCACAAGCCGGGCTGCGCCGGACCGCCCTGCTGCGGTTCGCCGGCCCGTACGCGGTGGTCGCGGTCGCCACCGATCCGAACTGGGTCATCGGTGCCCCGATCATGCCGTCCGGCGGCTGGCATGGCCTGCCGCTGTTCAGCGCGTGGGTCACCGAATACACCGAGCCCTAACCGCGCTGGCCCCTCGGATCGCGAAACGCTGCAGCCGGGAAAGCTTCCCGGCAGGATCCACGGGCTCCGCTCCGCTCACCTGCCTCACCGGGGCTGCGTCGCCGGCCGTTCCTGAATCTCGCCGTCGAGGATGATGTCGACCCGCTCGTTGTCGAAGCAGATCAACCCGGCGATTTTCTGGCATTCGGGCAGCGGTGTGCGATACATCCAGGCGATGTCCTCATAGCACCGGTCGTACACGTCGACCGACCAGTACGTCGCCGTGCCTTTGTAGGCGCAGTGCGACCGCCGGTCCGACGGGCGCAGCAGGTCCATCCGGACATGCGACAGCGGCAGGTAGTAGCGGGGCGGACGCCCGGTTTCGAACAGGATGTGCGGGGAGCGGGAGTCGGCCATCACCACGCCTTCCAGCTCCACCCGCACATGCCGACTGCTCTTGCGAATGTCGATGCGGGTGTAGGGGTTGTTCGGATGGGCGTAGATCGGCTCGTCTTCTTCGAGCCACTCGTCCATCGCCCCCCACTCCAGCCGCACCGCCGACCGCAGCTCCGGCACCGGGGAGTCGGGGAAGCGCCGGGCGGCCCCCGGCGCCGAGCCGTGCGGGGTGACCACGTCGAGCACCTCGGCGTTGCCCCGCTCATGCGAGGGCTCGGTCGCCCCGGTGGGGACGAGCTTGGCCCGGACGTCCTCGGCCGGAAAGTAGTACATCGGGTAGTAGGGGATCTCCCACACCAGCAGCGGACGCGTCGTGTCGGCGACCACGTCGCTGCCGAGGTACGCGCGTACCCGTTTCGGGCTGGTTTCGACCCGGAAGAGCCCACCGCCGGGGGGTTCGTCCGACCGGTTCATCCGCGGCACCTCCGGCTCGCCGTCACGCCCGCTGCTGCGCGCACCAGCGGGGACCGAGGTCGGCGCTGTCTTGCGGGCTGTCCTCCCGCCGCAGCAGGCTCTTGGCGGTGAGCTCGTGCAGCGGGTGGAGCACCTCCTCCTCGGACAGCCCGCTTTCGCGGGCGATCGCCGACAGGTACGGCACCTCGCCGCGCGCCTCCAAGCCGGTGGCCGCCTGGTAGACCCGTTCCTCCATTGGCGTCAACCGAAGCCCACGCATCCCGACCCTCCTTGCCGTGTGCCGGCCCGCATACCCCGCCAGGCGGTGATCATGCGGTGTCGACGGGTGACGGTCAGCGGCCGAAGGTCCCCACCAGGTTGCCGCTGGCGAGTTGCCGGCGGCGAAGCGCCCGGTGCACGTCCGGCGCCTGCGGACGGTCGGGCAGCGGCAGCGGTTCGCGGACCGCGTACAGCCGGAAGAAGTACCGGTGGGGATCGTCGCCGAACGGGGGGTGCGGGCCGGCCCAGCCGATCCCGCCGAAGCTGTTGGGCCACTGCTGCCCGCCGGGCGGCACCTGGCCTTCGCCGGTGCCGGTGCTGTGGGGATCGATGCCGGTGACCAGCCAGTGCACGGTGGGGACGCTCCCGGCGTCCGGGTCCTCGACGAGCAGCACCAGCTCGGCGGTGCCGTCAGGCACCCCGGACCACTCCAGCGGCGGGGAGACGTTGCCGCCGTCGCGCGACATCCGTTCCGGCATCAGGTCGTGGTCGTTGAACGCCGAGCTGCGCACCCGCAACAGGTCCGGCATCGGTTCCGCCTCCTCGGGGTCCTCGCCTACGCCGGCGATACCCCTGGGCTGAGGCGGTGAAACGGCCGCCGGAGTCGCCTTCTCGGCGCCGCCGGGTGACCCGCCCGCCAGCCGGGGTACGCGAGGCGTGTGCAGACGTTCCTGCCGTACCCGGATTTCGCCGCGAGCGCGGCCGTGCTGGACCGGCTGCGGCTCGGCAAGCAGCGGGTCGAGGCGCTGCAGGTGCTGCGCGCCCTCACCTGGCCGCGGTACGGCTGGCGCAACCATCCGGCGGTGCGGATGTGGGCCGGCTACGAGGAGGCGCTCGTCCGGTACGGGTTGGAGATGTGCCGGGAGTGGACCTCCCGTGGCTGGGGCGACACGGTCGCCGCCACGCTGCGCCACGACTTCGCCGCCCACAGTGGACGCCGCATGGTGCGCACCCAGGAGGAGCTCGGCCGGCTGTGCGCGCTGCCGCCGTGGCTGGGGCGAGAGGACCTGCACCGCAGCCATCGGTCAGCGCTCGTGCGCAAGAATCCGGACCACTACCGCCCGATTTTCGGGGACGTGCCCGAGCTGCCGTACGTCTGGCCGGTCTGACTAACCGCGCCACACCGTCAGAGCCCGGCGCAGGGCTGCCCCGCCACCGCGCAGCTCGCCGGCGCCTTCTCACCAAGCGGCGCGCCCCGCACGTCGAACACGAACCGCAGCGACCCGCCGGCCGGAACGCTCGGCCCAGTGAAGGTGACGGTGCGGCCCTCCTGCCAGTGGTCGGCGCCCGACACGGACGCGATCGTCGACGTGCTGTCCGGCAGGGTGACGGTGACGCTCCAGTCGGCCGCCGGAACGGGGCCGCGGTTGCTCAGCGTGATCTCGCCCCGGTAGCCGAACAGCGCGGTGCCCACCGTGGCGTACTCGGCGCTCAGCTGGGCGGTCGGCGCCGCCGAGGGGGTCACCGTCTCCTCGCCGCGGGGACGCGGCGACGGGGACGGCCGCGGGGTCCGCGCGGCCTGCGCGGTGGGGCTCGGGGCCGGGGCCGGGTTGCCCGCGGCGGACGGCGGCTGTGGGGCGGCGTCCGGTGCGGTGGTCCGCGCGCTGGCTGCCGGCCAGGCCGGCGCGAACACGGTGGCCGGGGAAGGCACCGGCGGGCCGGTGAGCGTCACGGCGCCCGCGGCGATGCTGGCCACCCCGAGCGCGGCGACCAGCCCAGCGCC
>Ga0079224_100017084_pt1 | contig 10217 bp, 8 predicted proteins | sample Stecom2015_FD_80414 | JGI IMG/M metagenome (GOLD analysis project Ga0079224, IMG submission 80414) | Agricultural soil microbial communities from Utah to study Nitrogen management - Steer compost 2015 | ecosystem: Environmental > Terrestrial > Soil > Agricultural land | place: USA: Utah... | reverse complement strand
GGCCTGAACCTGCTGTATGGTGCCGGCGTACACGTATGCCCGGGCGCCCCGCTCGCCCGTCTCGAGCTGCTTGCAATCATGCAGGCGCTGCTTGGCGGCACCGAATGGCTGGAGCTCGACCCGCAGCAGGCGCCCCAACGTGCCTTCTACCCGGGCAGCGGTTTTTCGTCGCTGCACATGCGCATTCAAAAGCAGTGATCCCGGCATTCTGATTGTTACCAAGTGCGCATGCGCCGCTGTTCCTTTAATATGCGTGCGAGCCCACTTCATGCATTTAGGAGACAGACGTGCCCACACCCGAGAAGATCACCTGCGTAGAGGATTTCCGGCGCCTTGCCATGCGCCGCGTGCCGCGCATGTTCTACGACTACGCAGACTCCGGCTCCTGGACCGAGGGCACGTACCGCTCCAACGAAGAAGACTTCCACAAGCTCAAGTTCCGCCAGCGTGTGGCTGTCGATATCGAAAAGCGTAATCTGCGCACCACCATGGCAGGCGAGCACGTGGCCATGCCGGTTGCCCTGGCACCCACCGGGCTCACCGGAATGCAGCACGCCGACGGCGAGATCCTTGCAGCACGGGCCGCCGAAAAATTCGGTGTACCGTTCACGCTTTCCACCATGAGCATCTGCTCGATCGAAGACATCGCCGCCCACACGAACAAACCCTTCTGGTTTCAGCTGTACGTCATGCGCGACCGCGACTTCATGGAACGGCTGATCGACCGGGCCAAGGCGGCCAACTGTTCCGCGCTGGTCCTCACGCTCGACCTGCAGGTGCTGGGCCAGCGCCACAAAGACATCAAGAACGGGCTTACTGCACCACCCAAACCCACGCTGGCCAACCTCATCAATCTGGCCACCAAGCCGCGCTGGTGCATGGGCATGCTGGGCACGCCGCGCCGCACGTTCGGCAACATTGTCGGCCATGCCAAGAACGTCACCGACGTTTCGTCGCTCTCGTCCTGGACAGCGGAACAGTTCGACCCCTCGCTCAGCTGGAAGGATCTGGAATGGATCAAGAAGCGCTGGGGCGGGCGTCTGGTGCTCAAGGGCATCATGGAGCCCGAAGATGCCCGTCTGGCCGTGGAATGCGGTGCCGATGCCATCATCGTATCGAACCACGGCGGGCGGCAGCTCGACGGTGCGCCGTCGTCAATCTCGGCCCTGCCACGCGTGGTGCACGCGGTAGGCAATCAAATCGAGGTCTGGGTCGACGGTGGCATCCGCTCGGGGCAAGACGTGCTGCGCGCGGTGGCGCTGGGCGCCCGAGGCACCATGATCGGGCGCGCCTTCCTGTATGCACTGGGTGCCATGGGCGAGCGCGGCGTACACCGCTGCCTTGAAATCATCGCCAAGGAACTCGACATCTCCATGGCGTTCTGCGGTCGCACCGACATTCAGCAGGTCGACCGCTCCATTCTTCTGAACGGCGATATCTTCGACCGATACTGAACGCGCACAACCCGGGTTCAGCGCGGATCGGTGATCTCAGGCGTGAGCCGGGGCCGGTCCGCTTCCACCCCGGTGAAGGGCGCAACCTCACGCATCGTTTGCAGACTGCGCTCGGTCAGGCGCTGGTACTGCCGCGTGCCAAAGCTCTTGCCGGCGATGTCCTTGTCGCTCAGTTCGCGCACCACCCGTGCCGGTGCACCCAGTACCATGCTGCGCGGGGGAATCTGCATGCCCATTTTCACGAAGGCCATGGCACCCACGATGCTGTCGGCGCCCACGCTCGCACCGTCCATGACCACGGCATTCATGCCCACCATGGCGTTGTGGCCGATATGGCACCCATGCAGCACCGCACCATGACCGATGTGGCCGTCTTCCTCGATGATCGTGTCCTGCTGGGCAATGCCGTGAATCACGCAGGAATCCTGTACGTTTGAGCCCTTCCCCATCACGATGCGGCCGAAATCGCCGCGCAGGGATGCGAGCGGCCCCACGTAGCACCCCGGGCCGACAATGACGTCGCCAATCAGCACCGCAGTGGGATGTACGTAGGCAGTCGGGTCGACCACCGGTGTGATGCCGTCGATGGCATAGACCTTGAGCATGAAGTGTCTCCCAGTTTGGTTCTTTTCCGTCTGGGGTTTATAGCACGCCGGGCACGCCACCTGCCCGGTTTTTGTCTGCCCCGAAATCGGGGTTATACCGACATATCCCGCAACTTATGGGGCGGTACGCCGCTCGGATAAACACCGATTGCAGTGCGGTTGCACCCAGGATTAAGATGGGCTGTACCCGAGCCTACCGCAACAGGAGAATCCCCCATGGCGACGACGACACTGGGCGTCAAGGTCGACGAGTCCGTACGCGATCGTCTCAAAACCGCTTCGGAACAGACCGGTTATACCGCCCATGCCCTGCACAAACAGGCGCTGCTCAGCTATCTCAGCCGTATCGAGAAGGGCCAGCTGCCGGCCGAACTCTACCCGGGGGCCAACGGCGACGGTGCCGATGACGACGACGCCGCACACCAGTTGCCCTCGCCGTTTCGCGAGTTTGCCCGCTCGGTGCAACCCCAGTCGGTTGGCCGTGCGGCCATTACCGCGGCCTACCGCAAAGCGGAAGAAGAATGCGTGCCATTGCTCCTGCCGCTTGCCGAGGTGCCCAAACCCGAGGCCGTGCGTGATCTGGCTGCGAAGCTTGTCACGCGCCTGCGCGAAAAGCGCAAGGGCGGCGGCGTCGAGGGCCTGATTCAGGAATTTTCGCTCTCCAGTCAGGAAGGCGTTGCACTCATGTGCCTGGCCGAAGCGCTGTTACGCATACCCGACCGCGCCACCCGCGACGCCCTCATTCGCGACAAGATCGCAAAGGGCGACTGGAAGTCGCACACGGGTGGCTCGACCTCGCTCTTTGTCAACGCGGCCACGTGGGGCCTGGTACTCACCGGCAAGCTCGTGGCCGTCAACAGCGAAGCCAGTCTTTCGAACGCCCTGACCCGGCTTATCTCGAAGGGCGGCGAACCGGTCGTGCGCCGCGGCGTGAACATCGCCATGCGCATGATGGGCGAACAGTTCGTATCGGGGCAGACCATCTCCGAAGCGCTCGCCAACAACCAGCGCATGGAGGCGCGCGGTTTTACCTATTCGTACGACATGCTGGGCGAGGCGGCCACGACCGAGGAAGACGCCAAGCGCTATTACGACGCTTACGAACAGGCCATTCATGCCATCGGCAAGTCGGCCGCCGGTCGTGGAATCTACGAGGGCCCGGGCATCTCCATCAAGCTTTCCGCACTGCACCCGCGTTATTCCCGGGCGCAGTTCGACCGGGTCATGAGCGAACTGTTGCCGCGCCTGCTCACCCTCACGCAACTCGCACGGGAATACGATATAGGCATCAACATCGATGCCGAAGAAGCCGACCGGCTTGAAATCTCGCTCGATCTGCTCGAAGCCCTGTGTTTCGACCCCTCGCTGGAGGGCTGGAACGGAATCGGATTCGTGGTGCAGGCCTACCAGAAGCGTGCGCCGTTCGTCATCGATTACCTGATCGATCTGGCGCGGCGCAGCCGACACCGCCTCATGATCCGCCTGGTGAAGGGCGCCTACTGGGACACCGAGATCAAGCGGGCGCAGGTCGAAGGTCTGGAGGGATATCCGGTGTATACACGCAAGGTATATACCGACATTTCCTACCTGGCCTGCGCACGCAAACTGCTCGCCGCACCCGAGGCCGTGTTCCCGCAGTTTGCAACGCACAACGCATACACGGTGGCGGCCGTCTATCACATGGCAGGCCAGAACTACTACGCCGGTCAGTACGAATTCCAGTGCCTGCATGGCATGGGGGAAGAACTTTACGAAGAGGTGGTGGGCAAAGTGGCCGATGGCAAGCTGAACCGCCCCTGCCGCATCTACGCTCCGGTGGGCACGCATGAAACGCTGCTCGCGTATCTGGTGCGCCGCCTGCTCGAGAACGGTGCCAACACCTCATTCGTCAATCTCATCGGCGACCCGTCCATACCGGTCGACAGCCTGGTGGCCAACCCCGTTGAAGTCGCCAGCAGCATCACTCCGCTGGGTGCGCCGCACGAAAAAATTCCGTTGCCCCGCCACTTGTACGGGCGCCCCGAAGATGGCGCCAGGCTGAATTCGCAGGGCATCGACCTGAGCAACGAACACCGTCTGGCTTCGCTTGCCGCCGCGCTGCTCAGCAGCAGCGACCGCCAGTGGCGCGCCACGCCCATTATCGAGGGGCGCGAACCGCAATGGGATGACCAACGCGCCCGCGCCGTGCTGAACCCTGCCGACCACCGCGATCGCGTCGGTGCCGTCATCGACGCCACGCCCGAAGACATCGAAGCCGCCCTGCGGCAGGCCCAGCGCGCCGGCCAGGTCTGGCGCGCCACCCCCGTACACGAGCGGGCCCTGTGCCTGCGCCGCGCTGCGCAGATGCTGGAAGAGCACATGCAGTCGCTGCTGGGGCTCATCGTGCGCGAGGCGGGCAAGTCGCTGCCGAACGCCGTTGCCGAGGTGCGCGAAGCGGTCGACTTCCTGCGCTACTACAGCCAGCAGGTGGAACGCGAATTCGACAACGACACCCACCGCCCCCTGGGAACCGTACTGTGCATCAGCCCATGGAACTTCCCCATGGCGATCTTCCTGGGGCAGGTGTCGGCGGCACTGGCCGCCGGCAACGCCGTCATTGCAAAGCCAGCCGAACAGACCACACTCATCGCGGCCGAAGCCATCCGCCTTCTGCATGCCGCGGGCGTGCCCGGCGGTGTGGTGCAGCTGCTGCCCGGCGACGGCGAAACGGTGGGCGCGGCATTGGTCGGCCACCGGGAAATCAACGGCGTAATGTTCACCGGCTCAACCGCCGTGGCACGCCATATTGCAGCCACGCTGGCCGAACGCCTCTCGCGCGACGGCGCAACGGTCCCGCTCATCGCCGAAACGGGCGGTCAGAACGCCATGGTGGTCGATTCGTCGGCGCTGGCGGAACAGGTCGTGTACGACGTGCTGACGTCGGCCTTCGATTCCGCCGGCCAGCGCTGCTCGGCTCTGCGGATTCTGTGCGTGCAGGACGATTGCGCCGACCGCCTGCTGAATATGTTGCGCGGGGCCATGCAGGAATTGCGCATCGGCAACCCCGACCGGCTCAATACCGACGTGGGCCCCGTGATCGACGGCGAGGCGGCGCGCAATATCGAAGACCACATCCAGAAAATGCGCGACGCCGGCCTGAACGTGGTGCAGCTGCCGCTGCCGTCACACACGCAATACGGCACCTTCGTGGCCCCCACCCTCATCGAAATCGACAGCATTTCGCGTCTGGAGCGTGAGGTGTTCGGGCCGGTTCTGCATGTGCTGCGCTACAAGCGCGAAGACCTGCCCAAAGTGCTCGACCAGGTGAACGCCACGGGTTACGGGCTCACCTTCGGCCTGCATACACGCATCGACGAAACGGTCGAACAGGTCATGGCACGCATTCGCGCGGGTAACCTGTATGTCAACCGGAATATCGTCGGGGCCGTGGTGGGCGTGCAGCCCTTTGGCGGCGAGGCGCTTTCCGGTACGGGCCCCAAGGCGGGCGGCCCCCTGTACCTCTACCGGCTGCTTTCAACCCGGCCACCCGAAATGGCGGCCGGCATCGATCTTTCTGCGGGGCTGCCGGTCACGCTGCCGCTGCCCGGCCCCACGGGCGAAAGTAACGAATACAACGTTCTGCCACGCGGTACGGTACTGTGCTTTGCACGTACCGAAGCCGGTCTGCGCGCACAGCTCGATGCCGTGTTCAAGACGGGCAACCGTGCCCTGCTGGCTGAAACCCCGCAACTGCAATCGCTGCTGGCGAAGACCGACAGCGTCGATCGCACGCGTGTCGATACCGTCGCAAAGAACCAGATCGACGGCGCCGCGTTCGATGCCGTACTGTTCGAAGGCGACAGCGACGCACTGCTGGAACTGAACCGCCGCCTGGCGGCACGCGAGGGGCCGATCGTGTCAGTACAAGGCCTGACCAGCGACAGCCTGGCTCACGGCATGCACTATGCACTCGAGCCCCTGCTGCTCGAACGCGCAGTGAGCATCAACACGGCCGCCGCAGGGGGCAACGCCAGCCTGATGACCATCGGCTGAGTACTGCGCGGCGCACGGCTTGGCCGACGACGAAGGGCGTGGCGCCCGGTGCGACGCGCTTCGTCTCATCAGCATGTCGGCACACGATTTGCTGGCGAGGCGGGGCTGCATACCTTTGCCCAGGAGCCCCGCCATGAGAACCCTTTTCCGCACCCTGCTTCTGACCGGTGCGTTCCTTGCCATTGCACCCGCCGTGCAGGCCGAAGACGATCTTGCCCGCATCCGTGAAGCGGGGGAAATCCGTATCGGCACCGAAGGCACTTATGCCCCCTTTACGTTCCATGACTCCGACGGCCTGACCGGCTTCGACGTCGAGATCGGCCGCGCCATCGCCGAACGACTGGGCGTAAAGGCGCGCTTCGTGGAAGGCAAGTGGGATGGACTGATTGCCGGCCTGGACGCCGGGCGGTACGACGCCGTCATGAACCAGGTGAGCATCACTGAGGCCCGCCAGCAGAAGTACGACTTCTCGGATCCGTACATTGCATCGGCCGCGGTGCTCATCGTGCGCACCGACAATGACGAAATCAAGAGCTTCGACGACCTCGAGGGCAAGCGTTCCGCCAACACGCTCACCAGCAACTTCGGCAAGCTGGCCGAGAAAGCAGGCGCCCAGGTGGTGGCCGTTCAGGGCTTCAACGAATCGGTGGATCTGCTGCTGTCGCGCCGGGTCGATGCCACCATCAACGACGAGCTGTCGTTCCTGGACTTCAAGAAGCAGAAGCCGGATGCACCCCTGCACATCGTGGCGCGCGACACCAGCAGCGAGTTCAGCGAGTCGGGCGTGCTGATTCGCAAGGGCAACCCCGAGCTGCGCCAGGCCATCAACGCCGCGCTGCAAGAGATGCGTGCCGACGGCACCTACAAGGCAATATCCGAAAAATACTTCGGCGTTGACCTGTCTGCCCGCTGAACGGCAGCCCGCCCATCATGCCGGAGACCGCCGCCCTTCTGCCGTCGTGGCTGCAGCTGATGGCCGATTCCTTCTGGCCGCTGCTGCATGCCGGCATCCGCTTCACCGTACCGCTTACCCTGATTTCGTTTGGGGCCGGCCTGATGCTGGCCTTTGTCGTGGCGCTGATCCGGCTGTTCGGCCCCGCTCCGCTCGTGTGGGTCGCCCGTTTTTACATCTGGCTCATACGCGGCACGCCGCTGCTGGTGCAATTGTTCGTCATCTTCTACGGCCTGCCCAGCGTGGGCATCGTGCTCGATCCGTTTCCGGCGGCCCTGATCGGTTTCACGCTGAATGTCGGTGCCTACAACGCCGAAGTCATCCGCGCCGCGATCGAATCCATTCCCAAGGGGCAGTGGGAAGCGGCCTACTCGCTGAGCATGACCCGCGCCCAGGCGCTGCGGCGCACCGTACTGCCGCAGTCGGCGCGCGTGGCGGTGCCGCCGCTGGCGAATTCGTTCATCTCCCTGGTGAAAGACACGTCGCTCGCCGCCGTGCTGACGGTACCCGAGATTTTTCAGGCGGCGCAGCGCATCGCGGCCGTCACCTATGAGCCGCTGGTCCTGTACCTGGAGGCCGCCTTCATCTACCTGATCTTCAGCACCGTGCTGACCACGCTGCAGGCGCGGCTGGAACGCCGCTACGGGCAGCATGCCGTTTTCGCGGGGACACTGAGATGATCGCCCTGCAAGGGATCTCGAAGCGCTTTGGCGAGCTGCAGGTGCTGAACGATGTGGACGTCGACATCGCGGAAGGCAGCGTGACCGCACTGATCGGCCCCTCGGGCAGCGGCAAGAGCACGTTGCTGAGGTGCGTAAACCTGCTGGAAACACCCGATGCAGGCACCCTGACCCTGGGCAGCGAGACCCTGACCTTCACCGGCACGGCGCCGCCCATTTCGGCTGTGCTGCGCATCCGTCGTCAAACAGGCATGGTGTTTCAGAACTTCCAGCTGTTTCCCCACCGCACGGTAATGGAAAACGTCATGGAGGGCCTGGTGACAGTGCTGCGCTGGCCGCAGGCAAAGGCTCGGGAACGGGCCATGACGCTATTGGAAAAGGTGGGCATGGCACACAAGGCTGCAGAATGGCCGGCCACCCTGTCGGGCGGTCAGCAGCAGCGCGTGGCCATCGCCCGCGCGCTGGCACCCTCGCCACGCGTGCTGCTGTGCGACGAACCCACGTCGGCACTCGACCCCAGCCTTGCCGCCGAGGTGGTTCAGGTGCTGCGCCTGCTGGCCGAGGAAGGCATGACCATGCTCATGGCCACGCACGACCTGCGCCTGGCCGCCGCGATCAGCCAGCAGGTGGTCTTCCTGGAAAACGGGTGCATCGTGGAATCGGGCGCGCCGCGGCAAATCTTCTTCGACCCGGCGCGTGCCGAGACCCAGGCCTTCGTGACCACCCTGCGCGACACAGGGCCCGAGGAAGCGCTGCGTTGAGCTGCGCCGCGACCTACAGCAAACCGGCCAGTTGCAGGCCGACCGGTACGAGCACCGCGGTAAGCAGGCCCGCCAGCCCCATGGCCAGCCCGGCGAACGCCCCCATCTCGATGCTGCCCTGAAGCGCCCGCGCAGTGCCAATACCATGGGCGACGGTGCCCAGGGTGAAGCCGGCAATGTAAGGTTCCCCGATGCGCATCAGCGCCAGCACGGGCTGCGTAATGGCCCCGCCCAGTATGCCCGTGAGCATGACCAGGGCCGACGTGAGCGACGGAATGCCACCCAGCTTTTCGGTAAGGCCCAGGGCAATGGGCATGGTGACTGATTTGGCCGCCATCGACAGCACCGTGGCATGCGAGGCACCCAGCGCTGCAGCCAGCACCATGGCAACCACGACCGCCACGGCGCTGCCCAGCAGCGCGCCGCCCAAAAGCCCCATCCAAGCGCGACGCAGCCGCGCGAGCTGGTGGTACAGCGGAACGGCCAGCGCCACCGTGGCCGGTCCGAGCAGAATATGAATATAGCGGCCACCCTCGAAGTAGGTGGCGTAATCAATGTCAGCCAGCAGCAGGATCGAGACCAGCAGCAGCGTGGCCACCGCCACAGGGTGCAGCCACGGGCTGTTGCGCGCCTTGCGATGCACGGCCACCGCCACGCGGTATGCGGCCAGGGTCGCCAGAAGCCATGTCAGCGGCAGACCCGCAAGGTGCTGCCCGAGCGCGGCGATGCCGTTCATTTCTTCAGCCACTTGACGGCGGCGGCCGTCGCGGCGACCGATGCCACCGTGCTCACGACAATCGCCACGGCAATCGCCAGCCATTCCTGGGCGATGCGATCGAGATGCGCCACGATGCCCACGGCAGCGGGAATGAAGAGCAGACTGAGATGCGGCAAAAACGCCGCCGTGAACGTGTCGAGACCGGCATCTTCGCGCCCCCGAATCACGAGGTACGCGAACAACAGCGCCATGCCGACCACCGCGCCGGGAATCGGCAACCCGAGCATGAAGACGATGCCTTCGCCCGCTACCTGGAATGCCAACAGTTTGATCAGGCCTTCTATCATCGCTTGCCGCCTTTTCGTGCAGGAATGCCCGCAGCCCCGCGTGCATTCCCACCCCGGAACCCACGCCGGAGTGTGGCGGCATTGTAGCGATTATTCAGCCGGGGCCGGGAGGGGCTACCCGCCCACATCAGCCTGCGGCGAGCTGCGCCCCCTGCCCCGCGCTGCGGTGCGCCGTCTGCCCGGCATGCAGACGCTGGATCACGCCGGCCGTGTCGAGCACATCGCCAAAGTACAGCATCCAGTTGTGCAGGGCGGCGACGTGCTCGGCCTCGGTGAACGAGGCCAGCGCATCACTCACCATGATGCTGCGGTAATCCATCATCATGGCATCGCGCCCCGTGGATTCACAGCACACGTTGGTGGCCGCACCCCCGAGCAACACCGTATCGATGCCCCGCTCGCGCAGCACCGCATCCAGATTCGACGAGCCGGGGGTCAATGCGCTGTAGCAGCGCTTCACCACACGCGCATCGTCTTCCTGCACGTCGAGGCCGGGCGGAAGCTGATAACCGGGATGCGAGGCACTGAGCTCGGCGAGCCTGCGGGCGCGGCGTTCGGCGGTCAGCATGGAACGATGGTGATGTGACCAGAACACATCGGCACCATCGGAACAGGTCTGCACCCACACCACCAGCCCGCCCGCCCGGCGCAGTGCCCCGGCCAGGCGG
>Ga0079224_100017083_pt1 | contig 10217 bp, 10 predicted proteins | sample Stecom2015_FD_80414 | JGI IMG/M metagenome (GOLD analysis project Ga0079224, IMG submission 80414) | Agricultural soil microbial communities from Utah to study Nitrogen management - Steer compost 2015 | ecosystem: Environmental > Terrestrial > Soil > Agricultural land | place: USA: Utah... | reverse complement strand
GCGCCGGCGTGGCGGGCACCCCCGCGGGCGGCAACGCCGGGAGTGCGTGATGCCCCTGTCCGACCTGGTGACGACCGCGCAAGAGGCGTTGCTGCTCACCGTCGCGGTGTCCTTGCCGGTGCTGGGCGTGGCGGCGTTGGTCGGGCTCCTGGTCGGCGTCCTTCAGGCGGTGACGCAAATTCATGACAGCGCGGTCTCCCACCTGCCGAAGCTCTTGGCCGTGGTGTTGGCGCTCGTCCTGAGCGGGCCGTGGATCGGCGGACAGGTGAGCGCCTTCGCGCTGCGCGTCTTCGCCGGCTGAGATGCCGAGCGCCACGCTCTCTCCTTCGGATTGCCTCGACCCGGATCTCGATCCGGACGAGCCCGTTCGGGTAGGTGGACGGGTGACGGCCGTGCGCGCCGGCGGTGGGACGATCGCGGACGCGATCTGCAGCGTCGCGTTCGAGCTCGAGGCGCCCGCGGAGCTCATGCCAGGCGACCTGGTCGTCCTGCGCGCTCGACCGGGCCCACGGCTATCGAGCGCTCGCGTGGTGCAGCGCATCCCCTGCTCGCCGCCGCCTCCCGACGGCGAGCACGCCCGCTTGTCCGCGGGAGCGGGCGAGCGGCTCGCCGCGCGCGCGCGGGCGATCGCCGCCATCCGCGACTATTTCGTGCGCGAGCGCTTCGTCGAGGTCGAGACACCGGTCAACGTGCGCACGCCGGGCCTCGACGCCTACGTCGACGCGATCGCGACCGAGACGGGGTTTCTCACCACCTCCCCGGAGCTGCAAATGAAGCGGCTCTTGGTGGCCGGCCTGCCCAGGATCTTCCAGTTCGCCCGCGTCAGCCGCGCCTTCGAGCACGGCCCGTGGCACGAGCCGGAGTTCAGCATGCTCGAATGGTACCGGGCCTTCGCGGATCAGACCGCCGTGATGACCGATACCGAACAGATCGTGCACCGTGTGGTGTCCGTGATCGCGGGTGGCTCCTGGCTCGAGCTCGCCGGAGGCCGGCGCCTCGACGTGGCGCCGCCCTTCGACCGGCTCACGGTCGCCGAGGCGTTCCGGGAACACGCCAGCGTGAACGACGTGGCCGACCTGGCGGCGTCGGACGAAGATCGGTTTTTTCAGCTCCTGGTCGATCGGGTGGAGCCCGCCCTCGCCGGCCACCCGCGACCGGTGTTCTTGTGCGACTACCCGCTGTCGCAAGCGGCGTTGGCCCGCCCGAACCCCGAGGATCCGCGCTTCGCCGAGCGCTTCGAGCTGTACGTCGGCGGCGTCGAGCTCTGCAACGGCTTCTCCGAGCTCACCGATCCGGCCGAGCAGCGGCGGCGCTTCGAGAAGGAGCGGGCGCGGCGCCAATCCAGCGGCGCGCCCGTGTACGCGATCGACGAGCGCTTCATGGCGGCGCTCTGCGAGGGCATGCCACCGTCGGCGGGCAACGCGCTCGGGCTCGACCGGCTGATCGCGCTGGCGACCGGCGCCGCCGGGGTCGCGGACGTGCTGGCGTTCCCCGCCGCATGGCTTTGAGGGGCCGCCGCGGCGCTACTGGCCGATCTGAGGCACCTCTCCGATCGCCGCCATCGCGAGAAACCACCGGATGTCACGCATCGGGGTGGTGGCGAACGCCACGAAATGCCCATCCTCACCCGGGGTCTGGGGGTATCGACGAACCCCCAAGGTGAGGCCCGAACGGTTGCCAGCCAGCGGCGCCGGCACCTCCATGAGATTGCCGATGGGATACGGGACCTCGAGCGGCGGCGTCGAAGCGACCAGATCCAAGGACGCCATCAACGCGTAGAGCTCCATGGTCTGGGGCGGGCTGTAGCTGTCGCCGAGCCCGAACGTCTGGAACACGTGCTTGCCCGTGCGGCCTTCGGGCGGATCGAAGGCGATGCTGGTGGCGAAGTTCAAGGGATCGGCCGGGTCGATCCAGTGCTGCAAGAGCGAGAGCACCGGGTGATAGATGGCCGCTTCGGACTCGGGAGAGAAGGTCGCGTCGCCGAGCAGCAGGGGCAGCACCGCGGGCAGATTGACCGGCTGGGTCTTCGCGAGCAGCGCGTGCATCAGGCTGGCTCCGTTGCCGGACAGCACCACCGCCTGGACGCCGTCGGTGTACGGCATGGCGAGGCTGCCGTGGGTCGCGCCCTGCGAGTGACCGAAGAAGACGATCGCGTCTGGATCGATCAAGATGCGCGCTCCGCCGGAGACCTCCGCCGGGACATCGAGGGTCGACGCCCAGCGCACGAGCGCGAGCTGATCGGCCGCGCCCTGCAGCGGATTGCCGCGCGCCGCCTTGGGGTTGGCGAAGTTGAAGAACAGGTCCTCCGGATCGCTCGTCGAGTCGCCGCGTCGAGGCCCGTGCTGCACCTGGTCGATGCCGAGCACTGCCATCGGCACCTCCTCGGTGGGCGCGACCGCGTCGCTGAACGCGCCGGCCACTTCGGGCCGCACGTGACCGCGGTACGACCCGCCCGTTCCATGCGCGTGGATCACCAGCGGCCAACCGCTGTCGGGCATCGTGGCCTTGGGCACCGACAGCGACAGGCACACCGCCTCCGTGCGCACGGGCTCGCTGGCGATGTCGCCGCCGTCATCGGGGGCGAGGTACGGCGCCGTGCCGCGCTGGAACACGGGCAGCTCGATCAGCGCCTGGTATTCGTCGTACGCCTCGTCCCCGGTGCCGCACGCCCGGCCTCCCTCGGCCTGCGGGCAAGGCGAGCTCACGCCGTCGCCGCACAGGACCCAGGAGTTGGCGACCGGCACGGGCTCGGTTTCGACCGCTTCGGCCAACGCGGCCATCGGCGCGCGCACCTCCGCGGCCGTGATCAGCGTGGCGTTCAGGATCTCCTCGGGCGAGCCGGGGTTGTCCGCGGGCTTGTCCGGATCCGCCAAGAACGCGCGGAAGGGAGCGTAGGCCGTGTGCGCCGCGAGCAGCGCCGCGTCCGAGGGCGGCGTGTCGGAGAGCAGCACGGTCAGGTGTTCCGATCGCGCGATGGGCTCTCCGGTCGCGCTCCGCATCGACGTCGTCAGCCAGACCGCGTAGGTGTGGCCGGGTCGCAGCGGGCCCCAGGTCGTGCCGTCGTCGTTCATCCGCGAGACGAGCCGCCGCACCGCCAACCAATCGCTGCAGACGTACTTGGTGCGCTCCGGCGAGTAGACCCAGCTGTGGCCCGGACGGTAGCCATATTCTGGAGACCCGGGGGTGATGTCGGTGAAGCCGACCTCGATGCTCTCGGCGTCGATCGGGCCCGAGCAGCGAAAGAACACCGTCGGCGTGGTGCCCCATCCGGTCTCCCCGGACACCGCTTCGACGTAGCGCGCCACCGCGTCGAAGCCGAGCACCCCGGCGCCGGGCGTCGGGAACCCCGTGAGATCGAGGCCCGTTTCGCTTCGGCGGACGTCATTGGGGAATGGCAGGCGGAAAAAATCGCCCGCCTCTCCCGGCGGATCGGCGCCAGGGACCTCGAAGTACGCGCGCACCTCCGTCTCGCTCGTCGCCTCGCAGTCGACCCCCGGCCAGGACAGGCCCGCCAGCGGCCCCAGAGGCGCGAACACGCAGCTGCCAGCCACGCAGGAGAGCCCCGCGTAGCAGTCCTTGCCGGTCGCGCACTCGGCGCCGATGTCGCCATCACCCTCCGGTATGCACTGCAGGGCGAGGCCCACGACGTCGCACCGGAGCCCCGCCTGACAGCTGGCGTCCGTCAGGCACGGATCGCCCTCGACGCCCTCACCAGCGCTGGCGCAGGTCGCCCCGACGCACTGCAGCCCTGGTTCGCACTCGGCGCTGATCGTGCAAGGCGCTCCGAGCGGGCTCGATCGCGACGGCTCGCACACGGCGTCGGCGCAGCGCAGCCCCGGGCGGCACGGCTGGTCGTCGCTGCACGAATCCCCCACCCCGGCGCCGTCGGGGACCGTTGGCGCGCCAGCGGCGCCCCCGCCACCCGCTTGGCCCGGCGCGCCGGCGTCTCCGCCCCCCTGCCCGCCCACGCCGGACGCCCCGCCCATGCCCGCCGCGCCGCCCGTTGCGCTCGCGCCCGTCCCGCCGGTTCCCGCATCCAGGTCCGGGACGAAATCGCCGACGCCAGGTCCGTCCTCCGAGCACGCCGCGACCCCGGCGAGCGAGAACAGCAGCACGGTCGACCTACGCAAAGACCTCATGTTTCACCTCCCGGGGCGGACGTCCACGGCGCGCGCTGGCGCGCTCGACACGGGCCAGCATCGCCGAGCGTACCCCCTGCGCCTCCCGAATGGAACGGGCACCCGCCGCGCCCGCGCCTTTCACGCGTAGCGCACGAGCGAGACCACGGGTGTCGGCAAGAGGAGCTCTCGCCCCCCGAGCGACTCCAGCTCGATCACGAAAGCGTACGCCGCCACATACGCTCCCTGACGGTGCACGAGCTCACCCGCCGCCGCTGCCGTGCCGCCGGTGGCCAACAGATCGTCCACCACCAGCACGCTCGCCCCTTCTTTGAGCGAGTCGCGGTGCATCTCGAGCTCTGCCTCCCCGTACTCGAGCGAGTAGGAGACCTTCTCCGTGCGGTGCGGGAGCTTGCCCGGCTTGCGCACGGGCACGAAGCTCGTGTTCAGCCGAGCCGCCAGCGCGCCCCCGAAGATGAAGCCCCGCGACTCCACCCCGACCACCGCGTCCAGGTGCTCTCCCACGAACCGCTCGGCGATGCGATCGAGCACGATGTGGAACCCTTTGGGATCGGCCAGCAGCGGCGTGATGTCGCGGAACAGGATCCCCCGCTGCGGGAAATCCGGGACGTCGCGGATGAGCTTTCGCACGTAGCCCATCGCGTCGAACTGTGGGGGGAAGGACGCGGAACGGATCGGCGCCGCCTGTTTGGGCACCTTCTTCTCGCGCTCCACGCCGCGCGGGGTCGGCTTGAGCCGAGCCGGCACCGGTTTGCTGGAGGTCGAAGCCGATCGCTTTCTTGCTGCCATGGGTGCTCGTGCCCGCGCGGCGCGCCGCGTCCGTTAGAGCACATCGCCCGCACGGCTGCAAAGCCAGAGCTCGCCGGCCGGCTTCGTCAGCGAAGGCGAGCGATCAGCCGTTCGACCGTCGCCGTCTGATGCCGCGCCCAAAGATCGAGGACCAGCGGGGTGATCCCGACGATGCCCGCATCGAACGCTTCGGTGTCCGAGCCTGGCACCTCCCGGTGCTCGGCCCCAGGCCCGCCGATCCAGAGGTACTCGCGCCCGCGCGGATCGCTTCGAAACTCGACCTCATCCAGATAGATGCGCGCGCCGAGCCGGGTGGGCCGCACCTTCCAGTCGCCGCCTGCCGGGTAGTTCACGTTCAGCAACGCCGGCCCGGGCGACGCATCCCAGAGCGCCCGCACCAGGCGCGCGGCGTGGGGCGCGACGATCTCGAGATCGGCGGCGGTCGCCGCAGAGATCGCGATCGACGGCAGACCCTTCAACGCACCTTCCCGGGCGGCGGCCACGGTGCCGCTATAGAAGACGTCGTCGCCGAGGTTGACCCCGAGGTTGATGCCCGAGACCACCAGGTCCGGCCGGCGAGGCAGCACCCGTCCGACGGCGTGCAGCGCGACGTACACGCAGTCTGCCGGGGTGCCGTCCACCGAGAAGACGTCTTCGGCGTGCCGGAACAGGCGCAGCGGCCGGTGCAAGCTCAGCGCGTGGCTGGCCGCGCTCTGCTCCGACTCGGGCGCGCACACCACCACGTCCGCGACCGCCCGCAACGCGCGCTGCAGCGCGCCGAGACCCGTGGCGCGGTAGCCGTCGTCGTTCGACAGCAGGATCAGGGGGCGAACGCGGCGAGGGTCGGCCATGGGTCGATCCTAGCAAAACGGGCCATCACAAGGGCCCCGTCTCCGACGCCACATGCCCGTATCGCGCCCACCGTCCTCGCAGGTACACTCGGCCGCGTGCGGGTGGACGATCCCGAGATCTCCGAGCAAATCGAGCTCAGCGTGCGCGAAGCGCTGGCGCGCTTCGGTGCGGCCGGCGAGGTTCGTGTCAGCGGAGACGCCGTCGTCCTCCACGGCAGCGGACCCACGGTCAGCACCGTCCTCGGTCGCTTGCCGGAGCAGTGGCCTCTCTTGCCCGTCGACGAACGGCAGCGCCATGGCCTGCAGATCGCGCGCCGGCTGGTACACCAGCGCCGGGGCACCAGCCCGTCCCAGGCGCCGGCATCTGGCATTCGGCGTGCCCTGCGGCCGATCGCGCCGCTGGGGGTGCTCGGGTTGACAGCGATCGCGCTCTGGCAAGCGCACCGATTCTACCGCGCCACCTTCTTGACCCCCGCCCCGCCCGCCCCGAGCAGCGTGACCGCGGCCGCCGACGAGGACGCCGCGCGCCAGCGACGCGCGGCGGCGGTCTGCCAGCGCACGCGCGTCCGCGTGATGCAGGGCGCGACCGTGGGCCCTGCCGATGTCGAGGGCTGGGTGGTCGAGCTGTCGTTGATCGGACCGGCCGCCGCTCGCGTCGGCAGATCGCCCGCGCTCGCACGGTTCTTCGCCACCCTGCCGGAAGGCGGCCACCGAGTCTCGGGCTCGAGCGGCCTCGCAGCGGTGACGGGCCCGACGACGCGCGTCGTCCTCGAGCCGAAGCCGCTCCCCGGCGGGCTCGAGCAGCTGCGGGCGACCTTCACCGGCAGGTACGTCGATCCCTACTTCCGAGCCGAGCGACGCTCCGAGTTCGTGCGGCTCTCGGCGGAGCTCGCGACGGCGGTGGGCGCCACGCACGGTGCGCTGTACGCCCGCTGCGCAGAGGACGACGCGCCACATATCGGCAGCTGGTTTTACGGGCCGGGCCCGGCCGGCGCCGCCGCCAGCCTGATGTTCGCGATGGGTGTTGCCGCCGACGTCCCGCACTTCGGCGCGGCCCTGCTGGCGCCGCGGCCTGAGGAGCCCGCCGCCGACCTCCTGCGCCGGATCGAGCAGGCGGCCGCGCCGCTCGATCGAGAGCGGGTCGCCGTGCTCATCGGCGCCGACGGCGGCAGCATCGCGGGTAGGCCCGAGGGACCCACGACATTGACCGTGGATTTTGCGGACGCCAACCGCGCCTCCCGCATCAGCCTGCGGCTGGCGCGGGCGCTCGGCATCGCGGCCGACTCAGGCGCCCAGTAGGTTCTGCAGCTCGCCGCTCTGGAACAGATCCATCACGATATCGCAGCCGCCAACGAACTGACCGCCCACGTACAGCTGTGGGAAGGTGGGCCAGTTGGAGTACTCCTTGAGGCCCTGTCGGATATCCGGATCGGTCAGGATGTTCACGTCCTTGAAGTCGACGCCCGACTGCTTGAGGATCTGAACCACCTGGGCAGAAAACCCGCACTGCGGGAAGTTCTTGCTGCCCTTCATGAAGAGCACGACTTTGCTCGAGTCGATGGTGCCCTGGATACGGTCGCGCAAATCAGCGTCCATCAGCCACCTCCTGATTTCGCCCAGGCTTCGGGCGTGTAGGTCTTGAGCGCCAGCGCGTGGATGGGTCCGTGCATGGCGTCCCCGAGCGCGCGGTACACCATCTGGTGCTGCTCGACGGGTCCTTTGCCGGCGAAGGCCGACGACACCACCCGAGCCTGGTAGTGGTCCTTGGTCCCCGTCAGGTCCACCAGGTCGATGGACGCGTCGGGGAAGGCTTGGGTGAGCAGCCGCTGGAGCTCTTCCGGCTCGATCATGGGCGCTTAGATGACGCGACGTCACGATCGTGTCAACCAACCTTCGGGCGCTGGGGATTTTAGCCCGGGGGATCGCCGGGGAATGCGATACTCTGGAGGTCGTGCCTCCCGCCGCTCCGCCGCCCAAGCGCCCGCCGCCGCCGCCGCCCAAGCGCCCGCCGCCGCGCGCCGCCGAGGCTGGGCCTCGGGCCTCAGCGGCGGTCCTGCGCCCGCCCCCCCGCCGTCCGCCCTCGCAGGGCGCCGCCGCGCCGCCGTCGATGACGCCGGGCCAGAAGAACGCCTTGACGTTGCAGGCGCTGGGCCTGCTCGATGAGCAGCTCGAAGCCCGTATCGTGCACTACAAAGCGGAGCTTCAGACCAGCCCCGAGCTCGACGCCGTCACCGCCCAGGTCGTGGCTCAAATCAAGGCGATGCAGGCGGCGGTGGCGGGCGGCGGCGATCGCAAGCCGCCCGGCCAGATCGAAGAGCAGCAGATCCAGACCTTGCGGGGCCTGCTCGAGCGCGTGTTCGCGGCGGAGTCCGGCACCAACTTCGCGACCCAGACGCTCAAGCCGATCGGGCGGCGCATCGCGAAGTTGTTCTTCGAGAGCGAGCTGCACGACAAGCGCCAGGACAAGGAGAAGGTGATCCACCACGCCGAGCAGGGCGTGTACTACGTGCTCCAGCGCTACAAACACCGGCTCGCGGCCGAGCTCGACGGGTTCACCTACGTGAGCGACGAGATCGCGCAGCTGACCCGCGAGCTCTTGGTGAAGATCGAGCGGGACCTTCAGGTGGGCTTTTTGTCACGGCGATCGCCGGAGCTGAACCGCGTCTTGCTCGTGTACACGTCCGTGCTGACGGATTTTTTGCACCAGCACCTACCGCCGCGGCTGGATCAGCTGTCGAAGCTTGCTATCCGGAACGCCGGAACGGCCAGGCGGGAGGGCAGCCTGGCGTACAAGATCACCGCCGATGGCTTCGGGCCCTTTCGCGCCGAGTGGCAGCGCCTGTTCATGGAGCAGCTCGTGAACTACTGTGGCGACGAGCTGCTCGCCCGCATCGAACGAGAACAGCACGAGCTGCGGGAGGAGACGGTGCGCTTTTTCACCGACCCGCACGTCTTCAGCGAGACCTGCGAGGTGCTCTGCGAGCACCTGTACGATTTCCTCTGCCTCGAGGGGTTCCTCGACCTGCCCGTCGACTGGCGCGCCACGACGCCCCGCGGCTGAGGGGCGCGACAAACCCGCGCCGTCCGTGCCCTGCCCCACGCAATCCTCCCATTCGCAGCGGCCGACCCGAGGGGGGACGATTTTTTCGGTCGGCGGGCGATGAGTTTTCGAGCGCCAAGCGGTCTAACCGGAGTCCTGGGCCCCGCGTCTCAGGCGCCGCCCGCCCCCTGTCCCGCCTTGTCGCCCTCCGGGTGACGGCGATAATCCCCCGCCATGCCGACCGTGACGCTCACTCGACACCTCTACGAGTTCTTTCCGCACCTGCGGGGCAAGGAGCTCGTGGTCGAAGCGGACAGCGTGGCCGACGTGATCGTCGAGCTCGAGAAGCTCGCCCCCGGCATCGCGTTTTATGTCTGCGACGAGCGGGGCAGCCTGCGCACGCACGTCAATGTTTTCATCGGAGAAGAAATGGTCGCCGATCGGGTGCGCTTGAGCGACCGGCTTCGAGCGGATTCCCGCGTCTTCATCCTGCAGGCGCTGAGTGGAGGTTGACAGGTGTCATCAGAACGCATCCTCGTTGGGTCCCGCAAGGGCACGTTCATCGTCGAAAAGCGCCAGGGGCGCTGGAAGGTCGCGCTCGCCGGCCACGCTGGCGCCGGCGTCAACTACGTCGCCCGCGACCCCCACAGCGGAGCTTTGTGGGCCCTGCTCGGTCACGGCCACTGGGGCGCCAAGCTGTCTCGCTCGACCGACGGCGGCCAGACTTGGCAGGACGCGCCCCAAATCACCTACCCGGAGGGCGCCCGCTACATTGGCGGGGTGATGCCCGGCGAGGAACCCGCCGAGCCCGGTGAGGCGAGGAAGCCGAGCTTCAAGGACGCCAAGCTGCTCAAGCTCTGGTGCATCGCCTTCGGCGCACCCGGCCGGGTCTACGTGGGCACCATCCCTGGCGGCCTGTTCGTGAGCGAAGACGGGGGCGAGCGCTTCGAGCTCAACCGCCCGCTCTGGAACCACGAGTCGCGCGGGGGTGACCTCTTCGCTGGCGACGGCACGGGCGTCAACCACTGGTTTGGCACCCCCGCGTCGGAAGGAGAGTTCGCCCCGGGCATCCACTCGATCGTCGTCGACCCGCACGACCCGGAGCGGATCCTGATCGCGATCTCCACCGCGGGCGTGCTCGAGACCACCGACGGCGGCAAGACCTGGCACGGCCGGAACAAGGGCATGGTGAACGACTACCTGCCGAACTCCGAAGCGGAGTGGGGCCACGATCCGCACCTGATCGACCTCTGCGCTTCCGATCCGCGCTTCGTCTGGCAGCAGAACCACACCGGGGTGTTCGCCAGCACGGACGGCGCCAAGACCTGGAAGCGGGTCAGCCAACCGGAGCTCGGGGTGCACTTCGGCTTCCCGGTCGCCGTGGACGACAGGGACGGG
>Ga0079224_100017082_pt1 | contig 10217 bp, 10 predicted proteins | sample Stecom2015_FD_80414 | JGI IMG/M metagenome (GOLD analysis project Ga0079224, IMG submission 80414) | Agricultural soil microbial communities from Utah to study Nitrogen management - Steer compost 2015 | ecosystem: Environmental > Terrestrial > Soil > Agricultural land | place: USA: Utah... | reverse complement strand
TCCCCTTTCGCTTCGTTCTCGGTATGAGAACAAAGCAAAAGGGGAGCGGGGACCCTCTTCCTTTTGCTACACACAATCGCTTCCCGCCGAGGGGTGGGAAAGTCAGCGGCCGCGCCGTTGGCGGCCGGCCCGTCGCGCCCAGGTCGAAGCCGAGGGCAGGTAGACGCTGGGGGATTGTCGTAGTCAACGAGCGTGATGGCGGTCGGTATCTCGATGACCGGCATCCGGTCGGCGTCGGAGACAAGGCGTCCAGGGCATTGCTCATGTTCAAAACCCTCAGGCGTCATCAGTTGTCGGGTTGATCGGCCAGTTCGACGATGTGGTCGAGGACCTCAGCGATGCCGAGCAGGCGCGCGCGGTCGAGCGGCGAGAGTCGGTGTCGGCACACCAGCCGAGCCCGCCGACCCGGTGCGGACGCACGGACAATAGGCTCGAGCCAGGAAATGAGGAGGATCATTGATGGCTGGGCGGGACCGCCCTCGAGGGCCTCGACCGTCAGGCGGGGGAGATGACCGGCGCCGTGGTCGTGACGGCGAGAACCGATCCGATGGACGACCCGGCGGCAGGGGAGAAGGACGCGGAGCCACCGGCAGGCCGGGCGCAGCTCGAGGCCGTGGCGGCCGCGCGGGCTCCGGTGGTGAGCCGCGTGGCCGAGACCGCGACGAGCGCCGAGGCCGGCCTCGTGAAGCGCCCAGCGACGCTGCCGGTCAGCGTGGCGGCAAGCACCCTCGATCCGGTGCTGAGCGACGCGATGGTGGCGATCGCGCCGGCGATGGGCGCGGAACAGCCCGTTCCGCAGAGAAGCCGCCGGAGCCGGTGGTCGACGACGATGTGACCGGCCGGGAACTGGACCAGGAGATCCGCGACGAACTGTCGGCGTTGTCCGGTCCGATGGCCGCGCACGTGGCGCGTCACCTGGTCATGGCGCAGCGGTTGCTGGACGCCGACCCGGCTCGCGCGCACGAGCATGCCATGGCGGCGCGTCGGCGGGCTGGGCGAATCGGCGTGGTGCGAGAGGCCGCGGGGGTGACGGCGTACCGGGCCGGCAGGTACTCCGAGGCGCTGGCGGAGTTGCGCGCTGCCCGGCGCATGACCGGATCGGCGGAGTACTTGCCGATGATGGCCGACGCTGAACGCGGACTGGGCCGTCCGCAGCGTGCTCTGGACCTCGCGCAGGACCCAGCTGTCACCGGTTTGGACACGCCGACTCGAATCGAGATGTTGATCGTGGCGGCCGGAGCTCGGCGTGACATGGGCGAGCACGAGGCCGCGGCCGCGGTCTTGCAGGTGCCCGAGCTGCGTTCCACGGCGCAAGAAGCGTGGGTGGCGCGCCTGCGCTACGCCTACGCCGATGCGTTGCTGGGCGCCGGGCGTCAGCAGGAGGCGCGCCGGTGGTTCGCGCGGGCAGCCGAGGCAGACGTCGACCACGAAACCGACGCCGAGGATCGGGTGGCACAGATCGAAGCCGACGGCGACTGACAGTGTGATTCGCCGGCCGGCGAGGTCGATCCAGCACCGCAGGCGGCGGTGACTTTTCCACAGGTCGTCTGAGCCAGGTGGACTGTCCACAGATCGCGTTCGGCCGGGTGTGGCGCAGCGCCAAGACGTCGATCATGGGACCGGAATCCCTTGAACGACGGTTGTGAAGGAGCTCCGCCGATGACGACGACGACCGAGGTGCCTGTCGCCGAGCACTGCAACGAGGTCCGGCTGGTGGGCCGGGTGGCCGCCGAGCCGAATGTGACGGTGATGCCCAGTGGCGACGAGCTCGTCACCGCCCGCCTGGTGATCGAGCGTCCGCGACCACCTGCCGGGCGTGGAAAACGACGTCAGGTGGACACGGTCACCTGCGCGGCGTGGTCGCCGGTGCTGCGCCGGCGGCTGCGGATCTGGAATCCGGGAGACACCGTGCAGGTCACCGGGGCGCTACGGCGACGTTTCTGGCGCGGTGAGTCCGGTGCGCGTAGCCGCTTCGAGATCGAGGTCGTGACCGCCGAGCGGCTGGCCCGCGCACCGCTGGAGGCGCCGGCCGACCCCCAGGGGTGAGGCCTGCTTCGGTCCGGCGATTCACCAGCCGAGGCCGTGCACCGAAAGGCTCCGTCGGTCACGTGTGCGCGGCGTCGACCTGGCGCATGAGCAGGCCGGTCCACGGCTTCGGGCCGAACGAGGTCGACTTTCGCGGCATCCGCACCCCCGCGGTGGCCAGCGTGAGCACGTCGGTCAGCGCCGGCGGCCGAACGAGTATCGCGATGCCGGCCGTACGCGTGGCGGTGTCCACGGCGTCGGCGGGGTCATGGTGGTAGCCGACCCGGTCATCGGCGTCGCTCAGGGACCAAAGGCGCTCGAGCAGCACGTCGGTCAACGCCGCGGCATCGATACGCCGCCATGTCGGGTGCCGGTCCGGCGGAAACGCGGCTGTGGGCAGCTCGCCTCCGGCCGGGCGCAGCAGGACGTGCCGGGCGCCGTCGCTGACGAGGAACGCCATGCGGGTCTCGGCGGTGAGAACGCCCGATAAGTCAGCGGCCGGATCGATGGCGGTGTCGATGGCGGTGTCGTCGAACAGCTCGCTGGCCAACGTCACGGCGTCGTCGAGGCCCAACCCGGCGATGCTGCGGTGGACACCGCGAAGTTCCAGAGGGTGGCGGGCGGCGTCGACCAGCAGGGCGAGCCCGCGGTCGGTGCGGCCTGGTGCGGGCGCGGCCTCGTGCACGGCATGGTAGGCGGCGAATCTGTGGTGGCCGTCAGCGATCAGTGCGCTGCGGGGGGCGAGGTCGTCGGCCACCGTGGTCAACGACGCCGGGTCGGTGACCCGCCAGATCCGGTGGCAGGTACCGGTGTCGGTGACGACCTCCTGGTCCGGTGGCTGTCGCGCGACGGCGTCGACGACGTCGCTGGCCGCGCCATCACCGTCGTAGGTCAGCAAGATCGGTTCGAGTTGGGTGCCGGTAGCTCGCATCAGGGCGGCACGGTCGGCTACGGGGCCGGCGAAGGTGTGTTCGTGCGGTAGCACCGGGCCCTGGACACCGACGCCGCCGACGAGCCCGATCGCGGTGTGGCTGTCGGTTCGATGCTCGTAGACGTACAAGGCGGGTTCGGGATCGGTACGGAGCACGCCGGAGGCGACCCAGCTCCGAAGACGCGTCGCGGCGCGGCGGTACCGGTCGTCACGCTCCCGGGAACCGTCTGGTCCGCCGTCACCCGGTTCGCACCGGGGAAGGGTGAGGTGGACGATGTTGTGCGGATCGGCGGCCTCGAACCGCTGGAGAGCGCGGTCGTCGATGACGTCGTAGGGCGGGCAGATCACCCGCCGCAGATCGATGTCCGCCGCGTAACGCGTGGCACGGAACGGGCTAAGCCGCAGCACGTGCCGATCATGGCTCACCCGACGAATGCTACGTACGGCGGGGATGCTTGTGGGCGCCTGCGAGGATGGGCGCGTGTCTGAGTTGACCCGGATCTACGACGTGGCCTTGCTCGACCTGGACGGCGTCGTCTACATCGGTGAGCACCCCGTCGACCACGCGCCCGAAGCGCTGTCGTCGGCGCGAGATGCCGGAATGAAGCTGGCGTTCGTGACGAACAACGCCTCGCGCCCGCCCGAGGTCGTCGCCGAGCACCTTGTCGACATCGGGGTGCAGGCGGCGCCGTCGGAGGTCGTCACCTCTGCCCAGGCGGCAGCCCGGGTCCTGGCCGAAAAGCTCGAGCCGGGGACGAAGGTCCTGGTCGTCGGGGGCGCTGGGCTCGAGGCAGCCTTGCAGGAGCGTGAGTTTCGCCCGGTGCGTCACCTCGCCGACGAGCCTGCCGCCGTGGTTCAGGGCTTCGATCCCAGCGTCGATTGGTACTCGCTGGCCGAAGGCTCCTATGCCGTGGCGTCCGGTCTGTTGTGGGTGGCGACGAACGTCGATGCGACGATACCGACGCCGCGCGGGCGGGCTCCGGGCAATGGCGCCCTGGTCGACGCCGTGCGTACCGCCAGCGGCCGTGACCCTGTGGTGGCCGGCAAGCCGGAGCCGCCCATGCACCGTGAGGCGATCGCGCGCTCGGGCGCACGGCGGCCCCTGGTGGTCGGCGATCGGCTCGACACCGACATCGAAGGGGCCAACGCTGCTGGAGCCGACAGCCTGCTGGTGCTCACCGGCGTCACCGACGCCGTCGAGCTCGTCTTGGCTCCGCCCCGGTTACGTCCGACGTTCGTCGGTGCCGACCTGCGCGCGTTGCATCACACCGCCGAAGCGCTGAGCGTCGCGGCCGGGCAGAACGCCACCGGCGGCTGGCACGCTGTGGTGGACGGCGACGAGCTCCGCCTGTCACGTCAGGTACCGGGCGCCCAGAACGGCGACATCGACGCCCTCCGGGCCGCCTGCGGGGCGGTGTGGGCGGCCGAATCGGTACCGCCCTCGGCGGTGCGTGCTGCGTTGGCCGGCGCGGGCTGGGCGGAGCGTTAGAGACTTCGCCGTCCGCGTGAACGTCATCGTCGCGGGCCTCGCGGCCACTCTAATGACCGACGACGGGGGCCAGGCGTACTAGCGTTGGTCGTCATGGACGAACAATCGGATGCCGACGCGGCAACGGGCGATCCCCACGTGGACGAAGCTCTGCGTACGCTGCGGTTGCTCGACGAGCGGCCGGTGCACGAGCACGCTGCCCTCGTCGAGAGCGTCCACCAGGCCTTGCAGGAGCGGCTGGCCGCCGACGACGAACCACACCCGACCGACGAGGAAGGCTGAGGCCGTGGCCACTCGGCGACGTCTCGATCAGGAACTGGTGCGCCGCGGGCTGGCCCGGTCGCGTGAGCACGCCGCCGATCTGGTCGCCGACGGCCGGGTCCTCGTCGGCGGGCGGGCCGCGACGAAAGTGGCCACTGCCGTCGAGCCGGCTGCGGCGCTGCTGGTGAAGGAGATCGAGGACGGCGAGGAGTACGTCTCGCGAGGCGGGCACAAACTGGCCGGAGCGCTCGACACGTTCGAGCCGCTCGGGCTGTCGGTCCGCGGGCGCCGCTGTCTGGACGCCGGCGCGTCGACCGGCGGGTTCACCGACGTGTTGCTGCGTCGTGGCGCTGCCGCCGTTGTCGCCGTCGACGTCGGATACGGGCAGCTGGCCTGGTCGCTACGGTCGGATCCGAGGGTCACCGTCCTGGACCGGACGAACGTGCGGGATCTCACGCCCGACATGGTCGGCGAGGCGGTGGACGTGGTCGTCGCCGACATGTCGTTCATCTCGCTGCGCCTGGTGCTCGCGCCGCTGTACGCCGTCTGCGCGCCCGGTGCCGATCTGGCGCTCATGGTGAAACCACAGTTCGAGGTGGGCCGCGAGCGCGTGGGCAAGGGGGGCGTGGTCCGCGACCCGGACCTCCGCGCGCAGGCGGTGCTGGGCGTGGCTCGCGCCGCCGCCGACGTGGGCCTCGGCGTCGCCGGCGTGACCGCCAGCAGCTTGCCCGGCCCGTCGGGCAATGTCGAGTACTTCCTGTGGCTGCGCGCGGACGCCGCCGAGGTCGACCCGGCAGACGTCCATCGCGCCGTCGACGAGGGGCCTTGAGTGAACAGAAATGTGCTGCTGGTCACCCACACCGGGCGCGAAGAGGCGCGGCAGGTCGCGAAGGAAGCCGCTCATCGGCTGACCGAGGCGGGCATCAAGGTACGGCTGATGGCCGAAGAGCAATCCGAACTGGGCATCGACGACCTTCGCGACCGACACGACGCCAGCGTCTTCGCCGACGGCGACCCGCGCGCGGCCGAAGGCTGCGAGCTCGTGGTCGTCCTCGGCGGCGACGGAACCATCCTGCGCGGCGCCGAGCTCGCCCGCGCGTCGGGAACGCCGATCCTCGGGGTGAACCTCGGCCACGTCGGCTTCCTCGCCGAATCCGAGCGCGACGATCTCGGCTACACCGTCGACCACATCGTGCGGCGCAGCTACGCCGTCGAGGAACGCATGACCGTCGACGTCGTGGTCCGGAGCAACGGCCACGTGGTCGCGGACGGTTGGGCGTTGAACGAGGCGACTGTCGAGAAGGCCAGCCGGGAGCGGATGCTCGACCTGGTGGCCGAGATCGACGGCCGGGCGCTGTCACGGTGGGGCTGTGACGGCGTGGTGATGGCCACGCCCACCGGGTCGACGGCCTACGCCTTCAGCGCCGGCGGCCCGGTGGTCTGGCCTGATCTGGAAGCGTTGCTCATGGTCCCCATCAGCGCGCATGCCCTGTTCGCCCGGCCGATGGTCGTCTCGCCGTCGTCCGAGCTGGCCGTCACCGTGCAGCCACGCACGCCCGGGGCGGTCTTGTGGTGCGACGGTCGCCGCGCGGTCGACCTGCCCACCGGCGCGCGCGTCGAGGTTCGCCGCGGCGAACATCCGGTCCGGCTGGCGCGCCTGCACGAGGCGCCGTTCACCGACCGTCTCGTCGCCAAGTTCGCGCTGCCGGTCGAAGGTTGGCGTGGAGCGCGGTCGTGACAGGCTTCGGGATCGTCCACGCCGCCTGCTCGTCGGTCAGCGAGGTGGCGCAGCCACTAGGGTGGGCAGCGGCCGCGAGGGAGTCGTCGTGCGTAGGGTGAGCTGTCGTGCTTGAGGAGATCCGCATCCGTGGCCTGGGCGTCATCGACGATGCCCAGCTCGAGTTCGGCCCCGGGCTCACGGTGGTCACCGGCGAGACCGGCGCGGGGAAGACGATGGTGCTCACCGGCCTGGGCTTGCTCATGGGCGGACGCGCCGACGCGGGCGCGGTCCGCTCGGGTGCCGAGCGCGCCGTCGTGGAGGGCACCGTCACCGTCTCCGACGACAGCGAGGTCGTCGCCCGCGCGTTGGACGCCGGTGCGGACGTCGAGGACGGTGAGTTGCTGCTGAGCCGAACCGTGCTGGCCGGCGGGCGTTCGCGGGCCCACGTGGGAGGGCGCAGCGTCCCGGTGAGCTTGCTGACCGAGCTCGCCGACGGGCTGGTCGCCGTGCACGGGCAGAGCGATCAGCATCGGCTGCTTCGTCCGTCCACCCAGCTCGACGCCCTTGATCGCTACGCCGGCACAGCGGTCACGAGCCAGTTGGAGACTTACGTCGATCGCTACGCCCGGCTGCGTGCGGTGGAAGCCGAGCTCGACGAGGTGACCAGGTCGGCCCGGGAACGCGTGCACGAGGCCGAGTTGTTGCGGGTCGGCCTCAGCGAGATCGAGGACGTCGACCCGCAGCCGGGCGAGGACGTCGCGCTGCAGGCCGAGGAAGAACGCCTGGCCCACGCCGACACCCTGCGAACCGCGGCCGAAACCGCGCATCAAAGCTTGTCGGCCGACGACATCGTGTCCGACCAGGCCGACGTGGCGGGCCTGCTGGCCCGGGCCCGGAACGCGCTGGAAGCCGAACGCTCGCACGATGAAGAGCTCGCCGCCCTGGCCGACCGGCTTGCGGAGGCGTCGTACTTGATCAGCGACGTCGCGACGGATCTGGCGTCGTATGCCTCGAGTATCGAGACCGACCCGGCTCGTCTGGCGCAGATCCAGGACCGCCGCGCCGCGTTGGCCGCTTTGGTCCGCAAGTACGGCGATGCCGCGGCGGAGGCGGGCTCCGGCGAGGTGTCCGGCTCCGGCGTCGACGCGGTGTTGGAGTGGGCGCGGAGCGGGTCGCTGCGGCTGCTCGAACTCGATGGCGACGACGAGCGTGTCGCTGCGCTGAGCAAGGAGAAAGAGGCGCTGCTCGCCGAGCTCGGTGAGCTGGCGGCCGGTATCACCGCGGCCCGCCGGGACGCCGCGGCCCGATTCGCCGACGATGTGGGACACGAGCTCGCGGCGCTGGCCATGCCGCATGCCCGGATCGTCGTCGACGTGCGTGAGCGCGACACGCTCGGACCCACCGGGGCCGACGAGGTCGAGATCCTGTTCAGCGCGCATCACGGTGCTGCTCCCCGTTCCCTGGACAAGGGGGCCTCGGGCGGTGAGCTGTCGCGGCTGATGCTGGCCATCGAGGTCGTGTTCGCCGGGGCGGACCCCGTACCCACGTTCGTCTTCGACGAAGTCGACGCGGGGGTGGGCGGCAAGGCCGCGGTCGAGGTCGGGCGGCGGCTGGCCCGACTAGCCCGCCACGCGCAGGTGCTCGTCGTCACCCATCTGCCGCAAGTCGCGGCCTTCGCTGATCACCACTTGAAGGTGGTGAAGGCCGACGACGGGCGGGTGACCAGCAGCGGCGTGGACAAGCTCGACGACGAAGGCCGGGTCAGCGAACTGTCGCGGATGCTCGCCGGCCTCGAGGACTCCGCCTCGGCGCGGGCACACGCTCAGGAGCTGCTCGCGACGGCGGCGGCGTCGAAGGAGTCGGTGTCCTGATCTCGGCGCCGCGCCCAGTGCCGCCAGATCACGTCGGCGCCGCCGACGTAGGCGGCGGCGTTTCGGGGCCCGGCGAGTCGACGTCGGCGCCGATGACCTCCACCGCGGCGACGATCACGGCCGCGACGAGGGCGATGCCGATGATGACACCGGCACTGGGGTAGGTCCAGAAGGCGAACACCAGCACCGCCGCAGCGGCGACGGCGATCTGCACGGGCCGCTTGTGCGCGCGGATCCACTCGGGCACCGGGCCAGTGCGCCAGGCATGCCGACGGCCGAGCTCACTCAGCCGGGCCAGGCCCCGGCGGGTGGCAACCGCCTGGCGAGACGACCCGGTCAGGTAGGCCGCGAGTGCCAGGACGAGGCCGAGGACGAGCACGGCACGCAGCGTGTTGCGCAGGAAGCCGACGAGTTGGTCGAAGACCGCGACGGCTGCGTCCCGATCGACCGAAGATGGAAGCGCGTCGAGGTAGAGCGGGCGAGCAAGCGCCAACGTGCCCGCGAGGACGAGCATGGACACCGCGACCGCGACTCCGGTGACGATCAGTGCCCGGCGTCGCTCGCGGGCGATGAGCACGGCAGAGGTGAACGTGACCACCGCCAGGACGGGCAGCCACACGCCGACGACGTCGACGCCACGGAAGGCGCGTTGCGCCGTCGTGATGTCGTCGGACCGGAACAACACGAACTCCGCGTCGACGGCCGGGATCTGGCTGGCCAGCCCGAACCCGGCGTCGACGAGACGGGCTTTGACCTGCGCGATGAACGGCGCGAGGTTGATCGTCACCGTGTTGTCGTCGACCTGTAGTCCGGCCGAGCTTCGCTCGCCGGTCAGCAGGGCGACCAGGTTCGCGTGTGCGGCCTCGTTCGCGGTCCGCCACGCCTGGGCGAATCGGTCGCTGGCGACGATGTCCAGGACGCGATCGTGCACGAATCCTTCGACTCCGCCGGCGATCGGCTGGGCCAGCCCTTGTAGTGAGGTCGTCACGACGGGTCGCGCTCCGCGGTCGGCCAGCACGACGGCGGCCTCGTCGACGAGTTCGGCGACGTCGATCCTGGTGAAGATCTCGGTCGTGATGCGGTTCGCGAGCGCCTGCTGGACGGCCGGGTCGTGGGCCAGCGGCGCCACTGTGTCGACGTAGCGGTCGGTATCGGTGACTTCCGATCGCAGCCATACGGCTGCAGTGCCGCCGATCAGCAGCACGCAGCCGATGATGCCCACCAGCGCGGCTACCCAGGCGCGCCAGCGCTGGCGCGCTGCCGGCAGCTGTGCGCTCTGCGTCGTGGCGACGCTGGCGCGCAGCGCGTTCACCTCGGCACGCAGCCGCTCGAGCTCGGCCCGTTCGTCGGCGTCCAGGTGATGTTCGGGCATGATCGTCCATCCCTAGGAGCCGCGAACCTCGTCGTGCGTACGACAGCGAGCATGCGCCACGGCGTGCGCCACGGGATCACCCGCACCGGGTGATCCCGCGCTGAATCACCCGCGGCGGGTGAAGCCACGGCCTGGCGGAGCAGCGAGGCTGGGCGATGGCACTGAGGTGCGGTGCCGCTTGGATTGGCCCACGGCTGGCCGTGAGCCGAGCGAAGGAGTCGGCATGGACGACTACCCCCTGCTGGAGCTGTTCCTCACGATGCTCTGGTTCTTCTTCTTCGTCGCCTGGATCTGGCTGTTGATCACCCTCGTCGCCGACATCTTCCGCAGCCACGATCTGTCGGGATGGGGCAAGGCGCTGTGGACGCTGCTCATCGTGAGCTTGCCGGTCCTCGGTGCCCTGATCTACCTGATCGCGCGCGGCAAAGGGATGGCCGAGCGGCAGGTGCAGGATTACGAGCGCCGGGAGCAAGAGTTCCGTAGCTACGTCCGTGACGTCAGCAGCAACGGCGCCAGCACGGCGGAGGAGTTGACGAAACTGGCCCGCC
>Ga0079224_100017080_pt1 | contig 10218 bp, 10 predicted proteins | sample Stecom2015_FD_80414 | JGI IMG/M metagenome (GOLD analysis project Ga0079224, IMG submission 80414) | Agricultural soil microbial communities from Utah to study Nitrogen management - Steer compost 2015 | ecosystem: Environmental > Terrestrial > Soil > Agricultural land | place: USA: Utah... | reverse complement strand
GTGACCACGGCGCCCACGGCCAGCAGCGCCAACGTGCTGCCTACCAGTACCCACAGCAGGGTCCGCAGCGAAGCGGGCACGGTCGGGGTGGCCGGACCGTCCGGCTCCCCGGCCCGGTGCCAGAACCCGTACGCGGCCGTGATCAGTGCCACCGAGACCAGGAAGTGGCTGCCCACGATCCACGGGTTGAGGTCGGTCAGCACGGTGAGCCCGCCGATCCCCGCCTGGGCCGCGATCCCACCCAGGATGGACAGTGCCCACCAGGTCAGGGTCGGGCGCTGTGCCCGCAGTCGCAGCGCCGCCGCCACCCCGGCCAGGGCGATCACGCCGAGCACGAAGGTCAGGGTGCGGTTGCCGAACTCGATCGCCCCGTGCACGCCCATCTCCGGTGTGGTGACCCACGAGTCGTCGGTGCAGCGGGGGAAGGTCGGGCAGCCCAGCCCGGAGCCGGTCAAGCGGACCGCTCCGCCGGTGATGACGATCCCGATGTTGGCCACCAGGGATGCGAACGCGAGCCGCCGGACCAGAGCCGAGGATGCCGGAATGCGGTGCCACAACGCGGTCACATCCTGCAGCGTACGCCTGTGGGTCGGATCACCTGGGGGGTGGATTGGCAGGTCGTCGCGAAATAAGTCACACTGACGTTGTGAAAACCGCCCGGGACGCGAGTGCCGTCACCGACCAGGCCACCGGCCCGGTCGGTGATCGACGCACGCGGGACCGGGTGACGCGGTTGCTGTTGGCGCAGGGCGGGGCCACCGCGGCCGAGCTCGGCGCCAAGCTGGGGCTCAGCCCAGCGGCGATTCGGCGGCACCTGGACGCCATGCTCGCCAACGGCGACGTGGTCGTGCGCGATCGCCCGGCCCGAGGCCCGCGGGGGCGGGGCCGACCGGCCCGGGTGTACCAGCTCACGGAGCAGGCGCGTCGCCGCTGTGGCCGACACGCCTACGACGACATCGCCGCCGCCGCGCTGCGGTGGATCCAACGCCACGGCGGGTCGGAGGCGGTGGCGGCCTTCGCCGCCGAGCAGGTGGCGGCCCTGGCCGCCCGGTGCGAGGCGGCGCTGGCGGACGCCGGCGACGACCCGTTGGCCCGGGCGGAGGCGCTCGCCGAGGCGCTGACCCGGGAGGGGTACGCTGCCAGCGCGTCGGTAATCGCCACCGGCGGGCAGTTGTGCCAGCACCACTGCCCGGTGGCGCATGTCGCCGCCGAGTTCCCCCAGCTGTGTGAGGCCGAGACTGCGGTGATCTCACAGCTGGTGGGCACGCACGTGCAGCGGCTCGCCACGATCGCGCACGGCGATGGAGTGTGCACCACGCACATTCCGGACCCGCGGCGACCGCGCCTGGCCCCCAGTCGCCACGCACCGTGCACCCCGCGGGGCAACACAAGCCGATGAGGATACGGATAGGGACTGCACCATGACAGACCAGCTCGCTCCGCCGGTCACGAGCCAAGCTGAACAGCTGGCCGAGATCGGCAAGTACCAGTACGGCTGGGCCGACCCGGACATCGCCGGGGCGTCGGCTCGGCGGGGCCTCAACGAGGCCGTGGTACGGGACATCTCGGCCAAGAAGAACGAGCCGGAGTGGATGCGTGACCTGCGTCTGAAGGCGCTGCGGCTGTTTGAACGCAAGCCGCTGCCGACCTGGGGTGCCGACCTCTCCGACATCGACTTCGACAACATCAAGTACTTCGTGCGCTCCACCGAGAAGCAGGCCACCAGCTGGGACGAGCTGCCGGAGGACATCCGGCGCACCTACGACCGGCTGGGCATCCCGGAGGCGGAGAAGCAGCGGCTGATCGCCGGGGTGGCAGCGCAGTACGAGTCCGAGGTGGTCTACCACAAGATCCGCGAGGATCTGGAGGAGCAGGGAGTCATCTTCCTGGACACCGACACCGGGCTGAAGGAGCACGAAGACCTGTTCAAGGAGTACTTCGGCACGGTAGTCCCGATCGGTGACAACAAGTTCGCCGCGCTCAACACCGCGGTGTGGTCCGGGGGCTCGTTCATCTACGTGCCGCCGGGGGTGCACGTGGAGATCCCGCTCCAGGCCTACTTCCGGATCAACACCGAGAACATGGGCCAGTTCGAGCGGACCCTGATCATCGTGGACGAGGGTGCCTACGTGCACTACGTCGAGGGGTGCACCGCGCCGATCTACAAGTCGGACTCGCTGCACAGCGCCGTGGTGGAGATCATCGTCAAGAAGAACGCCCGGTGCCGGTACACCACCATCCAGAACTGGTCCAACAACGTCTACAACCTGGTGACCAAGCGGGCGGTGTGCCACGAGGGCGCCACCATGGAGTGGGTCGACGGCAACATCGGCTCCAAGGTCACCATGAAGTACCCGGCGGTGTACCTGGTCGGGGAGCACGCCAAGGGTGAGGTGCTGAGCGTGGCGATGGCCGGGGAAGGCCAGCACCAGGACGCCGGCGCCAAGATGACCCACGTGGCCCCGCACACCTCCAGCACGATCGTGTCCAAGTCGATCGCGCGCGGCGGTGGCCGCACCTCGTACCGGGGACTGGTGCAGGTGCAGGAGGGCGCCCACCACAGCAAGTCCACCGTCAAGTGCGACGCCCTGCTGGTGGACACCATCTCCCGGAGCGACACCTACCCGTACGTGGATGTGCGGGAGGACGACGTGGAGATGGGGCACGAGGCCACCGTCTCCAAGATCAGTGAGGACCAGCTGTTCTACCTGATGAGCCGCGGTCTGTCCGAGGACGAGGCGATGGCGATGATCGTGCGTGGGTTCATCGAGCCAATCGCCAAGGAACTGCCGATGGAGTACGCGCTGGAGCTGAACCGGCTGATCGAGCTGCAGATGGAAGGAGCCGTCGGGTGACCAACGTCCAGGCTGTTCAGGAGGCCATCGAGACGGTGGCCAGCCACCTGCACCCGACCGGTTCCTTCAACGTCGACGACCACCCGGTGCCGACCGGGCGGGAGGAAGTCTGGCGGTTCACCCCGGTCAAGCGGCTGGCCGAGCTGTTCGCCGGCGGTCCGTCGGATGCCCACCTGACCTGGAAGTACGCCACCCCGCCCGGGGTGACGGTCAGCACCATCGGTCGCGAGGAGGCGCTGGCCGAGACCGCCCTGCCGCTGGACCGGCCCGCCGCGCTGGCGGTGGCGCACGCCGGGAGCGCGGTCCTGATCGACATCGCGCCCGAGACCGAGCTGGCGGAGCCGCTGGTGTTCCAGCTGACCGGCGAGTCGGCCACCCAGCAGGTGTGGGGGCACGTGCTGCTGCGGGTGGGGCGGCACGCGCGGGCCACGGTGGTGTTCGAGCACACCGGCAGCGCCCGGTACGCCTCGTCGGTGTCGGTGACCCTGGGCGAGGGGGCCCAGCTCGACCTGGTGTTGCTGCAGCTGTGGGACGATGACGCGATCCACACCGGGCAGATCAGCTCCCGGATCGGTCGGGATGCCCGGCTGCGGTCGTTCCAGGCCAGCCTGGGCGGGGACCTGGTACGGCTGGTGGAGACCACCACGTACGACGGCCCCGGCGGAGAGGTGGAGCTGACCGGGATCTACTTCGTCAGCGGTGACCCGCAGCAGGCGGGGCGGGCCTCGGCCCATGCCCAGCACATCGAGCACCGGCTGTTCGTCGACCACAACGCCCCCTCCACCCGGAGCCAGGTGGACTACCGGGGGGCGCTGCAGGGCGAGGGCGCCCACTCGGTGTGGGTGGGGGACGTGCTCATCCGGAAGGTGGCCGAGGGCATCGACACCTACGAGAGCAACCGGAACCTGCTGCTGACCGACGGGTGCCGCGCCGACTCGGTGCCGAACCTCGAGATCGAGACCGGGGAGATTCTGGGAGCGGGGCACGCCTCCGCGACCGGCCGGTTCGACGACGAGCAGGTGTTCTACCTGATGTCTCGGGGGATCCCGGAGCCGGAGGCGCGCAAGCTGGTGGTACGCGGGTTCTTCGACGAGCTGCTGCAGCGGCTGCCGGTGCCGGAGCTGGCGGAGCGGCTGGGGGAGGCACTGGAGGCCCGACTCGCTCAGGCGGAGGCCGCGCAGCAGCGGCAGGGGGGCGCGCGGTGATTCGAGTCTGCTCGGTGGAGGACGTGCCGAAGGGCACCGCCATCAGCGCAGAGATCGACGGCACCCCGGTGGCGATCGTGCACGCCGACTGTGATGGCGAGGGCCGGTTCTTCGCCATCTACGACGAGTGCTCGCACGCCCAGATCGCGCTCTCCGAGGGTGAGGTCGCCGGCTGCACCCTGGAGTGCTGGCTGCACGGTTCCCGATTCGATCTACGTACCGGCCGGCCCACCGGGCCGCCGGCCACCGCGCCGATGCCGGTCTACCCGGTCGAGGTCCACGACGGCAGCGTTTACATCAGTCTCGACATTGGAGAAGAGCGTCAGTGAGTGTTCTGGAGATCCGTGACCTGCGGGTGTCGGTCCAGCTGCCCGACGGCGAGTCGCACCCGATTCTGTCCGGGGTGGATCTGACCGTCCGGTCCGGAGAAACCCACGCCATCATGGGCCCGAACGGGTCGGGCAAGTCGACCCTGGCCTACGCGCTGGCCGGCCACCCGCGGTACGAGGTGACCGGCGGGAGCGCCACCCTGGACGGGCAGGACCTGCTGGAGATGTCGGTCGACGAGCGGGCCCGGGCCGGGCTGTTCCTGGCCATGCAGTACCCGGTCGAGGTGCCCGGGGTGAGCGTGGCCAACTTCCTGCGCACCGCCAAGACCGCCCTGGACGGGGAGGCGCCGAAGCTGCGCACCTGGGCCGGGGAGCTGAAGAGCGCCATGGAGCGGCTCGGGCTGGACGCCGGGTTCACCCAGCGGAACGTCAACGAGGGCTTCTCCGGTGGGGAGAAGAAGCGGCACGAGATCGTGCAGCTGGAGCTGCTCAAGCCGGCGATGGCGATCCTGGACGAGACCGACTCCGGGTTGGACATCGACGGCCTGAAGGTGGTCAGCCAGGGCATCAACCGGGTCCGGGAGACGGGCGAGACCGGCATCCTGCTGATCACCCACTACACCCGGATCCTGCGGTACGTGAAGCCAGACTTCGTGCACGTGTTCGTGGGCGGACGGATCGTCGAGGAGGGCGGTCCGGAGCTGGCGGAGCGGCTGGAGGAGGAGGGCTACGAGCGGTACCTGGCCGGAGCGAGCCAGGCCTGACAGGGGGAACCATGGGCGCCATCACCGCCGCCACCGACCTACCGCGGCTGGACCTGGACCGGATCCGGGCCGACTTCCCGGTCCTGTCCCGGATGATCAACGGCCATCCGCTGATCTACCTGGACTCGGCCAACACCTCCCAGAAGCCGCAGGCGATGCTGGATACGCTGGTCGAGCACTACGCCAGGCACAACGGCAACGTGTCTCGGTCGGTGCACACCCTGGGCACCGAGGCGACCGAAGCGTACGAGGGAGCGCGGGCGAAGGTAGCCGCGTTCATCGGCGCTGACCCGGCCGAGGTGGTGTTCACCAAGAACTCGACCGAGGCGATCAACACGGTCGCGTACGGGATGCTCGCCAGTTCGGTCGGCGGCGGTGGTGATCCCCGGTTCCGCCTCGGGCCAGGGGACGAGGTGGTGATCTCCGAGATGGAGCACCACTCCAACATCGTGCCCTGGCAGCTGCTGTGCGAGCGTACCGGCGCCACCCTGCGCTGGTTCTCGGTCACCGATGACGGGCGGCTGGACCTCACCGAGCTGGACACGCTGATCAACGAACGCACCAAGTTGGTGTCGTTCGTGCACATGTCCAACATCCTGGGCACGGTCAACCCGGTGGCGCAGATCCGCGACCGGGCCCGGGCGGTGGGGGCGCTGGTGATGCTGGACTGCTCCCAGTCGGTGCCGCACGCCCCCGTGGACGTGACCGAGCTGGGGGTGGACTTCATCGCCTTCACCGGGCACAAGATGTGCGGCCCGACCGGGATCGGGGTGTTGTGGGGCCGCGCGGAGCTGCTGGCGGCGCTGCCGCCGGTCCTGGGCGGTGGGTCGATGATCGAAACCGTGGAGCTGACCGGCTCCACGTACGCGCCCGCGCCGACGAAGTTCGAGGCTGGCACCCCACCGATCGCGGAGGCGGTCGGGCTGGGGGCGGCCGTGGATTACCTGACCGGGCTGGGCATGCCCGCGATCCAGGCGCACGAGCAGCGGTTGACCGCGTACGCGCTGGAGGCGTTGGCGCAGGTACCGGACCTGCGGATCTTCGGACCGGCCACCACCGAGGACCGGGGCGGGATCATCTCGTTCGAGCTGGAGGGCATCCACCCCCACGATGTGGGGCAGGTGCTGGACTCGTTGGGGATCGCGGTCCGGGTGGGGCACCACTGTGCGCGGCCGACCTGCCGCCGGTTCGGGGTGGCGGCGATGACCCGGGTCTCGTTCTACCTGTACAACACTGAGTCCGAGGTGGACGCACTGATCGCCGGTCTGGAGCAGGTGCGGAAGGTGTTCAGCTGATGCAGCTCGACGAGCTCTACCAGGAGATCATCCTGGACCACTGGAAGCACCCGCGGGGCCGGGGACTGCGGGAGCCCTACGCGGCCGAGTCCCATCAGGTCAACCCGACCTGCGGGGACGAGATCACGCTGCGGCTGCGGGTGGATGAGCAGGGGCGCGCCGACCTGTCGTACGAGGGGGAGGGGTGCTCGATCAGCCAGGCGTCGGCCAGCGTGCTGTACGAGCTGGTGCAGGGCCGGCCCCTGGCGGAGGCGCTGGCCACGCAGCAGGCGTTCGGGGAGCTGATGGCCGGTCGAGGCCAGGTGGAACCGGACGAGGAGGTGCTGGGCGACGGGATCGCGTTCGCGGGGGTGGCCCGGTATCCCGCCCGGATCAAGTGCGCGCTGCTGGCCTGGATGGCTTTCAAGGACGCCGCTGCCCGGGCCGGAGCTACCGTGGCGACGGGGGCGAGTGAGTGACGGCGGAACGGACAGCGGAGGTGTGGCATGAGTGAGCAGCAGGTCACCCGGGCGTCGGTGGCCGACGTCGAGGAAGCGATGAAGGACGTCGTCGACCCCGAGCTGGGTATCAACGTGGTGGATCTGGGGCTGCTGTACGGCGTGCACATCGACGAGCAGAACGTCGCCACGCTGGACATGACCCTCACCTCGGCGGCGTGCCCGCTCACGGACGTGATCGAGGAGCAGGCCCGCTCCGCGCTGACCGGTGGTCCGGGCGGCGGGCTGGTCTCGGACGTGCGGATCAACTGGGTGTGGATGCCGCCGTGGGGCCCCGACAAGATCACCGAGGAGGGTCGGGAGCAGCTGCGGGCGCTCGGGTTCAACGTCTGAGCCCTCTCCGCGGTGAGCGAGGATGCTTCCCCGGTGGGGAGCGGAGCGGTTCCCCGCCCGGGAAGTGGTCCGAAACGGAACTAGGTCCCCGGGGTGGGGGTGGCGCCGGGCGCTAACCCCTCCGGGACCAGATCGGCCGATCGTTCCCGGCGACGGTCCGGGTTGCCGTTGGATAGAGGCATGGCCGACTGGTTCGACGATCGGATCATCGACACTGGCCGGCTGGCCCTGTTCTGCTTCTTCACCGGGATGGTGCTCGGGTTCCTGGGGATCCGGCTGTCCGTACGGATGATCCGGGGCGGGGTGAAGTGGTGGCCCGGCAACGTCACTCCGGGCGGGATGCACATCCACCACGCCGTGTTCGGCATCGGGTTCATGGTGCTGGGCGGGGTGGCGGGGCTGGCGCTGCCGGATGAGTTCGTGGGGTGGCGGGCGGCCGCCGCGGCCGTCTTCGGGGTGGGGACCGCCCTGGTGCTGGACGAGTTCGCGCTGATCCTGCACCTGTCCGACGTGTACTGGAGCCAGGAGGGGCGGACCTCGGTCAACGCGGTGTTCGCGGTGATCGCGGTGACGGGGATGCTGCTGCTCGGCCTGCACCCGTTTGTGATGGAAGATACGGAGGTCCTCCCGGCCGAGCATCCCTGGGGTTGGGCGGTGGTCGCCGCCCCACTGGTGTTCAATCTGGCGCTGGCGGCGATCACGGTGCTCAAAGGCAAGATCTGGACCGGGATGGTCGGGGTGTTCTTCCCGCTGTTGCTGCTGGTGGGGGCGGTGCGGTTGGCCCGGCCGCACTCGCCGTGGGCCCGTTGGCGCTACCGCCCGGACCGGCGGCGCGGTTCCCGTAAGCTCGACCGGGCGACCGCCCGGGAACAGCGGTGGCGGGCCCCGGTGGTCCGGTTCCTGGAGCGGGTACAGAACCTGATCGCCGGTGCGCCGGACGGCTCCTGACCGTCGCCCCGGTACGGTGACCGGGATGGCCAGTTCGCGACCGGCCGCCGGCGGCGGTCGATGGGTGTGGGTGGATCCGGTGCGCCTGCCCAGGTGGGTGGAGCGGTTTCAGGAGCGCCACGGGGAGCTGTCCGTGGCCCCCGCGGAGGGGCCACCGGCCGGGGAGGGGGAAGCCACCACCGGTCGGCTGCGGTTGACCGCGGCGGACGGCACCGTGGCCGAGCTGTATCCGGCGCCGGGGGCGACCGGAGGGGCAGATCTGCCGGCGTTCCTGGCGGATGCCCGCGCTCCGCGCCGCCTGGGGCTGCTGCTGGCCCGCCGAGGCGCGGCGGCCCTCGGGATCGCCCAGGGGGAGCGGTTGGTCACCTCCAAGGTCGACTCGTGGTACGTGCAGTCCCGGACCGCGGCGGGGGGACAGTCCCAGCAGCGGTACGCCCGACGCCGCGCCAATCAGGCGGCGGCCGCGGCCGGTAAGGCCGCCGACCTCGCGGCCCGGCTGCTGCTGCCGGCCGCAGCGGACATGACTGTGTTGGTGACCGGTGGGGACCGGCGTACGGTGGAGGAGATCCTCTCCGATCCCCGGTTGCGGCCGCTGGGGGCGCTCCGGGCCCGGCGGCATTTGCCCGTGCCCACCCCCAACCTGGCGGTGCTCCGGGAAGCGGTGTCGGCCGCCCGGGCGGTGGCGGTCCACCTACCGCCACCTGGGTCAGGTGCGGGGGAGGGGCGGCACGAGCGACGGGACGGGGTGGGGTCGTGATCTCCGCGACCGGGTTGGAGCTGCGAGCCGGTAGCCGGATCCTGCTGTCCGGCGCCACGCTGCGGGTGCAGCCGGGTGACCGGATCGGGTTGGTGGGGCGCAACGGGGCGGGCAAGACCAGCACCCTGCGGGTGTTGGCCGGCGAGGCGGCGCCGTACGCGGGCCGGGTGGAGCGACGCGGTGCGGTGGGATACCTGCCGCAGGATCCCCGGACCGGGGACTTGACCGGGCTGGCGCGGGATCGGGTGCTGTCCGCCCGCGGCCTGGACCGGCTGTTGGCGGAGATGCGGGAGTTGGAGCAGCGGCTGGCGGTCGCGGCGGACGACACGCTGCTGCGCCGGTACGCCGCCTGTGAGGACCAGTTCGCGGCCTTGGGCGGGTACGCCGCGGAGGCCGAGGCGGCGCGGATCTGCGCCAACCTGGGCTTGCCCGATCGGGTGTTGGCGCAGCCGCTGGGCACCCTCTCCGGTGGGCAACGGCGCCGGATCGAACTGGCCCGGCTGCTGTTCCGGGACGTCGGCAGTACCGGGGTGCTGCTGTTGGACGAACCCACCAACCACCTCGACGCGGATTCGATCATGTGGCTGCGCGGGTTCCTCGCGGGTCACCAGGGTGGGCTGGTGGTGATCAGCCACAACACCGCGTTGCTGGAGGCGGTGGTCAACAAGGTGTGGTATCTCGACGCCACCCGGGGCGAGATGGACATCTACCACGTGGGGTGGCGGGCGTACCTGACCCAGCGGGAGGCGGACGAGCGGCGCCGACGCCGGGAGCGGGCGAATGCGGAGCGGAAAGCGAGCGCCCTGCTGGCGCAGGCGGACAAATTGCGGGCAAAGGCGAGCCGGGCGGTGTCGGCCAAGAACATGGCCCGACGGGCAGAATCGCTCCTAGCGGCAACTACGGAACAGCAGGTGCGCGAGAAGGTTGCGAAGGTTCGTTTTCCCACTCCGGCGCCGTGTGGCCGGACCCCATTGACCGCGACTGGTCTGTCCAAGTCGTATGGATCGCTGGAGGTTTTCTGCGACGTTAACGTTGCCATTGACCGGGGATCTCGGGTCGCCATCCTCGGACTCAATGGTGCGGGAAAAACGACGCTGTTGCGGATCCTCGCCGGCGATCTGGAGCCGGACACCGGCACCGTGGAGCCGGGGCATGGTCTGCGGATCGGTTACTACGCCCAGGAGCACGAGACGCTCGACCCAGCCACCACTGTGCTCGGACACCTGCGGGCAGCC
>Ga0079224_100017079_pt1 | contig 10219 bp, 8 predicted proteins | sample Stecom2015_FD_80414 | JGI IMG/M metagenome (GOLD analysis project Ga0079224, IMG submission 80414) | Agricultural soil microbial communities from Utah to study Nitrogen management - Steer compost 2015 | ecosystem: Environmental > Terrestrial > Soil > Agricultural land | place: USA: Utah... | reverse complement strand
AGGTCATGGTGTCAACTTTCATAAGGTGCGGTTCCGGGGCATAATACCCCAGTCGTTCCGATTGGCAAAGTGCTAAGTCAGGGCTTTGACTGCAGCATCACCCGTCGGTTCCTTAAGCCACGCTAAGCTAAGCTACATGCTGGCCATTGATCCGGCTGAGAGAGAACTATGTCATCAGAGAATCAGGAATTACGTAAGGCAGGCCTGAAAGTCACTCTGCCACGAGTGAAAATATTGCAGTTGCTGGAGAATTCCGAAACCCGCCACTTGAGCGCGGAAGACGTGTACAAGGCACTGATCGAGGCGGATGAAGATGTCGGGCTGGCTACGGTGTACCGTGTCCTGACGCAATTTGAATCTGCTGGCCTGGTCATGCGCCATCACTTCGAGGGTGGTCATTCCGTCTTCGAACTCAGCACCATGGAGCACCACGATCACATCGTCTGCAACAAGTGCGGGCTGGTTGAGGAGTTCTACGATGAGGTGATCGAGAAGCAACAGGAAATGATTGCCGAGAAGTTCGGCTTCGAGATTACCGACCACAGTCTCTATCTGTACGGTATTTGCGGCAAATGCCAGAAAGAGGACGCCTGATCCGCACTGGTTGGCGCGCCGTTAGATAGGCAAATCGCCCCCGTCAGGCCGTGCGGGCTCCCAGCATTTCTTCTGCATGAGCCAGTGATTCCGGGGTGAACCCGTCATTGCCGGCTTCACCTCCGAGCATCCTGGCAATCTCCAGCACCTTTTCTTCCGCTGACAGCTCCTTCAGGCGTGTTCCCATGCGGGCGGCACCTTTCCTGCCCTCGACCTGCTTGCTCACCAGAAGGTGGTGATGGCCATGGCTGGCAACCTGTGCCTGGTGGGTGACGCAGAGCACCTGCCCTTTTTCTCCGAGCTGTCGCAGCAATCTACCAACGGCGTGTGCGACAGAGCCGCCAATGCCGACGTCAACCTCGTCGAACACCAGAGTAGGCGTGGCGGAGGTGCTAGCCGTTATCACCTGGATAGCAAGACTGATGCGGGACAGCTCACCTCCGGAGGCAATTCTGATCAGCGGTCGTGGCGCCTGTCCGGGATTGGTCGTCACCAGGAACTCGACGCTCTCCAGGCCGGTCGGGTTGGGTTGTGTCTGACTGCTGGCAGACAATTCGACGGTTAGCCGCGCGTGCCCCATTCCCAATTGGGCAATCTGCCCGTTAATCTGTTCGCCCAGTTGCGCTGCTGCCTTGAGGCGCTTTTCGCTCAGTTGCCGGGCAGCGGTCTGGTACTGCTTCTGCAGTGTGGTATCCAGCTCTTCGAGGCGTCTGATTTCCTCCTCGCTACCGCTGGTTTGCTGCACCTGCTGGCGTAGGTCCGCGTGCAGGGCAGCCAGATCCTCCGGCTTGCATTTGTGCTTGCGCGCCAATTGGTGAATCTCGGCCAGGCGCTGGTTGACCTCTTCCAGTCGTTGGGGGTCAGCTTCGAAGTGGTCAATGCAGTGACGCAATTCCACGACAGCCTCCTCAATCTGGATGGTGGCCGTGTTGACCAGATCGGCCACACTCTGGAGGGAAGGACTTCTGACACCTGAATCCTGCAGCAGGGATAGCGCATGTTGAAGTCCCGAGACCAGCGTCTGCTCCTCTCCCTCGCTGCACAGCTCAAGCAGCTGCTGCGCAATGGCCAGGGTGCTGTCGGCGCTGTCCAGCGTGCGATGTTCCTCTTCCAAGGCAGCCAGTTCGCCCTCGCCCGGTGCTGACTCATCGAGTTCATTCAGCTGGTACAGCAGCAGCTGGTTGTGCGCAGAGGATTCCTCGGATTGCTGGCTCAACATGGTCAGGCGCTCGTGGTTGCGGCGCCAGTCCCGAGCGATCTGCCGCACCTCCGTGAGCAGATTCGGGGCGCCGATGAATTCATCAAGCAGCCTCAGATGCGTGCCTTTGTTCAGCAGGGACTGGTGTTCGTGCTGGCTGTGTATATCGATGAGCATCTCACCGACGTTCTTGAGGATCTGCAGGGTCACAGGGTAGCCATTAACCCAGGCCCTGGAGCGTCCGTCGTCGCCGACGACCCTGCGCAGCAGGCAGAGCTCCGGCTCGTCGGTCAGCAGCAGCTCGTTTTCCTGCAGCCAGAGGCGGGCGTGGGGCTGGTCCATCGTCTCAAAGCGCGCGCTGATGTCTGCGCGGGAGGCGCCGGTACTGATAACCCCCTTGTCGGCCCGGTCGCCCAGCGTCAGCCCCAGGGCGCCGAGAATAATCGACTTACCTGCACCTGTTTCACCGGTGATGGCCGACATGCCCGGACGGAAGTCGACTTCCAGGTGATCGACGATGGCGTAGTTGCGAATGGAAAGTTGCGTCAGCATGACAGGGTGAGGGCGTCCAGGGTACGTGAGCTGATCCGGGCGCAAGACCGTTTTCGCGCTCCGATAATGGTGAAATATAGCCTATGGAGAGGGAGATTGTCAGTGCTGGAGGATATCTTCGGTGATTTATTCATGGCTGTGGGTTGAATCGTTCGAGTGCGCCCCCATATGGGCTGGAAGTTCATTAAGCTGGCTTTCAGGGTGAGGACATGAGTGAGAACGTAGAGCAGCAGAATCAGGGACCAGAGGATGATCTGGAGTTGGAGCAGGGCGTGGAGCAGGCCGAGGCCGGACCGGAAGGGACAGACGACCCCCTGCATGATGCCTTGACCAGACTGTCCAAGGCAGAGTCGCTGATACTGCAACAAAAGGACGAAGTATTGCGGGTGCAGGCTGAGATGCAGAACCTGCGTCGCCGCACGGAGCAGGATATCGAGAAGGCCCACAAGTTCGGGCAGGAGCGTATGACCTCCGAGTTGCTCGCGGTCATCGACAATCTTGAACGGGCCCTGCAGGTATCCATTGATGCGGATAATGACGCGGTGAAAGGGCTGCAGGAAGGCGTGGAGCTTACATTGAAAAGCTTCCTGGATTGCCTGCGCAAGTTCGGCGTCGAGCAGATCGATCCGCTGGGCGAGCCCTTCGACCCACAGTTGCATCAGGCGATGGGGGTACAGGAGAGCGCGGATGCGGAACCCAATTCTGTGATTGCGGTGATGCAGAAGGGATATAGCCTGCACGGCAGGGTATTGCGACCTGCCATGGTAATGGTATCCAAGGCTGACTAGCATGCACCCCGGTTGGTCGGCCACAGAGGGTTCGATGTAGTCGTGGGACTTGAAATCGTCATGACTGCGCCAATATAGAAGGCCATGCCCGTGGCGAACAGGTCTGCATCGATCACGCGGATGTACGCAGAGCACAACACTATTTAGAGAAACTGATCTTTCGAGGCATCGCCAGCCGGATTGGCGAGATGGAGAAAACACAATGGGTAAAATTATCGGGATAGACCTGGGGACCACCAACTCCTGCGTAGCAGTGCTGGAAGGTGGGAAGGCTCGCGTAATCGAGAATGCGGAAGGGGATCGCACCACGCCTTCCATCATTGCGTTCTCCAAGGACGGTGAGACCCTGGTGGGTCAGCCGGCCAAACGCCAGTCTGTGACCAACCCCAAGAACACACTGTTCGCTATCAAGCGCCTGATCGGTCGGCAATTCAATGACGACGTCGTGCAGAAGGACATCAAAATGGTGCCCTATGAGATCGTCAAGGCCGACAATGGCGATGCCTGGGTGCGTGTGAATGATGAAAAAATGTCGCCTCCGCAGATCTCTGCCCAGGTGCTCAAGAAGATGAAGAAAACCGCTGAGGATTTTCTGGGCGAGCCTGTCACAGAGGCAGTCGTCACGGTGCCGGCGTATTTCAACGACTCCCAGCGTCAGGCAACCAAAGATGCCGGCCGCATTGCCGGGCTTGAGGTCAAACGCATCATCAACGAGCCAACCGCGGCCGCCTTGGCCTATGGTATGGACAAAAAATCAGGCGACTCCACCATTGCAGTATTTGACCTGGGTGGTGGTACTTTCGATATCTCCATCATCGAGATCGCCGAGACCGACGGCGAGCACACCTTTGAAGTGCTTTCCACCAACGGCGATACCTTCCTGGGGGGTGAGGACTTCGACCTGCGCCTGATCGAATATCTGGCCGCTGAATTCAAGAAAGAAACCGGCATGGATCTGCACAGCGATCCTCTGGCCCTGCAGCGTCTGAAAGAAGCCGCTGAGAAAGCCAAGATCGAACTGTCATCTGCACAGCAGACAGAGATCAACCTGCCCTACATCACTGCAGATGCCAGCGGACCGAAGCATCTTGTGCAGAAGCTGACCCGAGCTAAGATCGAATCGTTGGTAGAAGACCTGGTCGAGCGTACGCTGGGCCCTGTCAGAACCGCTTTGCAGGATGCCGGTCTGGATGTATCCAAGATCGACGACGTAATCCTGGTGGGCGGCCAGACGCGCATGCCGCTGGTGCAGAAAAAAGTGGCAGACTTCTTCGGCAAGGAAGCACGTCGCGACGTGAATCCGGACGAGGCGGTGGCCATGGGTGCTGCCATTCAGGGCGCAGTCCTGTCAGGTGAGGTAAACGATGTATTGCTGTTGGACGTGACGCCGCTGTCCCTGGGTATCGAAACCATGGGTGGCGTGGCGAGCTTCCTGATCGAGAAGAACACCACGATTCCGACCAAGAAGACGCAGGTTTTCTCTACTGCCGACGACAACCAGACCGCCGTCACCATTCATGTGGTACAGGGTGAGCGCAAGCAGGCTGCACAGAACAAGTCGCTGGGTCGTTTCGACCTGACCGACATTCCACCGGCGCCGCGTGGTATGCCGCAAATCGAAGTGGCATTCGACCTGGATGCCAACGGCATCCTGAACGTGTCCGCCAAGGACAAGGCAACGGGCAAGGAGCAGTCGATTGTCATCAAGGCCTCCAGTGGCCTGTCGGATGAAGAGATCGAGAGAATGGTCAAGGATGCTGAAGCTCACGCTGCAGACGACAAGAAGTTTGAGCAGCTGATCACGGCTCGCAACGCAGCCGATGGTCTTATCCATGCCACCCGCAAGACTCTCGAAGAGGCGGGAGACAAGGTGGAGGCTGCTGAGAAAGCCAGCATCGAGTCGGCGATCAGTGAGCTGGAAGAGGCGATCAAGGGTGGCGAGGTCGAGCAGATCGAGGCTAAAACCAAAGCGTTGACCGACGCATCCGCGAGCCTGGCGCAGAAAATGTATGCCCAGCAGCAGGGCGATGCCCAGCCCGACAACGCTGGTGCTCAAGGTTCAACAGCGGGAGACGATGCCGTAGACGCAGAATTTGAAGAGGTCAAGGACGATAAGTAGTCCGCTGCCGACCCGGTTATCTATAGAAGAAAATTATGTCCAAACGTGATTATTACGAAGTGCTGGGGATCGCCCGCGACGCCTCCGAAGCTGATATCAAGAAGGCGTACCGTCGGATTGCCATGAAGCATCACCCCGATCGCAATGAGGGGAACAAGGAGTCGGAAGAGAAGTTCAAGGAAGCCAATGAGGCCTTCGAGGTGCTGTCTGACAGTCAGAAGCGGGCCCGCTATGACCAGTATGGTCATGCAGGCGTCAACCAGCAGGGCGGGGGACATGGTTCCGGGGATTTCGGCGACATTTTCGGCGACATCTTCGGAGACATCTTCGGCGGCGGGCGCGGTGGCGCCCGCAGCCACGTTCGCAAGGGTGCTGATCTGCGCTACAACCTGGAGCTCGATCTGGAAGAGGCAGTACGCGGTACCACCGTCAAGATTCGGGTGCCAACATCTGTCACTTGTGAGACCTGCGACGGTTCGGGCGCCCGCAAGGGCAGCAGCCCCGTGGACTGCGGGACCTGCAATGGCATCGGCCAGGTACGCATGCAGCAGGGTTTTTTCTCTGTGCAGCAAACCTGCCCCCGCTGTCAGGGTTCGGGAAAGCAGATAAAGGATCCCTGTGGCACCTGTCATGGCCGCGGCAGTCTCGAAGAACAGAAGACGCTTTCGGTCAAGGTTCCGCCGGGCGTCGATACGGGTGATCGCATCCGTCTGAGTGGGGAAGGTCAAGGTGGTTCCCATGGCGGTCCTTCCGGTGATCTCTATGTTCAGGTGTCAGTGCGGGAGCACAGGATATTCGAACGCGAAGGCGTTGATCTGCACTGCGAGATTCCCATCAGCTTCGTCGATGCGGCGCTGGGCGGAGAGCTGGAAGTGCCCACCTTGAATGGCCGCGTCAAGCTCAAGATTCCGGCTGAAACCCAAACTGGCAAGCTGTTCAGGCTGCGTAACAAGGGCGTCACTCCTGTTCGTGGCGGCATGACGGGTGATCTGCTATGCCGTGTGGTAGTGGAAACGCCGGTAAATCTGACCAAGCGGCAAAAGGAATTGCTGAACGAGTTCCACGAGATTGGTGAGAGCAATGGCAAGCAGTCGCCGCGCAAAACATCATGGTTTGATGGCGTGAAAAAGTTTGTTGACGAGCTTCGTGCCTGACGCAAGTGGCCGCTTAGTTGAGGACGCTTGCACTTAATCGATGGGTAAACCCAACTGGGCCAGCACATCGCTGTGCTGGTCTTCTTCCAAGCGGGGCCCGAAGCGGCTGACTACGATCGAAGAGGCCAGGCTGGCAATCCTGCCCGCAGTCTCAAAATCATATCCCTTGGTAATGCCATACAGAAATGCGCCGGAGAACATGTCGCCGGCGCCATTGCTGTCAATAGCTTTCGCAGGGTTTGGCGCGATATCAATGTAGTGCGCTCCATCGAACAACAGGGCTCCTTTGGCGCCACGTGTCACAGCAAACTGCAGGGCTTTTGCCCGCAGCATGTCACAGGCATTTTCGAGAGAGTCGGTCCCCGACCAGGTCAGGGCTTCCTGCTCGTTACAGAACAGCAGATCTACGCCGTCGCCGATGAAATCGTTGATACCTTCCTTGAAGTACTCCACCATTGCCGGATCTGAAAATGTCATGGCGAACTTGACGCCGTGCTCCCTGGCGAAGCGTTTCATCTCCAGCACGGCGGCCTTCGCGCTTGGCGAGGTCACCAGGTAGCCTTCCGCATAGGCATAGGTCGATGCTGCCAGAGCATCGTAGTTGAGTTCTGCCGTAGATACCAGCTGGGAGATACCCAGGGAAGTCAGCATGGTTCTTTCTGCGTCCGGAGTGACCATTACCAGGCAGCGCCCGGTAACGCCATCCTCCACCAGATCCGCGAGGTTGGTGCTGACGTTGTGGTTCCCCAGTTCGTTCATGTAATAGCGGCCGCACTCATCATTCGCGACCTTGCACGAGAAGAACGTGCGTCCGCCGAACTTGCTGATGGCGTAAATGGAGTTAGCCGCAGAGCCGCCTCCCGCGCGCTTGCGCAGTCCGTAGCGCTCGATCAGTAGCGCAGACAGGGATTGCTGTCTTTCCTCATCGATCAGGGTCATGAAGCCCTTCTCAATGCCACCATCGCGGAAGAACTGGTCGTCGACCTCGAACTCCGTGTCTACCAGGGCGTTGCCGATTCCATATACATCGAACTTTCTCATTCAGATTTCATCCAGGGTCAAACGAGCGTTGCGAAGGCGCGTTCCGCGGCCTTCAGGGTGAGGTCGATTTCTCGATCACCATGTGCTGCTGATACAAAGCCCGCTTCAAATGCAGATGGGGCCAGATACACCCCATTATCCAGCATGGCATGGAAATAGCGGCGGAAGCGTTCAACGTCACTACTCATCACCTGCGCGAATGTGGAAACGACGGGTTCATCGTTAAAGAAGCATCCGAACATACCTCCAACCTGATTGGTGCTGAAGGGAATGCCGGCCGCGTCCGCCCGTTCTTTCAGGCCATTCACCAGAGCACGGGCCCTTTGGGCCAAAAGGTCATGGAAGCCTGGTTTCTGAATCTCTTCCAGCATTGCCAGTCCGGCTGCGACAGCCAGCGGACTGCCGGCAAGGGTGCCAGCCTGATACACCGCTCCAGAGGGAGCGATATGCTCCATGATCTCCCTGCGCCCGCCGAAAGCGCCGACAGGCAATCCGCCGCCGATAACCTTGCCGAGAGTAGTTAGGTCGGGTTTCACCTGATAGTGCGACTGGGCGCCTCCCAGTGCCACCCTGAAGCCAGTCATGACTTCATCAAAGATCAGAACGCTACCGTAGCGGTCGGATACTTCGCGCAGGGCCTGCAGAAAGCCCGGAACGGGGGTGACGCAATTCATGTTGCCGGCAACCGGCTCTACGATAATGCAGGCAATATCATTACCTTGGCGTGAGAAAAGCTCCTCGACAGCGCTGATGTCATTGTATGGCAGGACGTGAGTCAGATCGGTGTAGGCCTTGGGCACGCCGAGGGAGTCCGGCTCACCAAGCGTGAGGGCGCCAGAGCCCGCCTTGACCAGCAACCCATCAACATGGCCGTGATAGCAACCTTCAAATTTCACGATCTGATCGCGTCGCGTGTAGCCGCGTGCCAGTCGGATGGCGCTCATCGTGGCTTCGGTGCCTGACGTCACCAGACGAACCTGCTCTATTGAAGGCATCAGTCTGCAGATTGTTTGGGCCATGATGACCTCAGCTTCCGTGGAAGCGCCATAGCCTAATCCCTGTTCGAGCTGCTGCTGCAGTGCGGCAATAACGGAGGCGTGACGATGCCCGAGAATCAGTGGACCCCAAGCACCGACATAGTCGATATAGCGGTTACCGTCCGCGTCGGTTAACCAGGCACCTTCGCCACTTTGAAAGAACAATGGGTTGCCGCCTACTCCGCGAAAGGCGCGCACCGGGGAGTTGACCCCTCCCGGAATTACCTGACGGGCACTTTCGAAAAGCGCGCTGGAGCGTTCTGTGTGGCGGCTGGAATCAGTCGTGGATGATGACATGGGGTCCCTCTTGGTTCTGGCAGATTAACGAACGGGAAACAGGCTGTTGAGTTGTCTTGCCCGGTGTGCAACATCCGGAAATGCAAACAGGTAATGGATGACAGCAAGCAGGTCGGCCCCAGCCTCAATCAGCGCGGCGCCATTTTCAGCGTTGATGCCGCCGATTGCAACTAATGGCACCGTCAGCTGCTTGCTGGCGTTGTGCAAGACGTCCAGCGACGCTGGGGGAGCCAGCGGCTTCGTCAACGAGGGAAAGAAGCGTCCGAAGGCAACGTAGGAGGCACCGTCCTGCTGCGCCTGCCAGGCGAGTTCAACGCTGGCATGGCAGGTTACGCCGATAATGGCATCATCGCCCAGCCTGGCTCTGGCCTCCGTCAGTCGGGTGTCACCCTGCCCCAGGTGGACGCCGTCCGCTGCTGCATGCAGGCACAGATCGATGTCATCGTTGATGAGCAGGCGAGTGTCGTACCGGTCACACAGAGTGCGCAGCTGACGGCACTGCTCGCGCTGCTGCCCTGCATCACCTTTTTTATTACGGTATTGCAGGACGGAGACGCCGACCTCCAGAGCCGCCTGTATGCGATCAAGGAAAATATCGGACGGCAGCAGGACTTCATCTGTAATGGCATAGACGCCTTGCGGCAACGGCATCGGCACGACTCAGTTGGCCCAGTGGCTTCGGTTTGGAAGTAATTGACCCATGCCCGTGCGAATACCGTTGTTGAGTGAGTCCCAGGTAAACTGTTGTGCCTGCTGCGCCGCTTCACTCACTTCCAGACCGTGCGCAAGATATCCGGCCAGGCAGGCGGCCATGGTGCAGCCGGAACCATGATATTCATTCTTCAGGCGCGGCCATTGATAGCTGCGCACCAGTCCATGGGCGGAATACAGGCGGTTGACGACATTGGGGGTATTAGCGTGCGTACCGGTCAGCAGGACATAGTCACACCCCCGGTCCAGTAACTCGTGCGCGCAGGCATCGGGACAATCGGCATTCGGTGATAGATGTCGAAGTTCCTCGCTATTGGGTGTTACCACAGTCGTGAGGGGGAGCAAAAGAGAGTGAAAAGCATCAACCAGGTCTTCGCCGCCGAAGGAGTATCCCCCGCCGGCACGAATCACCGGATCCAGGACCACCGGAATGTCAGGATAGTCGATCAACAGCGTGTGTATGACCTCAACCGTTCTGATGCTGCCTAACAAGCCGATCTTGAAAGCCTGTACGGGCACATCTTCCAGTATCGCTCGAGCCTGTGCTATGAGCAGTGTTGGCTCTACGGCATGGGCAGAGATGGCGTTGCGGGTATCCTGCACCGTCAGGGTCGTGACCAGGGGAAGGCAATGGCATCCGCAGCTGAACAACGCTTCGATGTCTGCCTGAATCCCGGCACCTCCGGAAGGGTCGAGCCCGGAGAAGCAAAGCACATTCGGTTTTCTGT
>Ga0079224_100017078_pt1 | contig 10219 bp, 10 predicted proteins | sample Stecom2015_FD_80414 | JGI IMG/M metagenome (GOLD analysis project Ga0079224, IMG submission 80414) | Agricultural soil microbial communities from Utah to study Nitrogen management - Steer compost 2015 | ecosystem: Environmental > Terrestrial > Soil > Agricultural land | place: USA: Utah... | reverse complement strand
GGCGGGGCCGGCGCGCGCGGCGCGGGCGCGGCCCCGGGGCTGAGGCCAGCCCGAGCCAGGCGCGCAGGCGACCCGCGTGCGGGTCCGGAAGCTCGATGCCCGGCTGCGGCACCTCCGGCACGTGCGCGCCGTGGTAGTCGGAGCCGGCGGTCACCACCGCGCCCAGCTCCGCCGCCATCGCCGCCCACTCGTCCCGCTCGCGCGGCGAGTAGCTGCCGTACCAGGCCTCCATGCCGTCGAGCCCCAGCTCGCGGTGGCGGCGGACCAGGTCGGCCGCCCGCGCCGGGCCGTGGGTGTGCGGGTGCGCGAGCGAGACGCGGGCGCCGCAGCCGCGCGCCAGCTCGAGCACGTCGGCGACCCCGAAGCGGGCCAGCGGCACGTCCGCCGGCCCGCCGTCGCCGAGCCAGCGGTCGAACACCTCGCTCACGCTCGAGGCCAGGCCGCGCCGGACCAGCGCGCGCGCCAGGTGCGGCCGGCCGAGCACCCCGCCGGTCGCCTCCGCCTCCACCTCGGCCAGCTCGATCGCCACGCCGCGGCCGGCCAGGCGGGCCAGCATGTCGCGCATGCGCTGGCGCCGCTGGCGCGCCTGCTCGGCGAGCGCCTCCTCGAGGGCCGCCCAGCCCGGGCCGCCGGCGGTGTCGAACACCAGGAGGTGAACCGTCCTCCCGGCGTCGGACGCCGAGACCTCCACGCCGCGGAGCGGGCGCGCCGCGCCGCCGGCGGCCAGGAGGGCGGCGCGCGCCTCCGGCCACCCGGCGCAGGTGTCGTGATCGGTGAGCGCGAACACCTCGAGATCGAGGTCGGCCGCCCGCCGCCCCACCTCGGCAGGCGCGTCGCCGCCGTCGGACGCGGTGGAGTGGCAGTGCAGCTCGAGCCTCACGATCGACCCAGCGTATCAGGGCTCCCTGCGCTATGCTCCCCCCGATGCCCGAGGCCTCTCAGAAGCCGGCTCTGGTGGCGCTGCGGCGGCGCCGCCAGGAGGTGATCGATCGCCTCACCGAGGACTTCGCGCGCGACCTCCTCGACGTCGATGAGTTCGAGTCGCGCGTGGACCGCGCGCACCAGGCCACCTCCATGGAGGCGCTCGAGCCCCTGGTCTCCGACCTCGAGCCGCTCGAGAAGGACGCGCCGCCGATCAGCGACTCGCAGGCGATGGAGCTCCACCGGCCCAGGGCACCGGTCCCGGCCGACCGGCCGCGCACCCGCTGGGCAGTCGCGGTCATGGGCGGGGTCGAGCGCAAGGGGAGCTGGCGGGTGCCCAACCGGCTCAAGGTCGTCTGCGTCATGGGCGGCGCCGAGATCGACTTCCGCGACGTGGCGCTGCCGCCCGGCGAGACCGAGGTCTCCATCACCTGCATCATGGGCGGCGCCGAGGTGATCGTCCCGCCGGATCTGCCGGTCGAGTGCGACGGGTTCGCCATCCTCGGCGGCTTCGAGCACGTCGACCGCGCGCCGCCGCAGCACGATCCGGACGCCCCCCTCCTCCGCATCAAGGGGGTGGCGCTGATGGGCGGCTTCACCATCGCCACCCGGCTGCCGGGCGAGAGCGCGCGGCAGGCGCGCAGGCGCGAGCGCCGCGAGCGGCGCGCCCTCGAGGAGCGGCAGCGGCGGCAGCTCGCCAGCGGCAAGTAGCATGGCGGAGCGCGAGGGCCAGGCGGAGGCGCGAGGTGGCGGCGGCGACCCTCTCGCCGCGGTCGGCCTGTCCCTGGTCGGCAGCGAGGCGGCTCCGGCCGCCCACGCCGAGTGCGTGCGCATCGCCCGGCGGCTGCACGCGGCGCGGCAGAAGGTGATCGGCTTCATCCCGGCCAGCGACCGGGTGCCGGTGCCGCCGGTGGTCCTGCAGATCGGCAGCGCGCTGGTCGAGCTGACCGGCTCCACGGTGGCGTTCGTCGACGCCAACGTCCGCTACCCGGCGCTGTCCGGCATCGCCGCCGGCGAGGACGAGGGCGCCGGGGACGAGGGCGCCGGGGACGAGGGCGCCGGGGACGAGGGGGGCGCCGCGGCGGAGGCGGGCGCCGATGGCGGCGCGGCGGGCCCCGGCGAGGGCGTGTTCCGGACCCGCTGGCTGCGCGGCTCGCTCGCGGTGCTCACGCCGCCCGGCGCCGAGCGCGCCGGCGAGGCGGTCCCCGCCCTGGCCCGGCTGCTGCTCGACGGCATCGACCTGTTCGAGTACGTCCTGGTCGATCTGACCGGATTCGATCTGCTCGGCGAGCACGCCAGCGCCGCCGCCTGCATGGACGCCGTGGTGCTGGTCGGCCAGGCCCACCTGAGCCGGGAGAAGGATCTCCTCCGCTTCCTCGGCGAGATGCCAGAGAGCCGCTTCCTCGGCGTGCTCCTCGTCGGCTGAGGGTGAAATCCCCGCCCGGCTGGTTAGAATGGCCGGCAGTGCTGCGGAGCGTGATGCGGAAGAACCTGCACACCTGGATGCGGGGGTACGCGCGCCACCTGGCCCGCCGGGCGCGCGGCGCGGTGCGGCGGGTGGACGGCCCGCGGCACCTCCTGTTCGCCATCTGCGACCACTACGAGCCGCTGCACGGCAAGGTGGAGCGCGACCGCGGCGTCGCCCGGGTGGCCGCCTGGGAGGAGGGCTACCCGGCGCTGGTCCGCGACCTTCGCGACGCCGACGGTTTCGGGCCGCGCCACAGCTTCTTCTTCCCGGGCGAGGAGTACGACCCGCGCACCCTCGAGCCGCTGGCCCGCCTGTGCGCCGCCGGCCACGGCGAGGTCGAGCTGCACCTGCACCACGACGGTGACACCGCCGACCGGCTGCGCGCCGACATCGACGCCTACCTGCGCTCCTTCGCCGAGCACGGCCACATCAGCCGGGACCCGGCCGGCGCCTTCCGCTTCGCCTTCATCCACGGCAACTGGTGCCTGGCCAACGCGCGCCGCGACGGCCGCTGGTGCGGCGTCGACCAGGAGGTCGAGCTCCTGCACCAGCTCGGCTGCTACGCCGACTTCACCTTCCCGTCGGCGCCGGACGAGTGCCAGCCGGATCTGGTCAACCAGATCTACTGGCCGACCGGCGACCTCAGCCGCCGCAAGGCCTACGACCGCGGCGAGCCGGCCGCGGTCGGCCGGGTCCGGCGCGACCGCCTGCTCATGATCACCGGCCCGCTGGCGCTCGCGGTCACCCGCCGCGGCGGCCGCGCGCGCCTGCGCATCGAGAGCTCGGCGCTCGCCCACGACGACCCGCCGTCGCCGGATCGCCTGCGCACCTGGGTGGCGCAGGACATCCACGTCGCCGGCCGCCCGGAGTGGGTGTTCGTCAAGCTGCACACCCACGGCGCGCCGGAGAAGAACGCCGAGGTGCTGCTCGGCGAGCCGACCCGCGCGCTGCACGAGGCGCTCGCCCGCCACTACAACGACGGCGATCGCTGGCAGCTCCACTACGTGACCGCGCGCGAGATGTACAACATCGCCATCGCCGCCATGGAGGGGCGCGCCGGCGACCCCGGCCAGTACCGCGACCACGTCATCGCGCCGCCGCCAATCGCCCGGGCGGCGCGCGCCGCCGCCTAGGCCGCACCCCGAGGGGCACCATGGATCTCTACGGCGCGCTGGTCCGCAACGTCCTCTACCCGGCCTGGGAGGCGGGCGTGAAGCGCCGCCCCACCCTGCGCCGGCTCGCCGAGCTGCGCCGCCTCGAGCGCGCCCCCGCCCGCGAGCTGGCGGCGTTTCAGGCCGAGGCGCTCGCCGCGCTCCTGCGCCACGCCCACGACCACGTGCCGTTTTACCGCGAGCGGATGGAGGCGGCCGGCGTGCGCCCGGAGGAGATCCGCGGGCCGGCCGACCTGCCGCGCCTGCCGCTGCTCACCCGCCAGGAGGCGCGCGCCTCGGCGGCGCGGCGGGTGTCGCTGGCCCCGCCCCTGCCCGCCATCGAGAAGACCACCGGCGGTACCACCGGCGAGCCGCTGGTCATCCGCTACGACCTCGGCTCCGAGTACTGGCGCCAGGCGATCAAGCTGCGCGGCTTCGGCTGGTCCGGCTGGCGGGTCGGCGATCCCTCGCTCCACTACTGGGGCGAGTACACGCGCCGGGTGCCGCTGCGGCAGCGGGCCAAGCAGGCGCTCGACCGCGCCCTCCGCCGCGAGCACTACGTCGACTGCACGCCGCGCGACGACCACCACAAGTGGCGGGTGGTCGACCTCATCCGGCGCGTCCGCCCGCGCGCCATCTTCTGCTACGCCCAGGCCGGCGCCGAGCTGGCCCGCTACATCAACCGCACCGGGCTGCGCACCTGGGACACCATCCCGGTCATCTGCGGCGCCGAGCGGGTGATGCCGGCGGATCGCGCCGCCCTCGAGCAGGCGTTCGGCCCGGCGGTGTTCGAGACCTACGGCTGCCGCGAGGTGATGCTGATCGCCACCGAGTGCCCCGAGCACGACGGCCTCCACCTCCAGGTGGAGAACCTGGTGGTCGAGCTGGTCGGGCCGGACGGCCAGCCGGTCGCGCCCGGCGAGGTCGGCCAGGTGGTGCTGACCGATCTCCACAACTACGGCCAGCCGTTCATCCGCTACGCCAACGGCGATCTGGCGATCATGAAGGCCGACGAGCCGTGCCGGTGCGGCCGCGCCCACCCGCGGCTGGCCTCGGTGGAGGGGCGCCAGACCGAGACCCTGCGCGACAGCAACGGCAACCCGGTCGGCGGCATGATCTTCAACCTCGCCTTCAGCCCGCTGGCCGAGGCGGTCCGCCAGTTCCAGGCGGTGCAACACGCCGACGGCTCCATCACGGTCAAGGTGGTGCCGGACGGCGCCGGCCTGCCGCCCGGCGCGGTGAGCCACGTCGAGGCGAGCTGCGCCCGCTACCTGCCGGGCGTGCAGGTCAGGTTCGAGTCGGTACCGGACATCCCGCCCACCGCCGCCGGCAAGCGCCAGGTCGTCGTGGTCGAGACGGCGTAGGCGCGCGGCTGCCTGCCGCGCGGCGCGGCCGCGGACGGAGGCCAGGCGCCCGCCGGCTACCAGTCGGGGCGGCGCAGGTAGCGGACCAGCCCGCGGGCGAAGCCGAGCCCGTGGGAGACGTGCAGGGTGGGGAAGATGGCGAAGACGATCGGCACCGCTGACCAGCCGGCGGCGCGCCCGACCCGCACCGCCTCCACCGCGCACACCGCGCCGTAGGCGCCGAAGACCAGCGGCGTGAGCGGCTGGACCGGCGAGGTCACCAGCAGCCCGGCGCCGCCGACCACCATGAAGAACGGAAGCAGGGGGCGCACGGTCGGGAAGCGGCGGTGCTTGAGCAGCGTGCGGGCGCGCCCCTGGCCGTACTTGAAGTACTGCACGGCCAGCTTCTTGAAGGAGTCGCGCGGGTAGTAGTGCACCTCGATGTCGCGCGACAGGTAGACCTTGCCGCCGGCGTCGAGCAGCCGCTGGTTGAGCTCGGCGTCCTCGTTGGTGATCGCGCGCGGGTCGTAGGCGCCGATCCGGTCGAACACCTCGCGGCGGAAGGCGCCGAGGAACACCGTGTCGACGAACCCCTCCCGGTCGGCCGAGCGGTAGGCGGCGCCGCCGACCCCGAGCGGGCTGGTGAGCGCGGCGCACAGCGCCTTCTGGAAGCGGGTCACCGCCCGCGCCCGCTGCGCGCCGCCGACGTTGTCCGCCCCGGTGCGGCGCATCACCTCGACGCAGGCGCGCACGTAGCTGGGCGCGTACTCGCAGTGGACGTCCATCCGCACGACGATGTCGCCGCGCGCCTCGCGGATCATCCGGTTCATGCCGGCCGCCTGCAGCCGGTCCGGGTTGTCGATCACGCGGATGCGGGGGTCCTCGGCGCGCAGGCGCTCGAGCACCTCGCGGGTGCGATCCGTGCTGCGGCCGTCGGCGACCAGGATCTCGATCCGGTCGCGCGGGTAGTCCTGCGCCTGCACGCTCCTGATGCAGGCCTCGATGTAGCCCTCCTCGTTGAAGCAGGGCATCGCGATGGTGACCAGCGGGTGGAGCGGCAGCACCGCGGCGCCGCGATCCATCACGAGGCGCCTCCCGAGCCGTTGCGGCCGTCCGCCGCGATCCGCCGGTGGCCGGTGATGAACACCTGGCAGTCGGTGAACGAGGTCTCGGTGAAGTCCCAGTCGATCTCGAAGCTCGGCCCGCGCGCCGCCATCAGGCGGAGCACGCCGAACCAGTACAGGTTCACCGCCGGCGACAGCGGCCGCCAGAACCGCATGGTGCGGAAGAAGCGCGTCTCCTCGAAGGTCTGCGGCGGCGGCTCGTCCGCCGCGTCGCCGCGCCGGCGGCTGCGCTCGGCGCGCGACAGCGCGATCAGCGCGCGGCCGACCGCGACCACCTCGCGCGCCATCGACAGCGGCCGCCAGCCGAGGGTGCGCGCCACCTTCTCGGCGTGGGGCGTGAGGCGCGCGGCGCCCATGCGCACGCCGGCGAGGCCGGCCGCCTCGGCGTGCTCGTAGATCTCCATCGGGCTGTCGAACCGGGTGATGCCGTGCATCCGGTCCGGCGGCTCGTTGGGGAAGGTGACCGCGAAGCTGCCGCCCGGGGCCAAGAGCGCGTGCAGGCCGCGGAAGAAGCCGGCCGGGTCGGCGACGTGCTCGAGGGTGTCGCACGACAGCGCGCGGTCGTAGCGGCCCTGGTAGGCGGCCAGCGCGTCGTCGTCGGTCACGTCGGCGGCGACCAGGCGCAGGTTGCGGTGGCGCTGCTCGAGGTAGCGAAGCGCATCCACCGTCGGCTGGGAGATCTCGAAGCCGGTCACCTCGGCGCACATGCGGGCCAGCCGCGCGGTGGTCGCGCCGCTGCCGACCCCGATCTCGCACACCCGATCCTCGCGACCGAGCGGGAGGTGCTCGAGCACCAGGAGGTCCCTGTACGGGAAGCTGGTCGGTGGATACGGCACGAACTCGATCCGCGCCGGACCGCTGGCTGACGACGTCTCGCTCTCCCTGGTGCGGTGCATCCGGCAGGCACTATAACGCCCGTTCGGCCGGGTGTCCGCCGCGGACTGGCACACCTCTCGCACCCTTGGTCGACGAGAGGAAGGACATTCGCCATGAACTTGCACCTCACTGCCGGCGAGGCGCGGCTCCTGCTCGAGGCGCTCGATCGCTACCTGCCGGAGCTCGAGTTCGAGCTGGCCCGCGTCAAGCGCGAGCGCTACCGCCACGACCTGGTCGAGCTCGACGAGGTCCTCCTCCGCCTGCGCGAGCGGCTCGCCCGCTGCGCCGGCTCGGAGGAGGTCGAGCCGGGCGAGGTCGAGCCGGGCGAGCGCGAGCCGGAGCCGCCCACCCCGGATCGCTGATCAGCGCTGCCCGTAGGTGTGGTCGGTCCGCTCCTCGGTGCGGTCGGTCGGCGGCGGCGGCGCCGGCCACAGCGCCGACACCGCCGCGCGCAGCTCCTCGTCCATCGCGATCTCGAGCGCGCCGAGCTGCGGCTCGAGCTGCTCGGTGTTGCGCGCGCCGAGCAGCACCGAGGTGACCGCCGGGTGCGACGCGACCCAGGCGACCGCCAGGGCGGCCGGGTGGTGGCCGCGCTCGGCCGCCAGCGCCGTGAACCGCTCGGCCGCCTCGAAGTAGGCCGGCTCGCCGTAGCGGCTCCGGTACATATCGTTCTCCACCAGCCGCCCCGAGCCGGGCCGCCGCCCGGCGGCGTACTTGCCCGCCAGGAGCCCGGCCGCGGTGGCGCCGTAGGTGATCGCCGCCAGCCCCTCGGAGCGGCACATCGGCAGGATCTCCACCTCCGCCTGGCGCTTGACCAGGTTGTACATCGGCTGCACCGCGACCACCGGGGCCAGGCCGCGCCGCTCCGCCTCGCCGAGCGCCTTCATCACCTGCCAGGCGGCGAAGTTCGACGCCGCCGGGTAGAGCACCTTGCCCTGGCGGACCAGGTCGTCCACCGCGCGCAGGGTCTCGTCGATCGCCGTCTCCTCGTCGTGGTGGTGCAGGTAGAAGAGATCGATCCGGTCGGTGCCGAGCCGGCGCAGGCTGGCCTCCACCGCGCGCACCAGGTGGTAGCGCGAGCTGCCGCGCGCGTTGACGTCCTCGCCGGTCGGGAAGTACGCCTTGCTGGCCAGCACGACCTGGTCGCGGCAGCCGGCCTCGGCGATCAGCCGGCCGAGGATCTCCTCGGAGCGACCCTCGTTGTAGACGTCGGCCGCGTCGAACAGGTTGATGCCGGCCTCGCGGCAGCGGGCGAACTGGCGGGCGGACTCGGCCTGGTCGGCCCAGCCGCCGAACGACATGACGCCGAAGCCGAGGCGCGAGACGCGCACGCCGGTCCGGCCGAGAAAGCGGTGCTCCATGCCCGCCATTGAACCAGGTCTGGCCGGCCGGCGTCAGCGCGCCGGCAGCCCGCTCGACCGCCTGACCCCGCGCAGCATGACCCAGGCGCCGAAGACCAGCGCCGCCAGCGAGATCGCCGCGCACACCCCGCCCCAGAACCAGGTCGGGCCGCCGATGAGCTCGGCGATGGAGGCCGAGTCGCTCATCCCGGTGCCGGCGCCGGTCTGCGCCGTGTCGGCGAAGAGGTAGTCGCCGCGCGAGAACACGCTGAGCGCGAGCTGCACCGACAAGAAGCCGAGCAGGAGCTGCGCCCAGTCGGAGGTGGCGCGCAGGGCGACCGCGACGCAGGCGCCGGCCAGCGCGCCGGCGACCAGCAGGCCGAAGCCGGTCCGGATCTTGAAGATCATCGCCCACACCAGGAGCAGCCCGATGGCGCCGAGCGCCCAGCGCGCACTCCGCCGCCTGCGCGCCAGCGCGAAGCCGGCCGCCGCCGCCACCGCCGGGCCGACCAGGCCGCCGGCGGCGATGAGCGCGTGCTGCAGGTCGCCGCGCGCCGCGCTCCAGGCCACGCCGGAGCCGTCGCTCCACATCTCGAGCCGGTAGAACTCGCCGCCGACCAGGAGCGCGGTCAGCCCGTGGCCGAGCTCGTGGACCAGCGTGGAGATGTAGAGGAGCGGCCGCGCCAGCAGGTGGCCGAGCGGCGCCACGTAGAGGAGCAGCGTGACCGCGGCGCTGACCAGGAGCACCCGGCGTGCCCGGCGCACCGCGTCGGCCGGGTCGGTCGGCGCGCGCGCGCGGAGCCGCGGGGTGCCGGTCGAGCTCATCCATAGGGTGTAGCGCGCCCGGCGCGGCGGGGCCACCGCTGAACCCGGCGCGGCGCGCGCGCGCCGTGGTACATGCCGGGGGCCGTGACCCGCATCGCCGTCTCCCCGGGCGTCCGCCACATGGCGGCCAGCGCCTTCTGGTTCAGCGTGATGAGCGTGCTGGTCAAGGTCGCCGGCGACCGGCTGCCGAGCCAGCAGATCGTGCTGGCCCGCGGCGCGGTCTGCCTGGTCCTGTCGTGGGCGCTCCTCGGCCGCGCGGGGCTGTCGCCGTGGGGCAACCGGCCGCCGGTCCTGCTCCTGCGCGGGCTGCTCGGCACCGTCGCGCTGCTCTGCTTCTACCACTCGATCGTCCACCTGCCGCTGGCCGAGGCGGTGGTCATCCAGCACATGAACCCGATCTTCGCCGCGCTGCTGGCGGCGGCGCTGCTCGGCGAGCGCGGCGGCGCGCGGCTCTACCTCGGCATCGCCGGCAGCCTGGCCGGCGTCCTCGCCATCGCGCGCCCGGCGGCGCTGTTCGGCGGCGGCGCCGCCGACCTGCCGCTCCTCGGCCTGGCGATCGCGCTCTCCGGCGCGCTCATGTCGGCGCTGGTCTACGTGCTCGTGCGCAGCCTCGGCAGCCGCGAGCACCCGCTGGTGGTGGTCTTCTACTTCCCGCTCGTCACCGTGCCGGTGGTCCTGCCGCTGGCGGCGACGGTCTGGGTGTGGCCGACCGCCCTCGAGTGGCTGGTGCTGGTCGGCGTCGGCGTGGCGACCCAGCTCGCCCAGGTCCACATGACCCGCGGCCTCGCCCTCGAGCCGGCCGGCCGCGCCTCGGCGGTCGGCTACATCCAGGTGGTGATGGCGGCCGGCTGGGGCGCGCTCCTTTTCGGCGAGATCCCGGATCCTCTGAGCCTGGCCGGCGCCGCGCTCATCATCGCCTCCACCCTGGCGGTCGTGCTCTCGGGCGGGCGGCCCCCGCCGGAGCGAGGTATCGTCAGCGCGTCCGAATGACGCGCCTCACCCGGATCCTCGCCCCCCTCCTGGCCCTCTTCGGCGCCGGCACCGCGCCGGCCTGCCGCGCCGACCCGGCCGCCGCGCCGCAGGGCGCCGCCGCCCCGCGCACCGAGCGCGCCGACGACCACGGCCTGCGCGGGCCCATGCTGTGGGAGGTGCAGGGCAAGGGCGGCGCGAG
>Ga0079224_100017077_pt1 | contig 10220 bp, 8 predicted proteins | sample Stecom2015_FD_80414 | JGI IMG/M metagenome (GOLD analysis project Ga0079224, IMG submission 80414) | Agricultural soil microbial communities from Utah to study Nitrogen management - Steer compost 2015 | ecosystem: Environmental > Terrestrial > Soil > Agricultural land | place: USA: Utah... | reverse complement strand
GATGCCGAGGAGCAGCACCTCCCAGAACCTCACCCTCCGCAGCGAGATGTACATGCGCCGCACCGGCAGGGCCCAGAACAGCACCGGCGGGGCGATCACCAGCGAGCCGAGCCAGTTGCCCGCCCACCAGAGCTGCCACTGCTCCCAGTAGCCGGTTCCGCCGTAGTTCAGCAACGTGAAGGCGGCACCCAGGGTGGCGCTCACTGCCGCGCCTGCCGAGCTGGCCAGCAGGAACTGCAGCGCCAGTGCCACCCGCACGAGGTTGAAGCGCCACAGGCGCGAGCGGGTGATCAGCGCACCGACCACCGCATCGGTGGTGTTGGCCACCATGAACAGCACCACGCCAGCCGGTGCCGAGGGTTCGCGCATCACCCACGCCATGGTGTACTCCACGGCGAGCTGCACCGCGATCAGTACCGGCCAGCGGCGAACCGGTGCGATGATCAGTGCAGCGAGCAGAAGGCCCACCGCCGGCCACATCACCGTCAGCTCGCCCGAACTGGTCTTGAACTGGTAGCCCAGCCACACCAGGAACGTGTGGCAGGCCGCGAACGCGGCGATCAGCCGCGCCTCTCCCCCGATCCTGGACACCAGCTCCGGCCAGGCCATGCTGGTGTCCTGCATGTCATGCCGCTCTTCGCTGGCCGGGAGCTCACCCCGCGGGCCGGTGGACCGGTTGTCGGGGGAGGGAGTGATGGGGGGTGGTGCGGTCAATGCAGGCGCCCGGTTCCCGCCAGGCGCCGGCGGTACCACACGTCCTCCAGGCGACCGGTCTGCACGGTGCGGCCGCTCTGCGGCGCAGGCACGAACCTGCGGTCGCCGGTGTAGATGGCCACGTGGGTGATCTTCGGGCCGCTCTCGAAACGGAAGAACAGCAGGTCGCCGGCGGCGAGCTCACGCCGGGACACCGGACGGGCGGCCTTGAACTGGGCCTCGGTGGTGCGAGGCACGCTGATGCCGAGGGAGGCATAGGCGAAGTGGACCAGGCCGCTGCAGTCGAAGGCATCCGGGCCGCTGCCACCGTAGCGGTAGGGACGTCCCAACTGGGCCAGTGCCAGGCCGGCCACCTGCTCGCCGATGCTGCGCGGGCGGTCGGCGGAATCAGCGACAGGGCGCGGGCCGGCGGCGCAGCCCGCCAGCAGCGCCGCCGCCAACAGGATGATCGCGAACCTGGCTGGCTGCGTGGAGTGCGCCATGGTGGTGTTTTATCCCACCTGCTGGCTGCGTGCTGCAACCACCTTCACGGATTGCTCTCCCTCCGGGCCCCTCCGCTTGAGCTATTGTGCCACCGGGTTCGCGTCCGTGGGCGAGGGGCTACAGGCTGGAGAAGAACTCCCACATGAGGTCATTGGCCCGGACGGCGGTGGAGGGATTCCCGCCGCGCAGCTTCGAGCCCCCGGGCCATGAATGGCCGCCCGTCTCCGTGACGCAGAGTTTCACCGGTGCGCCGCCGCGCCCGGCCTCATGCAGGTCGCACCATGCGCCCGCCACGCCCAGCACGCGGCGCGGCACGGGATCGGCGCCGTTCAGCCGCACCCACTTGCCGATGGTCGAGGGTACCGAGGTGAAATCGGTGATCATGTCCTCGTCGCGGAAGGATCGGCCGGCGCCACCGCCGAACAGCACCAGTTCATCGTCCCGGGCGTGCACGTGCAGTACCGCCACGGGCCGCGAGGGACGACAGGACGCGGTGTTGTCCGTGCCAGCCACGGCCATGATGCCGCGGATCACGTCGGCGGCCTCGCAGGCCATGCGGTAGGACATCATTGCGCCATTGGACATGCCGATGACGTACACCCGCGAGGCGTCGACGCGGGTGCGCCGCTTCACGTCCTCGATCACCGCGCGCAGGAAACCGACATCATCCACGTCCTCCTTGCGGGCCCGCGCGCAGCAGTTGCCGGCATTCCACGTGGCCAGCATGCCGGAGCGGGCAGGGCTCACGCCATTGGGAAACACCGCGATGAAGCCGGCCTGCCCGGCCTTGGTGATCAGGCCATAGCTGGCATCGTCGGCCTGGTGCACGGCGCCGCCGCCCGCGCCGTGCAAGGCCAGCACCACTGGCATGGCCGTGGAGGCATTCCAGGACTTCGGCACGTGGACCAGTGCCCAGCGCTCCAGGCCGTCATGGCGCAGGCGGATCTCGTAGCGCCCGGGCGCCTCGATGCGCTGGCCGGGCGCCAGCAGCCTGGCCGGCGGCGCCTGGGCCGCGATGCGCTCGCCGGCCCTGGCAACCAGGCGATCCCGCAGCCCGCCGCGCGCGCCGCTGTCCGCTGCCAGGCAGCCGGCGCACAGCAGCGCGGCCGCCAACCCGGTGATCCGTCCCCAACTGTCCATGATGGCACCTCGAGGTCCTGTCCCTGCAGCAACGCATGTGCCGGCAGTGCGTTGACGGCCGATGCGCTACATTCCGCGGCATGACACATGCGGTCGTCACTGGGTGGGGCAAGTGCCTGCCGCCCGCCATTCTCTCCAATGCCGATCTCGCCACCTTCCTGGACACCAGTGACGAGTGGATACGCACGCGCACCGGCATCGCCGAGCGGCGCATCGCCCACACCGGCCTTGGCCAGCTGGCCGAGGTGGCCGCGCGGCGGGCCCTGGCCGCCGCCGGCATGGAGCCCGCGCAGCTCGAGCTGATCGTCTTCGGCACCACCAGCTTCGATGACCAGGCGCCCAACCAGGCCTCGGGGCTGCAGCAGTGCCTGGGCGCGAAGGGCGCGGCGGCCATGGACGTCAATACCGCCTGCACCAGCTTCCTCTACGCCTGGAGCACGGCCAACGCGCTGATCCGCACCGGCGCGGTCCGCAATGCGCTGGTGGTCGGTGGCGAGGTCATCAGCCGCTTCATGGACTGGGGCAACCGCAACGTGGCGGTGCTGTTCGGCGACGGCTGCGCGGCGCTGGTGCTGGAAGCCACGGATCGGGAAGAGGGCCTGCTCGGGGAGAAGCTGGGCTGCGACGTGGACGGTCGCGATGCGCTGGTGATCCGCGGCATGGGCGGCCGCTACGCGGATTTCACGCGCCGCATGGGCGTCACCGAGTGGGTGTTCGAGGGCCAGGAGATCTTCCGCCGCGCCGTGGCCGGCATGGTGCGCGCATCGGCGGCGGTGCTCGACGCACGTGGCCGCGGGCCGGCCGATGTGGACCTGATGGTTCCGCACCAGGCCAACCTGCGCATCATCGAGGCGGTGGCGCAGAAGCTGGGCATCCCGCCGGAGCGTGCGTTCGTGAACGTGCAGCGCTACGGCAACATGTCCGCGGCGACGGTGCCGGTGGCGCTGGTGGAAGCGCTGGAAGAGGGAAGGGTGCCGCCGGGTGGCCTGCTGCTGCTGCCGGCCTTCGGCGCCGGCCTCACGTGGTGTGCGCACCTGGTGCGCTGGGGAGAGCGGGTAAGGCCCCTGGGCGAAAGCGATGCGTCGCTGCCGCCCTGCGGGGCGAGCGGCCTCGACCTCGTGCGCGAACTCATCCGCCTGCGCGCCGGCGCAGGCGGATGAGCGGCAGGCTTAGGAGCGGGGAATCTCCACTGGCGCCGACAGCACCAGCGTCAGCATCGCGCCCTCGTCGAGCTTGACCTCGGTGCCGGTTTCCTTGGCGGCCACGGCACCCGCGGCCGCGCCGAGGATGCCACCGATCACGCGGTTGCGATCCTTCTTCTTGTTGCCGATCTGGTCGGCCAGCAGCGCACCGGCGGCAGCGCCGCCGACGATCTTCACCGCGTCGCGCGTGTTGTCGCTCTTGCCCACTTCCTTGAAGTCGCCGGCGATGGGCACGTCGGTGCCGCCCGGGAGCTGGATGCGATCGAAGGCCAGCACCAGCGTGGGCGTGCCGCCGATGCGGTCGCTGCCGGACACCACCTCGACCACCGAGCCCGCCACCGTGAGTCCGGCGGGGATGGCCGTGCGGCCGTCGACCAGCACGTCGCTGGCCACGCGCGCCTCGACGGTCTGCCCCACCTTGGCGGTCTTGGTCGACAGTCCGGTGACCAGCGCCACCGGCACCTCGGTGCCTGCGGGCACGGTGACGCTGCGCGCCACCGGCGCGGTGGACGCGGGGCGGCTGGAGGAAGCCGTGGACGCCGGCTTCGATGTCGATGCCGGGCTGGGGGACGTGGAGGCCGTGGAGGGCCTGGGCGCGGGGGCGGGTGCGGCCGGCTCAGCGGGAGCAGGCTGCTGCTGGGCGAGCTCGGCCTCGAGCCGGTCGAGCTCGGCCCGCTTCTCGGCGATCTCCTCGGCGGTGAGGGCGGTCTCGGCCTGGGCGGCCGGGTCCTGTTTGCTGCAGCCGGCAAGCAGGGCGAGGGCCCCGAGCGCGGCCACGGTCAGTCTCTGATGACGCATCTGGATTCTCCTTCAGCCACGTTCACGATGGCGAACGGGACATTCCGAATCATCCCTGATTCGCGGTCGAAAGTTGCGGGAACCATCCGACTTTCGACAAGCGGGTTTGATATGTCAAGGTGTCGCCCGCCAGCGGCTGGATGGCTGCCGCAGCCGCAATGGGCTGGTAAGTTGCGCTCCCGTGCAAGGAGGTTCAATGCAGGACATCTGGAAGGCGCTGCGCCAGATCGGCGAGGAGTTCTCCCCACGCGCCATCGACGCCACGCGCCAGCTCTACGCCGGCGACGCACTGCGCCCCGCGGACGCGGGCGCCGTCGTCACCCGTGACCTCGCCTACGGCGGCGATCCACGCCAGCGGCTGGATGTGTTCCATCCGGGGGGCGACGTTGCATCCCGGCCCGTGGTGGTGTTCGTGCACGGGGGCGGATTCGCTGCCGGCGACAAGGGCGGGGAGGGTGCGCCCTTCTACAACAACGTGGGTGCCTGGGCCGTGCGCAGCGGCTTCGTCGGCGTGAACATGACCTACCGGCTGGCGCCGCAATATCCCTGGCCGCATGGCGCCCAGGATGTGGCGCTGGCATTGCGCTGGGTGGCGGAGAACATCGGCCGGTACGGCGGTGATGCAGCTCGCGTCGTCGTGGTCGGCCAGTCCGCCGGGGCGGCGCATGTGGCCGGTTGCCTGGCGGGCCATGGGGGTGCGTCCCTCGAGCCGGCAGCCAGCGTGCTGCTGTCCGGCATCTACGAGCCCGATGCGTTCCACGTCGATCCCATGCAGGAGGCGTACTTCGGTGCAGACGTCGGCCAGTACGCGTCGCGCTCCACTGTCGTGGCACTGGCGCGCACCAGCGTGCCCTGCCTGTTCACCATCAGCCAGTTCGACCCGCCGCTGTTCCAGCGCCAGCTCGCCGCGGTGTTCGAGGCGCGCACCGCGGTGACCGGCCACTGTCCGGAGTTGCTCTGGCTGCCCGGCCACAACCATTTCTCCACCTCGATGCAGATCGGCGGACCACACGACACGCTCGGTCCCCAGCTCGCCACATATATAAGGCGCATCGCCGGCTGACGCTGCACTGCGGCTGTGCAATCGCGCCGCCGGTTGCACGCCGCTGAACCTTCGTTGGCATTGCAAACCACTGCGAGGCCGCCGCAAGGGCCCGTGGCGGCGCCCGCGCGCCACCTGGCCCGCCGGAAGGCAACTTCGCGCGCTGGCACGCGCCTTGCTTCTGACTGCTCAAGCCTTCAACGACTGGAGGCCGTACGGCAACGCCGCCGGTCCGGTTGGGAACTCCTCCCCCAGCCGACACCGGCGGCGTTTTTTGTTTGCGTGAAGCAGAACGGGAGCAGGCATGAAGAACAGGCCGGACATTTCGCGGCGCCGCGTGCTGGCAGGGATCGCGGCGGGGGCGGTGGCCACACAGGTGCGAGGCGCGGCGCCCAAGCCGCTGAAGCTGGAAAAGGAGCAGCTGCGCATCGGCTTCATCAAGCTCACCGACATGGTGCCGCTGGCCATTGCCTACGAGAAGGGATTCTTCGAGGACGAGGGCCTGTACGTGACCCTGGAGCCGCAGGCCAACTGGAAGCTGATCCTCGACCGGGTGATCACCGGCGAACTGGATGCCGCGCACATGCTGGCCGGGCAGCCGCTGGGCGCCACCGTGGGCATCGGCACCAGGGCCGAAGTGATCACGGCCTTCAGCATGGACCTCAACGGCAATGCCATCACCGTCTCCAACGCGGTGTGGCAGCAGATGCTGCCGCACGTGCCCAGGGACGCGCAGGGCCGGCTGGTGCGGCCGGTGAAGGCCAGCGCACTCAAGCCCGTGGTCGAGCAGTTCAGGGCTTCCGGCAGGCCCTTCCGCATGGGCATGGTGTTTCCCGTTTCCACGCACAACTACGAGCTGCGCTACTGGCTGGCCGCCGGCGGCGTGCATCCGGGCTTCTACTCGCCGGCCGACGTGAACGGGCAGGTGGCCGCCGACGTGCTGCTGTCGGTGACGCCGCCGCCGCAGATGCCGGCCACGCTCGAGGCCGGCACCATCAATGGTTACTGCGTGGGCGAGCCGTGGAACCAGCAGGCCCTGTTCAAGAAGGTGGGCGTGCCGGTCATCACCGACTACGAGATCTGGAAGAACAACCCCGAAAAGGTCATCGGCGTCACGCGCGCCTGGGCCGAGAAATACCCGAACACGCACATCGCGCTGGTCAAGGCGCTGATGCGCGCCGCGCAGTGGCTGGATGCCTCGCCGGCCAACCGCCGCGAGGCCGCGACGCTGATCTCCAGGGCCAACTACGTGGGTGCCGACGTGCGCGTGATCTCGGCCAGCATGACCGGCACCTTCGAGTACGCGCCGGGCGAGAAGCATCCGGTGCCCGACTTCAACGTGTTCTGGCGCTACCACGCCACCTATCCGTTCATCAGCGACGCGGTCTGGTACCTCACGCAGATGCGCCGCTGGGGACAGATTCCCGAGGGCAAGCCGGACTCCTGGTACATCGAGACGGCGAAGAAGGTGTACCGCCCCGACATCTACCTGCAGGCGGCCCGGCTGCTGCTGGAGGAAGGGAAGATCCGGCGCGAGGAGGTGCCCTGGGACAGCGACGGCTTCCGCCCGCCGGTGAAGGACTTCATCGACGGCATGACCTACGACGGCCGCAAGCCCAATGCCTACATCGACGGCTTCGCGATCGGCCTGAAGGGCAACCAGAAGGTGGAGGGCTCCCGTGTCGTCGGCTGAGGTGGCGCGGCGGATGGAGATGGCCGGGCTCGGGTTCCTGGGCCCGGTGATCCGCATGCTCGGCGGCGAGTCGCCGGGGGCGCAGCTGCGCGAGCTTGGACGCACGCTGGGCGTGCCGCTGGTGGCCATCCTCGCCTTCCTGCTGGTCTGGTCGTTCGTGGCCGCGCGCATCGAGACCAGCCTCGGCCAGATCCCCGGGCCGGCGGCGGTGTGGGAGCAGGTGGGCGCGCTGTGGGAGGACCACAAGGCCGAGCGCGAGCGCGAGGCGCAGTTCCACGAGCGGCAGGCGGCGCGCAATGCCGAGCGGATGGCGGCCGATCCCGGGTACGTGCCGACCAAGGTGGAGTACACCGGGCGGCCGACCTACATCGACCAGATCGTCACCAGCCTGAAGACCGTGTTCGCGGGCTTCCTGCTGGCCACGCTGCTGGCGGTGCCCATCGGCATCCTGTGCGGCGCCAGCCGCATCTTCGAGGCGGCGTTCAGTCCCTTCGTGCAGGTGTTCAAGCCCGTCTCGCCGCTGGCATGGCTGCCCATCGTGACGCTGGTCGTCAGCGCGCTGTACGTCAGCGAACAGCCGCTGTTCGAGAAGTCCTTCATCGTGTCGGCCATCACCGTGGCGCTGTGCTCGCTGTGGCCGACGGTGATCAACACGGCGCAGGGCGTGGCCTCGATCGACCGCGACCTGCTGAACGTGGCGCGCGTGCTCAAGCTCGACTGGCGCACGCGGCTGGTGAAGCTGGTGCTGCCCTCGTCGCTGCCGTTGATCTTCACCGGCATGCGCCTGTCCCTGGGCGTGGGCTGGATGGTGCTGATCGCCGCCGAGATGCTTGCGCAGAACCCGGGCCTCGGCAAGTTCGTGTGGGACGAGTTCCAGAACGGCAGCCCGGAGTCGATGAGCCGCATGCTCGTGGCGGTGTTCACCATCGGCCTGATCGGTTTCCTCCTCGACCGCTTCATGCACACGCTGCAGGCGCTGGCCAGTTTCGGAGCGAGGAGCTGATGGCCATCCTGGAGATGCAGGGCGTGTCGAAGTCCTGGGCCCAGGGCCCCTCGAAGCTCGACGTGCTGCGCAATGTCAGCCTGTCGATCGAGGAAGGCGAGTTCGTGGCGCTGGTGGGCTACTCCGGCAGCGGCAAGACCACGCTGATCGCCACGCTGGCCGGCCTCACGGCGCCCGATGCGGGCACGGTGCTGTTCCATGGCCGGCCGGTGAGCGGCGCGGATCCCGCCCGCGCGGTGGTATTCCAGAACTACTCGCTGATGCCCTGGCTGACCGCCAGCGGCAACGTGCGGCTGGCCGTGGATGCCGTGCACGGCGCGCGGCCGGAGCGCGAGCGCGCCGGGATGACCGACCGCTACCTTCGCATGGTCGGCCTGTCGCACGCGGCGGAACGCAGGCCGGCCGAGCTGTCCGGCGGCATGCGCCAGCGCGTGGCCGTGGCGCGCGCGCTGGCCATGGAGCCGGAAGTGCTGCTGCTGGACGAGCCGCTGTCGGCGCTGGATGCGCTCACGCGCGCCCGGCTCCAGGACGAGATCGAGGCCATCTGGGAGAGGCAGCGCCGCACCGTGGTGCTGGTCACCAATGACGTCGACGAGGCGCTGCTGCTGGCCGACCGCGTGATCGCCATGCTGCCGCCCGGCGCGGGCGAGGGCCTGGGGCAGGAGTTCCGTGTCGATCTGCCGCGGCCGCGCGACCGTCATGCCCTGCACGCCAATCCGCGCTGCAAGGAGCTTCGTGTCGCCATCACCGAGTACCTGGTGGGCCTGGGCAGCGAGCGGGCCGGCAGCCAGGATGCGCACGTCTCCCTGCCCCACGTGACCCCGATCACCGCCGCCGCTCCGCCGCGCGCGGTGCGCGAGGCCGCAAGGCCGAAGCCGGCCGAGGATCCTTCCCGCTACGTCGAGTTCGACGACGTCAGCAAGACCTTCGACACGCCGCGCGGCCCGCTGACCGTGGTCGAGGGCTTCACGCTCGACCTGGCGCGCGGCGAGTTCGTGTCGCTGATCGGGCATTCGGGCTGCGGCAAGTCCACGGTGCTGTCGATGGTGGCTGGGCTGACGGCGAGCAGCGGCGGGGCCATCGTGCTCGACGGCCGCGAGGTGGTTGCGGCCGGACCGGACCGCGGCGTCGTGTTCCAGGCGCCCAACCTGCTGCCCTGGCTCACCGCGCGGCAGAACGTGGCGCTGGGCGTCGAGCGCGTGTTCCCCCACGCCAGCGCCGCCGAGCGGCGCGACATCGTCGAGTACTACCTGGCGCGCGTGGGGCTGGCCGACGCCATGGACCGCCTCGCGCGCGACCTGTCCAACGGCATGAAGCAGCGGGTCGGCCTGGCGCGTGCCTTCGCCCTGTCGCCGAAGCTGCTGCTGCTGGACGAACCCTTCGGGATGCTCGATGCGCTGACGCGCTGGGAGCTGCAGGAAGTGCTGATGGACGTGTGGAAGAAGAGCCGCGTGACGGCCATCTGCGTCACGCACGACGTGGACGAGGCCATCCTGCTGGCCGACCGCGTGGTGATGATGACCAACGGCCCGCGCGCCCGCATCGGCAGGGTGATGCAGGTGGACCTGCCGCGCCCCCGCACCCGCCAGGCGCTGCTCGCGCATCCGCGCTACGAGCAGTACCGCGCCGAGCTGCTGGGCTTCCTCGAGGAATACGAGCATGCCCCGTCGGTGGCGGCATGAATGAGGCAAGGGAGAGAGCGATGTTCGGCGTGAACGGCGGAAGGAGGGGCGCGGCGCTGGCCGCGGTGCTGGTGGCAGGGTCCGGCGTGGCGGCTGCCGGCGAACTGACCGACGCCGTCGGCGGCACGAAGCTGCTGGCGGACGTGCGGCTGCGGGCGGAGTCGGTGGACCAGGAGCCCTTCGACGAGGAGGCCAGTGCGCTCACCGTGCGCGGCCGGCTGGGCTTCGAGACCGGCAAGGCGTGGAAAACCTCGTTGCTGGTGGAGGGCGACTTCATCTGGCCGCTGGTCACCGACTACAACAGCACCACCAACGGCAAGGCGGGCTTTCCCGTGGTCGCCGATCCGGAGGGCTACGAGCTGAACCGCCTGCAGCTGGTCAACACCAGCATCCCGGGCACCACGGTCACCCTGGGCAGGCAGCGCATCGTGCTCGACGACCATCGCTTCGTCGGCAACGTGGG
>Ga0079224_100017076_pt1 | contig 10220 bp, 8 predicted proteins | sample Stecom2015_FD_80414 | JGI IMG/M metagenome (GOLD analysis project Ga0079224, IMG submission 80414) | Agricultural soil microbial communities from Utah to study Nitrogen management - Steer compost 2015 | ecosystem: Environmental > Terrestrial > Soil > Agricultural land | place: USA: Utah... | reverse complement strand
GGTGTGCTTACTGAATAAGTGGCACACCTCTTATAATTTGCTCTCATAGCGGCTGCCGGAAGGGGTTTATGGAAAACACCGCTTCGCCGTTTCGAAGAATGTATTCAATCCTCCGACTAGCTCCTTGTGACAGACTAACTCTAGTAGGAAATGCCCTGTTGACAGGAATATACGTCATGTGGTTTAATTTTAGGTGAATAAATTAAAAAATATTCACCCAAAGGATTGAGGCTAATGGATATAGAATCCAGGATTTTCGAATGTGGTAAGGATTTGTTCAGTGCAAAAGGATTTAAAAAAACTAACATTAAAGAAATAGCTGAGCATGCAGGTATAGGTGTTGGAACCTTTTACAATTACTATGCTTCAAAAGAACAATTGTTCATTGAAATATATAAGCAGGAGAATAAAAAACTCAAGAATCGGTTGACCGAATCGTTGGATTTGACTCAGGAACCGGTGCACATTATCAGTCAGCTACTTAAGGAGAATCAAGAGGCCATCCATGCTAACCCCATTTTAAAAGAATGGTATAATCAAGATTTTTATAAAGAACTTGAGAGACATTACAGAGATGAAGACAGTCAAAGCATGGATTCCGTTCGGGATTTTTATTTGAGTCTGCTGAGGAAATGGAAGCAACAAGGAATGATCAGGGAGGATGTTGATGAGGAGCTGTTGCCCGTTTTCTTTGATTCATTAGTCTGTATCGACATGCATAAAGATGAAATTGGCATTGAGCATTTTCCGAAAGCGATGCAATATTTAATTGAGTTTATTATAACAGGACTCACCAAACAGCAGAAAAATTGATGTTTTTTTTTTTACAGTAGCGTGAATGAATAAAAATATATTCGTTCATATCCACTTTCATCTAAAGAAGTTATTGAAGTCTGAGAAATACAGGGGAAAATGGGAAAATGATCAAAAGGTGAGGAGTCAAGTTGAATGAGAAGGAAGAATGTTAGTGTCTTTATTAGTGTTTTTGTCGCAATGTTAGGTGTCATGATTCTCGCCCCCATCACACCCTCATTGATCCGCGAATTGGGACTGCGAGAAATCCACTCCGGCATCTTGATTTCAAGCGGTTCGATTATGACGGCAGTAATAGCTCCCATATGGGGAAGGATTAGTGACAGGAAGGGAAGGAAACCGGTTATTCTCGTCGGGTTGACCGGCATGGCCCTCAGTACCGTATTTTTGACGCTCACATTCAATAGCGGTCTTCATCACTGGCTCAGTGGCGGATGGCTACTGTTCTTGATGATCTTGACACGAAGCATGGTTGGCATGTTCATCCCAGCCATTCTGTCTGCGTCCCAAGCACTAATGGGCGATGGATTAGCAGATCAAGAGCAAGGTAGCGGAATGGCAGTCATCAGTGCGGCCAATGGAATGGGCCTGATTCTCGGCCCGGCCATAGCTGGTATCTTTAGTCTAGCAGGTTTGTTATGGCCTTTATATTTTGGCATCGTCATCATAGCTGCCGCTTTGATAATCACTTTGTTCCTCATGCCTGCAAGCAAGCCAAATGTCCAAGAAACGAAACGGAAACTCAAACCGTTTCAACGTGGTTTGAGACTTTATTTATTCGCAGCTTTCGTTACCATGATGGGTCTTTTTACGATACAGGTTATTGGCGGGTTTTATTTGCAGGATCAACTTGGACTTCCGTCTGATCAATTAGCGTGGGTGGTTTCCTTTGGATTGATGCTAACAGGCTTGGCTATGCTAATCACCCAGATCATTCAGAGCAAGTGGCTACAGTGGACACCGGCGACGATGATCTTAATTGGTTCCTTGGTTGTGGTCGTAGGTATGGTGATCTTCCTTCTTGCCAACCAGCTACCAGGTTACTATTTTGCGTTCTTCCTTTTAGGAACGGGTGCGGGTTTTACGATGACCGGTTTTATGGTGGGGGCGTCTGTCTCCGTCACACGTGAGCAGCAAGGCAATGTAGCCGGGCTAGTGACGGCCGTGCAAGGTATTTCGGCGATCGTCGCACCGATTGTAAGCACTTCGCTCTATCATGTAGATCTACGAATCCCCATGGCAGGGATTGCCCTGCTTAGTGCAACGATGGGATTGATCATATTGAGTATATGGCGAAAAAGACAAAAAATTCATCAAAAAAACGGAGGGTTTTCTTTATGAAACGTACAGTGGAAATTGTATTAAGTGTACTTGGAATCATCGCAAGTTTTGTCATGGTCGCAACAGGTGTCGTGTTTATGTACTTAACGAAAAGCGATAAATTTATGAAATACTTGGAATCTGGATGGAGTGCAAGCGAGAATGCATATACGTTGGAACAGTTGAATCAGGCCGGAACAATGTTTATTTTACCCGGATTGATCGGCATGGCCCTCGGCGTAGGTGCGGCATGGTTGCTCAAAGGAAACCATAATTCGTTCATTGCTGGCTGGGGATTGATCATCGTATCCGTAGTGACTTGTTTTTTATCATTATTTGCTGCGATACCTGGGTTGTTCTATATTGCTTCAGGTATTATCGCATTGGCAAGAAAGCCTCAAAAAAAGACATTGAGATGAGCCTGACGAGTAATAGACTTGATTGAAAAAGGAAGTGATCAAAAATGTGGAAGGACGAATGGGTTGCCAACTTTGAAACTTATGCAGAAAAGGTAATAAATGAATTTCATCTGCCTGGTGTCGCCATCGGGCTGGCAAGTCATGGGCAGGTTTTTTATGAGAAGGGTTTCGGTTACCGTGATGTTGAACAACAGTTGCAAGTTACAAGCGACACGGTGTTCGCGATCGGATCGATTACGAAGACTTTTACTTGTACGGCAATTCTGCAATTGCAGGAGAGAGGAAAAATTCGTGTGCATGATCCGATTAAAAACTATTTACCTGAATTTCATCTTAGTAAAGGTAGCTTTGCCGATCGTGTGACCATACATCATTTGATGACCCATACCAGCGGGATTCCTAATCTTCAGACGTTCCCAATGGTACTGTATGACAGTTTGACAGAGGACGATTTCAAGTTTGATCCGACGATAAGCGGGGGAAAGCAATCGATTCAACCGCTTCGTACAACTGGAGAATATCTGGATTATCTTTCACAATTGGATTTCGAATTGTTAAGTAATCCTGGTGAACGATGGCATTATAGTAATGATGGATATGGTTTGTTGGGTATCATAATCGAGTGCGTAAGCGGGCAGACATATGAGAAGTATTTGCATGATAACATACTCGAGCCGTCTCGAATGAAGACCACCTCTTTTTTTATGGATCAATATCGTGATAAGAGTGTAACAAAACTTTATATTTTGCGTGAAGAAGAAGGGAAAAACAAAGTTGCTGCCTCTCCCAACTGGTGGGACGCACCAGTAATGCGATCGGCAGGTTTTCTGAAATCCACCGTATCTGACATGCTGAAATTTGCTGAAATCTTCCGAACGGATGGAATATCGGTGGGAGGCGAGCGGATTCTGACAAAGGATAGTATAAAACAGATGGTAAAGGTTCATATTTGGAAAAATCCAATCATCAGACAGGGTTACGGGTACGGTTTGTCGGTCGTTCCAGATTTCCATGGAACAACCTTGCTAGAGCATGCAGGGGGAATCAAGGGCGGAGGAGCACAAATGTTTATATTGCCTGAAAAAGATTTATCCGGAATTATTTTGACTAATATGCTCAGCACAGCTCCAACTTCACTGATGAATGGCGTGTTGAATGGCTTGGACAACAGACCAGTGGAGGCGTCTCATGTTACGTATGAAAATGCACCGGCAGAGGGAGAAGACATGTCCGTTTATATCGGTCACTATCAATCCGAGTCCATGAATTTATCCGTGTCCATTGAATTAAAAGACCATCAGCTTCAGATTCATGTGTTCGACTCTCTAATTCGGTTGAAGCCTATTCAAACGGACACCTTTTTATTGGAAGGCACACTGGATAGCATTCAATTTAATAGAAATATGGAGAATCAGATTATGGCATTGGATTATAAAGGAATCATATTGAAGCTTGCGCAGGGAGGGGCAGCATGACACGGAAAAAAAGTATTGCACGGTTGCTTGAAATCGCCGGTGAGAAGAAAGGGTTGTTGCTGATCGCTAGCCTGCTGTCCTCGATTGGAGCCATCTGTATGCTGGTGCCTTACGCTTCCGTCTATTACATTCTGAAAGAGTTACTTGTAAATGCCGCCTCGCCAGTTTTGGCCGACGGGGCGAAGATGATTCGTTTAGGGGTTATCGCTTTACTCGGTTTTGTAGCAGGCTTATTCATCATGTTCGCGGGGGGAATGTCTTCTCATTTTGCAGCATTCCGTATCCTTTACGGTCTCAGGATCAAGCTTTCCGAGCATATCGGCAGATTGCCGCTTGGCTGGCTGAACCGTAATTCGACAGGAGCAGTCAGAAATACATTGGAACAAAATGTAGAAAAGGTCGAGGTATTCATCGCGCATCAGATGCCCGATTTCGTTCAAGCCATAGTGACTGTGGTCTTGATGATTACCGTGATGTTCACACTGAACGTTTGGCTGGCAATTGCATGTGTTATACCGATCGCCCTTGGTTTTGTGATCCAAATTGCATTGATCAGCGGGTCTAAGACGAGAGAAAACCTGAAGCATTGCTACGATGCATTGGAACGAATGAATGCGTCGGCCATCCAGTATGTGCGGGGAATGCCGGCAGTCAAAGTATTTGGGCAAACCGTACAAACATTCCGCCAGTTTTACCATGACATGATTTGTTATCGTGACTACGGAGTGAAATTAACGAATCAGTTTCAACATGGATCCTTGATTTTTAAAGTGATGCTTAGCTCATTAGTCGCATTTATTCTTCCTGTCGGTATTGTATTGTTGAGCCGCAATCCAAATGATGCCGCCTTCGTATCCGTTCTCCTTTTCTTCTTAGTCATGGCGCCGAGTTTATCCGCTTCATTGTCCAAAATTATTTTTTTGGCTGAAACGATCAGAGATGTTCATGAAAGCGTGGAACGCATGGATCGCATATTGGACGAGTCGTATGTTCCAGAGCCCGAACATCCGAAGCGGCCGGACTCATTCGATGTAACCTTCGATCATGTTCATTTTTCGTACGGAACGGAATCTACACAAGCACTTATAGACATTAGCTTTACCGCCCGACAAGGGGAAGTGACGGCGCTTGTTGGTCCGTCAGGCGCAGGGAAATCAACCATTGCCAATCTGGTCCCTCGTTTCTGGGATGTGAATTCAGGATCGATCCGTATAGGTGAAGTGGACATCCGAAACATCGAAACCCCTAAGTTGATGGATACCGTTGCATTTGTGTTTCAGGAATCTTTTCTGTTTCGCGATACTATATACAACAATATTGCGGTTGGGCGGCCGGATGCAAAGCCCGATGATGTCTACGCTGCGGCGAAGGCAGCACAATGTCATGCGTTCATCGAGAATCTTCCCCTCGAGTATGACACACTGATTGGAGAATCGGGCGTGTATTTGTCAGGCGGGGAGGTACAGCGGATCACCGTGGCCAGGGCGTTGCTAAAGAACGCTCCCATTCTTGTGCTAGATGAAGCCACGGCATTCGCTGATCCCGAAAATGAATTTGAAATGAAATTGGCGTTGAAAGCATTGATGAAAAACAAGACCGTCATCGTCATTGCGCATCGCCTGTCCACCATTCAGGATGCAGATCAAATTCTTGTAATGGAAAACGGGAACATCGTCAAACGAGGAATGCATGAAGAACTCATCGCTACTGGAGGTTTATACAGACGCTTATGGCATTCCTATCGTGACGCATCACAATGGCACTTGGGTAGAGGGAAGGGGGATACTGAACATGATGAGCATGCTACGCAACATTACGGCGGATAATCCGCGTTCTTTGATCAAACCGGTATTTTTCACAACCATTGCCAATCTGGTGGGTCTGATCCCTTTTGTATTGTTAGTTGAAGCCGTGAGACTGATATTTCATCCGTTCATCGATCCCGATACTTCGCTCGACACAATTCAGCTATGGTGGGTATGCGGAGGGTTGGCCGTTTCGATTATACTTTTGTATGTTTTTGAAGTTCCTGCCTACCGTGCTCAATTTCGTGATGCATACAGCGCGGGGGTGGACGGCCGTTCCCGGTTGGCCGAGCATTTGCGCAAGCTGCCCTTGGGGTACCTGGACAAGCGCGAACCGGGCGAAGTAGCCAAAATGATGACGGATGATTTCACGTTGTTGGAACATGGCATCTCCCATGTGGTTCCGCAAATATTCGGGGCAGCGATTATGGCGGTGATCGCTATGACAGGTCTGGCTTTCTTTGATTGGCGTCTGGCACTTTCCCTGTTCGCGGCGCTGCCAGCGGCCATCCTGCTCTTTCTTTTAACCTCGAGCATTCAGCGCAAACTCGGTTCGCAACATATGCGATCCAAAAATGAAGCTGCAAATCGGCTGCAAGAATACTTAAATGGGATCCAAGTGATCAAGGCATATAACTTGACCGGGGAACGTTTTGTCCGACTTGAAAGGTCTTTCAGGGAATTAAAGCGACAAAGTATCCTGCTCGAAGGCTTGTTGGGTCCGATTGTGCTAAGCGCGATTGCCTGTGTTCGTGCGGGTCTTACCATGATGGTTTTCGTTGGTGTTCATTTGCTGCTTGACGGAAATTTGGATGTCATCACATTCGCAGCATTCCTGATCATTGGAACGCGAATTCACGACCCACTCTCGACAGCGCTGGCCGGTTACATGCAATTTCGTTATTTGAATCAGACGGGTGAACGTGTCATGCAGTTTCTGCGGGAGCCTGTTATGCCAGGTAATCAGCAGCCTTCTTCCGATCATGATATCGAATTGAAGAACGTGTCATTTGGATATTCGGATCAACCAATCTTGTCAGAAGTCAGCGTACGCATCCCGGCTGGTTCCTTTACCGCTTTCGTCGGTCCTTCGGGCAGTGGCAAGAGCACCCTTCTTCGGCTTATTGCTCGTTTTTACGACCCGGATAAGGGAACAGTGAGAATGGGGGGCGAAGACCTTCGTGCAATGGACCCGGAAGCGTTGCTGCACAAAGTATCTATGGTGTTTCAGGATGTGTACCTTTTCCAGGATACGATTGCAGGCAATATCCGGCTCGGTCGAATCGACGCAACGTGCGAAGAAATCGAGGAAGCGGCGCGACTTGCATGTTGTCATGAATTTATCCAGAAGTATCCTGACGGATATGACACGATGTTAGGCGAAGGCGGAAGCACGCTGTCTGGCGGTGAAAAACAGCGGATTTCCATTGCTAGGGCGATACTGAAAAATGCGCCGATCATTCTTCTAGATGAAGCAACTGCTTCTCTCGATCCCGAGAACGAAGCGGAGGTTCAGAAAGCGATCGACCGGCTAGTTCGGGGCCGAACCGTCATCGTCGTTGCTCACCGGCTTAAGACGGTACAGCATGCCGACCGGATTGTTGTACTGGATCAAGGGCGGATTGTGGAGCAAGGCCGCCATGACGAGTTGCTTTCAGTGAATGGCGTGTATGCCCGGTTATGGAGACGGCAGGAAACTTCTTGAAGGACGACAGCCGCCGGAACAACGGTATTCTTTGAAGGATTAGATGCGAGTTGTTAGATACAAGAGAGGTAAGAACACTTCATGATTGATGTTAGGATATTGAAGCATTAGCAAATGAAATTAGTATTGGTTTTCTTCTATTGCAGGGTTGAACCGTGTCCTTGATCTGGTCTGAGCTATTCTGTAAGATTCGGAGAGCTCCAGACTATTTATATAAATAACTGCGAGGCAGGTGAAATGAAAATGAAAATCATAGCAATAACTCTTTTCGCACTGCTAAACTTTATTCTAGTCAGTTCAGCAGAGGCCGACGAAAGCGTACAGAATGAGCAATATGAGGCATCCGTCTTTTTCGAAGTGGATGCGTATATTGCACGTGAAATGAAGCGACAGCGCCTTCCGGGTCTCGCTCTCGGGATTGTAAAGGACGATCGCATCCTTTACCTCAAGGGTTATGGTCATGCAGATTCATCCGGCCGTCCTGTAACGCCTGAGACCCCTTTTGGAATAGGTTCGATCGGCAAGTCGATTACGGCCATGGCTATTCTGCAACTTGTCGAAAGAGGTGAAATCGAGTTAGATGCTCCTATTCAGCGCTATATCCTCAACAAGTTTAACGGTGCAGAGTCCATTACTGTACGTCAACTGCTTAACCAAACAAGTGGGTTCTCCCAAATCTCGACTTTTAGCAATACGCTATCAAGTATCAACGATCCATATTCAGATGCTCTGGAGAAAAACGCTCTATCTTATGCGGAAAAGTTTTTAAAGATAACCAATAAAACCGAACATCCTTACAGGTATTCGAATGCAAATTATGTACTCCTTGGTTATATTGTGCAACAAGTATCTGGTCAGTCCTATGGCGAATATGTGAAGGAACATATTTTCAACCCTCTGTCCATGCATAACAGTTTTGTTACACTCGACGAAGCAACTGTAAACGGCCTAGCTACGCCCTACCGCCGAATATTTGGATATAACCTTGCCTACGATGGCCCCTATGCTTATATCCCGGGGGATGCGCCGGCGGGGTATCTCTATTCCAGTGCGAAGGACATGAGCCATTACTTGATAGCCCATTTGAACGGAGGTCAATATAAAGATAATTCCGTGCTCTCTTCGGAAAGCACGCGACTCATGCAGACCGAACCCGTTCCGGGAACATACGGCATGGGTTGGAGCACAGATTACATTAATGATTTACAAGTTTTCGGTTCGCCAGGTGGTTCATTAGGCTTCCAGGCCCAAACTTTTATCGTTCCAGAACAACAACTGGGTATTATCGTGTTCGCTAACGTGCTTGACGCGATCGATGCCGCTTGGCCCAACAAAACCCACGTCATTACGACTACCCACATCGCCTCTGGTGTCATAAACATACTGAATAAACAACCGATTGGAGGATCAGGTCCAAGCATCTCGCAGAAATACTGGCTCGTAAATGGATTAATATTCATATTAAGCGCATGGTTATTATATACGACCGCTAGAACTGCGAAGCAATGCCTTGGGCTTTGGGGTTCTGGCAAACCTGGCTATGCTGAGATATCTATCAAAGTGATATCAAGAATTTTTCTGCATTTTGCAGGCCTGTTTATTATCCTATTGTTGAGTTTGACCCCACTTGTGCCGATATGGCATATAGCAGCAATCTTTCAGCCTGACGTCATTCTGTGGCTGAAGACAGCAGCTGTATTTCTGGCTCTGAAGGGAAGCATGGAGATCATTCGGTTGGTTTGGTCAATTAGGCAAAGACATTCCATGAAATCTTAAAGAATTTATCATAATCGAGTTATCGGGTAGGCTAAATAGATGCCCTTAGCCCATTTAGAGCCTGTTATACTCGTAGGAACTGAAGTTTCCAAAGCGAATTTACACAATCAAGAGTTTATTGATTCTAAGGATATACAAATAGGTGATACCGTTGTTATCCAAAAGGCAGGGGATATCATTCCTGAAGTTGTAAGAAGTATTCCTGAGAAAATTAGGCATTAAAATAATTGATGAAGAAGAATTCAACAATATGTTAAAGTAAAAAAGTCAGCTCAGAATGGTCAAGATGGTGTGCTTAATGAATAAGTGGCACACCTCTTATATTTAATTTGTGTTTTAATAACTGAGAGCAATATTATTTATTGCAAAGTTCATTTAAGTGGTGTGAAATAATTTGTTCCGTTTTTTCAATTGTGAATATATCGGGTCTTAAAAGAGCATGAACGGATAAGCCTTCAATGATGACGGCAAGCCTTAATTTTTCGATTTCAATATTTATGGTTTTATTTATATAGCCTGCTTTTATTAATATTTCCAGCAGTGCTTCCATTAAAATATATTCTCCTTCAGTTAGTTCATCTTTTTTTGCGTTCAATGCTGCACTAGTAAGTGAGCGGATGGCGAAAACTAACCAAACACCCGTTTCAGTTTGTTTATCCTGACTCACCGGGACTAATTCTAACAACGTTTCACGTACCGCATTAAGAGGGTTTGTTGACCAGGATATATTCTCCGACCTTTCTTTCCCGCGAGCAAGAAAATATTCCATGATAAATAATAGTAGTTCATCTTGGTTTGAGAAATAATGTCTTAGTGCTCCGGTAGACATTCCAGCCTCAGATGCGATTCTGCGGATAGATGCTCTTTCAATGCCTTCCGTTTCGATAATTTTCCAAGCTGTTTCAGC
>Ga0079224_100017074_pt1 | contig 10220 bp, 6 predicted proteins | sample Stecom2015_FD_80414 | JGI IMG/M metagenome (GOLD analysis project Ga0079224, IMG submission 80414) | Agricultural soil microbial communities from Utah to study Nitrogen management - Steer compost 2015 | ecosystem: Environmental > Terrestrial > Soil > Agricultural land | place: USA: Utah... | reverse complement strand
CACCAGATCCTGATTCGTTAATTGGCAGAGAATCTGGACCACAATTCATCTATGATCAAAGAGCGGAGAATCGCAAAAAAGAGGCAGCTTTTATTCAAAATTTAGCACAAGCGATCACTCAAACCCACAATATCGAAGCCGAAAGCATTTTGGTTCAGGGTGCTGTCTCAAAAGTTATCAGGGAAAAGGTCGATAAGTTTAATATCGATTTAGTTATAGCAGGACATCGAAGGAAGGATTTTTTATACAATCTCTTTACCGCTAATAACAAAAAGGACCTTGTGGACGAATTAAATGTCCCTCTTCTTGCCGTTCCATTACGCTAATTACAAGCAAATTAATTAGAAGATCACTAGTGATGCTAGATAAATCTATTATATTTGTAGCTTAATTTTTAACGGATTTTAAAAATAGGATGGTTCTATAAACTAATTTATTTTTCTTCTCGGCGGTTACGGGAGCTTTATATGTTTTATCTTCACATTTTTTCGATTAAATTTACTTATTGCTTAACGGGTTTGGTCTAACAGCTTTTTATACTAAAGCTGATTTAGTCACTTTAGTAAATTTACTAGTTGTTACAATTTAACAGAAGGGCTGCTCTTTAAAGTGGTGTTGAAATATTGTAGATATGCATTTGGTTTTAAAACATTCCTATCCAAAAGTGGAAACGATAGCAAACATTATGATTAAATATCTTTTTACCCTACTATTCACCATTTCATTTCTTTCTCTTCAGAGCCAGGATTTAGTGGTAAAAGAAACCTTAGGTAATAAATCAAAGATTATCAATGATGGATATATCTCCTTAGAGGTCCAAGGTGGTCTTCCTCCCTATACTTATAAGTGGTCTAATCAAAATACACCTTTAGATTCTGATACCGCAATAGGACTTACCGAGGGAATTCCCTATACGGTGACCATCACAGATAGTCAGGGAAAAAGTGTTCAACATAGCTATAAGATTAAATCGGAGAATATTCCAGAGTTTCTTAACGGTACTGCTGTACCCTTGGTAAATCAAATGTACAAAGTATTATTTTGGGACCCTTTTAGTGCCTTTGGACTTTATGATCCAAAGGTTTACGCAGACATTAAGAAGGTTCCTATTCCAGGATGGACAGCAGGTATTGATGATCATTTTGTACTTAAACAGTGGGAGGTTGAAGAAGGTAAGCACGTGGAATCAGGTGACCTTATCGCAGTGGTGAGTTCTAACCAAAAAGGGGATTTAAATGTTTATGCAAATGCCGCAGGAACACTCAAACATCTAAATGATCCGAACGAGGTTATTTACAATGCTGACAATAAGGCACATGTAATAGAGATTGGAGCTCATAATCTTGCAGAGATCAAGCTTGACCAACCTGTGCTAGTGAGACACCTTAATGGTGACCCCAAAACTAGTAACATACCCTTAATTGTAATTTGGCTTATTTTTGGCGCTTTCTTCTTTACCATTCGATTAGGTTTTATAAACTTTAAAGGAGTTCGGCATTCACTTGATCTAGCAAAAGGAAAATATGATGATCCTAATGCTCCAGGTAAAATCACCCATTTCCAAACCATGACCACGGCCGTGTCGGCAACTGTTGGACTTGGAAATATCGCTGGTGTTGCCATTGCAATTTCAGTTGGAGGTGCTGGAGCTACATTTTGGATGATTCTTGCTGGTCTTCTTGGAATGGCCTCTAAATTCACTGAATGTACCCTAGGGATCAAATATAGAACAATCAATTCTGATGGTAAGATTTTTGGTGGGCCAATGTATTATCTTAAACATGGTCTAGAGAAAAGAAATGCCAAGAAGTTAGGTAAAGTTTTAGCAGTGCTCTTTGCAGTGCTTTGTGTGGGAGCCACTTTGGGTGGGGGAAACATGTTCCAAGCCAATCAGTCTTTTGAAATTTTAGCCAGTCAATTTGAATTTATGCAAGGGAAAGGGCTTTATTTTGGTCTCTTTTTAGCATTTCTAGTCGGGGCAGTGATTATTGGAGGTATTGAGAGTATTGGAAAAGTTACTGGTCGTATTGTACCGGTAATGGCAGGAATTTATGCTCTCGCGGCTTTTATTATTATCGGAGCAAATATCGAAAATCTAGGCGCGGCAGTATCCGCTATTATCGATGGAGCATTTAATGCATCAGCCCTAAAAGGAGGTATTATAGGTGTTATGATTGTAGGATTTCAAAGAGCAGCATTTTCAAGTGAATCAGGAGTTGGATCCGCGGCCATTGCGCATAGTGCTGGAAAGACAAATCATCCAGTATCGGAGGGGTATGCAGCCTTAATCGAACCATTTATCGATACAGTAGTGGTTTGCACATTAACGGCCCTTGTGCTTATTTTTACAGGTATGCACGAAGTTCAAGGAGTTGGTGGTGTTCAACTCACCTCGGCTGCTTTCTCAACGATAATCTCATGGTTTCCATATGTACTAACAATAGTGGTTTTATTATTCGCATTTTCCACCATGATATCTTGGTCCTATTACGGCATGAGAGCCTGGACTTTCCTATTTGGAAAAAGCAATACTGTAGAACTGGTCTATAAGGTCATGTTTTTATTCTTTGTTGTGGTAGGCTCATCAGTTGGGCTTGGTGCTGTATTGGATTTCGCAGACATGATGATTATTACCATGGCATTTCCAAATATGATCGGTATGTATATTCTAATAGGGGAAGTGAAAAAAGACCTTAAGGAGTACAATAGAAAATTGAAAAACGGAGAACTTTATACCCGTCCTGATAAAAAGTAATTTTTTTAGCTAAGGCTACTATATCCTAACCTTATTATTCGAGTATATATTGGCCTTTATAGTGCTGATTCACCTCTTTGCTCGCAGGAGGCTTCACTGCTATAAGGTCTCCCGTTCCATAGAGATCCGCCTTTAAGTGACCGGTAACATTTACGATGACATCATTGGAACTTCGGTGATAGATGTTGGCGTTTTCAACCTCGAAATCTCGCCCTTCAAATCTCCCATTTCCAGAGGCCATCGTGATATTCAATTGCTTAGACTGCCCTTGAATATACATATTTGATACTCCGTTGAATACTAACTGAAAATCATTGGCGTGTACATTTAAGTAAAATTCTCCACTTGTTAGGTACTCATTGTTTCTAAAGTTCTCGGAATACACTCTTAATTTATCTACGGTAATAATTCCTTGTGAGCGAACATCTCCCTGTGTAGAGCTACGGATTTCTGTGATATCCGGACTAGATACATAGATGGTCGTTAGTCCATAATCTCTAAAAAAATTGCACTGGTTTTCATTTCTTAATTGTAATTGTCCATCAACAACCTGAACCTTAATATCTGGCAATAAATTTTCACCCGTTTTAATCACCACCTTAGCTTCATTCTCCTGAGTAAAAACCATATGGAGATTCCGCTCTATAAGTATACGATCAAACGGAGCTACTTCTACCTGCTGCTCAATAGTAGTTCCAGCGGATTGTATACAATCATTCACACTCTTATCATCACACCCTATAAGGAAGAAAAAACAGACCAATGCAGTCCAATAGCGCAAAGCAATTATATATTTTTTTAGCCGTAATAAATCCAAGTGTCTCATACTACAATCTATAACCAATTCCAATTTCAACCCCTTCTGCTTGAGCTGCATGTGCCTTTACAGTAATCACTGCGAAGAGTTTTTTACTCTTTGTAAGATAGCCTTTTAATCCACCTCTTAAATAAACTTCTCCCTCATAATCTACTGGGTAATATAGATAATATCCAGCTTGAGCAACCACTGAGAGTCGGTTCAAAAAAAGTTCATGTCCGATAAATACACCTGCTCTTTTAAAATCTTCTGATCCTTCAATCCCTCGCTCTGGATAGGAAATGCTACTATAGCGTATGTATTCTTTTAAAAAATTAGAATAGAAGACATCGGTTCCCAGTTGAATAGCACTCTTTTTAGAGAGTCGTTTATCGGCATATACCGAAAATACGTAAAATGGAAATTGTCCACTTCCAATCACATCACTTTCGTTTATCCCTGTTCTAAATACAAAATTAAAACGTACTGGCTCGGTAAAGGCGCTGCTAAGTCCTGCTGTTCTGATATACTCTGGCTGGGTAGCTTCCAGATTATAATTCAAACCAATATTAAAGTTAACGGTATTAATACTTGTGTTTGGCGCTTTGGTATTTCCATTGGAATAATGGATAAGAGTTAGTCCAGCCTGCAGTCCAAATCTATTGAAAATTCGCTCCTTTTTATAGTTTAACATCAGATAGGTACTGCTTAAAAGAGTAGACCCAAAAGCAACATTTCGATAATTGTCCTCTTTATCATATGGCTTTTCTGCAAAGGCAACCCCCTGTCCTACTCTAAACATCAAGTTTCTATTGAAAAAGTAGAAGTTATAATGCCCGTAAAAGGCCGTATTACTTCCCATATATGGATTCTTGAAGTTGTGATAAATCATAGAGGCACCGTAGTCAGGATAATTATACAATTGTTCCCATTCTTTATGCCCATAGGTTTTTCTATTCCAACTAAGTAGATAACCCTCTGGATGATCCGTAACTAAATGTAAAATGTCATTATTGTGCTTACTTATATTACCATAAAAGTAGCTCAGATCAATATAAGAAGTATGTGCCTTGTCGTTTTGTTGGGCGCTTAACCCCAAACAAAATATCGACATCAATACTATAATTAGGTTTCGCATCGGTTATTTTTCAAATGCTAAAGTAAACTTAATAATTTAAAATAGCGCTTGAGCAATACTCTTAATGTTATCGGATTTACCCATAGAATAATAATGTAATACAGGTACACCAGCTTCCTTTAGTTCTTTGGATTGAGCAATACACCACTCTACTCCGACTTGACGTACTTCCTTGTTGTTCTTACATGCATCTACCGCAGAAATTAAATCTTCTGGAAGATCAATTTTAAACACCTGAGGCAGTAATTGTAAGTGCTTTTTAACAGCTATAGGTTTAATTCCTGGAATAATAGGCACTGTAATACCTGCCTGACGTGCTTTTTCAACAAACTCAAAGTATTTGCTGTTATTAAAAAACATCTGAGTCACAATATAATCTGCTCCCGCATCAATCTTTTGCTTGAGTTTTTTCAGATCAAACTCCAAAGAAGGCGCCTCAAGGTGTTTTTCAGGATATCCTGCCACCCCAATACAAAAATCCTCTGTATTGCTATTCTCTAGGGTTTCGTGTAAGTACTTTCCCTGACACATATTTCTAATTTGCTCGACCAATTCGTAGGCATAGGTATGTCCCCCATTGGTTGCTTCAAAATATCGTTGATGCTTCATGGCGTCACCGCGTAGGGCCATCACGTTTTGAATACCTAGATACTGACAATCCACAAGCATATACTCCGTTTCTTCTTTAGTAAACCCACCACATAAAACATGAGGGACTGTATCTACTTTATATTTGTGCTTTATGGCAGCGCAAATACCGACAGTTCCAGGCCTTGTTCGAGTTACTTTTCGATCATATAACCCATCCTTTTCTAGATACACAAACTCCTCTCTTGAGGTGGTAACATCAATAAAGGGTGGATTAAATTCCATCAATGGATCAATGTTATCGTAGAGTTCTTGAATATTTTTACCCTTTTGAGGTGGAACGATTTCAAAAGAGAATAAGGTTTTATTTTGAGCAGCTTCGATATGTTCTGTTACTTTCATGAGACTTTTTGTTGGTTTTGTTTACAAGAATTGGAATTTTAAGAATCTGCAATGTTCGGACTCAACCATTTAGCGGCCTCCTCTACAGGAATTCCTCTACGTTTTGCATAATCTGCCACTTGATCTTCTTTTATTTTACCTAATCCAAAATATCGGCTTTTAGGATTGGCAAAATAATAACCAGATACGGATGAGGCTGGCCACATGGCAAGGCTATCGGTTAGTTTAACTCCTATTCGCTCTTCGACTTTTAACAAACTCCAAATGGTTCGTTTCTCTAGGTGATCTGGACATGCTGGATATCCAGGCGCTGGTCGAATTCCTTTATAAGACTCTTTAATCAATTCTTCGTTGGTGAGTTGTTCGCTTTGGTCATACCCCCATATTTCGGTACGTACTTTTTTGTGAAGATACTCCGCGAACGCTTCTGCTAATCGATCTGCTAAGGCTTTGATCATAATAGAGTTATAATCATCTAAATTTTTGACAAATTTTTCAGAGATCTCATCCACACCAAATCCTGTGGAGACGCAAAAAGCGCCCATATAATCCTGTTGCCCACTGTCTTTAGGAGCAATAAAATCAGCCAAGGCAATATTTGGTGCTCCTTTGGTTTTTTGTGATTGTTGACGCAGAGTTAGGAATTTTTCAAGCTCCTCTCCACTCTCTGAATAGAGTTGAATATCATCGTCATTTACTTGGTTTGCAGGGAAAATACCTAATATACCTTTAGCAGTAAGCCATTTCTGTTTAATGATCTGATTGAGCATTTGAGTAGCTTCTTCAAAGAGTTTAGTTGCGGCTTCACCTACTAGTTCATCAGTCAAAATCTTAGGATACTTTCCATGAAGCTCCCAGGATCTAAAAAATGGGGTCCAATCGATATAAGGCAATAGCTCTTTTAAATCGAGTTCGATTTGTTTAACCCCAATAAAATTAGGTTTGGGCGCAGAGTACTGATCCCAATCAAGTTGCATCTTATTGGCTCTGGCTTGATCGATGGTTAAATAATTTTTTATACGAGTTCGTTTTAAAAACCCAGCTCTTACAGTGTCATACTCCTGTTTTAATTCAGCTTTATACTGCTGATTTACCTTTGGATTTAATAGATTCCCAGCAACGCTAACGGATCTGGAAGCATCACTAACATAGACCACTGTCTTGGAATAAACCGGGGCTATCTTCACAGCTGTATGCGCTCTTGAAGTAGTGGCACCACCAATCATCACAGGGATACTTAAATTGAGCTTTTCTAATTCCTTGGTCAGATAAACCATTTCATCCAAAGAAGGTGTAATCAATCCGCTCAGCCCTATAATATCCGCCTTTTCATCCAAAGCAGTTTGAATAATTTTCTCGGGTGGAACCATTACCCCAAGGTCAATGATTTCATAATTATTACATGCCAATACCACACCGACAATATTTTTACCAATATCGTGGACATCACCCTTAACTGTGGCCATTACAATTTTACCTGCAGATCTGGAATCATCCTCTTTAGTAGCCTCAATGAAAGGAAGTAGATAAGCAACGGCCTTTTTCATGACTCGGGCAGATTTTACCACTTGGGGTAAAAACATCTTACCGCTTCCAAACAAATCACCTACCACATTCATTCCGTTCATCAAGTTAACCTCTATGACTTCAATAGGTTTGTCTGCTAATTGACGGGCCTGCTCTACATCTTCTTCGATAAATTCTAAGATACCTTTAACCAGCGCATGAGTGATTCGATCTTGTAGACTTCCACTTCTCCACTGCTGTTGTTGTTTCAGGTTCTCTTTGGAATTTCCTTGTACGGTCTCAGCATAATCCAAGAGGCGTTCTGTAGCATCGTCCCTACGATCCAAAAGTACATCTTCTATATATATAAGAAGCTCTTTATCGATTTGATCATACACCTCCAACATTTCTGGATTGACTATACCCATGGTCATACCATTTTTAATTCCATGGTATAAAAATGCGGCATTCATGGCCTCGCGTACTGTATTGTTCCCACGGAAGGAGAACGATACATTACTGACGCCACCACTAATTTGTGCATGGGGTAAGTTCTCGCGAATCCACTTTGTGGCACGGAAAAAATCAACCGCATTTTGACGGTGTTCTTCCATACCTGTTCCCACCGGGAAAATATTAGGATCAAATATAATATCCTGTGGTGCAAACTTCACCTGATTGACAAGAATGTCATAGGAGCGTTTACATATATCGATTCTTCGTTGATAATTATCAGCTTGGCCTGTTTCATCGAAGGCCATAACAATGACTGCTGCCCCGTACCGTTTAATAAGTCTAGCGTGATGTATAAATTCAGCCTCCCCTTCTTTTAAACTGATCGAATTCACAATTCCTTTCCCTTGAACGACTTTTAATCCCGCTTCAATGATTTCCCATTTGGAGCTATCTATCATTATAGGAACTCTCGCAATATCAGGCTCAGCTGCGATTAAATTTAAAAACTTCACCATTGCATACTTACCATCAAGCATCCCTTCATCCATGTTTACATCGATGATTTGGGCACCTCCTTCTACTTGGGCTCTGGCAACTTCTAAAGCTTGGTCGTAATTTTCTTCTTTAATGAGTCGAAGAAATTTTCGAGATCCCGTTACATTGGTACGCTCTCCAATATTTACAAAGTTTGTATTCTCATCAATAATTAGTGGCTCTAATCCAGATAAGGCCAATGGCAATCGTTTACTTCGCTCTTCTATATCTTGTTGGTCAATCATTTTTTTCTACTTCAAAGATCATTAATGCTCGGGGTAATATTTTTTAATTCGCTAGGCTTGAATCTAGCACCTTCCTAGGGGTATACTCAGCGGCGATTTCTGCTATTAAGCCAATATGTTCGGGTGTTGTCCCACAGCAACCGCCTATGATATTTACCACATGCTCTTCTAGGTAATTTCGAATCAAATCTTGCATTTCTTCTGCAGTTTGGTCGTATTCCCCAAAGTGATTCGGCAAACCTGCATTAGGATAAGCTGAAATGTAAAAAGGCGATTGATTGGACAATCGTTTTACATAAGGCAATAATTGATCTGCACCGAGCGCACAGTTAAACCCGACACTCAGTAGAGGTATATGGGAGATACTAATTAAAAATGCTTCCGCAGTTTGACCCGAAAGTGTTCTCCCAGAGGCATCAGTAATTGTTCCGCTAACCATAATAGGAATATCTAAACCACGTGCTGCTTTAACTTCTTCTATGGCAAATAATGCTGCCTTAGCATTTAGGGTATCAAATATGGTTTCAACTAGTAACAGATCAACACCTCCATCGATCAACCCTTCGATTTGCTCGGTATAGGCTAGACGTAATTCATCAAAGGTAACAGCTCTAAACCCTGGGTCATTGACATCAGGTGACATACTCGCAGTACGATTCGTCGGACCCATTGCACCAGCGACAAAACGAGGTTTTTCTGGTTGTTTAGCTGTAAACTCATCGGCCACTTTTCTGGCTATTTTTGCAGACTCAAAATTTAGTTCATATACCAAATCCTCCATATGATAATCGGCCATACCAATACGGGTACTGGAGAATGTATTGGTTTCAACAATATCAGCACCCACTTCAAAATATTTGGCGTGTACTTCTGCAATTGCTTCAGGTTGGGTAATAGATAGGAGGTCGTTGTTTCCTTGTAGTGGATACTCAAAGGTTTTAAATCGCTCGCCACGAAAATCTTCCTCGGTAAATTTATAACGTTGCAGCATGGTCCCCATCGCCCCATCTAATACCAAGATTCGTTTTTCTAACGCCTTTTCAATATCCTTTTCCATATCATTTCTGTTAAAAATTGTCTATTAAGCTTAAGAGTCCCTTTAAAATGTTATTGTAAATTATGCGGTAAGTATCAAGAAAAAAACAGAAGTCTTTTAGTTATCTTTCCACTATGTGGTAGAATGTAGCACCTTCTCTAATTTTTCGTTGGAAAAACAAAGGGTTGCTAAGGCTTCTACGGGTCTATCCCTTCACCTTTCTTGATAACACACAGTACAATTAGGAACTTATGAGGTGCAAATATAACGCAGATTTTAGTGGTAACCAAGCTGAGTTTGATTTAAAACCCCCTAGCCTTAACCGCTATAAAATTTATAGGGTATATCAAGAAAAACAACCTTAATATACCCTATAAATTTATAAATGTATTGTTGGGTTAAACGATACTTTTAACCACTTCTTTTTTGGCTTCTTTTTTGGTTCCATCAAAACCTTCTACTCCACCTACGGTGGTGTATTTCATGATGTATTTCTTATTGGGGAAAATTCGCTGATAGGCGCTCTGACACATCACAGCAGCCTCGTGGAATCCTGAAAGGATTAATTTTAATTTTCCAGGATAAGTATTTACATCCCCAATGGCGTAAACCCCTGGTATATTGGTTTGATAATCATAAGAATTATCAACTTTAATAGCATTTTTTTCAATCTCTAAACCCCAATCTCCAATAGGTCCAAGTTTTGGTGAGAGTCCAAAAAGTGGAATAAAGTGGTCGACCTCAATATGAGACTCTCCATTTTT